>Ga0066710_100005396_pt1 | contig 11645 bp, 6 predicted proteins | sample GraSoiAngelo_159_FD_79666 | JGI IMG/M metagenome (GOLD analysis project Ga0066710, IMG submission 79666) | Grasslands soil microbial communities from the Angelo Coastal Reserve, California, USA - 14_1009_16_40cm | ecosystem: Environmental > Terrestrial > Soil > Grasslands | place: USA... | reverse complement strand
GCTTGAGCCTTGCCAGCATCGCTCTCGAAATCGACGTCCCCAAATCCACCCTTGGGAGTGGGACACTAAACATCAAAACCAAATCCTCCGGCTCAAGCAGCTCCAGCTCGAAAAATTCCAGCAAAGATTTCTTCCCACCTATGAAGAGGAACTCTCTAAACTTACGATGCATCTCAACCGTCTCGAAGACGCTCTTGAAGAGAGCCTTTACAGTCAGATGAGCCCGGCTTGCCTCCTCCAAATGGCGCTCCAGATCCGTGGCCGCCTCGCACGCATGCGTGACCAAGTATCCGTCCACAATCCTGAACCAAATGAGCTATACCCTCGCACGGGCTGTATCACCAGCAATCCCTACGACCAATTCGCCGACGACGATCTCGTCGTCGATTCCCCGCAGAGTGCGTCCGATTCCGAAAAGCAAAACCGGACAAAACCGGACGAAACCCGGGGGGTCGAAAACAGGTCTCTGAATATCAACGGCTTGCAACAAATCCCGAAAAGCCTCCGTCCGGTTTTGGATTCCCAGAATCAGATGCGCCAGGCTCAACCAACATCAAAGGGAAAACCTAAACAACCCTCATGAATCTCGACCGAATGTGCGATTGACTTTCATTTTCGGCGGACGGAGTTTTTACCCATGCCGCGGACCGTATTAATCGCTCCTGATAAGTTTAAGGGTACGCTGACGGCGGGCGAAGCGGCGGATGCGATTGCACGTGGCTGGCGCCGCGCAAGGCCAGAAGACAAAATCGACATCCTGCCGATTACGGATGGTGGTGATGGCTTCGGGGAGATCGTCAGTCGATTATTAGGTGCGGAATCGCGAACAACCAAGGCGGTTGACGCCGCACATCGGCCTTGCACCGCGACGTGGTGGTGGCACGCACAATCGAAGACGGCGATCATCGAGTCGGCGCGCGTGATCGGCTTGGCCCAGCTTCCGGCGCAGAAGTACCACCCGTTCGAGCTCGATACGGCCGGCCTCGGCGAGGTCCTGCTCGCCGCTGCGGAACAAGGCGCGCGGGAATGTCTGATCGGGATTGGCGGCAGTGCGACCAATGACGGTGGGTTCGGCATGGCTGGCACGCTCGGCTGGCAGTTCTTCAATGACCACGATAATAAGATTTTGCGTTGGACGGAGTTGCATTCGCTGGCGCAGATCCGTCCGCCGGACAAACAGCGGTTGTTCGAGCGAGTCACGGTGGCTGTGGATGTGCAGAACCCGTTGCTCGGCCCACGAGGTTGCACACGGATTTACGGGCCGCAAAAAGGGTTGCGGCCAGAAGACTTTGAGTTCGCTGAACGCTGTCTTGAACAACTCGCGCTGATCCTAAGCAAGGAGCTTCACGTCAATTCCGCCGAGGAGCCGGGCGCGGGCGCGGCGGGCGGACTGGGTTACGGCTTGCGCTGTTTTGCCAACGCCAAGCTGGAGCCGGGATTTAAGCTGTTCGCCCGTTATGCGAAGTTGGGGGAACGATTGAACCACGTGGATTTGGTGATTACCGGCGAAGGCGCCATCGATAGCTCGAGCATTATGGGTAAGGGAGTCGGCGAACTTGTGGCAGCCTGCAAGCGAGACAACATCCCGTGCATTGGGCTGGCAGGTCTGATGACTACGGACAAACTTTTCAAAAAGGCGTACGCGCTCACCCCCGATTTTGTTACCCTGGAGGAGGCTCTCACCAACGCAGCGAAACACTTGGAAGCGCTCGCCGCTAAAGCTGCAAAGGAATTATGACCGAAGATCTCTCTCGCTGGCGCGAACTGCGGCGGATCGGCGCCGAGGCGAATTGCTACCTCGTCTGGGACGAGATCACGCGCGAGGGCGCGCTCTTCGATGGATTGCCCGACGCCGAAACGATCTTCAAAGTCATCGAGTCGGAGGACGTTCAGTTGCGACATATATTTTTGAGCCATGAGCAATCGATTGAGACGCTGCGCGCGCGCTTTCCGAAAGTGCTGCTGCACACGAGTGCGAAAGATGCGCTTCCGCAGCATCGCAATCGCTCCAATGATTTCATTCACCTCGGCAACTTGCGGATCACGAACCGCGGTCTTATGGATGACAAGGTCGCGTACATAGTCGGCAACTGGCCGGAAGACGCGCCGCATGTGGCGATCGTCGGAGACCTCCGCGGTTTGCCGGAAACGATGATCCGCGAAAAGGTACTCACACTGCCGGCGGGGACGCTGTTGTGTCCCAGATACCGGCCGCTCACGACAGTTGCGCGGCAAGCTGCCGACCGAGGCTCTCGGCCTGATTAATGGGCCCGGAGAGTTCGCCGCGGCGCGCGGGTTTGGAGTAAAAGGAGACGGCGCGTAGGTGCAATTGCTGGCCGCGGATTTCGGCGTACGCCGCCACCGGTACTTGGCAACCGCCACCCATCCCTTTGAGGAACGCGCGTTCTGCGGTAACAGATGCAAACGTCGCGGGCTCATTCAGCTTCGCACAGAGCGCAGCCATATCCAGATCGTCGGCGCGAATCTCAATGCCGATGGCGGCTTGCCCGACGCAGGGAAGCATTTCGTCGAATGTTAGTGGTTCGGCATTGATTTCCGCGAAGTTATATCGCAGGCGGATTAGGCCCGCCGCGGCGAGGACTAAACCGTCCAATTCTGACTTTTCTGCGAAACGCTTCAGCCGAGTAGGCACATTTCCACGAATCGGCACGATCTTCAGGTCCGGTCGCCGATCCGACAAAAATGCTGCACGTCGCGTGCTGCTGGTCGCAACAGTTGCACCTTGGGGCAATTCCGCCAATCGCATCCGTTTGCGCGCGATCAGCACATCCCGTGCGTCTTCACGTTTGTTGACTGCGCCGAGCGCAAGGCCAGCCGGCAAATCAGTTGGCAGGTCCTTGAGGCTGTGCACGGCCAGGTTCGCCTCGCGGTTCAGGAGGGCCGACTCAAGTTCCTTGGTAAAGAGTCCTTTGGGCAAGTTTAAGCTGGCGAGCGACGCGGTTTGAAGTTTGTCGCCCGTGGTTTTGATAATCTTTAACTCGAACCGCCGGTCGGGAAATATCTTCTCGCACTGCTGCAGGATCGTCCGAGCCTGCGCGAGCGCCAATTCGCTCCCGCGCGTTGCGATGAAGATCGGACCTGTGGCCACGCGCGGGAAGGTATCACAATTTACCAGGGAAAAGGCTCGCCTTTTTTGAACGCATTCCCGAGAATGCGCGCGTGAGACGGGTTTACAACGTGTTGTTTACCCTGTTTTTGTTTCTGAGCGCACCGTTCTATTGGTTGAAAATGGTCCGGAGGGGCAATTGGCGGGAAGGGTTCTCGCAGCGGTTCGGCAAATACAGCTCAAAAATCAAACAGGCCTTAACGAATCGCCACGTGCTTTGGCTGCATGCAGTAAGCGTTGGCGAAGTCAACATCTGCACGCAACTGATCGCCGCTCTGGAACCGCGGCTGCCCAATCTCAAGGTCGTCGTGTCTACCACAACTTCGACGGGCATGGCCGAACTGCAGCGCAAACTGCCATCGCACATCGTCAAGATTTACTATCCGATCGACCGGAATTTCTGGACCTGGCGGGCGATTGGTACCATCCACCCGGAAGTGATCGTTCTCGTCGAAGCCGAAATCTGGCCCAATTTCCTTTGGCGCGCGCATGAACTGCACATCCCCGTGTTTCTGGTCAACGCGCGGCTCTCGAAACGGTCGTATCGCGGGTATAAGCGATTTGGATTACTTTTCCGGCCGCTATTCAGAAAATTTGCGGGTGTAGGATGCCAAAACGATGCGGACGCCCAGCGGCTGATTGAATTGGGTTGCCGGCCTGAAACGGTCCACGTCGTCGGCAACCTGAAATTTGACGCTGCCAAGCTGGAAGAACGCCGCCTGGTCGATGTACCGGCGCTGCTGCGGCAGGTCGGGGTCGCTCCCAGCAGCCGCATCCTGGTGGCCGGAAGCACGCACGCCGGCGAAGAATCGATCATGGGCCAGGTCTTCATGCGTCTCAAAAATGTGTTTCCAGACCTGTTTCTTGTGGTGGTCCCGCGCCATTTCGAGCGCGGCAAAGAAGCGGGACGCGATCTTTCGCAGCAAGGCGTGCGATTCATTTATCGCAGCGAGATCACCATCCACAAGCAGTGCCGTCCCGACGAGTTCGATTGCCTGCTCGTGAATACCACGGGCGAGCTGAAATACTTTTACGAACATGCGACGGTGATTTTCGTCGGCAAGAGTCTTACTGCCGAAGGCGGGCAGAATCCGATCGAACCGGGCGCACTCGCGAAGCCGATGATCTTCGGTCCGAACATGCAGAACTTCGAGGCGATTGCTAAACAACTTGTCGAATGCGATGGCGCGTTGCAAGTGACGAACGTGGATCAATTCGAGGCGGCACTCGCCAAATTGCTCGGCAGCCCCGAACGCCGCGAAGCTCTTGGCCGGAATGCGCTTCGGGTTGTCCGGGAAAATCTCGGGGCCATTGACCGCACGGTGGACATGATCGTTGGCAGGATTGACGATACTGACATGTACGTTGCGCGTAAAAAATAAACGCGCGCGCATCCCGGGAGTGGATGCGCGCGCCCGTTAGTATTAGTTCTCGTTAGCTGTGATGAAAAAGCGTTGCGGATCCGCGTAGGAGGCAGTGTAGGGACTGATGGCGTTTGTCAGCAGCAAGTACGGACCCGCAACATTCGTGGCACTGAACAGGCGATACCCTTCCGGCCAGGCCAGGACCAGGTTGTTCCCGCCGCGCTGGTAGGAGATCAGACGCGGCACAGGAACAACCTCGCCGGAGGGAGTGATGCGTGCGCTATAAATTCCAGGAGAGAACCCGCCAGGATTCACGAAATGGATGCGGCTGAGCTGCGCCTGGGACAATCCGCTTTGATCGCTTCCGACAAGGAGATGGTTCGCCCCCTGCGTCCAGTTCGATACGGACAAGAGACTGTCCGGTGCCCACGAAGCCGCGTGACTGTTTGCGAACCGAAGCACCGCAGCACCGGTTTGAAAGTCCAATCCGCCATTTCCAATGATTACGATTTGCCCCAGGTCGAAGGTGCCGCTTGCCAGGATTTTGCCACCTGTGAAGGAGATCGTCGCATTCGAAACGCTGCCGCCCGCAAGCCGGAGTGTTCCGCTGAGCCGAATGTTTTTGACGATGAGACGACCGTCCTGCAATTCGTAAGGACCACGCACGGTCAGCTCACCGTTGACGTAATCTTCGCCCCCGGTCTGGATAAAGCCGCCCCGGTAATCTGGCAGACCGGGCTCCAACATGAGATTCGAAGCCGTCAAGCTACCACCCGAAAGGTTGTACTTCCAAACGGACAACTCCGGGACGCTGTTCGTGCCACCGGTTTGTGTGAACACGCCGCCGACATTCATGCGGGGTGCAGTGAGAACGCCGCCGGATAAAGTATAAGTGCCTTGCACGCTCGATCCGCCGGCACGGTTCAGGGTGAACGAATCGATGCTGCCGGTCGCGATATGCACACCGCCGTTTTGAACAAAGCTCCCGCGTGCGCCCATCGCTTGCCCCAGCGATGCGCCGTCAGATTCAAGGCGCCCATCCGCCAACACATACGTCGCTACTCCTTCTTGTGTTGTGGTCGGCATTTCAATGCGCCCGGTGTGATTTGTGCCGCCGGTTTGGAGCACTGAAAAGTTCTGGCCGACGATCGTGCTCGAGCGCAAAGATCCGCCGGATAAGCGGATTTCACCGGCATAAAAAACCAGAGCACCTTCCACAGCCGCCAGACCGCCATCGATGTTTAGATGCGCAAGCTTGGAAGGAGCGACTCCAGCAGTGAGGTTTCGATCGACGGCGAGTGCGCCATCGAACAGGCTATACACACTATCGGGTCCGATGCCCAGGCCTCCCGCGTGGAGCGCGCCGCCGGATTGCAACCACGTGCCGGGAAGGTACGTTCCTACTGACACTCCACCCGCTGAAACTACGGCGTTGGATTGAATGACTTCACCGATGTCCCAGACACCAAGCTGGATGGAATCCCGGAACAGCGCCTGCGCGTCGTCGCCGAAGACCGCGTGGCCATTGACGTGAAGCGTTTGCGCTTCGAATGACGAATTAACCATTTCGAGCGTAGCGCCGGCGGGAACTCGTGTAAGGCCATTAATTTGCAGCGGAATGTCGTGGCCCGCATTACTCAGGAGCAGTCGGTTGTGAGAACCTTCAGGCGCATCAAGGATCACCGCGCTGAGTTTCATTGAATCGGGATAGGCGCGGGTAGTGGTCGCGTCAATTTCCAATGTCTTGCTGCCGGCATTCGTGAAGACGATGGAGGCATCTTTCCATGACGGCACATGGCCGAGCGACCAGTACCCTTCCTGCCAAAGGCCATCAGTGGGTTTTGTCCATGTGTTCACGGGCGTGTCGGCCCAGGCGGTTGAATCGATGATGAGGCCATTCACGCCGACGGCAATAAAGCGGCCGAGGTCGTATTGGACGATCGCGTTCAGGCCTGACGGGAAACTCGAGACAGCGTTGGTCCATGACAAGCCATCGGTTGACGATTGTGCGCGACCGCCCGGGTTAAGCGCACCGACGGCGACTACCGCCGTGCCGCAGGTCGCGAGGCCTTTCACATCGAAAGAACTGAAGGGCACGGAAACCCATGAGATGCCGTCACCAGAGGTGAGGAGGGAGGAAGAATCTCCACCGGCGATAAAGTCGCGGCCGGTGAAGATGACGGAGCGGAGGAGGTGTTCCGTGCCCGAATTCTGAACGGTCCAGTTGATGGCGTCCGGCGAGGTGATGATCGTGCCGTGATCGCCGACTGCAATGTATTTACCGTTTCCAAAAGTAATTGCGCGCAGGGTGTTCGTGGTGGGGCGGATGGCGGTCTCCCAATCAATGCCGTTGGTGGAGGTGATGAGCCGGCAGTTGGGGACTGGACTGGTTCCTCGTCCTATGGCCACGAAACGCCCGCGCGCAAAAGTGACTCCGAAATTCGCATGAATGCCGGCGGTGCTTTGGATTTGGGTCCAATTGACTCCATCGGAGGAAATTGCCATGAGACACGCCGATGTGCCGCCGGCGACATAAATGCCGTTGCCAAATGTGACACAATAAAAATCCCCGTTACCCGGGTTGTAAGGCACACGTGTCCAATCGATGCCGTTATCGGACTTAAAGATGGCGGCGCCCTGGCCGACAGCGATGACTTGCCCCGGGGCAGAAGCAACGCCGTTCAAGATGCCTGCGAAATGTGAGTTGCGGATCTCCCAGTTGCCTGGCAGACCCGCCACGCCATGCAAGGCGGTGCTTAGAATTAGCACGAGGATTCCCTTTTTCAGCGTTCTTGTGTTCATTTCTTGGAGCCGACATTCGCATTAGCTGTAAATGGTCCATATGGGGCCATTTACTCCTTTAACGATGGGCGCGAAAACCTACGGCCGCTGATCTTGACAGCGACGAGCATGCGCTTGACCGCCAGAACGTTTTCAGTTGGGATGGGCCACGATGCAACGCGCGCGAATCCTGTTACTTATTTTTATTTGCGCCGTTGGTGCATCCTGCAAAAAAGCGAAGACGGAGGATCAATTCATTCGCCTCACGAATGTCGGGCGAAACTACTACGATTCGGGCCAGGCGACAAAAGCGCTCGGGCCATTGGAGCAGGCGCTCGCGCATAATCCCGCAAATGCCGATGCGCACCTGAACGTGGCCGTGGCGGGACTGGCGGCGGATGAACCCAAGCTCGCGATCAAGCACGCGCAGGAAACGTTGAAGCTCGACCACAATTCGGCTGCGGCGCATTACATTTTGGGATCAGCGTACCTGCGGCTGGGTCGTGCGAAGGAAGCGGTGCAGGCGCTGCAACAAGCCAAGGACATCGATCGGACGGTGAACGCGGTCAGTTTTCAACTCGGGCGCGCATACCACCAGTTGAATCAATTCGAGGAGGCGCGCGAGCAGTTCGCGGAAGTCACGCAATTCGAGACCAATCATCCGGCGGCTTACTACAATTTAAGCCAGGTCCTCATCCGCCTGAATAAGATGGATGAAGCGCAGAAGGCGCTCACGGAACATCAGAAGATTACGGCCGCTCGCAAGAGCCAGATCACTGATCCCAGCATTTTCGAGCGCTGCCAATACACACAAATCCGCGCGCCATTTCGCCTGGAGCAGCCGGACCCGCGCGGCATTCAGGTGGCGTTTTCCGATGTCACACCGGCCGTGTTTGGGCAAAACGCGCAGCAGTGGCACGGGCCCTTTGGCGTCATTGATTTCAACCATTACGGGAAGCCGTCGTTGGTAGTGATGGATAGCACTGGGTTCCGCGTGCTGTTCAACTCGAACGGAGTGTTCAATCCGGCCCAGAGCAGTGTGCCGGCGTTGGCCGGCGCGAAATACAGCCGCTGCCTGGTGGGCGATCTTAACAATGATAAGATGGAGGACGCGATTTTCCTCGGCGATAAAGGTTCGCAGGTCCTGAAGTTTGCGACGAACGGCACTGCCACAGATGTTTCGGCCTTCTCGCGGCTTGTGGGCTTGAGTGCCGTTGGCGGTGTGCTGGTGGACCTGGATTTCAGCGCAAACCTCGACCTGCTGGCGATCACCGGCGCGACCAATGGTGTGAAGGTGTTGCGCAATCTTGGGCAGCCGTACTTTTCCGATAACACCACCAATTCCGGAGTGCCGCTGGCGCTCATCGGGGCCGAGCAGGTGCTGGTCGAAGATTGGAACAACGACGATCTGCTCGATTTGTTTATCCTGCGGTCGAATCAGCCGCCGATGTTGTTAATCAAGCAGCGTGGCGGTCCGCTGGTGGAGACAAATCTCACGGCTGATTTGCCGATGGCAACGGCGATTGCTGCGGGCGACCTGAATAATGATTCGCGGTTCGATGTCGCGCTGGCGAGCGGCGACAAAATCGTTTGCATCTTCAACGAACTGAAGGAGCGCGTGACGATTCCCGTCGGTGATTTCCAGATTCGCGAGCTGCGCCTGGTCGATTACGATAACGATGGATGGCTGGATATTATCGCGGCGGGCAGCGGCATTCGGGTGTGGCGCAACCTGGGCAGTCGCGGGTTTAAGGAGGTCCAACTCGGCTTGGATAAGCTCGGGCCGGTTGCATCGTTTCGCTGCTTCGATGCGGATGGCGACTGCGATTCGGACTTAATCGTGGCGCTTGAAGGCGGCGGGCTGCGGTTCTTACGGAACGAGGGCGGCAACACGAACGGCCAGCTCAAGCCGCATCTGATCGGCTCCAAGTCGAACGCGAGCGGCATCGGCATCCGTGTCGACGTCGCGACTTCAGGTTTGCGCATCACGCGGCGGGTGCAGGAACTGCCCGTAGAGATCGGGGTCGGACGTTACCACCAGGTGGACTCAGTGACGGCGCATTGGTTCGATGTGAATCTCAACTACACAGAGTTGAAAGTCGATTGCCGGAGCTTATTCGCGATGGACGAACTGACACTGCCGACGGGATCGTGCCCGTACCTTTACGCCTGGGACGGCACGCAGTTTCGCTTCGTAACGGACCTGCTCGGCGCAGCGCCTGTCGGTTTGCCGATCAGCGAGCGGCGGTCCATCGATGCTGATCCAGAAGAGTACGTTTGGATCGGCGATGAAACGATGTTCCCGCCGCGAAATGGCGAGCATGTATTGCAAATCACGGAAGAATTGCGCGAGGTGCTCTACCTGGATCAAGCGAAGCTCGTAGTGGTGGATCATCCGCCGGAAACCGAAGTGCATACCACTGGCAAGCTGCTACCAGGCACGCCATTTCCCAAACATGAACTCGTCACCCTCCACGGCGAGCATCCCCTCTTAAACGCCACGAACGATGCGGGTGAAGATGTGACTGAGCGTTTGCTGAGAGCTGATGGCAAGATGGTCTCGCCGCCGAAGCTGCGCATTCCGCAACTGCGCGGGCTCGCGGAGCCCTATTCGGTCACGCTCGATTTCGGTCCGCTGCAAACCGAGAAGCCGCTCGTCCTGGCGATCACGGCGTGGCTCCGTTTCGGCGGCGGCACGGCCAATATCGCGACGTCGCTTGTTCCCGATCTGCCGTTCCCGTTTCCAAGGCTCGAAGCGGAGGTGTTGGGCACATGGACGCCGGTCGACGTGAACTTCGGCGCGCCAGTCGGCAAGACGAAGCGCATGATTGTAGACCTTGCGGGCAAGTTGCCCGAAGGCGCGCGCCGGCTGCGGATCACAACAGCGTTCGAAATTCATTGGGACCGCATCGCACTCCTGGAAAAGCGCGATAATTCCGAAACGCGAGTCACTGTTATTGCGCCGACAAAGACCGACCTGCATTGGCGCGGCTTTAGTGAATATAAAGATCTGCCGTGGCAACACCCGCTAACGCCTGACTATGAATGCGTGTCGTCACAAGCGAAATGGACAATCACACCCGCGGGTTGGTGCACGCGATACGGACCCGTCGATGAATTGATTGCGGAACGTGACAATGCCCTCGCGCTGTTAAATGGTGGTGACGAACTGACGCTTTCGTTCGCTGCAAGAAAATTGCCGCCAAAGCAGGGTGTCCGCGACTTTTTTCTGTACAGTGTCGGTTGGGACAAGGATGCCGATTTCCATTGCGCACATGGCTGGGAAGTCGAGCCATTGCCCTGGCATGGCATGGATTCGCAAAAATATAGTTGTGAATCTCGCCCGGCTTTTGCGTCAGATAAATTGATGGAAAAGTACAATACTCGGTGGGTGGGTCCGCGAACGTTCACGCGCATCGAATCTGTGCGTGCGATAGACCACATTCTCACCCCTCACCCCAACCCTCTCCCCGTTGAGAGGAGAGGGAGAGTAATTAAGGGCCGTGAATAGTATCGAGCGATTTCCAAAGCTTCTCCCTCTCCCTTTCGTAAAGGGAGAGGGCTGGGGTGAGGGTTCTTTCGCCACCTGCGCCATATGAAACACTACACACGTCGCGAAGCGTTGGAGAGATTGAGTCCGGCTGTGCTGCTATCGCTCGGGCTTTGGCCGGGCGCGTTGCGGGCGGCGGTAACCGGTGGCGAGTCGTTTCGATTCATCGTGGTCAACGACCTTCATTACATGACCGAAGAATGCGGTCACTGGCTGGAACGCATGACAAGTCAGATGAAGTCGCACGGCGACATCGACCTCTGCATCGTGGCAGGCGACATGACGGACTACGGCAAGCCTGAGCATCACGGCGCGGTGCGCGAAATCCTCATGGGATTGAACGTCCCGTTGCACGTGGTGATTGGGAACCATGATTACCTCACGGGCAGCAGCGATCGTGCGCCATACGAAAAGACGTATCCCGGAAGTCTCAACTATGCTTTCGCGCACCGCGGCTGGCAGTTCATTGGGCTTGATACCAGTGAAGGCCTGAAGTTTGAGAAAACTTCGGTCCCGCAGCACACGTTTGATTGGGTTGATGAACGGATTGGAAAGTTCGACAAAGATCGGCCGACGATCATCTTTACGCACTTCCCCATGGGACCGGACGTGAAGTATCGGCCGTTGAACACGGACGCTTTGCTCGAACGCTTCAAGCCTTTGAATCTGCAGGCGATTTTCTGCGGCCATTATCATTCCTTCACGGAAACGAAGTTTGCCGATGCCATCGTCACCACGAACCGGTGCTGTTCGCTCAAGCGAGGCAATCACGACGGCACGAAGGAAAAGGGCTATTTTGTTTGTAGCGCGCGGGATGGGAAAG
>Ga0066710_100005395_pt1 | contig 11645 bp, 12 predicted proteins | sample GraSoiAngelo_159_FD_79666 | JGI IMG/M metagenome (GOLD analysis project Ga0066710, IMG submission 79666) | Grasslands soil microbial communities from the Angelo Coastal Reserve, California, USA - 14_1009_16_40cm | ecosystem: Environmental > Terrestrial > Soil > Grasslands | place: USA... | reverse complement strand
GACTCGCCTTCCTTCCAGCCGGAGCACGAGGTGCTGGTCCGCCGGCACATCGGCGACTACGCGATGTTCATGACCGGCGTGTTCCGCGAGCGCGTGGAGCGCGTCGCGAGCACCGGCTTCTACGTCGCCGAGGGAAAGCGCGCGTACCAGTTCGTCTCCGAGCACGAACGCGCGGGCGCTCAGCGCGAGGCGCCCATCTTCCGCCGGCTCGCGGATCGGTTCGAGGCGTACGCGCGAGCGCTCGACTACGCGCGCCACGTCCACTTCGTCGATCACCCCCAGCACCCGTTCTTCCGCTTCGGGTTCGGATGACCACCGGCGCGCGCGAGACGGCGGCGGCCGAATACCGGCGCGTGCTCGATTCGGCCGCCGACGCCGGTCACGCGACGGACGCGGATCTTCGCACGCTCGCCGCGGGCGATCCCGACGCCCTGGACGACGCGTTGCGCGGCTTCGCGAGTGACCGTGGCGCGGGCGCGGTGCCGATCCTCGCCATCGCCGCCGAGCGCGGCGAACGCGCGGTCCGGCGCGCCGCCAAGCGCGCGCTCTACCGGCTCGCGCAGCGCGGCATCGCCGCGCCGACGCCGCCGCCCCGCCGGCCCGTCGTCACGAAGCAGCCGGAGCGCGCGATCCGCGCCTGGGTGTCGGCGATCGACGGCAGCGGCTCGCGCGCCGTCTGGCTCCTGTTCGAGGGCGGCTATGGCGGGCTCCTGCTCTGCTCCACGATCCTGAGCGACACGATCGGCGTCGTAGAGGTCGCCGGCGGTGAGATCTCGAAGAAGAGGCTCGCGCACGAGCTGGCGGCGCTGCGCGAGGATCAGAAGCTTCCCTGGGTGGAGACCGAGCCCGGCCGCGCGATCGGACTCGTGCTGGAAGCCCTGGCCCTGCATCAGGCCGCGGGCACCGTGCCGCCTCCCGATTTTGCGCGCTGGCAGCCGCTCGTATCGTCCACGCCGCCGGTCACGCCGCCACCGCCGCCGACCGACGTGGATCCCGCGATGCTCGAACGGACGGGTGAGCTGCTCGAGCTGCCCGAGATGGCCGGGTGGTTCCTCGACCCCGACGCGGTCCAGAGCGACGCGCTGGCTCTTCTCCAGGCTCGCGAGAGTCGTCTCGTCGTGTCGGAGCAGATCAAGGCCGAGCGCGAGGAGGCGATCGTCGCGAGCGTCATCGACCGCGAGTTCGCCCCCGACGCGCGGACGCGATGGACGCGACGCCTGGTCGAGATGAGCCTGATCTTCCGCGCCACCGATCGTCCCGAGCACGCGGCGCTTGCCGATGCCGCGGCCGCGGCGCTCGCCGGTGCCGCGCGCGAGGCGCGGCACCAGCCGTTCGTCCGTGCGCTGGCTCGACGCTCGCTCGAGATCGCCAGCGAAGTTGCGCTGGGTCGCGTCAGCGCTGCGGACGTGAGCCGGAAGCCGGGTCCGGTGACGGCCGGCGCGGCCCGCGCATCGTCGTCACCGCGTTGAGAGAATCGACCTCATCAGGGGCCCCGAATGGCCCCCGATACCCCCGAACGCTCGGAAGCGCCCCGGCACAGCCGTGGCGCTCCTCGGCAACGCGGTTCTCCGCCTGATGATCACCGACGTCCCCGGGATCCGCGTCGGACACGCCACGGATCCCGTCGGGCTGACGGGCCTCACCGTCGTCCTCTGCGATCGTCCCGCGGTCGCCGCGGTGGAGCTGCGCGGCGGCGCGAACGACGTGATCGGTCTCGAGTACCTGGATCCTCGCCATCTCGTCGGGACGATCAACGGAGTCGTCCTCGGCGGGGGCAGCCGGTTCGGCGGCGAGGCGATCTGGGGCGTCATGAGGTATCTCGAGGAGCGCGGCGTCGGGTTTGCCGTCGGGGAGAACGTGGTCCCGCACGTGCCGGGCGCATTCCTGTTCGATCTCGGCGTCGGCGATCCGAAGGCCCGTCCGACGCGCGAGCTCGGATACCAGGCGGCGGCCAGCGCCACCGCGGGCCGTGTCGCCGAGGGGAGCGTCGGTGCGGGAACCGGCGCGACGGTCGGCAAGCTCTACCGTCGTCAGCGCGCGATGCGTGGCGGGATCGGCAGCGCGAGCGTGACGCTCGGCGACGCGGTCGTCGGAGCGCTGGTCGCGGTGAACGCGGTCGGCGACGTGCGTGACCCGAACACGGGCGCGCTCATCGCCGGAACGCGCGACGCGCCGGACGGCCGACGGTTGATCGACACCGTCGCGGCTCTTCGATCCGGACGCCAGCTCGGCCGTTTCGGCGCGGGCGAGAACACGACGATCGGGATCGTCGCCACGAACGCGCGTCTCGACCGGCCCAGCGCGGCGAAGATCGCCGCCCTCGGCTTGCTCGGATTCGCCCGGGCGCTCTCGCCGCCGCACACGGCATTCGACGGCGATACGCTCTTCGCGCTTTCGATCGGTGACGCGCGCGCAGACCTCACGGTCCTCGGCCTCGCCGCGGCGGACGCCGTGGCCGCGGCCATCGTCCGCGCGGTCCGCGCCGCATCATCGCTTCCGGGCCTGCCCGCCACGCGCGATCTCGACGCCGTGAGCTCATGAGCGCGGCGCCGGAGATCCTGGCCCTCGACTTCGACGGCGTTCTCTGCGACGGGATGCGCGAGTACTACGAGTCGAGCTGTCGCGCGTACGGCCACTTCTGGTCCCCGTCGACGCTTCGGGGTCGCGCGCTTCAGCAGCAATTCCGTGACGTGCGGCCGGTCGTCATGAGCGGCTGGGAGATGCCGTTGCTCCTCCGCGCGCTCGTGACGCGCGTCCGGCGCGGCGCGCTCTTGCGCACGTGGCCGACCGTGCGCGACGAATTACTGAACACCTTCGACGTCCCGCGGCCCGACGTCGTCGCGCGGCTCCGTGACGCGCTCGACGGCGTGCGCCGAGACTGGATCTGGGCGCGCGCCGACGAGTGGCTCGCCGCGCATCGTCCGTACGTCGCGCTCGAGACCCTGGCCCGCGTCCTCGCCGGGTCATCGCGCACGTTCGTCGTGACGACCAAGGAGGGGGAGTTCGCGCGCCGGATCCTGGCGCGCTGGAACATCTCCGTCACCGGGGTCGCCGGCAAGGAGGCCGGCGAGCACAAGTGCGAGAACCTGCGCGAGCTGATGACCACCTGCGGCACGACCGACGTCGGGTTCGTCGAGGACCGCCTGGAGACACTCCAGTGCGTCGTGAATTGCTCCGAGCGCGATCCGCGTCTCGCCGACGTGCGACTGTTCCTGGCGGCGTGGGGCTACACGACCGGCGCCGCGCGGGCGGCCGCCCGGCGCCATCCGCGCATTCGCCTCCTCACGCTGGCGGCATTCCGGCGCGGCGTCACGGCGTGGGAATGACGGCTATAATCGAGGCCATGCCCCGTCGCGCGAAGATCATTCCGTTCCCGGTGCGACCGTCGTCCGCGACGAGCGAAGAGGCTTCGCTCGTGGAAGTGCACCGGTGCAATCAAGCCGAGGCCGTCGTCGTCCGGGGGTTTCTCGAGAGCGAGGGGATCCCGACCCTGTGCCGCTCGCGCATCGCCCTCTCCGTGCATCCGTTCACGATCGGCGGTCAGGGAGAAATCGTCATCCTGGTGCCTTCGAGCGAGGCCGCCCGGGCGCGCGAGGTCGTCGCGCTCCGTCGTCCGCCGATCAGGCGAGCTCGCTGACCACCGCCTGGAGCGCCTGGACCACCGTGTCCAGCGCGCGCGGATCGAGCGTCGACCCGTTGTCGCCCCGCGTGTGGTACGTGTGGAACGGCGGCGGTCGGCGGATCATGTGCCGGAAGGCGGTCCGCATCGCGTTGAACACGAACTGCCGGAGACTCTCGGCCTCGGTGCGCGGGATCATCGTGAAGCCGTAGGCCGGAACGATTCCGGCGAACGCGCGATGGTCGCTCCCGAACATCGGCACGCGGCCAACGACGTGGTGGCCCTCGTCGCGGCGAAGGCCGATGCCCTCCAGCGCGCCGCAGACTCGCCCGAGGAATGGCGTCTCTTCGGCGGCATCCCACAGCGCGATGCTGTCGCCGATCCCGCACAGCTCGAGGCTCAACACCCCGGTGACGCCGGAGAGATCGGTCGCGGACACGTACGCTCGCGCGCCCAGGTAGCCGATCTCCTCGGCCGCCGTGAAGAGCAGGCGGACGCGCAGCCCCGGCGGAGGCGAGCTCGCCAGGCGATCGATCACCTGCAGCAAGATCCCGACCGACGCGGCGTTGTCGTTCGCGCCGGGACTGCCCGGGACCGCATCGTGATGGGCGATCAGCACGAGGAGGCGATCGCCTCCGCCGAGATCGACTTCGAAGTTCTCGCCCGCGCCTTCCAGCGTCTTGAACGCGTGACGGCGGAACGGGATCCCGCGCGCCGTGAGATGGCGCGCCAGCACGACCTGACGCTCCGGATTCGAGCGTCCTTCGAGCAGGGGCACGAGCTCTTCCGGTGATCCCGGGCGTCCGAGCACCGACTCGAGCGGCGCCGTCGAGAGCGGCGTCCGGCTCGCGCGAGCGTTGGCGAGCCGGCTGACGCTCCGGTTCAGTCTGCCGCGCAGGAAGAGTCCGACGTCGCGGAGGGTCACCGTCACTCCCTCGTTGCGGAGGAGTCCAGACGGAACAACGCGCGGGCGTTCACCGACATCCGGGCGGCCATCTCGTCGAACGGCCGGCCGCGAAGCTCCGCGACGCGCGCGGCCGTGATCGCGACGTACGCCGGCTCGTTGCGCTTGCCACGGTGAGTCTGCGGCGGCAGGAACGGACAATCGGTCTCGACGACGATCCGATCGTCGGGGACGAAGCGCGCGACCTCCGGCAAGGCGCGCGAGCTCGGATACGTCACGGGGCCGGCGATGGAGATGTGGAGGCCGAGGTCGAGACACTGACGCGCGATGCCGACGTCGCCGGAGAAGCAGTGCATGACCCCGCCGACGTCGCCGACTCGCGCCGCGCGGAGGAGGTGCAGGACGTCGACGTGCGCGACCGGCGCGTCGTCGTTCGTGGGGACCCCGGACGCACGACCCGGCGGCGCGTTCGTGCGGGCCCCCGCCGGGCCGCCACCAGGCTCACGACAGTGAATGATCACCGGCTTCTCCACCCGGCGCGCCACGCCGAGCAGGTGCTCGAAGACCCGGAGCTGCTCGTCACGGGGCGACAGGTTGCGGAAGTAATCGAGGCCGATCTCACCCACTGCGACGACCCGCGGCGACGCGGCGAGCCGCTCGATCTCGTCGAGCACCTCGACGTCCGCCGACGCGGCATCGTGGGGATGCACGCCGACCGCCGCCCACACGTCCCGCTCGCGGGCCGCGAGCGCGATCGCGGCGCGGGACGTCTCGACGTCGGTGCCGATGGTCAGCATCGCGGCGACCCCGGCCTCTCGCGCGCGGTCCAGCACGGCGACGAGATCGTCCGCGAAGTCCGGGAAGTGCAGATGCGCGTGCGTGTCGAAGAGGTCCGTCATGGGAGGACCGGGCGTGTCACGGCGTCTCCGTGGACGTCACGCGGAACCGGAGTCGCCCGATGAGCTGGCCCGAGGGCGTCGTGACGTCGACGGTCCACGCGCCCGCCGGGTTGGCCGGGAACGCAGCCTTGCGAGAGTACGTACGGAACCCCTGGCGGCGTCCGCCGCGAACGGGTGTGAGCGTCACGACGTTCACGATCCGACCGTTCCGCCGCCAGACGTGCGCGATCGGCTGGCGCAGGCCGGCCGGCGCGTAGACGGCCGTATACGCGACGAGCCCGCCATTGTCGCGGATCTTCTGCGCCGCGATCGTACCGCCGAGAGGATCGATCGGCTCCCCGCCGTCCACGTCCCAGGCGATCGCGGCGCGCGCGACGGAGATCGGCGCCGGCGGAATCGCCGCGCGTCCGGCGTACACGAGCGCCGCGGCGACGACGCCGCCGGCGCACGTCAGCGAGAGCGCCCGCTGCCAGGACCGACCTCCACGATGGACGGCCGGCGTCACCGCGACCGTCGCGGTCCACGCGGCCAGCAGCAGGGCCACGTTCGGTCGCACGCCGATCAACGGCAGCGCGACGTTCAGTGCGGCGAAGACCGACACGACGAAGAACGTGAGGCCGAGCCACGGGCGCGGATGGACGAGCGTCCGGTACCAGGGGTCGAACGTCGCGAGCAGGGTCAGCCCGACCAGCACGGCGAGGAAGACGACGTTCACGGACGTGAAGGTCGTGCTCGCGTAGTACGCGGGCAGCATGAAGAGCAGGAGCCCGTGATGGAGCGTTTGCACGGCGTAGTCGGCCGCCGTTCTCACCCGTCGGCCGCGGCCCGACCCGAGCGGCTCTGGCTGCGCCGCGTGAGAGCTCGCCGGCCGCGTCAGCGCGAGCACCGCGAACAGGAGCCACAGGAGGATGACGTACCCGACGATCCAGCCGACGTGCGGCAAGTCGCGCCGGAAGACGAAGAGCGTCAGGAGCCCGCTCACGAACGAACCGATCGAGACGCCCCAGCGACGCAGCCAGTCGAACGCGGCCCGCGCGAACGATCGGGGCGGGACCGCGGGCGCCGGGCCCGCCGGAGGCAACGCGCTCGGCGCCACGGAGACGGTCGGCGCCGTCACCGCGCGCTATCCGGGTGGTCCGAGGCGCTCGGCGATGCGACGCGCGACGTCGTCCCGGCGCAGCGCCTCGAGGCACGCGAAGACGTCGGCGTCCCCGGTCCGCGTCCGGAGATGCGCGCTGACGAGATCGAGCGCGCCGGCGCGCACGGCGCCGTCGAGCGCGACGATCTCGCGAAGGACGCGCGCGATGGAGGTGTCGCGCTCGGCGATGGTGACGATCGCGGCGACGTACGCCTCCTGGTCCTGATCGAGCATCGTGCCCGTCACGAGACGCGCGCGCCCGCTGGCAAGTCACGGTCGGGGCGCAACACCGCGAGATGGCCATCGGCGGAGCCCGCGAGGATCATCCCCTGCGACTCGATGCCCATGAGCCGCGCCGGCTCGAGGTTGGCGACGATCACGACCTTGGTCCCGACGAGATCTGCCGGCGCGTAGTGCTCGGCAATCCCCGCCACGACGGTTCGCTCGTGGTCCCCCAGGGACACCGTCAACCGCAAGAGCTTCTTCGACTTCGGCACGGCCTCCGCGCTCACCACGTGCGCCACGCGCAGATCCAGCCGCGCAAACTCGTCTTTCTTGATCCGCTCGACCCCGCTCGCGGCTCCCGCCGCCTCTGCGGAGCGTTCGACCGCGGCGCCCTTCTTGTCTTCGATGCGCGGAAACAGTCCCGAGAGCCTGGTGACGGGTGCGCCGGCGCCGAGCCCGCCCCAGACCGCCTCCGCGAGCCGCGGCGTGCCGGTCGCGCCGACGGCGCCGCGGATCTTCGCGGCGGCTTCAGGAATGAACGGCATCAACACGATGCCGAGGAAGCGCAGCGACTCCGCCAGCACGTAGAGCACCCGCTCGAGCCGCGGCCGCGCGGCCGGGTCCTTCGCGAGGTCCCAGGGCCGGGCGAAATCGACGTACCCGTTCAGAAGGCCGATCAGCTCCCAGATCGCGGCGAGCGCGCGCTGGAACGCGAACTCGTCCATCTCTCGATCGATGCGCGTCACCATCTGAGCGAACCGATCCCGGATCGTCGTCTCGGTCGGGTCCAGCTCGGCCGCCGCCGGCACGCGCGCGATGCCGCCCGCATTCACGATCAGCGTGGTGGCGCGCGACACGAGATTGCCGAGATCGTTCGCGAGATCGGCGTTGAGCCGGGCGACGAACGCCTCCTCGGAGAAGTCGGCGTCGAGCCCGAAGACCATCTCGCGCATCACGAAGTAGCGGAACGCGTCGTTGCCGTACTTCTCCGTGAGCGCGAGCGCCTCGACGACGTTGCCGACGGATTTCGACATCTTGCCGCCGCCGATGTTCCAGAACCCGTGGACGTCGAGGTGACTGAACACGTCGATGCCGGCCGCCTTCAACATGCACGGCCAGTAGATCGCGTGCGGCTTCAGGATGTCCTTGCCGATCAGGTGGTGGACGTGCGGCCAGTACTTCTCGAATGCCGGCGCGCCCGGCCCGCCGAGCGCCGAGACGTAGTTGATCAGCGCGTCGAACCAGACGTAGGTGACGTACTGGTCGTCGAACGGTAGCGGAATGCCCCACTCGAGGCGCGTCCGCGGCCGGCTGATCGACAAATCTTGCAAGGGATCGCGGAGAAATCCGAGGATCTCGTTGCGATACCTCTCGGGACGGATCAGGTCGGGATGGCGATCGATGTACTCGATCAGCCAGCCCTGGTACTTCGACATCTTGAAGAAGTAGTTCTCTTCCTCGATCCACTGGAGCGGGCGCCGGTGATCCGGGCACTGGCCGTCGACGATCTCCTTCTCGGTGTAGAAGCGCTCGCAGCCGAAACAGTACCAGCCGCCGTACTTGCCGAGGTAGATCTCGCCCTTCTCCCACAGATCGTGCAGGATCGCCGTGACGACCTTCTCGTGGCGCTCCTCGGTCGTGCGGATGAAGTCGTCGTGACCGAGGCCGAGCCGCCGCCACGTCTCGCGGAACACCGCGGAGTTGCGATCGGCGAGCTGCTGCGCGCTCACGCCCGCCGCCACCGCCGATTGCGCGATCTTGTCGCCGTGCTCGTCGGTGCCGGTGAGAGACCGGACGTCGTCGCCTCGCAGCCGATGCCAGCGCGCCATCGCGTCGGCCAGGATCGTGGTGTAGGCGTGCCCCAGGTGCGGCACGTCGTTGACGTAATAGATCGGGGTGGTCAGATAGAAGACGTCGCCCACGCTCACGACTCGGACGAAATCTTGATGTGGTCGCGCCCCTCCCACGTCAGCGCGGAGAGCGGCACTTCCGCTTCCGTGCCGTCCGGAAACCCGACGACGACCGACTGCTTGAGCACGCGGAGGGACCGCACCTTGCCCGTCATGCAGTTGCCGCCGCCACAGTCTTTCTGGCAGGGCGTGTTCACGCGCGGCAAGAGCGCGCGCAGCTCCTGGTACGTCGAGAACTCGTAGAGCAGGCAGCACTTGAGCCGGCCGCAGTTCCCGAGCAGCCGGTTGTCGGCGAGCGGCACGTCCTGCGCTTTCGCCATCTTGACCGAGATCGGCTCGAACTTCTTCAAGTGCGACGAGCAGCAGAGCTGCCGCCCGCACGGACCGATGCCGTCCATGAACCGCGTCGTGTCCCGCGCGCCGATCTGCCGCATCTCGACCCGCGCCCGGAACTCCCGCGCCAGGTCGCGCACCAGGTCACGGAAGTCGATGCGCTCCTCGGCGCTGAACGAGACCGTCACGCGCCGGCTGCCGCCGTGCATCTCGACGTCGACGACCTTCATCGCGAGCCCGCGGTCGCGCGCCATCTGCGCGACCGTGCCGAGTGCCTGCTGCTCGCGGTCGCGCAGGTCGCGCCACGTGCGGACCTCGTGCGGAAACGCCAGACGCACGACACGACGGTAGAGGCGGTCCTTCTTCGCCTCCGGAACGGGGCGCTTTGGACGGCGCACTTCGCCGACCACGGTGCCGTTCGCGGTCTCGACGACCACCAGGTCACCGACGTGCAGATCGAGCCCGACCAGCTTGTAGTCGTCGGCGATCGTCGACTCGCGCAGCCGAACCCCGATGAGATACTCGACCGGGGTATCGTCCTGGATCCCTATCTCATTCCAAATGTCACTCATCTGTCCCTACCTTGTCTCGCCATGATCTCACGCCCCGGCGAGGAGAAGCCGGCTCACGATGATCTCGACCGTCAGGCGCGGCGAGACGTTGTGCGCCAGCGCGGTCCGGGCCCGGCGGCAGAGCTCGATCGCACCCAGGATCCCGTCGAGGCTCCAGGCGGCGCTCGCCCGCTCCAGATCCCCCGCGCGGTCGGCGTTGGCCAGGAGCGCCGGCGGCCCGCCGGCCTTGACGAGCAGGAGATCACGACACCAGATCCACCAGGCGTCGACCATGCCTTCGGCCTTCTCGCGCTCGATGCGGTCACCGCGCAGCAAGAGGCGCTCGATGCCCTCGGCACCGGCCTGATCGAGCCACCTGAGCGCCTCGGCGTGCTCCGGTCTCTTCTCGCTCGCGCGTCGCGCGAAGCGAACGAGCTGACAACGCGACAGCACGGTCGGCGGCACCGCGCGCGTGCGGGCGAGCACCAGGATCATCACGGTGCGGTCGGGCGGCTCTTCCAGCGTTTTCAAGAAGGCTTCGGGAGACTCGCCGGTCATCCGGTCGGCGTCGTCGAGAACGAACACCTTGCGCGCCGCCATCACGGGACGGAGCCCGGCCTCGCGCTCGACGTCACGGATCGCCTCGATCCTGATCGCGCGCGGCCCTTTCGGATTGCTCGCCGGCGGCGTCGGCTCGATCACGTGCAGGTCCGGATGCTGACGGGTCGCCACCATTCGACAATGGCGGCAGCTTCCGCACCCGGTCTCCCGCCCGCACAGGAGCGATTGCGCGAACGCGAGCGCCGTCGTCGCCCGCCCGCTCCCCTCCGCGCCGACGAACGCGTATGCGTGCGCGATGCGGTGACTCTCGAGCGCCGCGCGCAGCACCGCCACCGCGCGCGGCTGCGCCTTGATGCCGTCGAGCGGCACGAACGCCGGCTTCATCGCCGGCATCGCGCGAGCGCCTCCTCGACGATCGTCCGCACGTCGGCGGCGACGGCGTCGGTCGTGCGCGCGGCATCGATTCGCCGCACGCGCTTCGGCTCCGCCCGGCAGAGTTCGAGGTAGCCGCGGCGGACGCGACGATGGAAGCCGAGACCGAGCTGCTCGAACCGGTCCAGACGACGCCCGCCGATCCGCCGAAATCCTTCCGCCGGAGAGAGATCGAACAGCAGCGTCAGGTCGGGCAGGATACCACCGGTCGCGCGAAGGTTGAGATCGCGGATCATTTCGAGATCGACCCCGCGCCCGTATCCCTGGTACGCGAGCGTCGCGTCGGTATAGCGATCGCAGAGCACGATACGTCCCTTCTTGAGCCACGGGGCGATCTTCTCGACGACGTGCTGGCGCCGCGCCGCCATGAAGAGCCACAACTCGGCGAGCCGGTCAGGGGCCTCTTCGAAGAGCCGCCGGATCTCGACGCCGAGCCGGGTGCCGTCCGGTTCTCTCGTGCACTCGACGGCATGACCGGCACGCCGGAGGCCGCGGGCGAGCCGTTTCATCTGGGTCGTCTTCCCGGACCCCTCGACGCCTTCGAACGTGATGAAAACCCCCCGCACCCTGCGACCTCTCTCGCGCAATGAGCCACTGTATCATTGCTCGGAGGGGGCTTCGCCCCCCTTCCGACGGGCGGAGCGAGCCTGGCGGCTCGCTCTCGCCCTGCCTCCTCCCAGAGCAACATTGCGCGGGCCAAGCTCGCGCTCGAAACGCGGCTCCTCATGTGCGCGGCGAAGACCTTGGACCTATAAACCGTGGAGCGGAAAGATGAGGCGGCGGATCGCCGCGACCTGCCGATCGGCATAGTCGGTGATGCGCCGGCGCGCGTCGGGCGGGATCGCGAACGGCTCGTCCCAGAGCGAGCGGGTTTCGAAGTCGTAGGCGTGGAGGTCGCGATCGAACGCCGCGGGCAGCTCCGCCGGCAGCTCGACCTCGTTCATGAGCGCCCAGGCCACCGTCCACGCGCGCGCGACGTTCCGAAGATCGTAGCCGCCGCCGCCCAGCGCCACGATCTTCGGCGCGAGGCCGAGGATGCGACGGAACGCCGCCGCGAAGCCCTGGACGTCGAG
>Ga0066710_100005394_pt1 | contig 11646 bp, 5 predicted proteins | sample GraSoiAngelo_159_FD_79666 | JGI IMG/M metagenome (GOLD analysis project Ga0066710, IMG submission 79666) | Grasslands soil microbial communities from the Angelo Coastal Reserve, California, USA - 14_1009_16_40cm | ecosystem: Environmental > Terrestrial > Soil > Grasslands | place: USA... | reverse complement strand
GTTGTTGAGGCTCTTGCCCAACGTGTAACCGCCGCGATAGCTCAGGCCGTGGGCGAAACGCTGCTCGACCTCGAGCTGGAGGGAATGGTAGTGACCGTCGCCGTAACTGTGGAAGCAGTCGCAGGAGAAGAAGCGGGGATAGGGCCGGTTGTCCTGCTGGTTGCCGGGCCCCGGACGGGCAATGTTGGTCGCGTAGCCGGTCGGCCAGTGGGTGAGCTTGTTGCCGACATAGCCGATCTGCACGTTGAAGGACTTCGAGACCAGGCGCTGCACGTTCAGGTTCCAGCTCTGGACGTTGCCGTCCACCCAGTTCGGCTCGGCCCACTTGGCCTGGATGAAGCCGCCGGAGGCAGGCGGGACCGAGGGGTCGAACTGAACGGAGAAGAGCGGGATCCTGCCGAGGACGTTCCCGTCCTTTCCGGTCGGCGGCTGGGCGCGGTCGAAGCTCAGGTTGTTGGCGCGGAAGAAGGGAGCGGCCAGACCCGCGCTGGTGAACAGGTCCTGCTGGGCCGCCTCGATGAAGACGCCGTAGCCGGCGCGGACCACGGTGCGCCGCGTGGCGCGCCAGGCAATTCCCAGGCGCGGCACGGCGTTGTTGAGGTCCCTGTTGAAGAGACCGTCGCCGTCGCGGAACTTGTGGGGGAAGCCGTAAGTCGCGCCCCCGAGGAGCGCGTCCATCGCGGCCTTGGCGTTGGCCGGATAGACCGCAAGGACGTCACGGCAGAGCTTGCGATCGCGAATGGTCATGAAGTTCGTGCACTGGCTGGCGGGGAGCTCCTCGATGTAGGCGATGCCGCGGCCGTCGGCGAAATAGGCCGGCATGTTGAGCTCGTAGCGCAGACCGAGCGTCAGGGTCAGCTTCCTGTGGAGCTCCCACGAGTCCTGGGCGAACATGTGGTAGTAACGCCGGCGCGGCTCGAACTTGCCTGCGTCCTCGGAGGCGATGCCTCCGATCGACTCGGAGACGCCGAGGAGGAAGTCGGCGAACGGTTGGCCGATCGTGGCGGAGGTGCGGGCGGCGTTGAGCGGCCCGCTGTAGAACCCGTTGAACGTGGTCGTGGGGCCCCCGCCGCCGTTGAAGAACAGCTCGGTGATGGAGTGCGTGTAGCTGAAGCCCACCTTCAGGCTGTGGTGCCCCTTGGTGAACGACAGGCTGTCGCCGATCTGGACCCCCCAGGTCGGCTGGGGATAGTAGAGCTGGCCCCCGAGACCGGTGTAACCGCTGATGCCGATACCCGGGAAGCCCCAGATCTCCTGCGGCAGCCGCGCGGCGTTGTTGTAGCCGAGCTGCTCGTTGTAGTTGGTGCCGGCCGACTCGGGGCGCTCGTCGTAGAGGTGGCGCGCGACGCTTGCCCGCAGCTCGTTGACCACGCGCGGCGACAGGACCCGGGTCCAGGCGCCGCTGACGTTATAGCCGTGGTTGATGTTGCGGTTGACTCCCATGAGCGGGATGGCGGCGGGCTCGAAGCGCGGCTCGGTCTCCCAGGCGTAGCGGCCGAAGAAGGTGTTCTTGTCGCTGGGCTTGTAGTCGACGCGGCCCAGTGCCTTGTCGTTGTTCTGCTGGATCGAAGGGAAGACCCGGTAGTTGGGGAACCCGTCGATGTTGGGGAGCGGATAGTAGCTGAGCGCCTTGGCGGCGACGGCGTTAAAGCGGCTGGTCGGGATCTTGCCGCCGGGGAAGAGCGTACGCTGGCCCGTGGCATCGAGATTGAACGGGTCGTAGATCTGGCTCGCGCCGAAGCGCGTGCTCTGCGAGAAGTCCCCGGCGCGCTCCAGGGCGGTCGGGACCGTGGCGGTCTGGTTGACGCCCTGGCGGATGCGGCTCCCCTCCCAGCTGCCGAAGAAGAAGAGCTTGTCCTTGAGGATGGGGCCGCCGATCATGGCGCCGTACTGGTTCTGCCGGTACGGGGGCTTGGTGCCGGAGAAGAAGTCTCTGGCGTCGAGCTTGTCGTTGCGGAAGAACTCCCAGAGGCCGCCGTGAAACTCGTTGGTGCCGCTCTTGGTGACGGCGCTGATGACCGCGCCGGCGGCGCGGCCGAACTCGGCGGAGTAGGAGGTGGTCTCGACCTTGAACTCGCGGATGGCGTCGACCGGGGGCCGCACCGCGACCGTGATGAGGTCGAGCGAGGTATTCATGCCGCCGTCGAGCTGGTACTCGTTCTGCAGCGAGCTGAGGCCGTTGTAGGTGCCCGCGGTGCTGCCGTAATAGCCGCCGTAGGCCTCGCTCCCGGTGGTCGCGCCCGGGGTGAGGTAGGCGAGCTGGAGGTAGTTGCGGCCGTTGAGCGGGAGCTCTTTGATCATGCGTTCGTACACGACGGAGCCGATCTCGGCACTGTCGGCCTTGAGCAGAGCCACCTCACCGACGACCTCGACCTTGTCCGAGATCTGGCCGATCGTGAGGGTGAGGTCGTAGCGCGCGGTCTGCTTCACCTCGAGCTTGACGCCCTTGACGATGGCCGTCTTGAAGCCGGTGAGCTCGGCCTCCAGCCGGTAATCGCCGGGCGGCAGGTTCCCGATGCGGTAGCGGCCCTCTCCGTCGGTAACCGCCTGCTCGGTGATGTTGGTGCCGACGTTGGTGATCCGCACCGTGACGCCGGGGAGCACCCCTCCCTTCTCGTCGACTACCGTTCCCACCGCGGTCGCGTTGACAACGCTGATCTGCGCGGGAGCCGTGGCCAGCGTGCACGAGCAAATCAGCAGGAGCAGGGCCGCCTGATTCAAAGCGTTGCTTGTCCTCATTGGGTTCCTCTCAAGAAAACGGGAGTTTCCTCAGCTGCGTTCGAGACCGATCTATACGCACCTGCCGGGTTCCGCGAAGGAAGCCGGCGAGGGTTGCACGGTCACGCTGGCACCCGCTACTGCTCTCAACTCGATCCGAGAGAAGGCACAGCGCGACGGGCCCATCTAGCCTTTTCAGGCCACCCATGAGGATGCCACCGTGGTTCTCGGTGTGACCCGGTCGTAACCGCTTTTAAGGCCGCAGACTCCGCTAGGTCAATATGGAAAGTATGCCTAGTTTAGGAAAAGTATGATCGCCAAAAGGAGCGGCAGCGCGCAGGCCGCTCCTGCGGCCGTTGTCATAGACTCCTTATAGAAGGCATGCCTGCTTCGTCGTGTAATTGTGAAGTATGATGAGCCTAACACCGAACAGGACTGAAGCATGCCGCGATACCCCTGGGAGCTACTGCCGAAACTCGTCGTCCAGGTCGAGATCTGCCAGCAGGCCGGGGCGCATGGCCTGCTCGACAAACTCCTCGACATCGTCTTCGACGACAGCCGCAAGAGCCTCAACTACCGCAAGCTGCGCTGCGCGCAGATCATCAGCGCGCTGCTTCGCGCCGCCTACCACGGAGGCGCATCCAGCAAGACCATCCTCGCCGAGCACTACACGATGCTCGAACGGCTGACTACGTTCCCGAACTGGAAGACGATACGGGCCGGCATGCACGGCTATCTGGAGAGCCTCCTCGACCACGTGCGGCCGTCCCAACACACCGACATGGAGATCCTGGTCGGCGGAATCCGGGAGCACATGGCGAACTCGCTCGATCGTCCCCGATCGCTGGCCCAGTACGCCGACGCGGCGCATATCAGCACGGGCCATCTGTCGCGCTCCTTCGCGGCTATCATCGGACGGCCCTTCCGCGAGGAGATGCAGCAGCTGCGGATTAGAACGGCGCGGCAGTTGCTCGAGCAGACGTCGCTTAAGATCCATGCCATCAGCGGTAGCGTGGGTCTCGCGGATCCGTCGCAGTTCATCGCGCAGTTCCGGCGCGCAACCGGAATGACGCCCGCCTTCTACCGGCGCCATCGAAAGAACGGCCGGCAGGCGCGCCAGCGAGCGGGACCTCAGTCCCGCGCGCCACAATCATGAGCGCGTTATGGAAGGCATCGATCTCCTATTTACAACAACTATGCCTGGCGCCTAAATAGTAGGCGGTCGGTACCCGTTCCCGACCTTTCGCTCGCTCGGAGGCAGCGTAACTTTCGCAGGAGGCGAATGAGGGTCTTCATCGGCGTCGACGTGGGAGGGACGTTCACGGATTTTTCGGTCAGCATCCCCGAGGAGAATCGCGAGATCCTGCACAAGGTGCCCTCCACGCCGGCCGAGCCCGACCGCGCGATCGTCGAGGGACTCGCCGAGATCTTCCGCACTCACCGGATCGCGCCCGAAAGCGTCTCTCGACTGGCGCACGGTACGACCATCGGCACCAATGCGCTGATCGCGCGCCGCATCGGCAAGGTCGCGGTCGTGACGACCGCGGGTTTTCGCGACCTCCTCGAGATCGGCAGGCAGACTCGCCCGAAGGTCTACGACATCCATCAGGACCATCCCAGGGCGATCGTTCCGCGGCATCTGCGGCTCGAGGTTAGGGAGCGCATGCGCGCGGACGGTGCGGTCCACGCGCCGCTCTCCGAATCCGACGTGACGCGCGCCGGCAAAGCGCTCGCGCCCGAACAGGTCGATTGCGTCGCGGTCTGCTTCCTGCACTCCCACGCCTACCCCGAGCATGAGGAGCGAGCGGCCGAGATCCTGAGGAGCCTGCTCCCGGCCAGGACGCTGGTGATCACGTCCTCGTCGATCCATCCCGAGTTCCGGGAGTACGAGCGCTTCTCGACCACCGTGCTCAACGGCGCGCTGCTCACGGTGATGGAAGCCTATCTGGACCGCCTGAGCCGCTCGGTCGCGAAGCTCGGGGTGCCGGTCACGCCCTCGGTGAGTCAGAGCGCCGGTGGCCTCATGTCCATAGAGACCGCGCGGCAGCTTCCGGTCCGGTCGGCGCTCTCGGGTCCGGCCGCGGGCGCGATCGGGGCCGCGCATCGAGCTCGGGTCGCCGGCCACCCCAAGGTCATCACCCTCGACGTCGGCGGGACCAGCGCAGACGTCTGCCTGCTCACCACGGGCGAGCCCGAAGTCGTGCACAGTCGCAGGCTCGCCGGCTTTCCGTTGCGCCTGCCGGCGCTCGACGTCAACTCGGTCGGCGCGGGAGGCGGTTCGATCGCCTGGATCGACCGGGACGGGCTCCTCAAGGTAGGGCCGCAGAGCGCCGGAGCCCAGCCGGGCCCCGCCTGCTACGGCCAGGGCGGCGTCGAGGTCACCGTCACCGACGCGAACGCGGTCCTCGGCCGGCTCGACGCGCTCCTCGGCCGGCGCATGCCCCTGCGCCGCGATCTGGCCGAGGCCGCGCTCGCAAAGCTGGCCCGGCGGATCGACCTGGATCCGGTGGAGACGGCCCTCGGCATCACGCGACTCGCGTGCGCCACGATGGTTCGGGCCATCCGCTCGATCTCGATCGAGCGAGGGCGAGACCCGGGCGAGTATGCCCTGTTCGCTTTCGGCGGCGCGGGACCGCTGCACGCGGGGGACGTTGCGCGCGAGCTGGGCATCTCGCGCGTCATCGTTCCTCCCAGCCCGGGCATTCTCTGCGCCCAGGGTCTGCTGAACTCGGACCTCGTGGGCGATTTCGTTCAGACGGCGCTGCTCGAGTTCGACGGCTCCAAGCCGGAGGCTCTCGCGCCCATTCGAGCGTCGCTCCGACGACGCGCCGAAGCCTGGTTCTCGCGCGAGGGGGTCGAGGCTTCGGAGCGGCGCATGGTCTGGTCCGTCGACCTGCGCTACCAGGGACAGAACTTCGAGCTGTCGATTCCTTTGGAGGCGCCCGAGCTCGATCGCGCAGCCTGCACGGCGGTGCAAGCTGCCTTTCACGCGGCGCACGAGCGCGCGTACGGCTTTTCGCAGCCGCGCCAGTCGATCGAGCTGGTCAGCATGCGCGTGAAGGTGGTGGGAGTGCTGGAAAAGCCCGCCTCGCCCCGGCGCGAGGCCGGGGGCCGCGCCGCGCCGGCGCGCCACCGCAGAGTGGCCTTTGCCCGCGACACCTGGTATGAAGCGCCGATCTACGACCGCGCCGAGCTCGGGGCAGGACAGGTCGTCACCGGTCCCGCGATCATCGAGCAGATGGACAGCACTGCGCTGCTGTATCCCGGGGACCGCTGCGAGGTGGACCCGTGGGGTAATCTCGTGATCGACCTGGCGCGCGCGGAGCAGAACCCATGGCCCTGACCCCGATCAAGATAGAGCTGTTGCGCAATGCCCTGTCGGGCATTTGCGACGAGATGTTCCTCGCCATCATGAGGAGCTCGTTCTCGACCAACATCAAGGAGCGGCACGACCACAGCGCAGCCGTCTTCGATGCCCGCGGCAGGGTCGTGGTCCAGGGGGAGAGTCTCCCGCTGCACTTGGCGTCCATGCTCGGCCTGGTGGAGGTCGTGCTGGAGCGCTACGGGATCGACCGGATCTGCCCGGGCGACATGTTCCTCTCCAACGACCCGTTCGTGGGCCGCGGGTCGCACCTGCCGGATGTCGCGCTGCTCGCGCCGGTGTTCCACGAAGGCACGCTCGTCCTGTTCGTCAGCAACATCGCGCACCACGCCGACATCGGCGGGATGGCTCCGGGCAGCATGGCGGGCGGAATGACCGAGATCTACCAGGAGGGCCTGCGCATTCCTCCGGTCCGGCTGGTGAGCCGGGGCGAGATCGTCGACGACGTGCTGCAGCTCATCCTGCTCAACGTGCGCGTGCCCGAGGAGCGGCGGGGCGATTACCTCGCTCAGATCGCCGGGAACCTGATCGGCATCCGGCGCCTTCACGAGCTGCTCAGGCAGTGGCGTCTGGAGGAGATCGAGCAGGGGTGCGATGCCATCATCCGAGCCGTGGCCCGGCGCATGCGCGCAGGAATCGCCGAGCTGCCCGACGGCGAGTATCGATTCGAGGACGTGCTCGACGACGACGGCATGGGCACGACCGACATCCCGATAGCGGTGCGCATCGAGGTCCGCGGGGATGAAATCTTCTTCGATTTCGCCGGCTCCGGCCCGCAGGTCCGGGGAAACATGAACAACAGCTATGCCGGACTTCAGGCCTCGGTGCTCTTCGCCCTGAAGGTCTTGATCGACCCGGACGGTCCCACCAACCACGGCATGCTGGAACCGGTTCACATAACGGCTCCGCGGGGGAGCGTGGTCAACGCGTCGTTCCCAGCCGCCACCGCAGCCCGAGCCCAGACCTGTCAGCGGATCATCGACGTCATCCTGGGGGCGCTTGCGGCCGCCGTACCGGACCGGATCATCGCCGCGAGCAACGGCGCAAATGGAGTGGCCGCCTTCTCCGGAACCGGCCCGCTCGGCAAGTACTATGTCTACATGGAAACCATCGGCGGGGGCGGGGGCGGGCGGGCGTACAAGGATGGAACCGATGCCGTGCAGGTTCACGTGACCAACACGTCGAACCTGCCGATCGAAGCGCTCGAGAAGGAGTATCCGCTGTTGATCGAGCGCTACGAGCTGGTCGAGGACTCGGGCGGCGCGGGGACCTGGCGCGGCGGCCTTGGTCTGCGTCGGGTCTATCGAGGGCTCGGCCACACCGTCGTCTTCAGCGGCCAGGGCGAGCGCTGCGTACACCGCCCGTGGGGCCTCTTCGGCGGCGGACCGGGCGCGACCGGCAAGATTCAGATCGTGCACGACGACGGCCGTCTCGAGCGGCTGCCGAACAAGTGTATGAGTGTCGAGGTGCCCACCGGCGCCGTAGTCTGGATCGAGACGCCCGGGGCGGGAGGCTACGGGCCGCCGGCGCAGCGCAGTCCGGAGCTGGTCGAGGAGGACGCGCGCAGCGGCAAGTTCTCGGCGCGCTTCATCCGGGAAAACTACGGTTCACCGCGTGCTCGATCCGTGGAGATCGAATCGAACGACGGCGACCGGATAAGGTGACGTGACCTCCCCGCCCTGCCCGTCACCGCCGATCGGAATCGCGAAGTGAAATCCGACAGGTTCGATGAACCGAATACCGCCGAGAAGCTGCGCGGCCTTCCATGGAGCGTCGCCATGGGTGCCGCCAACTCTGTGTTCGCGCAATGGACCCTGCTGGGCTGGGTATTCGTCCTGTTCCTGAGCGAGCTCGGACTGAGCAAGACACAGATTGGGCTCCTCCTTTCGATCTTCCCGCTGTCAGGGGTTCTGGCACCCTTCATCGGTCCGTCTGCGGCCCGGTTCGGCTACAAGCGCACCTTTCTGGTCTTCTTCGGTCTGCGAAAGATCGTCGCCGGCCTCCTCCTGTTCATTCCGCTGGTCATCTCCCGCTTTGATCCGCGGATCACCCTGATCTTCGTGTTCGGCGTGGTCACAACATTCGCCGTCTGCCGGGCGATCGGGGAGACGGCTCTCTATCCCTGGATCCAGGAGTACGTGCCCAACTCGGTACGAGGGAAATACTCGGCCGCCGACAACATCTTCTCAACTCTGGCCGCGTTTCTGGCCGTCGCGACAGCCGGCTATATCGTGGGACGTTCGACCGACCTGGACAGGTTCAGTGTGCTCTTCGCGGCTGGGGTTGTGGCCGGCCTGATTTCAGTCTGGGCGGCGTCTCATATACCGGGTGGGGGACCCAGAGGGACGTCGCAGCGAGCAGCCCTCGGGGAAAGCCTCTCCATCGTAGGAAGAGACGCCGATTTCCGCCGTTACCTGATCGGCGTCGGGTTGATAACGCTCACTTCAGTGCCTCTAGTCTCCTTTCTTCCTCGTTTCGTGAAGGAGCAGCTAGGGCTGAGCCCGGGGCACGTGATCCTTGTCCAGGCCGGTACCCTCCTTGGGACCCTCCTCTCCAGTTTTCTCTGGGGCTGGGCTGCAGACCGCTACGGCAGCAAGCCCGTGATGCTTGCAGGTGTGTCGCTCACCGTCATCCTGCCGGCGTGCTGGATGCTGACGCCGCAAAGGGGAGCCTTGAGTCTCCCAATAGCACTGGCAGTTGCATTCCTTCAGGGAGTTGCCAACATCGGCTGGTTGATCGGTTCGACGCGGATGCTCTTCGTGAACGTTGTCCCGCGCCAGCACAGTTCCCGTTATATGGCGGTCTACTACGCGTGGATCGGCATTACGGGGGGGATCAGTCAGATGGTGGCCGGCCGAATATTGGACTACTCCGGCCACGTTCAGGGCAGATTCCTCTTCCTGAAACTTGATCCGTACACGGTGCTCTTCGGCGCAGGCATTCTCCTCCCGGCGGTCAGCTCTCTGGCCCTCCGGAGAGTGCGGGAGGATGGAGGCCTGTCGGTCCTGCAGTTCGCCGGGCTCTTCGTCAGGGGAAACCCATTTCTGGCCCTGGAATCGTCGGTCCGATTCTACTTCGCGAAAGACGAGCGGACGACGGTGTCGGTGACAGAGCGACTGGCCCAGGCCAAGAGCCCCCTCAATCTGGACGAGCTGATCGAGGCGCTCGACGATCCCCGCTTCAACGTCAGGTTCGAGGCAATCCTCTCCATCGCCCGAAGCCACCCGGACCGGCGCCTGATGCAGCGGTTGAGCCAGGTGCTCGACGGGGACGAGCCTGCTCTGGGAGTGGTTGCCGCATGGGCGCTCGGCAGGATCGGCGACCCCGGCGGGATCGAGCCGCTACGTAAAGGGATGTCTTCGCAATACCGGTCGATCCAGGCCCATTGCGCCAGGGCCCTGGGTTCGCTCGGAGATGCAGGGAGCGTGCCGATGCTCCTTCATCGGCTCAAGAGTGAAACCGACAGGGGGCTCCGGATGGCCTACGCTTCGGCGTTGGGAAAGCTGCGCGTCGCGGAGGCCGTTGAGCACATGCTGGAGTTCCTGCGCACGAGCGAGGATCGATCCACGCGGCTCGAGCTTACCCTGGCGCTGGCCCGTATCCTCGGTGGGGAGTCGGGCTTCATCAGGCTGTCCCGCCAGTTCCCGACGGCGTTCGGAACGGCCGCGGCCCAGGCGCTGGAGTCCCTGGGGAAGTGGATCGAGCGCAACGGTCTCGAGAACGATCTATTGGTGCGCAGGATCAAAGCATGCGCCGATGCTTTTGACCACGAAGATCTGGGACTCGGAATCACGCTCCTGCAGGGAATCATTGAATCGGCACCGCGCGAGAGGATAAGCGAAGCCGGGACGCACATCCTGGACGGTTGTGCGCGCGGGCTGTCCGGGTTCGGCCTCGCCCGGCCGGAGTACGTCCTGCTCGCGCTCCATGCCTTGAATGGCGAGCGGCGGTCGAAGGATCGACGAAGGGAAGCTTGATCCACGGATCTAGTGCGAAAACATGACAACATACGTGTACATCTGTTTCGGCCTAGTCGCTTCAATCATCCTCGTCGCTGTCGTGTGGCGGTTCGCTTCCCGTCGTCATTCACTCCCCTGCCCGGTGTGGTTACGTTGGCTTGTTGAATTGGATAGTCCTTTACTCGGAGCCTCGACAATGCAGACGTACAGCAAGACCGCCATCACGATGATCGTGGGTGCCGTGGGCAGGCGCGACGTACGACGTGCGGTCCATTTGCTGTCGCTGGCTCTCGCCCTGTGCACTGCGCCACTAGCCGCCCAGTCTCCGCGCGCGCAGGTCACTGTGGTGCGCGCCGCGCGAATGATCGACGGCACCGGCACGGCTCCCATCCTGCCGGCGATGATTCGTATCGAGGGCGAGCGCATCGTCGAGGCGGGAACAAATGTGCGGATTCCACCCGGTGCTCGGATGATCGATCTGGGTGACGCTACGCTCCTGCCCGGGCTCATCGACCTCCACACACACCTCACCGGCGACGAGCGCCTGCACTGGGAAGACGCGCTGGTGAAGTCGACGCCGGCGCGGGACGCGCTCTGGGGAGCCCGCAATGCGCGCATGACCTTGTTGGCGGGATTCACATCATGCCGCGACATGGGACCCAGCTGGGCGTACGTCGATGTCGACCTGCGCCGCGCCATCGACGACGACGCAGTGCCGGGACCGCGGATGATGGTGGCGGGCAACTACGTCTCTTCCACCGGTGGGGCCGGAGACGCGCGGCAGTTTTCGATCTATGTCGACGTCCCACTCGTGCGGAACCTTGCCGACGGCGCCGACGAGGTGACGAAGGCGGTGCGCACGAACCTGAAGAACGGCGCCGACTTCATCAAGATTTTTGCCACTGGAGCGGTGCTCTCCAAGGGTATTGCACCGGGCGCGCAGCAGTATTCCGACGAGGAGATTCGGGCCGCGGTCGTGGAGGCGCGTCGCTGGGGCAAGCAGGTGGCGTCGCACGCGCATGGCGCCGACGGCATCAAGGCGTCGATTCGCGCCGGCGTGCGTACGATTGACCATGGGTCGTACCTGGACGATGAGGCGATCTCCCTGCTCAAAGCCTCCAATCGGCAGGTGTTCTACGTGCCCACGCTCTACATATTTGCCGTGATCGATCGGGTCGGCGAGGGAAACCCCATCCCGGAGAGTGAGCGCGAGCGCTCACGACAGATTCGGTCCATCGCCTATGCGGGCTTCCGCCGCGCCTTAGCCGCCGGTCTTCCCATAGGCTTCGCGACCGACGCCTTGGTGATCCCGCACGGCCAGAATGCGAAGGAGTTCTCCGAACGCGTGAAGCTCGGCGAGTCACCGATGGCCGCCATCGTCGCCGCCACCTCGCTCAACGCTGAAATCATGGGGTGGCAGGATCGCGTAGGCTCGCTGGCCACGGGCAAGTTGGCCGACATCATCGCGGTGCCCGGTGATCCGCTGCGCGACATCACCGTGCTGGAGCACGTCGGCTTCGTCATGAAAGGCGGCGTAACATATCGCGACGAATTGTTGCGACGGCCGTAGTTTGGTTCGATCTTACG
>Ga0066710_100005392_pt1 | contig 11646 bp, 8 predicted proteins | sample GraSoiAngelo_159_FD_79666 | JGI IMG/M metagenome (GOLD analysis project Ga0066710, IMG submission 79666) | Grasslands soil microbial communities from the Angelo Coastal Reserve, California, USA - 14_1009_16_40cm | ecosystem: Environmental > Terrestrial > Soil > Grasslands | place: USA... | reverse complement strand
TCGGGAATGGATCACTTCGAGAGTTCGTTCCCGAAGGGGATGAATCGGGTTTGTGATCCGAATTTGCGTGGGCGTATCACGAAGAGCATACGTAGTGTGGAATGCGTTGCTCGCATTGAAGAACGCCTTCTGCAGCTCCGCGGCTAATTCGGGTAAAATTGGATTCCATCAATTAGCCTGGCGAGTGTACACGCAAGACGTAACGGCTGGCTGCGATGAGATGTTTTCTATTCTGGCTTCTGGCTTCCTCGGCTTCTCTACCCTAAGCAGGCCCTGACTTGTCCGGGGAAACGGCTACTTCTGGGTGGGCAGTGACACCGTTTCCAATACCGGCAGCGTGAATGCCACAGACCAGGCTTTCTACATTCAGGATTCCTGGACCGTGCGAAATACCGGTCTGACCGTCAACGCCGGCGTCCGATTGGACCAGGAAAAGAATCCTGCATACGATCCGAACCGCTTTCCTCCGGTGAACTTCGGCTGGGGTGACAAGATCGCTCCGCGAGTCGGAGGCGCTTACGACGCGCTTCGTAACGGCAAGCTGAAGGTCTATGCCAGCTATGGAAAGTTCTTCGACACGATGAAGCTTGGCCTGACCCGCGGCTCATTCGGCAGTGACTATTGGCACGAGTGCCAATATGCTTTAGACACCCTCGACTTCACCAACCTGATCAACCCGACGCGCCCATCGCGCTTCAGCGGTGATCCGCAGACGGACTGGGGCAAGGTTATGAACGGCTATGACTATGTTGCGGCGCTAAATGGGACCGGAGCGTTTGCCGGTGCGCAGGCTCCGCTGACCCTGGCCAGCCGCTACGGTCTACCGCAAACCTTTCAGATCGCACGCCAGTTTCGTCTGGCGGTTCGCTTCATCTTTTAGCCGGGCTCGCCGTGAACCCAAGGGGCCGGGTAAACCGGCCCCTTTCTTTTACGCGGGCGAACCTGATTTTTGCTGGCGCGTCTTTCGAATTCCCAACATAACTTCAGAACTCCCGATCTCGAGGAATTCGGGATGAGATGAAAATTACGGTCTGCAAGCTCCCCTCCTAAGGGCTTTGCCCAACGAATCGCCGGATCCGAAGTTCGCAACTGTAGGGGCGGTCTATGACCGCCCGTATTTCGTTGAATCTAGGAAGAACGGACGGTCATAGACCGCCCCTACAGTCAGAGCATTTTCCTCCGTTGGCAAAGTCAGACAATCCCGTGAGAAATCCGCGTCATCCGCGCAATCCGCGGCTCTTTAAATGTTTCAACGGCTCCTTAAATGTTTCAAGCGGGCGTTAAGTGTTCTAAGCGTTCGTAGGAAAGTTTAAGCGTTCATAAATTGTTTCAACGGGTGTACCGGCATTTTTAAGGAGGCGAAAATTGTTTTCGCGGCCTGAAAGTTTTTTCAACGGGCATAATCTCTTTTCAACGACCAGAGAGTCTCTTCCGCGGAGTCAAAATCAAACTCCGTCCACAAAAAGTAGACCCATCGAGGGACTTTGCCCTGGATAGTCGACATTCCCGTGAGAAATGCCGGCGTTATTTCCGGCCCTGACCTGTCCGCAGGTTTGAGTAAAATCGGTTTCAGGAGACAGCAGCCATGGGGCAACCCGCAACGCTCGTGGTGGACATTGAGACGGTGGGGCAGGACCCCGAATTGATTCCCTCCAGAGCACGAGAGATTCTGCTTGACGTGGATACCGAGGACGACCGCCAGAAAGTTCTAGACAGCCTGGGTCTGGACCCGTGTACCGGGCGCATCATCTGCATTGGCGTTCACTGGCTCGAATTGGACCGGTCCCGTTTGTATTGCCAGGCCGACGAGCGGGAGTTACTCGCCAATTTCTGGTGCGACATCGGACAGATCCGGCCGCAGCGGTTTGTCACGTTCAATGGAAAATCTTTCGACTTCCCATACATCAACATTCGGAGCGCGATTATGGGCGTGCCGATTCCTCGCGACCTGATCCTCGATACCCGGCGATTCAGCACCGAACGGCACTTCGATGTTCGCGAAGTTCTCACCAATTTTGATCGATACCGGAAAGGGACCCTCGAGTTTTTTTGCGAGATCTTTGGCGTGAATTCCCCGAAGAATGGAATCAACGGAAGCAAAGTCGCCGATTATTTCAAGCAGGGCCGGCTTAATGAAATCGCGCATTACTGTCTTGCCGATTGCCGGGCTACCGGCGAATTGTATCAGCGGCTGAAGACTTATTATCGATGAAGAGATGGCGAATTTCGAATTTCGAAATTGGAGGTTCGACAAAATTCGAAATTCGCAATGATTCCTGATTGACATCAAGCCAGGTTCGGTTCTAGAAGAAAGGTATGGGGCCTTTCCTCCAATTTGTTTTCCTGTTCGTGTGTTGGCTGTCCGCGCTTGCGACACTTCTGGTTTTCCTGGAAAGTTGGTTTGCATTTTCCGGGCGCGGCCGCTTCACGGCGCGGCGGGCATCGGGGGCGTACGGCGTCATCTCCGTCTTTGTCCCGATGCAAGGCTCGATTGCGAAACTGGAGCGTACGATCCGGTCCATTTTCAGCCAGTCGTATCCGTTCATAGAGTTGTTACTCATTCATTCTGAGGAAGAACAGCATTTTGCGCGGGTGGCGAAAGAATTCCGGAGCGCACGATCACACATTCCGGTCCGCGTCGTGGCGACACCTTTTCAGTTCGACTCGCCACATGAGCGCACCCGCGCTCTGGAGCAGGCGCAATCGAACGTTCGAGGCCGCTGGTTGGTGATCCTGGCGCCGGATGTTGTGCTCGACCGGTTTGCGATCGAGAGCGCGTTGGAATTCGCCGGCTCCAACGAGATTTCGGCGTTTACGATGAAGCCGGGGATTCAGTGCCGTTCGCTTCTGGAACGGTTCATTGCTCCTTCAATGGAGCAACTGCTGCAGATGATGCGCGTAGCGAACCGGCGCCGGGAGAGGGGAAAACCGCTGGACGCGGAATCCTCCTTCCTGCTTGTGAATCGCGAGGCCTTCGAACTGGTGAACCGGATCAACAGGATGCCGGGCATTCTCAATGAAGCAGGATGGAATATCTGGGGTTATCAGGTTGAAGGCCTCCGAACTTTTGAAGGCGACGGCTCACGCTGGGTGTGGCGGGATGCGGCGGTGACCTCCTGGTCCTCGGATACAGATCCAGAGCAACCTTACGGCGGCCGCGGGGCGAGTTTTGTGATTGGCAGTGCGGCGACGGGGCTCATCGCGGTTTCCGGACTCGTGTACGGTTTGAGCGAAGGCATCGACAACTTTACCGGTGCAAGCATCCTTGCATTTTCCGCTGTTAGCTATGCCTTGATGGCTCTCAGCTATTACTTTTATGCGCGGCGGCTGCGGGCCACGGGCTGGTTCGCCCCGTTGTGGTTCATCAGTCATTTTCCGGCGGCGATCCTGACGCTGCTGGAGATGAGCCGGAAGGCTCGGGCCTTTCAGGAGGAGGCGGCGCAGAAAGGTACTGTTGCGGAACTCGATGAGCGCCGGCACTCCGGCAGCCGCCGGCCGCCGCCACAGTAGTGGCTATAGAAAGATGTATTCCCGCCTCCTGCCGAGTCAACCCGTTTAGGCTTTTACCCTAAATCCCAGGAATCGATCCGCCAATCGAATTCGCTCCTCGACACTGACTTCACTGTCAATGAGGGGCACAAGCAGCGGCCGCAACTGGGGATTCAAGGTATTGTCGAGAAATTCGAGGGCGTTGGCATGGATGACGGGATCGGGAGATTGGATACCCAGATAGGCATTCTGGAGGTCGAGTGAAGGGAAGAGCAGCTTCATCAGCCGGAATATCCTCTCCACTTCGTCATTCATGGCTCGTTGGAGCGCTTCGTCAGCCACGCCACCCATGGTTCCGAGAATTTGGTAAGAGCGGTAGTGCCCCATCAGTTCCGCTGTCATGACGGTTTCGATAAGCGGCCTGTCGAGCGTGAGATTCCTTCGAACGTCGTGAAGCTTGTTCAAAGCGGAGATGATACGGAACCGCAGAACGGTATCCGCCTGCAGGAGATTTTCGGCAAGCACATGGGCTGCCGGTTCCGTACCGATCCGGTGCAATACCTGGGGTATTTGCTGGCGGATCTCAATCGGCTCTTTCGGGTCGCTGAGATGATCTCTTAGCGTGCCGATGATGGCGTCCTCAAACAATGCAAGTGCGTCGGCGGCATCGGCCGCGAGCGTGTCGTTGCCGAGTTGTTGGATCATTGCGGGAACGAAGCGCCGTTTTCGCAATGCCGCTGCCGCACGCATGGCTTCGCGCACGACGTCCGGATCAGAATCTCTCATCAAGAATTCGAGCTGGTTTTCGAAATAATCCGGAAGCGAGGCGATCACGCGCGCGGCTTCCAAGCGCGTCTGCCGGCCCTTCTCCCCGTCTTCACGGACCATGCCACCGAGAATCAATCGAGCGGCATCAATGTTCTGGGCTTCGCCCGGCCTGGCTAAAAAAGCGACGGTTGCGGAGCGAATCGAGAAATCGGCGAAATCCGCCAGGCGATCGATGTTCGCCAGCGGATCGATATGATCGTGGCGGGTCAGATACAGCAGCGCTTCGGTTCGCACCTCGAGATTATCGTCGTGAAGCAGCTTCAACATCTGTGGCCGCACCGACCGATCGGCTGCCCCGTTTAGAATGGAAACGGCCTTCTTGCGAATATGCGGCGACGGATGCTCCAGCAGATTCCGGACGGCGGAGTGCGCCCGCACCTGCTGGCCTATTTCGAAAAGAGTGAGCGCGTAGAGAATCTCGTTCTGGTCGGGAGAGTTCAATTTTTCCGCGAAGACGCTGGTGGTGAATTGATCCAAGACCGGCACCGAGACGCGCTCCGGCTGGATGCGGACACTCTTGATGTTCGCCTTCAAGGTCGCAACATACTGCTGCTTGGCCAGCAACGCAGCGCCGAGCCACGCGACCAGCAAGCTCAGATTCACCCAACTGATCTGTCTGGGACTGAAGCGCAGGGTCGTGGCAAATAGCAACAGCGTTAATCCGGCCAGACCGTCGCCCAGCCTCCAGATGACGGTATCAATGAAGGATTTCACCTGAAGCTTGATGTTGGCGGGCACGGGCAGATACAGCAGTTGAAGCGCCGAGGTATCGATCGAATATCGAAGTACCTTGTCGCTTCCCTTGAGCAGGCTTGCTGCCCAAAGCGTGCCCCAGAACAGGACGGCAGTTGAACCGGCCACCAGGCTCAGCGGAAGAATTAACAGGGCCACCCCCACGCCGAACCGCCGAAGCAGTTTGGTCGTAATCAGCAGTTGGGCAGCCAGCGAAGCAATTCCCGTGTATCCATAGAACGAACCAAAAAATGCGGCCAGCGCATCTTTTTGGACGACGGCGTCCTTTGTGTAGTTTGCGGTCGCAAGCGCTTTCAATTGCCAGCCGGCAGCGGTGGTGACGATTGAAGACAGGCAGATTAGTCCCGCGATCGCCTGCAGATGGCGTGATTGGATGACGAGCCTAAAACTGTCCAGAAGGCTTTGTGGAGTCTCTTCGGCCGGGGCGGCTTCAGTTTCGGTTTCCCGGTGTTGCCGGTTCCAGACGATCAGGACTAATCCCGCAGAGAAAACGAGAAACATACCGACCACCAGAAGCAGGCTCTCGGTGCCGAAGCGTGGCGCCATCCAATTTGAAAAGAAGCCGGCGAAGATGCCACCGGCAATGGCGCCGCTACCGACAAGACTGAAGAGTCGTTTGGCTTCCCTGGTCGTCCAGACGAAGTTCGCTAACGTCCACACTTGCGCGGGGGCCAAAACGCCGAAAATGCCGACCCAAATATAGAGAACGGGGTACAGCCACGGATATTTGTAATAGTGCACCGCCGACCACAGGACGATCACATTTGCGGTGTAGAACAGTAAGCTTCCGGCAAGCAGGTTTCGCAAACCGGTGCGTCGGCCAAGGCGAATGTAAACAGCAACGATGATGCCGACCAGAGCGGCGCTCGTGATGTCGACATAGGGCAGTTGCTGGGGCGTAAACTTGTTGAGGAAAAGAGCGTCGCGAGCCACTTGGGCCATCACGTATGACGAGATGATCAGAAGCGAATAGCCAAACAGCGGAAGACCGCGGATGAAATCTCCGGGACGCAGATTGAACAAACGATTGATGAGCTGCATACGTTTTAGCGTTTGAGGTACTGTAGCGGCGGTCATAGGAGCTGTGAATAAATTGGAATCAAGCGTTATTCCCCTCCTTGCGGTGATGCAAGGAGGGGAATCGCCCTATTCCAATTTTTTCACAGCTCCATAGACCGCCGCTACAGTACCTCTCATTGCATGTAAATGGCGCTGGCCTTTCCGTCCTGGATATTGAGCGCGGATGCGCGTCCCCCGTTAAAGTAGCTGGAAAGCATTCCGGTATCGATCAAATATACTTTCCCCCCGAACCGCTCAGCGATTTGCCCGGCCTGCGGCGTGTGGCCCACCACGAAACGGGCCACGCCAAACGCTTCGGTAAGAGTTTGGATCTGGGGCGCTCCTTCCGCGTCCGACCATTGGGCGTAGCCACGAAACCACAGTGGACCGTCGGGATGAATACTGAGCCAGCCGCCCAATCCGAGAAAATCCTTCAAGACATCGACCTTCTTTTCTACAGCTGCGTTCGCCGCCGTGGTGAGTTCATCCAGTGTGTAGAAGGGAAGCGCAATCTTCTGCTCGATCATGAATTTCTTGTAGGCATCGAAGGCTTTGATTTCGGCGGCAACGACGTCGTTGATCTTTTCGACTTTCCACGACGCGAACTGCGGATGGAGGCCGCCGTGAAGAAATATCGAATCATTCACTCGCGCCACTGCCTGTAGACTGCGAAGCCACTTGCCGTATTTGCCATCCGATCCGAAGGCCTCGCGGTGCTCGATAAATCCTGGAGGATGCGAGTTCATCCATTCGGCCTCTGAGGCGTCTTTGTTTAATTCGGCGTACGCCGCGAAGGCGGATTTCCGACGGTTTTCCGATTTGCTATCGGCGAAGCTGGCATAGTCGTCCGGCGTGACGTATCGCAAGTCCCCATAAATGTTCATCGCCTCGTGATTGCCCATCAAGACGATCACGCGCCCGCCCTGGCGCGGCGCGTCCTTTTGCAGGGCCATCAGCAAATCCATTGCGGCTCGAGCCTTGGGGCCGCGATCGAGGAAATCTCCGGTTTGAACCAGCGTCGTGTTGCGTGCGGACCACCGGATATTGGTATCCACAAGCCCTGCACGCTGGAGGATGCCCACAAAGGCATCGAGGTCGCCATGAATATCGGCAATGGCGACTACACGCTGTGTGTCCGCCGGCCGTGCGACGGCCAACGCGAATAAGGAGACGGCGAGGAGGAAAAAAACAGCTCTTCTAATCACTGTGCCCTCGGATCCTTGCTCCTCACTGGTACAGCACTGCGCCCGCACCCTTTTCCTTCACCAGTTTTTTCGATAGCTCCAGAATCACGTCGCGGCGCTTCAAGAGACCCTGAATCTGATACGGTGTCAGGTGCTTGCCGAGGTGCTCCCTCAGCATTGGCTCGGTCAGTTCTTCAAGTTTGGCGAGGAGTGTTCTGGAAAAAGTCGTGAGCGCCTTCGGGTCTTTCAATTGGTTGAAGGGGCGGAATGTTCGGGAGTGGTCAATCAACCGGATCTTCCAATCTTCGGTGATGAGCAAATTGCCCAGATTCCGGTCCGTGTTGTAGATCAGGTTATCCCACAGCCGGACTTTGGCCACCTGCTGGTTCCAATTGATCGGATTGGGAGGGCTGAGTTTTTTCGTGATGCGTGTTTTCTCGTCCATTTTTATGCCAGCGCTTTCGTAATCCAGCCAAAACTGCATTGAACCTTGCTTGCCGTCATACGTGCGCTGGATCGTCGCAGGCACCATTCCAAGGCCGATCAGCTTGTCCAACTCATAGGCGGCAACCTCGGTGCGCCAGCTGTCCTGAAACTCGATTTCAACACCACGGTCCAACTGGGTGACGCCCGACTTCTTTTCATCGATGGTTTTGAACGCGGCGAAATGGGTTATGCCATCCAACTCCAAGGTGGCTTTACGAGGCCGCGTCACGCCCACCGGAATGTCCTGCATCTTGGTGATTTTGGCCTCGCTCAGAAACTTTTCCACTTCAGGGCCTTGATAGCTCGGCAACGAGCTCTGCGCAGCGGCGAGAAAGGACAAACCGGCAACTAGGATCAGGCAGCGCGCAATCCACTTGGACACCATTATTGGGTTCTTCATACACCCTCCTGGAAACATTGGGTCGTGGGCGGTTTGAACTGTAGCGGCGGTCTATTTTTCTGGCTGCGCGCTGTCGCGCTTGCGCTTCGCGGACCACTGGCGATTTCCTAAACTGCTGAACTGTCGGCGCTCATAGAGCGCCGCTACAGTTGGAATTTCTTGTTTTGTGGAAAGTAACCCACTACCAAACATTGTATTACGTAGCAATGCCTTCCCTTCGTTGTGCTTGCGGATCGTAAGGTGCTTGTGGGAAGTTGTCAACCGCAGACTTCTTACCCCAATCCGTCGATAAGAGGTGTCGGCGCTCCCATGGACGGGTTGAGCGCCTTGCCATGGACGGCCCGCTGGTGTCAAGGTACCTTACCCCAATCCGTCGATAAGAGGTGTCGGCGCTCCCATGGACGGGTTGAGCGCGTTGCCATGGACGGCTCGCTGGTGTCAAGGTACCTTACCTTGCCTTGTCTTACTTTTACTGGTCCCTTTATCGACGTTTCATCCTTTTCAATGTACGTGCGGGAACCTTGGCGCTGCGAAGATGGTCAAAGTTGTAGAAAATGGCGAACGCGGCAGCCACTCCAATTGCGGCGGAAATAGCAAAACTCAGCGTAACATTGGCGCTCAGAGCGCCGACCATCACGTAGAGCGCGACAATAAATAGCAGGACGGAGCCCACAAGCAGCAGCATGCGATAGGCCAGCGTTTCCCGGAATGGGAGAACCGCTTCCTTCTTTTTAATTCGGAGCCGCCCCATGCCGCTATTATAGGTTTTGAATGGGTCTTGAAGAATATAAAAGGAAGCGGAAGTTTAACCGGACGCCCGAGCCCGCCGGCGAGGTGAAGAAGACTTCGGGCAACAGCTTCGTCATTCAAAAACACCGGGCGACGCGCCTTCATTACGATTTCCGCCTCGAGATGGAAGGTGTGCTCCGCTCTTGGGCCATCCCCAAGGGCCCAACGTTCAATCCCGACGAGAAGCGCCTGGCGGTGGAGACCGAAGACCACCCTATGGATTACGGCGATTTCGAAGGCATTATTCCGGCCGGCAACTATGGTGCTGGGAAAGTGATCATTTGGGACAACGGCACATACGAAATGGTCGATCCGGAAACGCCGGGCGAGGGCTGGAGAAAAGGGAAGCTGCATTTCGTACTTCGAGGGAAAAAACTTAAAGGGGAATGGGTCCTGGTCCGGGGCAGCCGCGAACCCAAACAGTGGATTTTTTTCAAGGTTCGGGATCCGTATGCCTCCTCCAGCAGCGATATCACGAAGGAGCGGCCCGAGTCGGTTGTTTCCGGAAGGCTCATCGACGAGATCGGTGAGCGGTCTCGGAGCAAGCAGTGGGTCACGCCGATCGAACGCGAGCTGGAACAATACGGCATGAAGAAGGCCGGCCGGGCGCCTATTCCAAAAAATATTCAACCGATGCTCGCAACGCTTTCTGAAAAGCCCTTCCGGAATGACGACTGGCTATTCGAGTTGAAACTCGATGGCATGCGGGCAATCGCCGTTAAAAACGGGACGAGGCTGGAGCTGTGGACGCGGAACGCCAGAAGCCTTGCGAACCGCTTTCCCACCTTGGCCCAGGCTTTGGAAGACCTTCCCGTCGACACCGTTGTGCTCGATGGAGAAATCGTCGCGCTCGATGAGAAAGGCCATTCCCATTTCCATCTCATCCAGCCGCGAATTCACCTGTCCCGCGCGAAAGACATCGCAACAGCAGACGAGCAGATCCCCGTCTATTTTTACGCATTCGATCTGCTTTATATCAATGGCTATAACCTGATGAAGTTCCCTCTCATGGAGAGGAAGGCTGTTCTGCGCCAACTCATTCCAGAAAACGACGGATGGATCCGATTCGCGGATCACATCGAAGGCGATGGCACTCGATTCTTTGAAGCCGTATCCAGGCGTGGTCTGGAGGGAATAGTAGCGAAACTAAAAACGAGCGAGTATCAACAGACACGATCGAAGTACTGGCTGAAGATCAAAACACAACACACCGATCATTTCGTCGTCGGTGGCTTTACCCCTCCGGAGGGAACAAGAAAATATTTTGGGGCGCTCTTGCTAGGTCTCTACAACAATAGCGGCCTGATCTATGTGGGCCGGGCAGGTGGAGGTTTTGACGACAGGATGCTCGCCGAGGCTTATGCTGAAGTTAAACCGCTCGTCACGAAGAAATGCCCCTTCAAGGAAGTGCCGGCCGAAGTGAGAAAGGCGACGTGGGTTCATCCGCAACTGGTATGCGAGGTCCGATTCAACGAATGGACATCGGACCGCAAGCTGCGTGCGCCGGTATTCCAGGGATTTCGCGATGATATCGATCCGGAGCAGTGCAGGTTGGAGGATACGATACCGGAGGACAGTTCGCGTAATTCGCGGCCAACAATTACCCCAACTTTGCCAAGTACCCGGATCGAATTCACGAATCTCGACAAAATTTTCTGGCCGGAGGACGGCTACACGAAGGGCGATCTGATCGAGTATTACGACAAGATCTCACCTGTTCTGGTTCCTCATCTGTTGGACCGGCCTCTGGTTTTCGAGCGCTTTCCGGATGGCATCTATGGCCAATCGTTTTATCAAAAAGATGCTCCCGACTACACTCCGGATTGGATTCGTACTGAAGAGATCTGGTCCGCGGACGTCCAACGTTCCATCCGATACTTCATCGGCGCCGACCGCGAGCAGCTTTCGTACGTTGCCAACATGGGCAATATCCAGCAAAACCCTTGGATGTCTCGCCTCCAGCACCTGGATTATCCGGACTACCTTGTGTTTGACCTGGACCCGGTGGAAGCGCCATTTTCGACCGTACAAGCTGTTGCTATCGTCTTGAAGGAGGTCCTCGATGAACTCGGTCTGCGGGCCTATCCCAAAACGTCCGGTGCAACTGGGATTCACGTGCATTTGCCGGCCTTGGAGCAAATGTTTACGTATGAAGACGTGCGCGTTTTCGCAGAAGCGGTCGCGTCCATTGTTGTCGAACGTGCGCCGGAGTTGGCGACCATCGAGCGCGTCGTCAAGCGGCGAAAGGCGCACCATGTCTACGTGGACTTTCTCCAGAACATCCGCGGGAAGACTGTCGCTTCGGTCTATTCGCCCCGCCCGCGGCAAGGAGCTCCAGTCTCGACGCCCTTGAAATGGGAAGAATTTAAGCGTCCCATCGACCCGAAGGCATTTACCATAAAGACGATTTTCAAGAGAGTGGATAAGTTCGGCGACCTGTTCGAAGCCGCATTGACCGATAGACAAGACATTTCGGGATTCTTGGAAGGCTTGAGGAGCCGCGGATTTCGCAAATCCCGCGGATCAAAATAACCACTCCATAATCCAATCGGTGCCGAACCAGAAGATGTAGACCAGTAAGCCCGCGATGGAAGCAACTAAAATAGCGGCCGCGAGTGGAACTGCGGACCCAGCAAGGCCCCGCAGGAACGTAGGTGG
>Ga0066710_100005391_pt1 | contig 11647 bp, 10 predicted proteins | sample GraSoiAngelo_159_FD_79666 | JGI IMG/M metagenome (GOLD analysis project Ga0066710, IMG submission 79666) | Grasslands soil microbial communities from the Angelo Coastal Reserve, California, USA - 14_1009_16_40cm | ecosystem: Environmental > Terrestrial > Soil > Grasslands | place: USA... | reverse complement strand
GACGAGCGGGGCGCGGAGCTGGTGGCGGCGAGCAGCGAGGAGCTGGCCCGGCTGCGGGCGCAGGGCGAGGGCTGGTCGGAGAACGACCTGCTCCGGCTGCTCAAGCTCATCTCCGAGCTGCCGTGGGTGATGCGCGACAGCCCGCAGCCGCTGATCCACCTCGAGGCGGCGGTGATGCAGATGGCGACGCTCGAAGCCGGGGAGACGCTGGCCGAGATCCTGGAGCGACTGCAATCGCTGGAGCAGCGCCTGAACGGGCCGCCGGGAGCCGCGGTGCCGCGCGTGCCGCTCGCCGGCTCGGGGTGGGGCGCGCCGCCGGGGGGCGCGCGGTCGGCGGCTCCGCACCCCTTCCCCGCATCCGCGGCGACGGAGGGCCGCAAGCGGACCGCAGGGGAGCCGGGTGCGGGCGGGGATCCCGCGGCGACGGAGGGTCGCAAGCGGACCACAGGCGGGCCGGGTGCGGGCGGGGATCCCACGGCGATGCTGCGTGCGGGCGCGTCCACGCTCTCACATTCGCCCGAGTCGAGCGTGCCGGCGGCGCTCGACGCCACGGCAGGGCCTCCGCATGCCGCCGGCGAGGCGCCGGCGCGCGCGGCGCGCGAGGAGCTCTTGTGGCGCGAGGTGGTCGGGCGCGTCAACGCGACCAAGCGCATGCTGGGCGCGTTCCTCGAGGAGAGCCGATTCGTCGGGCTCTCCGATGCGGGGCTCGTGCTCGAGACCGACGATCTTCATGCCACCGTGATCGACGAGAAGGAGAACCGCACGATCGTGAACGACGCGATCCGGCAGGTGTTCGCCGCGCACGTCGCGTTCCGCTGCGTCCGGCCCTCGCAGCCGTTGCCGGCGCGGGCGCGGCCCACCACCGCCGACCTCCAGCCGATGATCGACCACGCCATCGCGTTCTTCGACGGCGAATCCGTCGACCTGGGGGCGCGCCGGACGGAGCCGGGGCCGCCTCACCGCTCGTTCAGGAAGGAGAAGCCGTTCGGATGATGAAGAGTTTCGGGGACATGGTGAAGCATGCCCAAAAGGTCCAGAAGCAGATGGCCGAGCTGCAGGAGAAGCTCAAGGACGAGCGCTTCGAGGCGACCGCGGGCGGGGGGATGGTCAAGGCGGTGGTGGACGGCCGCCAGATGCTCCAGCAGCTCGCGATCGACCCCGAGGCCCTCAAGGACGGCGACGTCGAGCTACTCGAAGACCTCATCATCACGGCGGTGGGCGAGGCGCAGCGCAGCTCGGAGACGCACATGAACGACACGCTCGGCAAGCTCACCGGCGGCTTCAAGCTGCCGTTCTGACTCCGCCCAAGCGCGCCCCGATCGCATGTACAGCTCGAAATACCTCGAGCTCCTGATCGAAGAGCTCGGCAAGCTCCCGGCCATCGGCCAGAAGAGTGCGCAGCGGCTGGCACTGCACCTGCTGCGCGCGCCGCGCGAGGACGCGCTGCGGCTGGCGGAGGCGATCCGCGCGCTGCGGGAACACGTGGGGTTCTGCTCACGGTGCGGCAACTTCAGCGAGCAGGATCCGTGTCTGATCTGCACCGATGCGCGTCGTGATGCCAGCGTGGTGTGCGTGGTCGAACAGCCGGGCGACGTGCTGGCGTTCGAGCGCACCGGCCAGTTCCGCGGGCGCTACCACGTGCTGGGCGGGGCGCTGTCGCCACTCGAGGGGACGCATCCCGACAACCTGAGGATCCGCGAGCTGCTGGAGCGCCTGCACGGGGACGAGATCCGGGAAGTGATCCTGGCCACCAATCCCAACGTGGCCGGCGAGGCGACCGCGCTCTACCTGTCGAAGCTGCTGCAGCCGCTGGGGGTAAAGGTCACGCGCATCGCGCGCGGTGTGCCGATGGGCTCCGATCTGGAATACTCCGACCTGGTGACGCTGACGCGCGCGCTCGAGGGTCGTCGCGAGATCGAGTAGCAGGCGCCGGCAAGACCCCTCCGCCATGCCCCACTGGTCCGATTTCGTCACGCTCGCCGCGGTGCCGTTCCTGGTCCTGCTGAACGGGTTCTTCGTCGCGGCCGAGTTCGCGCTCGTGACCGTACGCTGGACGCGCGTCGAGGAGATGGTCGAGGAAGGCAAGTTCGGCGCGCTGATGGTGCGCGAGGCGGTGGAGAAGATCGACGGGACGATCGCCGCCACGCAGCTCGGCATCACGTTCACGAGCCTCGCGCTCGGCTGGATCGGCGAGCCCGCCCTCGTACACATCGTCGAGCCGCTGTTCGCCTTCCTGCCGCCCGTGTGGAACATCGCCGCGTCGCACGCGGTGGCGGTGGCGGTGGCGTTCCTGCTGATCACGTTCCTGCATGTCGTGCTGGGCGAGCTCGTGCCCAAGGCGCTCGCGCTGCAGCGCGCCGAACATGTCGCGCTGCTGGTGGCGCTGCCCCTCCTCGCGTTCGGGCGCACGTTCCGGCCGTTCATCCGCCTGATGAAGAACTCCGCCGCGTTCGTGATCCGCCTGCTGCGTCTGCCGCCGATCGAGAAGGCCACCGAGGTTCACTCGGTGGACGAGCTGGCGATGCTGGTGGAGGAGACGCAGGAAGCCGGTGTCATGCCGGAGCAGGAAGCGACGATCGTCCGCAGCGTGTTCGAGCTGTCCGACAAGGTGGTGCGCGACATCATGGTGCCGCGCGAGAAGGTGGTGACGATCCCCATCAACGCGTCGGAGGAGGAGGTGCTCGCGACGGCGCGCGACACGGCGCACACCCGCATGCCGGTGTGGGAAGGCAGCCCCGACAACATCGTCGGCATCGTCAACACCAAGGACCTGTTCCACCTATTCAGCCTGCGCGGCCTCGTGATCCTGATGGACGCGACGTACCCGCCGATCTTCGTCGACCCTGACCGCCGCGTGGCGGATCTGCTGCGCACGTTCAAGCGCGAGAAGCGCCCGATGGCGATCGTGCGCGACGCCAACAAGCGGTTCATCGGCATCGTGACGCTGGAGGACATCCTGGAGGAGATCGTGGGCGAGATCGAGGACGAGCACGATGTGCCCAGGCCGGCGCGGGTCGAGGAGGTGGTGAAGAAATAGGCGGGGCGTCCGAGCGATCGGTCAGCTCCGCCCGCCTGATCCACTCACCGCATCGCGCTCGGCCGCTTCGATGCCTGTTCCACCCGCGCCAGGACGTCGCTCCGCACGGCGCACGCCACGTAGAGCTGCGGGTTTCCCGGCAGACCCAGGCCGATCAGACCGTAGTGCGCGAGCAAGGGATCGCGCCAGCGCGGCTCGAGATCCAGGGCCAGGCCCAGACCGGTCATGGTCGTTCGCACCTCGGGATGACCGAGCAGGATCTGGGGCGGGTGCGCGGCCAGCCACTCGCCTTCGAGATAGAGCGAGTGCCCCGCCCGGTGCGTGTCGCGCGCGCGGTACCGCGACAGGGCGGGCGCCGTGAGACCCAGGAGATCGATCGTGTAGAGCCCGGTCTCGTAGGGGATGACGCCGGCCGCGGTCGTCGCGAGCGTGTCGGTGGGCAGCGTGATCTCGCGCAGCCTGCGCCCGGCGCGGCCCCAGTGCTCGGCGTTCAGGCGCGTGAGCCCGATCGACTCCAGGTCGCCGCGGGTCCAGGACTCCTGCTCGTGCTTCGACGCGCGCAGGTCGAGCACCGCGAACGCGACGACGATCGCGGCGGCGAACAGCGTGCCCGCCACCGCGGGTGCCATGCCGCGCCGCCGCGCTCCGGACGGCGTCCCGTTCGCGAGCGCATCGAGCGCCGAGCCGGCGGCAACGGCGAGCAGCGGCAGGATCGGGACGACGAAGCGGTGGAGCGGCATGAAATCGCCGCCGGTTAGGCACACGTAGGCCAGGTAGGGGACGACGACGGCCGCGATGAGCGCACCTTCCGGGAACGAGCGAGTGCCGGCCGTGCTGCGCCCGGAGCGTCTGCCGAGCGCCGCCGCGATCGCGATAGGGACGAGCCACAGCCACAGCTGCTGGCTCCGGAACGCGTCGAGGACGTACGCGGCCCCGGCGGCCAACGACCCGAGCCCGGGCGCTTTCGCCGCCGCCGTGTTCGGCAGCCAGCGCCCGTAGTAGCTCACGCGCCAGGCCACGTGCCCTGCGACCAGCGCGAATACCGTGAGCGCCCACGCCCCGAGCACCCCGGGCTCGAGCGATCCGCGTCGGGCGCGCCAGGCGAGAAACGCGAACATCGCCGCCGTCACGAGCAGGCCCTCCGGCCGGGTGAGCGCGGCGAGCGCCAGGCACACGGCGCCCAGCAACAGGGCACGCACGTCGGGGCTGGACGCGGCGGGCTGCGTCCCCGGATTCGTGCGGGGTGGCGCGGGCTCCGCGCGCCATGCGGACGCCGTCGCGAGGAACCCCAGCGTCACGAGCAGCGTGAACGCCGCGGTCTCGAGGCCGCCTGTGGCCCACGCCGCGAATCCCGAGCTCGTGGCGAGCAGCGCCGCGGCGTAGCTGCCCGCCGAGCCGCGACGGCGCAGCCCGAGCGCGATCGCCGCGATGGTGCCCAGCGCGCATGCCGCGCTCAGGACCGGCATCATGGCTTCGGGCCGGCCGCCCGATCGCGCGACGACCGCGGCCACGAGCATCCACAGGAAGTTCGTGTAGCCCTCGACGCGCTCCCCTGCGTTCCACACCGGCCCGAGCCCATGCGCCAGGTTCGAGGCGTACCGGTAGGTGATGTAGGCGTCGTCGCACACGAACCACAGATAGCGGATGTGGGCCAACGCCAGCGCGAGCAGCAGGACCGCGACGAAGCCGGAGGCGCCGCCGCGCGATCGGGAATGAGGGGGGCCCGCCGGGTGCATGGCGCCAACTGTGCATCATGTTTCGCGTTGGATGAAAGATTGCTTGTGGCCGGCGGGGCCCGCGTGGTATGTGTACCCACGGAACAAGGACGTGCCACGGAGTTCCAAACTTACCGCCCTTGCGCGGGGGGTTTCATGCCGCAATGGACTCTGTTCGAAAACGATTTTCGAACGATTGATCAGGTCTTGAGCGAGTTGCTCGAGCGGACCAACGCCCTCTCGGTGCACCTCGTCGACCGCTCCGGTCAGCTCATCACCTCGGCCGGTCGCGCGGCCGATTTCGATGCCACTTCCTTCGCCAGCCTGGTCGCTGCGGACTTCACCGCCAACGCCGAGATCTCGCAGCTCCTGGGCGATCAGGCCGTGGACGCGGTTGTCAGCGAAGGCCACCAGCGCTCGATCTACTCCGTAATGCTCGCAGGCCGCGTGATCCTGTGCACGGTGTTCGACCGGCGCAGCACGCTGGGGCTCGTGCGGTTCCGGGCCCAGCGCGCGGTGAGTGGTCTCGAGCCCGTGTTCCACGGCCTGTTCGAGAAGGTGGGACTGGCGGAGCCGTCGCTCACAGTGCCGGAATTCACTCCGAGCGAGTTCGCCACGGCGGCGGCTCAACAGGTGGACGCGCTGTTCGGCGACTGACGCGCGGCGGCTAGCATCGCCGTGCGGTCGCCACCCTCGGGTGACCGCGTAGGGGACGATTGTGGCCCTGATCAACCACCGGGCTCGCGAAATTCACTTCAAGATCGTCTACTACGGTCCGAGCCTGGGTGGAAAGACGACGAACCTGCGCATGCTCCACGAACGGCTGCCGGCCGATCGCCGGGGCCGGCTGCTGTCGATCGCCACGGATCACGAGCGCACGCTGTTCTTCGACTTCCTCCCGTTCGCGCTGGGTCAGGTGCACGGCTACACCATACGCATCCACCTCTACACCACGCCGGGCCAGAGCTACTACCGGTTGTCACGCCGCGCAGTATTGCAGGGCGTGGACGGCCTTGTGTTCGTGGCGGACTCGCATCCCGCGCGCGAGGGCGCGAACCGGGAGTCGCTGCTGGATCTGGAGCAGCACCTGGGGGTGCTCGGGGTGTCGCCCGAGCAGCGCGCGAAGATCGGCTGGGTGCTCCAGTACAACAAGCGTGACGTCCCGGGGGCGCTGTCTTTGGAGCGCATGCGGCGCGCGCTGAATCCGGGTGGGGCGCTCGAGTTCGAAGCGGTGGCCGCGGAAGGGAGAGGGGTGGCCGAGACGCTGCGCGCGGCGTGTAAGAGCGTGCTGGCGCAGGTGGCGGCGACCGGAATCACTCCGCCGCCGGAGCCGTGGCGCGTGCGGGCGGAGCCGCCACCGGGCACATCACCGGGGCTTGCGGCCGGACGCATCCCGTGGGCGCAGCCTCACCCCGCGGCGAGCGTCCACTCGCCCGCGCCGGCACCGCCCGCCGCCGGCGGCATGCGCGGGCCGCGGCCCGTGCCCTCGCCCGAGCGACCCGCCCTGCCCGCCGGCGCGGGCATCGAGCGCCCGAGCACCACGTCCCGCATGCGCTGATGAATCCGCTGCTGCGCGCGCTCGCCACGCTGGGCCCGGCGGGCTACGCGCCGATCGCCCCCGCGACTGCCGGCAGCGCCGTGGTTGCGCTCGTCGGCTGGTTCCTGCCGGTGCCGCCGCTGTGGGTCACGCTCGCGCTGTTGGTCGTAGGCACCGGGTTCGCGGTGTGGGCGGCGGGCGAGGCCGAAAAGCAGCTCGGCCACGACGCCAAGCCGATCGTGATCGACGAGGCGGTGGGGCAGAGCCTGGCGCTGCTGTTCGTGCCGCACGCGTGGTGGGCGTTCGCCGCCGCGTTCGTGCTGTTCCGGCTGTTCGACGTGTGGAAACCGCTGGGGGCGCGCGAGGCGCAAGCGCTCCCGGGAGGGCTCGGCGTCGTCGCGGACGACGTGATCGCCGGGATCACGGCGTGTGCGGCGTTCCACGTCGGGATGTGGGGGCTGCGGAGAGCCGGGATCGCGCTGTGAGTCCGTGAGGCGTGCGATCAAGGTCCGGACGTGGCGGCGCCCGGCGCCGGGCGCTGCCGCGCCGCCTCGCGCAGCGTCTGGCGCAACGCGAGCGCCGCCGGGTTCGTCGGATTCCACTTGAGGGTGCTGTCCACGTGGGCCGCCGCGGCGCGCAGGTCGCCGCGATAGTAAGCGGTGCACGCCAGCACGTAATTGCCCACGATGTTCGTGTGGAACAGCTCGCAGGCGCGCGCCGCCAAGCGCTCGGCGTCTTCATACCGGGCGTGACCGAGGAGCACCCGGGCCTGCTCGCTCGCCACCAGCCCCCGAAACACGCGTGCGTTGTCGTCGAGCTGCAGCGTCTCCGCGCGGTGGAGCAGGGAATCGGCGCCGTCCAGGTCTCCGGCGTCGACGCGCCCCAGCGCCTTGATGTAGGCGCGCATCGCATCGGCCTCGACGATCGATACCTGCGGCGTGGCTTCCGGCTCGAACTCGACGACGGCGGCGAGCGAGGAGTCGGGATGGCTGCGGATGCGCGCGTAGGGGACCCAGTCGAGCGTCGGATCGCGGTACCACGCGCGCACGGCGTGGTACCCCCCAAACGCGTAGTCGGCGTGGCGCGGCACGTAATGCGCGCCGACCCGCATCCCGCGGGTCGCGCGCGGAATCCGCGTCGCGAGCGCGAGCCGGCTCTCGCGCATCAGGCGCTGCAGCCGCACGGCCTTCTCGAAATCCATGAACGCGCCGGTCTGGGGCGCGTCGCTGGAGATGCGCCCCGGTGGAGCGGGCGCCACGCCCAGCGCCACGAGCCTGACGCCGACGAGCGTGCCGAGCATGAGCGGGTGCGCCGCCCACGCGAGCTCGGCGGCCGCGGCCAGCAAGCCCAGCGAGCCGAACGCGCTGCGGTTCGGCATCCAGTAGGGATAGACGGTCGTCAGCGTGGCCGAGGCCAGCACGAACCACGTCAGTCCCCAAGCGGTCCACGGCAGCGCGCGACCCCAGTGCGCGCGCCCGCGCCGCTCGCGCAGCGCCACCGCGATCCACAGCAGCGCCACGATCGCGAGCAGCGCGCCGATCGCTCCGTCGTTGGTCGACTGGACGAGCGGCAGGCTCATGATCGCGCGCAGGCTGTTGGCGAGCGACCAGCCCAGCCGGCTCCCCCATGATGCGGTGCGCATCGCCTGCTCCAGATGGTGCGGCATCGCGAGGTGGGCGTGCTCGCGCACCGCGAGGTAGACGCCGGCCCACGCCGCGGTTGCTACCCCGAACGCGGTGAGCCAGCGCAGCCGCTCGCCGCGGTTCCGGGGGCCGATCCCGGGCATCAGCGGAAGCAGCGGTGCTGCGATCACCGCGATTTCCTTGCACAGCAGCGCGCCCAGCAGCGCGGCGAGCGCGGTGGGCATGCGACGCTTGGCCGTCTCGTGCGCGGCGAGCGCGGTGAAGACCCACGCACTCAGGTCGACGAAGTGGCTCGGCCAGGCGATGAGCGTGCGTGTCGACTCCGAGAGCACCGGCGCCGCCGCGACCACCGCCGCCCACGCGCCGGGGCGCCCGGTGCGGAACGCGCGATACAAGAGCAGGCTCGCGAGCGCCAGCAACGCGATGTGGATCGCGGCCACTGCTCCGGGGTGCGCGAGCATCAGGCGACCGAACGCGATGTAGTAGAGCTGATGCGGAATCGGACGCCAGAACGAGGTCGAGCCGCCGCCGTCGAGCAGCGTGAACTTCTGGAACAAGGCGCGCTGCAGGAAATCGAAGTCCTCGGCGAAGGGCTCGCCCAGCGGAGCGCCCCACGCGCGGGCGATCAGGGTACCCACCGCCGCCACGACGACCAGTCCCCAGGGGTCGCGCACCAGCGGGCGGGGCGGGGCGGGCGGAGCGGCCGGTTGCGGCGCCGGCGGCGCGCTGGTCGCGCGTGCGGGCGGCTCGCGGCGGGAGGTGGAGCTGGATCGGGAAGCGGCGCGATCGCGCGATTTGCGTGACATGACGGCTTGGCGCCCGGACCGTTCGCGATGCGGGGTTGATGCGTCCAGGCTCGCCGCGCAAGCTAGCGCGAAGCTGCTCCGATGTCTACCATGCCCGCGATGCAAATCGAGATCATCACCATCGGCGACGAGATCCTCTCCGGTCGCACCGTGGATACGAATTTCACCTGGCTCGCGCGATCACTGGCAGAGGTCAACGTGCAGGTGGGATGGCACAGCGCGGTCGGCGATTCCGGCGATCGCATCGCCGAGGCGCTGCAGCGCGCGCTGGACCGCGCGGACGCGGTGGTCATAACCGGCGGGCTGGGGCCCACTCCCGACGACATGACGCGCAAGGCGGTGGCCATGGTGCTGGGCCGCTCGCTCCGGCTCGACGAGGACGTGCTGCAGTCGATCCGGGCCCGCGCCCGCCAGCTCGCCCGCAAGCTCCCGGCGTCGGTGGAGAGCCAGGCGCTGGTGCCGGTGGGGGCCCAGACCTGGCACAACCGGCTCGGCACAGCACCAGGCCTGCTCCTGATGCAGGGGAAGAAGCCGGTGATCCTGCTCCCCGGCGTGCCGCAGGAGATGGAAGGGCTGGCGAAGGAGTACGCCATCCCCTACCTGGGCGAGCGATCCGGACTGCGCGTCGAGTCGTTCACGCTGCGTACTGCGGGTGTGATGGAGAGCATGCTGCACGAGAAGATCGGAGCGCTCCCGCAAGGCTGGCCGGGGGCGACGCTCGCGTACTTGCCGAGCTACTTCGGCGTCGACCTGCGCGTCACGGTCGCGGGCGAGGATCGGGCGCGCGTGGAGGCGGTCACGGGCAAGGCCTACGACGAGCTCAGGGCCCGCGTCGAGCCCGTCGTGTACGCCGAGGGCGCGACGGCCATGGAGCAAGTGGTGGGCGACACCGTGATCGAGCTGGGCCAGCGGCTCGCGATCGCCGAGTCGTGCACCGGCGGGCTCGTCGCCAAGCGCATCACCGATGCTCCCGGCTCGTCGCGCTACTTCGAGCGCGGGTTCGTCACGTACTCGAACGCCTCCAAGGTGGAGCTGCTCGGCGTGAAGCCGAGCGACCTGGAAGCGCACGGGGCGGTGAGCGCCGTGGTCGCGCAGCAGATGGCGAGGGGCGCGGCCGAGCGCGCCGGGGTCCAGGCGGCGCTCGGCGTCACCGGCATCGCCGGGCCCGACGGCGGCAGCGCCGAGAAGCCGGTCGGCACCGTGTTCATCGCGGTGCACGGCGGGCGCGGTACGGCGGTGCGCCGGTTCCACTTTGCCGGAACCCGCCAGACGGTCCGCGAGCGCGCGGCGCAGACGGCGCTGGACCTGCTGCGGCGTCACCTGAAGGGGCTGCCGCTCGACGTCACGCTGTGAGGCGCGATTCGCCGCGGCGCGCGGAGCCCGGCGCGCACGCTGCGGCAGGAACGATCGAATGAGCCCCGATCGCGGTCACGCCCGGTCCGCCGCGGGTCGCGGGCCGGAACCGAAGCCCCACGGGCTCAGGATCTTCCTCGCCGTGTTCCCGCCGCCCGAGTTCCAGCGCGCCGCCCATGCGCTCGCCGACACGCTGCGGGGCGCGGGGGCTGCCGTGTCGTGGGTGAAGCCCGACAATCTGCACTACACGCTGCGGTTCATCGGCGAGGTCGGAGAAGACGGGGCGCGGCGGATCGGCCTCGCGGCTCGCGAAGCGGCGGCGGCGCACGAGGCGTTCGACGCCGCGCTGGGCGGCCTGGGCGCGTTTCCCGACGCGCGGCGGGCTCGCGTGATCTGGGCGGGTCTCGCGGCAGGCGGCCCCGCGCTCGAGGCCGTCGCGCGCGCCCTGGAAGCTGCGCTCAGGAAGCAGGGCTTCGGTCGGGCCGACCATCGATTCAGCGCGCACTTGACGCTCGGGCGCCCGCGGGAGTTCGGGGTCGACTGGACCGAGCGCCTCGCCGCCGTCCCGGCGATGGCGCGGCCGCCCTCGTTCCGGGTGGACCGGATCACGGTGGTCCATAGCCAGCTCTCGCCCAAGGGCTCCATTTACACGGCGCGCGAGCAGGCCATGCTCGGCGAGCCCGGCCCGGCATAGACTCGGTGTGGTGCCGCGCGAGCTTGCGCGCGGCGCCGAGGCCGAGATCCGTCGCCGCGCGCCCCCAGGCTCGATACCGACGAGCGCTTCGGGCTTTCCCCGGGCTGCCCAAATGTGTAGTATGCGATGGAACGTACCGGGGGCGCAGTTCTGGTCCGCGCCCGCGTGCACGCCCTCGTCATCACGCCCCTGCGGAAGGAGACGCAGAATGCTGACCACGACGCCGTCGGCCAAGGAGAAGAGCAGGGCTCTCGAGCTCGCACTGCAGCAGATCGAGAAGCAGTTCGGCAAAGGCGCCATCATGAAGCTCGGCGACGGCGAGACCCCGGCGGGGATCGAAGTGATTCCGACCGGATCGATCGGGCTCGACCTGGCGCTGGGCGTGGGCGGCGTGCCGCGCGGGCGCATCGTCGAGATCTACGGTCCCGAGTCGTCGGGCAAGACCACGCTCGCGCTCACGATCATCGCGAACGCGCAGAAGTCGGGCGGCAACGCCGTGTTCATCGACGCCGAGCACGCGCTCGACGCCGCCTACGCGCAGAAGCTCGGCGTGGATATCGCGAACCTGCACGTGGCCCAGCCGGACACGGGCGAGGAGGCGCTCGAGATCGCCGACCATCTGGTGCGCTCGGGTGCGGTGGACGTGGTGGTGATCGATTCGGTCGCGGCGCTCGTGCCGCGGGCCGAGATCGAGGGCGAGATGGGCGACTCGCACGTGGGACTACAGGCCCGGCTCATGTCCCAGGCGCTGCGCAAGCTCACGGGGTCGATCAACAAGAGCCGCACGACCGTGGTCTTCATCAACCAGATCCGCATGCAGATCGGGGTGATGTTCGGCTGCTTCCACTACGACACCCGGGTG
>Ga0066710_100005390_pt1 | contig 11648 bp, 9 predicted proteins | sample GraSoiAngelo_159_FD_79666 | JGI IMG/M metagenome (GOLD analysis project Ga0066710, IMG submission 79666) | Grasslands soil microbial communities from the Angelo Coastal Reserve, California, USA - 14_1009_16_40cm | ecosystem: Environmental > Terrestrial > Soil > Grasslands | place: USA... | reverse complement strand
GAATGTTCCACTCAGGGCCCCAGGTGCTATAGGCACCCTGGTGATCGCGCCGAGCGACGCGAGGCGGGTTCGAGTCCCTCAGGGCCCACCATCAAACCTCAGGTCTAGAGCGGGATTTGGAAGTTCCCTCCCCTAGGGGGTATCCTGAAGACCCCAAAATAGCTAACGGTAGCAAACGGGCTCGCGATCTGGCACGGAGCGCCCAAGCCTGACGCGCGCGTTTCCAACTGCATCGCGTTTCCAACCGCATCGGGGGCACGTCCTGCGATTCAGACCATAGCCAGGGAACAACTGCGCGCCCGTGGGGGACTTGAACCCACGACCCATCGGCTTCGGAGGCCGCCTCGATGTCCTTTGCTGCCGCTCGCCAACGGCTGGAATCCGCGCCAATATTTGGGGGTTGTGATCTTGGGAGATTTCGCCTACGAGGAATCTGAATGGATCGAGTTTAACTATGCTAAAGAGTCTAGTGGCTGGGGCAAGGGACGTCGATGCAAGACTTGCTCGGCGACAAAGTAGAGGAAATCAGAGTGGCGCTCCGAGCACTCGGAAGCCGAATGGAGCGAGGCGATGTGTCGGAGCTTGTTGTCTGGGTCATCCCCGGTGCACTTGGCTGCGCACATCGACCACTCAGGCACCATCCCGAGTACGGCGGAAGTCGCCGTGACCTGCCATCGGAAGCGACCAGGGCTGTGGTTCGTTGGGTGGACAGAATCATCGGAGCCGGCTTCCGGTCGGTTATTTGCCTTATGCACCCCAAGGAGGTTGCACACTACTCGGCGCTAGACTTGGGCGCAACGGATCTGATTGCCTACTATCGGATGCGGGGTCTTCAAGTCTGCCACAAGCCCTGGGATGATCCTGCACACCGATCTTTGAGACAGCGAGCTTCATACAAGAGCGAACTAAGGCGCGTCAGGACAGAATCACTTGAGTGTTTCGACCAACTTCCTAAACCTGTACTTCTGCATTGCAGTGCCGGGATTGATCGTTCGTCGCCTGTGGCCGCGTTCATTTGGAATCAGCTTTCAAAGGAGGCTACCGTCTAACTAGGTGCCGCAACCCACTTCGCACCTGCCTATCCTCCCAGCTGTAGGAATGTCGGTACGTTAGCCGACAAGGCAGTTCAGCATGCTCCGGAAATTCGTCTCGATCAAGAACGTCGGCAGATTCCTAAGATACAGTGCAACCGGAGACGTCGAGCTCAAGCGCTATAGCCTGATTTTTGCCGAAAACGGACGCGGCAAAACGACGCTCTGTGCAATTCTTCGCTCCTTGCAGTCCGGAGACGCAGCCCATATCCTTGGCCGCACTACGTTGGGATCTGCCGGTGCGCCGGAAATACTGATTCTGCTGGATACGGGCGCAGCGACCTTCAGCACTGGGGCATGGAGCAAGACTGTACCCAGCCTCACCGTCTTCGATTCAACATTTGTTTCTGAGCATGTCTATTCGGGGGACGCAGTTGACCTCGGGCATAAGCGGAACCTCTACAGGGTAATCGTCGGAAACCAAGGTGTGGAACTTTCGCGCGAGATTGAATCCCTCGATGCGGCGAGCCGGGCAAAGGCTACCGAAATCAGGGAGAAACGCCAGCTGGTGCAGAGACTGGTGCCGGGGAGATAACGGTTGAACACTTCCTGCGACTTCCAGAAGATACAGCGGTAAGTGCCAAGATCATTGAGAAGGAGAGGGAGCTCGCGGTTCGGCAGACAGACCAGATTAAGAATCGTGCCGCACTTTCTGAACTCACTCTTCCAAGCTTCCCACCCGCGTTCTTGGCCATGCTAACAGAGACCATTGAGGGCATTGCCAAGGATGCAGAGCGTCGTGTCTTAGCACAGATCGAGACGCACGAGATGCACACACGCGGCGAGCCATGGCTGTCTGACGGGTTAGGCTACATCCGCAATAACGCGTGCCCATTCTGTGGTCAGCCTCTCGATGCTGCAATAGTAATTGCGGCTTATCAAGCCTACTTCAGCGAAGCCTACAGGACTCTGCGCGCGAAGATCATGGCTTTGCGCCAGCAGATCGACGATACCCTTAGCGAAAGAGAGATTGCTCGGATCGAAAGGACCTTAGACAAAAACAGAGCTGCTTTGGAGTTCTGGTCTAGGTACTGTACGATCAGACCGCCCGGCCTAGCCCGAACTGAGCCGGTCGGGGATACACTGCGCTCCATTCGGCAGACCGCAGCGGCGCTTCTGGACCGAAAGGCCGCTGCTCCACTCGAGAAAATTGTAGCGGATGAACGTTTCACCTCCGCTCAAGCTTCGTTCGAAGCAGCACAGACCGACGCTGTCGACTACAATCAAGCCGTGCAGGCCGCGAATGCTGCCATCGCAGCGAAGAAGACCGCGACCGGTGGCGCTGATATCAGAAGTGTCGAAGGTGCTCTCGCCCGTCTTCAGGCAATGAAGCGGCGACATGAACCAACCAGCCGGTTAACATGTGAGAATTACCAGATTGCGCTGGCTGAGAAGGCGGAGCTTGAGGATCGGAAAGCCGCCTTCAAGGGAAGGCTGGATGCGTACACACAACAGGTGGTCGGGCGGTACGAGCAAACGATGAATCGTCTGCTCGATGACTTCCAGGCAGGCTTTAGGATCTCTGGGACCGCACACGGATACCCGGGTGGGGTTGCTAGCTCTAACTACCAAATTCTCATCAACGACACAGCCGTCGAGTTAGGTGATCCCACCACTCCTCACGAGAAACCGAGCTTCAGGAACACACTAAGCTCTGGCGACAGGAGCACGCTTGCGCTCTCGTTCTTTCTGGCACAGCTAGAGGACGATCCTGAGAAGGCAAGCAAGATCGTCATATTCGACGATCCATTCAATAGTCAGGACAACTTCCGAAAGGACTGTACCGTCAAGAGAATCAAGTTGTGCGGCGAGTCGTGCACCCAGGTGATTGTGCTTTCGCACGACCAGTTCTTCCTAAAGCGGATCTGGCAGCGGCTAAGCGCGCAACAAGCCGACCGGAAATGCCTCCAGCTTGCTCGCGTCGGTATCCGCGACACCCGAATCTCCACTTGGGATATCGAGCAGGCAACACAGGCTCGGTTCGTTGCAGATCGGACGATGCTTGCAGAATACTACAATACGGGGGATGGCAATCTTCGGGATATTGTGAACAAGATTAGGCCGGTTCTTGAAGCCTACTGCAAGTATCTCCTTCCGGGTGAATTCGCCGCTGCTGACACGCTCGGTACAATCATTGGGAAAGTTCGGGCCGCGGGCGCTGCTCACCAACTCTTCGCCCTTCTTGTCGATCTTGATGCCCTGAACGAATACACGCGCCGCTATCATCACGGGGAAAGCGAGAATGCAGCTACAGAGCCGATCAGTGACGTTGAACTTCAGGGATTCGTGAAGAAGACCTTGGAGATTACTGGTGGTCTTTAATTTTCGAAAGATCCCTCCTGGCAGGATATCCCGAAAACCGCAAAATAGCAAACGGGCTTGCGCTTTTGTTAGCCGTCCGCCTCCACGTACGAGTGATGGGAGCCCACCTCCGCAGACCATGGCGAGGGTAGAAGCCCTCAGAATTTCCACCCACGCCCTCTAAAGAACTCTATCAAGTTCAAGCACCGCACCCCAAGCATGCGCAGACATTGGGGATTTTGAGGTGGCGCGCATTAGGAGGGGCCATTTGCTCAGATGTGACTACAGCAGCATTGGTTACCTGCGCCAGTGCGATTACGTAGGGATCGGCCCAAATTCCATCAGGGACTCGCTCCGGCAGAAATGAAGGAAAGTTGTTGACGATTTGGTCAACTCGCGCCTGGATCGGCTCAGTAGTTTCGTGAAACATCGCCTCACGATCGTCGTGGAAAATCCTCCTACTATCAGACCGAGAATGACACCTACGATGAGACCGAGGGCGCCGCCCCAAATAGCCGAACGACCATTCATCTAGATCCCTCCTCTCGCGCCGAGATTAAGGGGCTTCTACGTCCAGGACCGGATGTAGCTCAATGCACTGAGGCGCTGCGCCCTGCGGCTTGTGCTGAGCGCCGCACAAGTCGAAGAAGCCCACGCCAACGAGGATTGGGACAGGCTGACTGGGCACCGGCTTGAAGGATCCTCGACGAGGCTCTCCGTAAAGTCGGATGAACTTCTGGCGGATTGCCTTGAGCGCATTCAGACGAGGCGAGTCCTTGGCCCCGGCACACGCCGGATCAACCACCTCCGCCACCATGGTCCTGCTGGAGTTCATCGGCTCAGCAATGAGAACGTGGAAGTCATGGTCGGCCTCGCGAGCATACTCTTTGAGCCGAGCGAGGACTCGAAATACTTGTGTCTCAGTAGGCGCGGTCCTCGGCGTGCTTGTCTTTAGACCGGCTGGCGGGTGTAAACTGAGAAGTTGGGCGATCGTTTTGGCGACCGGGCTAAAGTTTACTTGGGATGCGTCCGGATCGCTCAATGTCTTGACACTCCATGTCCGGGATCCGCACTGTCCTGATGGGGCGGAGACTGTGCGATCAATTGGTGAGAGAGCCGCCGCGAAGCACGCGACGGCTGTCAGACTACCCAATAGGCGAAAACTTATCCCCCACCCTTAAGCGGGCCAAAGTTACTATGCGCCGTCGACGCTTAGATCAGTCGCCGCGTGACATCCCAGTACGTTCTAAGCCTCTGCGAAAAAGCAGCTTAAAGCATCCGCTTCAGCGTAATAACGCGTTGTTCAAGTGCTGCGAGTGTGTCAAAAACCGAGCCACGACGATCCAACGATTTCAATTCCGGTATGACGAAGATTCGTTCCAGCATGTCTTCGAGCGGATTAGGCGGTCGAGTGAAGAGATCATGGATCCCTTTAGCCCAATTGAGCCGAAAGATCTCATCAGGCTGGCCGGTGTAAAGTCCGAGAGGGAATGGATCTTGGTTGAAGTCAAAGCAGTCGCTCCAGATATCGGGAGCCAGCTGCCACCTCGGGCCGAACTCCGGTCCAAAGGGCACGTGCCATCGGACGCTGATGCTTTTCATGACTGTGGTATGATCGAAGGTCGTTTTACACGCATGTTTCCTCTTCGCATATGGACTCACGATGATCGCGGGCACGCGGAACCCGAGCGGGTTGTCCTCAGAAGGCGGTGGTTCGAAACAAGCCGCGGGTGGAACATGGTCAAAGAATCCGCCATTCTCATCAAAGAGAATGATAAGAGCGCTGTGTGGCCAACTCTCACTATGCGTTAGGGCGTCCACGATCATGCCGATGTACTTCTCTCCGAGCTGAGGATTGTGAGGTGGGTGGTCATCAGCAATCGAGAAGGGTGGATCAATGACGCTCAATGTGGGCAGCCGATCTGCTTGACAATCGGTAACGAACTCCGCGACATGAGCGAAGTTGTGCGGTGCGTGATAGGCTGCGAACTTATACCAAAACGCGAGAAAGGGGAGGTCAGAGAAGTAACACCTCCAGGTCAACCTCTGACTCGGATGGTCCGGGTCAGGAAAATCCTCTAAGATGTCACAGATTGGCTTCGTGTTGAATCCTGGGAAAGGGGGGACCGATCGTGTGTCGTTTTCCTCATCCCGTCGTCCTGAAATCAGATACTTGCGGTTTGGCCAAGTGGAGCTCAGGACTGAGGCAAACCAATGATCGCAGACGGTGAACCGATCAGCGAGCTCGTAGAGAATAGGCAGGGTCTTCCGAGTGTAGTACCCCATTGGGACGCGGGGATCAGCAACTGGATTTGCTTTTTGATACTGGCGGACGAAACCGTCGTTACGGCCAGCATTGTGATCGGCGTGGGCGGCCTCCCAACCGTGGGGAGGATCAGGGACGTCGAAGATGCCATCCATTGCCCAGCAAGCGACATCATTTCCATCCTTGTCTTTGACTCTGGCGAGAGGTTCCCGCAGCCCCTCTATGTCATCCCGGCCCTCAGTCGGTAGGGAAAGGCTACCCAGATAGTGGTCGAAAGACCGATTCTCCATCATCAGGATGATGAGATGCTGGATTTTTTCAATCCCGTTCATTTGGCCCTCCTCAAGAACAGCACTTGTCCGTCAATCCCGGTCTTCCGACGAGCAACAAGAATATGGATATTGGCGACTAGCTTCATTGGCTCAAAGGACATTTTGCGGGCGACCCTGGACTTGTGGGGCGCACTTTTGATTTTAGAAATGGGAGCACTTGAGACGAGTGATGCGAACGTGCAGGTATCAAGGTTTCACCATGGCGACTGGACCCGGAAGCAAAAGTTTGCGGGCGGTCCGAAAGACGGGTTGCTGCGTCTAGTCTCGAAAACAGCCGAGGATGACGCCAGACGCGAGGAGGCGCGAGAGGTCGCGGCCATAGGCGCATTCAACGCCGCCGACCTGGGATTCTTCTCGGGGCCGGTCGCCGGAGGGATTTTGGCCGGGTGGGTGTGAAGTGGGCCTTCGGCGATTCGCGCCCGTCGTGACCGAGCTTGCGGTGATTTGGCTGGCCGGCGACGCCACCCGCCCGCAGCTTGAAGCGGGCTAATCTGATTTCGGAGCCCACGCGCTCCTGGGTCGGCCCCCATCGTGCCGACGGGTGCACCGCCCAGTCATGCAATCTTAAGACTTGACCTCTTCCTCAGAGCTTCCCCCTTGAATAGCACGTTCGACGCGCTCAACGAACTCCCAATCGATCCGCAATAACTTCTCTTGTCTCCACATCCACAACTTGCTCTGAAACTCCTCCCGTGAACCAGCCGTCTCAAGTTCGTTATCCCACTCTTTCGATCTTCGAATCTCAGCTCTTATGTCGGAGAGATCCTGGTCAACACTTCCGGGAGACCACACTTCGCGTAGCGCACTGTACGCTGCTTCTCGCACGAGAGGATGCTCACGTCGATCCCGTACCTTGTCGATAAGCGCCTGAGAGACAATTGGATCGCGCGCGTTCTGAAATACGAAGCCCAGCCCAGCTGCGGTGAACGACTTGACCTCATCGTCAGGATCATCACGTAGGAGGCGGATCAACCTATCCCAATGCCTACTGATATTCCAGTGAAATGTGAGCACCCTGATCGCGATGCATCGGATCCGCTCATTCGAATGATCCAGCAGCGCGACGACATCGGGCTCTGCCTCAAGGTACATCGCATGCCCGAAAGCGTGAACTAAACCATATAGCTCCTCCGGCGGAATCGCGCCTTTTCTAAGAGCCGTCAACTTGTCCCGAAGCGGTGAGTCACCTATCATTACTAGCTGTTGGCTCTGGGTTTGGCTCCGTTTGATCTTCCGCTTGCCTTACTGCAGTATCGTATGCGTCACGCAACTGTTTGGCCGCTTCAAGGGCTTTCTCCAGTTCTCGTTCTTGCTCTACGCCTAGCCCTCCACTGGCCAACGCGTCCTGAATATCCCTTATAAGTCTATCAAGATTCTTGATCTCTTGCTTCATTTCTCGTATGTGCCCAGGGCTCTTCGCTCGTACCATGTCGAAATCATGCTGCAATCCGTGATGCGTAACTGAGTCCCAGATCCGGTCCCACACCTTGCCGATAAGATCACGAATCTGACCTGCCGATAGAAGTGCTTGGAGAACGTTGCGCAGAGCGTTCTGAAATGGAGGAGAGTTGGTGTAAGCGGCGATCAGCCCGGCAAGACCCACTAGTCCAATCACGATTTCAGGCGCAAGAACAATTTGCTTCCCATCGGGATCTACATGTGTCGAGGGGTTATTAGCTGCATATGCGTAAAAGTTCAAGCTCATCGGCTCGAAGGAATTCTGTACCGGGTCCTCGCTCAGCCACCGACCTATTGACGGATCGTAGAATCGGGCTCCCATGTGGTACAGGCCGCTGGCCATATCCAGTTCCGCGCCTGTGAACCGGTACTTCCCATGACCAGTCCCGCCGCTCGTTCGCACATTGCCCCAGGCGTCGTAGAGCATGGAGGCCGCCGCACCCCCGGTTTCATCGGTGAGCACTACGGTAGACCCTAACCCATCGGTGTGGTAGTATCGGCGACTTCCTGGATCGGCGCGAGAGAGCAGGTTGCCGAAAATGTCTCGATCCAGCTGGGCGGTCATCACCCCCGCCCCGTCCGTTTCCCAGATGGGCCGAAAGCCATCATGATAGTAGCGGGTTGTGCCGTCCGGGCCGATGCGCTGTACCTTAAGCCCGTCGCCGTTGTAAGCGTAGGTAGCAGTACCACCTGTACCGACAGCCTGGGTCATGCGATTGAAGGAATCGTAGGTGAAGCTCTGGCCTGCAGATGTACCGATCAGATTCCCGTTCGCATCGTAAGTGTAGATCACGCCACTTGCTTGAGTGAGGCGGTTGTTGCCATCGTAGGCATAGATCGTCGTACCCGCAGGAGCGACCTGCTGGGTCCGATTGCCCACCGCGTCATACGTCCAAGACCACGTGCCGTAGGTCCCGGGATAGACAGCCTGAATGAGGCGGTTCAGGACGTCGTAACTGTACGTGGAAGATCCGCTGCTGTCAGTCTGGGAGGCACGGTTGCCGTTTGCGTCGTAAGTGTAGGAAATTGTCTCGAACGGGCTTCCGCCAGGGTTCTGGTGCGCGACACTCGACAGCCAATTGTTCGTCAGGTAGGTGTAGACCGTCTGCGTTCCGTTGGGCTGAGTTAGACGGATCCGATTACCTGCGCTGTCGTAAGTGAACGTCCACTGTAGGGTCCCCTGCGTAATCTGGCTCAGGCGATTTGCTGCGTCGTAGGCATAAGTGAGACTCGCCGTCCCGCCGGGGTAGGTCAGCGAGGTCCTATTGCCAGCCTTATCGTATACGAATTGAACGCTCTTCACATCGGGGTATCTTGTGCTTGTCAGCCGATCGAGCGAGTCGTAAGCATAATTCGTTGTCCCGGTCGAATCAGTCATGGTCAGGCGATTACTGTTGGCGTCATAAGTGTACGAAACAACGATGCCGCCGGCGCTGACTTGAGTAAGTCGGTTTACGGAGTCGTAAGTGTAGGTGCTCGTGATATTCTTGCGGTCTGTCATCGACGCCCGGTTGCCGACTCGATCGTAGGTGTAGGCAGTCCGCTGACCCAGAGCGTCCGTTACTTGTATCAACCTGTTCGCGTCATCGTAAGCGAAGCTTGTCGAGAAGGGCGTCCTTGCACTAGTAATCTTAACGAGATTGCCAACCGCATCATACTGATAGCCAGTTGTGCCATTGCGCGGGTCGGTAATCGTCGTCAGGCGGTTTCGATTATCGTAAGTGAAGCCGGTCGGTTGATTGTTGCCATCGTAGGTCTTGGTCCTTTTGCCGTTCGCGTCATATTCGTGGCGGACCGTGTTGTTCCGTGGGTCAGCAACGCTGGTTACAAGTCGCCTAGCGTCGTACGACGTTGTCCAGGTGTACCCGTTTCCATCAGTCATCGTCACCTGATCATCTACCATACTGTAGGTGAACGACGTCGGGCCACCAACGGGTGGGGTGACAGTCTGGATCTGGTGACGGGTTGTGTAGGCGTAGATCGTAGTGTTCCCACGAGGGTCGATAGAAGAAGCGACGCCGCCCCACGTCGTGTATGTGTACTGGGTCAGCGCCTCGTCGGTCGTTCCGACGGCCCGTCGCACGCTCGTAAGGTTGTTGTTGGTGTCGTACGTATAGCTGGTGCTGATCCCCCGCGGATTGGTGACGCTGAGCAGGTTCTCTTTGAGGGGTGTCGCGTCGGGGCTATCCCATGAGAGGTTCGTCGTAAGATTCAACAAACCGCTGGCCCTGATTACCTGAGTTGGTTCGTTGTGCGAGCTATAGGCATACGTGGTGATATGGCCGAGGGCGTCGGTGATCATCGTGATGTTGTAATTGCTGTCGTAAGCAAACTGGGTGGCGTTTCCGAGCGGGTCGGTAATGCTGGTAATGCTGGCATTATTGCCCGTCGTGCTAACTGCATAGTTAGTTGCTTTGAGGTTGGCATCTGTGACGTTCACGCTTGTCACGTTCCCACTGCCATCGAGGGTATACGCATACGTCGTAGCCTTGCCATCCGGGGCCGTGACCTGCGCGACTCGGGCCGGTGTCGTGGCTGTCCATTGGATGGTCGTCACGAGGGCTCGGGCGTCTGTTATCGAGGTCAGAAGGCTGCCAGAATACCCGTATTGCGTCGTGAACCCGGCTGCATTGACCGCCGAGATGATCTGCTGCGAAGCGTTGTACGTGTATGTGGCCGCGCCGCTGTAAGGGTCCGTTGCCGTGTGGACTCGATACACCCAGGCCCACACCTGGCACCCGTCCGGATTATGGAGGACGCACACCTGGTAGGCATGCTCCCACGTGTACGTTGTCTGCCGTCCTACCGCATCGGTTACTGTGCTCAGGTAGCTTCCGGTCCCATCGGTGAATGTCGTGTAAGCGTAGGTAATCACATTGCCATTGGCGTCCTGCTGCTTGGTGATTAGACCGTTGCTGCCAAACTGTTGTGTGACCCCCTTGGGCAGGTTGACTGCGTACGCGTCTGGTGTGCAACTTAAGATGTTTCCCTCTTTACCAGTCCAAACGCAATTGTTGTGGACCACCAGCGTGCCATACGTTCCGATGTTCTTCACGTAGGTGTCCCAGCACTCGGTCTGAGCCGGATTGCAATTCCTGCTGGGGGATTTGTAGACTCCCTGATTACCGTCCGGTTCGAGAACGGCGACGGTTGATTGACCTTTGGTTACATTAAGGTGGTGGTTGAACTGCCAGTAGCCTGCCCCCGAGGGGGAATTCGCCACGCCGGTCCACGAGCGCATGACGAGTGGCACCCGACCTGGGCCCCACACATCGACTACTCGAATAATAAGATGACCGTCCCGCACGTCGACCGCGATGGAAATCTCGGGTGCCTGTTGCTCAGACTGCCGGCCAAGGGGATCTTCGGGTACGTCAAGTGCTGGTGTTTCGCTGACACTGGTGGATGGGCTCGGGGCGGGTTGCTGCGTGGGCGGCGAGCTTTTTGCCGGTGCGGCGTCGGCCGGAGTAACTCCGTAGAGCAGGGCTGTTGACAGGAAAACCGGTATCAAGAAAAGCGAGAGTCCAACCCGTGCAAAACGGTGTCTGCAGCGCATCTGAGCATCCCTCCTGTGCTCTGACGCAAAGTCCGCCGTCACGGCATGGCATAGAATCGCCTAACGATGCACACTTCAGTTGAAAAGCGAAATAGCCGTTCCGGCGCGGTTGAGTGTTAATCTAGTTTTCCCCGCTCTACGGGAAATGAATCACAGATTGAATAGATCTTTCTCAGCTTTGGCCACTAGACGGAATCTCTTAGGGGGCATTGTCCGGAACAGCAAACGAACAGCAAACGGCCAGCAAACGCGAGCAGCGGAAAGGAGAGGGAAACGACAGTACTCCGTCAGAATGGGAAAGTAGTTAGAATCCAACGGGGCAGCAGACAATTGAACACGAAGGTAGAGCGCGAGAAAGTTCGGTTCGGGCGTTTAACCCGGGCGTCGGGGGTTCGAGTCCGCACGCAACAGGTACCATAGGGATCGCGCCGGCGACGCGAGGTAGGTCTAGGAGAATAGCTCAAATAGGTTATGATTGCTCAAGCGCGTGGCAATTGAGCAGCTCGAAATCAGAATGGCGCGTTTGGAAGGCGCCTACCAGCAGATCAACGAGCGCCTGGGCCTGCTAGAGCAACGCCTGACTTCCGAAATTGCCTCGCTTCGCCTGGATTTCACCGAACTGCGCCGGCAGATCAATACCCAGT
>Ga0066710_100005389_pt1 | contig 11648 bp, 11 predicted proteins | sample GraSoiAngelo_159_FD_79666 | JGI IMG/M metagenome (GOLD analysis project Ga0066710, IMG submission 79666) | Grasslands soil microbial communities from the Angelo Coastal Reserve, California, USA - 14_1009_16_40cm | ecosystem: Environmental > Terrestrial > Soil > Grasslands | place: USA... | reverse complement strand
GCGCTTGGAGTTGCGCGCTGAAGCGTTCAATCTGCTGAACCACGCGAACATCGTAGGCCGGAACGGCACATGGGGCAACGCCGACGCTCCGGTGTCCACACTCGGCGCACCGCTGGGCGGCATTAGCAACGTTGAGCCGGGGCGGCAATTCCAATTTTTGTTGCGTGCGAGTTTCTGAGCGTGCTCGTAACCCACCTAGAGTGCCTGCGCTGCGGCAACCATTATTCGATGGACCCGCGAGCCTACCTCTGCCCGCGCTGCGGAACCGGCGGTGAACGCGCTGATCCCGGTATCCTTGACGTGCACTACGATTACGTTGCGGCGCGCCGCAGTCTGCCCTTCTTGGCGCGGAACGACGTATTCCGGTACATGCCCCTGCTCCCCGTGCGCGGCGCTGCCCCGGTTCTGCCCGCAGGAGCCACGCCGCTAGTTCCAGCGCCAAAGCTCGCTCAACGGCTCGGCCTTGCGGCGCTCTACCTCAAGGACGAGACGCGGAACCCCACGCGGTGCCTGAAAGACCGCGCGACGGCGATCGGAGCCACGCTGGCGCTCGAATCGGGAGCAACCGACGTCTACTGCGCATCGGCGGGCAACGCCGCGATTTCGCTCGCGGGATTCGCCGCGCACCTCGGCCTCCGCTGTCACGTTTTTGTGCCAAGCTACGCATCGCCCACGCGCCTGGACTGGCTGAATCGCTTCGGCGCCCAGACGCACGTTTCGAGCGGCAATTACGATCAGGCATTCGCCGAAGCCGAGCAGACAGGGACTGAAAACCGTTGGTACAGCCGGAACTGCGCGTTCAATCCGTTTTTGGTGGAAGGCAAGAAGACGTGTGGTCTGGAGACCGCCGAACAGCTCCCGGGCGCCGCGGCGGATCTGGTTATCGCGCCGGTGGGGGACGGCTGCACGCTCGCCGCGATCGGCAAGGGTTTTCGAGAGGCGCTCGAGCTTGGGATCGCCAGGCGGCTGCCGCGGCTCGTTGGAGTGCAGGCCGAGGGTGTGCAACCGATGGTATCGCGCTATCGCGGAGGAGTCCCCGCGCCGGATGCTGAAACGGCTGCATCGTCGATCGCTGTTCGCCGCCCGCGCAACGCGCTCCGGCTCCTCGGCGAGCTGAGGGCCAGCCACGGCGAAATGCTGGCCGTGCCGGATGCGGCGATCGCTGCGGCGCAGCAGCGGCTGGCTGAGGATGGAGGCATTGTCGCGGAATTCACCAGCGCCGTAACGCTTGCGGGATTGGAGGCCTTGGCCGCTCGGGAATCGCTCGCCGGGAAAACCGCGGTGCTCGTTATCACCGGCGGCCGGCTGGATTGAAATTCCCGGCGCGCGATCTGCGCTGCCGGCGCGCGGCCCTGTGCTATGATGGGGCTTCCCCGCGGAACAGCTTAGCCTCAAGTGGACGCCGCCGAACCAGACCCGCCAGACCAGCTCGTGCCAGAGGTCCGCGTGGAGATTCCGGAGCGCCGCACCGGCTCACAGGATCGCTCGCTCGCTGCGTCGATTGCCGCATCCATCGATCACACTCTGCTGCGGCCCGAGGCTACCGCTGGCGACATTCGCAAGGTGTGCAAAGAAGCGCGTGATTATGGCTTTGCCAGCGTCTGCGTTAATCCGTACTGGGTTCCGCTCGTGGCCGCGGAGCTGGCGGGATCGCCGGTCAAAGTATGCACCGTGGCCGGATTTCCACTGGGCGCGAACGCGACCGAGATCAAAGTGGCTGAAGTAGAGGCGGCAATCCGCGTCGGTGCGCAGGAGATCGACATGGTGATCAACATCGGTGAGCTGCGCGACGGCAACCACGATGCCGTGCGCCGGGATATTCAGGCTGTGGTTGAGGCCGCGCACCAAGGGGGCGCCATCGTGAAAGTAATCCTCGAAACAGCGCTGCTCGATGACAAACAGAAGGCTGCAGGCTGCACGCTTTCCAAACTCGCCGGCGCGGATTTTGTCAAAACCTCGACTGGTTTCGGCCCGCACGGCGCGACGGTCGACGACGTGGCATTGATGCGCCGCGTGGTGGGGCCCGAAATGGGCGTGAAGGCTTCCGGCGGTATTCGTACACTGGAAGACCTGAAGAAGATGACCGCGGCCGGCGCCACGCGCATCGGTGCCAGCGCCAGCGTCAAAATCGTTGAGGCCATCGCAACCTGACGCGCCCCGGAATGACCACCCCGCGAAAGTCCTCCGTTCGGTTCCGCGAGCGCGCCGAACTGCTCGACTTCCTGCTCGAAGTGGCGCGTGTGACCTCGGAGACGCTCGATCTCGACCAACTGCTCGAGAACGTCGCCTCCATCGTCAAGGATGTGGTGCCCTACGACCTTTTCGCGATTCTGCTTTACAGCGAGCGCGCCCAGGGTCTCACGATCCGCCACTCGATCGGCCACCGCGAAGAGGTCGTCCGCAATCTTATAGTTCCGCTCGGTGAAGGAATCACAGGTCTGGCCGCGTCCACGCGGGAACCTGTGCTGGTGGACGACGTCCGCCAGGATCCGCATTACCTGAATGCTCTGGACGCCGTGCGGAGTGAGCTGGCGGTGCCGATGCTGGCGCGCGGGAAGCTGGTTGGCGTGCTCGACGTGCAATCGACACGCGTCAAGGCATATACCGACCAGGATCGCTCCCTGCTGCGATTGATCGGCGCGCGGGTGGCGGTTTCCGTCGATAATGCGCGGCTGTACCGGAGGGTGGAGCGGCAGAATCGCACGCTGCGAACGCTGGCGCACCTGTCTCAGGAGTTCAGTTCGATCCTGGATCTCGACGAGCTGCTCGGCAAGATCGCGGCCACGATTCGCGCGCTCATAAACTACGACGCGTTCAGCATCTTTCTGGTCGATTCCGAACGGAAAGTCCTGCGGCATCGATTCAGCGTGCGCTACGACCAGCGCATAAACCTGGACAGCATTCCGCTCGGGAAGGGCATCACCGGCGCAGCCGCTGAATCGCGGGAGACCGTGCGGGTCTTGAACACGCTCGAGGATCCCCGCTACATCGCCTCACACGCGGAAGTCCGCTCCGAGATGGCGGTTCCGCTTATCGTGCAGGATCGTGTGGTCGGCGTGCTCGATGTGGAAAGCGAGCGCATCGGCTACTTCACCGAAGATCACCAGCGGACGCTCGGGCTGCTTGCTCCGCAGATCGCCAGCTCCGTCGAGAACGCCCGGTTGTATGAGGAACTGGCGCAGCGCGAGCAGAGAATGGAGCAGGACTTGAAAGCGGCGCGCAAGCTGCAGCATGTTCTCCAACCGCGCCACGCGCCGGAGTTGCACGGGCTGGAGGTCGCCATCCGGTCGCGACCGGCGCGGGAAATCACAGGCGACGTATACGATTTTTTCGAGCATGGCGAAGACTACGCGGTGATCGCGTTCGGTGACGTGAGCGGCAAGGGCGCCGCCGCCGCGCTCTACGGCGCCCTGGTGAGCGGTCTGTTGCGGATTCTCGCGCCGAGCCGCCGGAGCCCGGCGCTATTGATGCAGTCGCTTAACGAAACTCTGCTGGAACGCAAGGTCGACGCCCAGTACGCGACTCTTCTCGTCGCGCTCTGGGAACCGCGCCTGCGGCGCCTGACCTTGTGCAACGCGGGAGCGGAGCCGCCGCTGGTTTACCGGCGGGGCGAGGTACTGAAGGTACGCGCCGAGGGCGTGCCAATCGGCCTGCTCGAAGACCGGCAGTACGAAGAAGTCGAATTCCGAACCGAGCCCGGCGATACGATCCTGTTCTTTTCCGATGGTGTCGAAGACCAGCTCGACGCTAAGGAGGAGGAATACACCCGCGCCCGCGCGACGCGCTTGTTGAAGAAACACGGTTCCGAGTCGCCGAAGGCAATCGCCGATAGGATTTTCGCCGACCTTGATTCCTTCCGCGACGATGTCCCGATCACCGACGATCAGACCGTCGTGGTGATCAAGGTGGCCGGGTAATGGACGCGTTTGCCTATCGCGAGCGCGCACTATACTGCGAGGAGGTTGCTCTGGCCGACGTCGCGGCGCGCGCAGGCACGCCTTGCTACGTCTACTCCGCCGGCAAAGTGTTCGAGAATTTTCGGGCCTACGATCAGGCGTTCGGCGACCTTCCGCACACAGTGTGCTATTCCGTCAAGGCCAACGGAAATCTGGCGGTGCTCAAGCTGTTGGCCGAGGCGGGCGCCGGATTCGACATCGTGTCCGGCGGCGAACTCTACCGCGTGCGAACGGCCGGCGGCGATCCGGCCAAGGTCGTGTTTTCGGGCGTCGGAAAGACGGCGCAGGAGATCGACGAGGCTCTGGCCGCGGGCATCTTCGTCTTCAATTGCGAATCGGAACCCGAGCTGGCGCTGGTGGATGCTCTGGCTCACCGGCGCGGTGTCAAGGCGCGCGTGGCCCTGCGCGTCAATCCGGACATCGACGCCCTCACCCACGCCTACATCTCCACTGGCAATCTGGCCCACAAGTTCGGCGTCGATATCGGCGAGGCGGAAGCGGTCTACGAGCGCGCGCGGTCCCACGAAAACCTGCTCATCGAGGGCGTAAGCTGCCACATCGGATCGCAACTCATGGACTCGCAGCCCGTGATGGCAGCGGTCGATCGTGTGCTGGAGCTTATTGAGCGGTTAAAGTCGAAGGGATTCGAGATTCGCCACGCCGATTTCGGGGGCGGCCTCGGCGTGGCCTACAAACCGGCAGAGGTCGCGCCGGCCATAGCTATGTTTATCACGGCCCTGAAGACCCGAGTGGAAGGGCGCGGCCTGCGCGTGATGATCGAGCCCGGCCGCTCGATCGTGGCCGGCGCGGGCGTCCTGCTCACGCGCGTGCTTTATCGGAAAAAGACCGGCGCTAAAGATTTTGTTGTCGTGGACGCGGCGATGAACGATCTCATCCGCCCTGCGCTCTACGGCGCCTATCACGAAATCGTCCCCGTGCGCCAAACGGACGGCGGCAGGGTGCGCGTCGACGTAGTCGGCCCGGTGTGTGAGACCGGAGACTTCCTGGCTCGCGACCGTGAGATGCCGGATGTTCTGCCGGGCGACACGCTCGCGATCTGCGCGGCCGGCGCATACGGATTCGTGCAGTCTTCCAATTACAACTCACGCCCGCGCGCCGCGGAAATCATGGTGGAAGGCGGCGCTTGGCGCGTGATCCGGCGCCGCGAGTCCTACGATGACATCGTTCGGGGTGAACTGTAATGGCGCTAAGCCGCGGTATGAAGACGCCGGCGCTCGTTCTGATCGAAGACTATTTTCGTAGGCGACTACGTCGGGGAGGCAAGGAAGTGAAGGACGGCCTTCTAAGCACCGAAGACCCGCCCCTCACGGTTCGGCTTGCCGAAGTGTTTGCCGGCCTCGAAGGCTAGTCCTGATACTGGAACGTCCCGACGTACGCGCTGCGGTGGTCGGGATAGCTCCACACCGTGCCGAGCCCTTTGCCCTGATAGGACTGCTCGAGCGTGTAAGCGGCCATGGCGTGTTCGACCGGCGTCAGCGGCTTGTAGTACACCGATTCGTTATGGCAGATCTGATCGGTGACCTCGAGCGCGCGCGTTTCGATTTTCGCCAGGTTTCCGGCGATCATTTTTGCCTTCCGGCTGTGGATGTCGGCGCTGGTGAACTCGATTGGCTGCGTTTCCACGCGAACCACGTCTTTCAACAAATTGCCGCTCATCCGCTGTGCGAATTGCTGGAGCGCCAGGCGCTGCTCGGGAGTCGCGCGTTGGTCGACGATGAGCACCGCCTTGGTTGGAATCACGGGGTGCATGAAATCACCGAGCGTACCCTCGGCGCGTACCACCCCCATTACCGATAGACCATCGAGCGCGACGCCTTGCCAGGCGCCTTTCTCGACCTTCCAGCCCATCACCGCCAGATTGCCCGCAAGCTCGGTTTCGGAGTTGGCGAAGCAAGGTCCGGTGTAGACGTCGGCCGTGCGCGCTTCGATGTACTCGCCATGGAGCCTTGAAGTTGAGATATCTGCGCCCATCGCCGTAAAAGCGAGGAGCGAAGTGACAGCAAGAAGAGTGAACGTCTTCATATTTTCACCATACCATACGGGCTGCTTACTGAATCGCGAACGTGCGTAAGCGGTTGTTATAGCGCGCGATAACAGGCGCGTGTCTCGTTACATTCGTAATCGTCGACCACCTTGCCGTCCGGCCCAAGGCACTGCTGGGTGCGATGACACCAGTACAGCCTGTCGCCGGAGCCCGAAACCGAATAGTCCCATTCCGCCGAAAGGTACAATCCCTTCCAGCGCAGGTTTTGGCAGCGGTCGTCGTCAATGCGCGAAGGGCGCGAAGGTTCCACGCTTCCTCCTTAAGCCTTTCCGGCGGCCTCCAGCAGCGCGCGTTTCACCGCCACCTTTGCCAATTGCACTTTGTAGCCGTTCTGGCTTAGTGGCTGCGCTCCGTCTACCGCAATAGCGGCGGCTTCTTCAGCCGTTGCCTCGTCGATCGACTTTCCAGCCAGCGCTTTCTCCGCTGCCGCCGCGGGCCATGGCGTCGGCGCCACATGCCCGAGCACTACCCGCGCGCTCCCGACTTTTGACCCGTTCATCTTGAGCGCTACCGACGCAGTGGCCAGCGGCCAGTCGAGCGCGTCCTTGTGCCGCACTTCGTAGGTCGCGTTCTTTGTCCGCGCAGCCGGGATCAGGATTTCGGTCAGGATCTCGTCGGATTGAATCGCCGTCTCGCGTTCCGTATCGCTCTTGGGAATGACGAAGAATTGGTCCACGCCCACAGTGCGCGAGCCGGAGGGAGATACGAGCTTCACTTGCGCGCCCAGCGCGACCAGCGCCGGGCCGAGACTCGACGGGCTGACGAAGTACGCCGGTCCGCCTCCGAAGATCGCGTGATAACGGTTCTCCCCATCGGGGACCAGGCTCTTGCCGTCCTTCATCGCGAGCAGGCCGTACCCGCCGCGATAATACCAGCAGCGCGGCCGCTGGCAAAGATCGCCACCCACCGTGCCCATGTTGCGGATCTGCGGGCTGGCGACACCCAGCGCGGCTGTCACCAGCGACGGATAGTCGCGCATCAGCGGATGCGCCGACAATTCGTCGAACGTCACCGTCGCGCCGATGCGCACTCCGGCGCCGGTCTTCGAAATGCCGCCGAGCTCGCCGATGCTTTTGATGTTGACGACGCGCTTGGGGGAAACCAGATACTCCTTCATGAGGCTGATCAGGTCCGTGCCCCCGGCCAGCACCTGCGCATCGCTCCAGCTCGAGCCGAGAAGCGCGGTCGCCTCTTTCAAGGTGGCCGGACTCGCGTATTCGAAGCGTTCCATTTAACCTATCCTCCTTTGGGAGAGGGCCGCGAGGACCCGGTTGGGAGTCAACGGAACCATCGGCACCCGCACACCGATGGCATTCGCCACCGCGTTGGAGATCGCCGCCACGCCGCCGACCGCGGGCGGCTCGCCCAGTCCGATGATGCCCCGGGCGTCGTGCTCCGGAGTAATGTCCATGTGCACGATGATTTCGCCGATATCGGAAATTCCAGCCAGTTTGTAGAACTCCATGTCGGGGTTCAGCACGCGGCCGGTCTGCTGGTCCATGATGCGTTCTTCCATCAGCGCCGCGCAGCAGCTCATGATGCAGGCGCCGAACACCTGGCTTTCCGCGGTTTTCGGATTCACCACCAATCCGCAATCCTGGACCGCCACCATCCGGTTCATCTTCACGATGCCGGTATCGGTGTCGACGCTAACGTCGGCCATCTGCACGCCCGAAGTGCCTTGATTGATGAGCCCTTCTTTCACCGCTTCGGCCTGCTTGTTTTGGCCCATCTCAGAGATGCTCTGCGTGCCCATCTTGGCGCAGGCCTGTTGCCAGGTCATGCTCTTCGATGGATTGCCCTTCTGCTGGATGCGGCCGTCGACGGCCTCGAGCCCGTCGGCGGGCACGCCCATCACCGGCGACAACAAGTCGAACAGCTTTCCGAGCGCGTTGACGGTTGCCTTGCGCGTCGAAACCGTGACGCCGCCGATCGTTGTCGAGCCGCCGGACCCGCCGGAGGGCGGGAACTGCGTGTCGCCGATCCCGACCTTAACCTGGTTGATTGTCAGCCCGAACGTTTCGGCGGCAACCATCGCGATCATGGTGCGCGTCGCGGTGCCCAGGTCCTGGCTGCACAGGTCTACGTCGACGCTTCCGTCCGGGTGAATCGTAACGCGGCACTGGCTGTCGTGGCCCAGCCCGCCCCACGTATTCACGCCGATTCCGAGCCCGCGCTTGACCGGGCCCTTGGTCGTGTCGCTCCGCAGATGCGCGTACTTTTTCCACTCGATCATTTCGGCGGCTTTCTCGAGCTGCGCCTTGTAGACCTGCGGCCGTGTCGTGATCTCGATGTTCTTAAGGAAGAACGCGAGCGCGTCCATGTTCAGCTTCGCGGCCAGGTCTTCCAGGGCCGAGCACGTAACAAAGGAAAGCTGGGGATGATTCGGGGCGCGCCATGCGCGCGCGCTGCCGGCGTTAATTGATACAGCCGTGTGATTCAGCCGCTTGTTCTCCAGTTTGTTGAACACGTACGGGAACAGGCTCACGTTCAAATTGCCGCCGGTGTATCCGCCCGTGGCCCAGGTCTGCGACTGCCATACAGTGATCGTGCCGTCTTTTTTTGCTCCCGTCTTCACCTTCGCGAATACTGACGGGCGATTGCCGGCGATAGTCAATTCGGTGGCGCGGTCCAGGAACAACTTCACCGGCCGGCCGCCGCTCATTTTTGAAAGCTGCGCGGCTTCGGCGCCCCACAAATCGGGCGGGAACTTGCTTCCGAATCCTCCGCCCATGTAGTCCATGTGCGTGTGGATCTGGTTGGCAGGCACCTCGATCAGCTTGGCCAGATCGTTGCCGACCTGCGTCACGTTTTGTGTCGAGGGCCAGTATTCCACCTTGTCGCCGTTCCACTGGACCACTTGGCCGTGAGGTTCCAGACAGCAGTGCGTGATCACCGGAATTCCGTATTCGCCTTCGCTCGTTACTTCGGCTTCCTGGAACGCCTTGTCGGGATCGCCGGCTACCTGCTCGCCCGCGGGCTTGGCGCGTGTCCCTACCTTTGACAGGTCGTGTTCATGCACCAGGTGCGGCAGAACCTCGTACTCCACTTTAATCGCGCGCGCGGCGTCGCGAGCTACCTCTTCGCTCGTGGCGGCGATCGACGCGATCTCGGCGCCGGCCCACTGGATTTCATCGCCTCCGTTCTTGATTGCTCGCACGGCGGTGACGCCCTGTATCTTCTGCGCCGGCGAGATGTCGATGCTTTTTATACGCGCGTGCGCGTACGGCGAGGTCAGCAACGTGCCGAACAGCAAATCCTTCGGGTTCAGGTCCGAGTTGTATTTCGCACGCCCGCTCGATTTCGCTGGTCCATCCAGGCGGCTGGTGCGCTTGCCCATGATCCGCCGCTTGTCCATCGGAGGCCAACTGTAGTTAGGCATTTCGACCTCCCTGCATCTCTTTGGCGGCCTGAAGCACCGCCTTGCGAACACCCACGTATGTGCCGCAGCGGCAAAGATTGCCGCCCAGTCCTTTCTTCACTTCCTCGTAAGTCGGATTCGGATGGTGGTCCAGGAATCCTTTGGCTGCCATCACGAAGCCCGGTGTGCAGTATCCGCACTGCTGCGCGTCGTTGTCCCAGAACGCCTGCGACACGGGGTGCAGCTTGCCGGGTTGCGCCAGCCCCTCGATGGTCTGAATTTTTTTGCCCTGCGCTTCGATGGCGAGAACGGTGCAACTGTACATCACCTTTCCGCCGATGATGACAGTGCACGCGCCGCAGGTGCCGCGATCACAGACGCGCTTGGCGCCGGTGAGGTCGAGATGGTTGCGGAGCGTGTCGCACAACGTCGTGCGCGGTTCGACGTTCACTTTGTGGGGGCGGCCGTTGATGTCCAATGTGATCGCGACCGCCCCCGGACCTTGTACGGGAGTGGCAGGCGCCGCATCGGTTTCCTGCTCCGCCAGCACGCCCGTGCTGAGCACGCCTGTGCCGGCGCCGAGCCCTTTGAGGAACCCGCGTCGCGAAAACGCGCTCTTGCGTTTCTTCCGGATTTCGTCTTTGGTGGAACTCACTTCCGACCTTCCTTTCCTTCCGTGCCGACTATATCAAATAGGAAACACGCCTACAAGAGTGGTCAGGTTACTTTCCTGAGCGGCGTGGAGCACAGTTTTTAATCGCTTGCATAAAGGGGAGATGCGCGTGCGCTCCGCGCAGGGCCGATACCGGAAGAGTTGGAGTCTCGCACTTCGCAGAATACAGGAGTTTTATTTTTGTGTTGACAATGCCGATTGGCCGCGGCTAATCTGTCTTTGGCAAGACCGGGAAGCCTTCGCTTGGTTTCGGTTCCGAGTTAACGTTAGGAGGTTGATTCCATGGAACAGGCGAAAACAAGGTCGGTAGAGCCGCAGCAGCGGTTTACTCTACCCGAAGTGACTTGGGAGGATCTCAGTGAAGCCGGTGCCTATGTTGAACGTGGCAGCGGCGATTTGTATCGAGTTCCCAAGGAAGCGTTAATCCCGGGCGCCTCCCCAATCATCCACAAGGAAAGTTTGGGGGCTTCGCGCTTGGTTCAAATCAGCAAGAATCCGTTTGTCACAACACTGGAAGCCAGGCTTCGTTGTGCGCAGCACAACATTGAACCGAACTTCTGATCTCTTGCGTTTGCGTTAATTTGCGAAGGCCTCCCGGCCTCAGCGCAAACAGAAGTGTTTTCACGCTTAGCGGTTCGGAAGCGCCGCCGTTACGTCCAGTGCGACTGTTGCGTCCAGTGACGGAAGTCCTTCGAATAAGAGGAAAGTGCTCGCCGGCGGGCGCGTTCGGTCAAAGAAGTCGAAGCGGAGCGAACGGATTTTGTCTGCGATCGTTCGCGTAAGCGGATAGTAGCTCGACCAGAAGACATCATCGTAGGTGACGCCGAGGGGTTCGATCGCCTTGCGGAGACGTTCCAGCGCGAGGCGGATGTCGGCATCCTGATCGCGAAACGCCATTTGTGTACCGCTGAATACGACTTTGGGCGCATTCACAAGAGCGATTTGCGAATAGTTGGGACTCTTCACCAATCCCGGCGGATTCATGAAGACCACCGGCGAGGAGGGTGGTGAGTTCAGCCGTCCGACGGCTTCACATTCGGCCAGCGGTTCGAGACCCAGACGCTGAAGCTGAACAAAGGCGGATGCCGCTGCGGGAAACGCTCCGCCTAACGCTGCCCGTGCTGTGGCGACATCGTCGATCGAACTTAAAAAGCACGTCGCACGCAATACCTCGGTGGATTTTACTCCAGCCGCGTTCACGGCAGTCTGCAGTTGCGCCACTGCCTGGCGCACATCCTTCGCCTGCTGACCGGAGAAAAATGCGAGCCCGTTCGGATTCAGCGTCTTCTTGTCCACGCCGACGCTTTCGAGCACGACTTGGGCGCCTTCCATCGGCAGCGCGCCCACCTGGATCGTGCTCACCGCCGGCAAAGCCAATTTGTGTTCGGGAAAAACTTCGCTGACAATGGCCGCGACGCGCCGCATGTCGCCCGTGCCCGCCACGAACGCACGCAGTTTCACGATCGCGGCGCCGCGGTTATCGCGGAGCAGCGCCTTGATCCCGTCGCGCACCTGTTGCGAGAGGAGACCCTTGGGCGAAAGAGGCGAGACGTGGAAGACCAGCCGTCCCGTTTCGGCCACGACCGCTCCGGG
>Ga0066710_100005387_pt1 | contig 11648 bp, 8 predicted proteins | sample GraSoiAngelo_159_FD_79666 | JGI IMG/M metagenome (GOLD analysis project Ga0066710, IMG submission 79666) | Grasslands soil microbial communities from the Angelo Coastal Reserve, California, USA - 14_1009_16_40cm | ecosystem: Environmental > Terrestrial > Soil > Grasslands | place: USA... | reverse complement strand
CCGCGCACAGGATGCGGTCCTCGACGCCGAGTGCGCCCGCGCGCGCGCGCAGATGGCCGACGCCAGACCCGTCGCCGACGAGGATCCCTCGGACAGGCAGGTCCCGCAGCAGCGCCAGGAGCTCGACCAGATCCCATCCGTATGCCATCTCCAGGGCCGGGCTCCACACGCACGAACCGACGATCCCAATCGTCAAGTCGTCACCGACGCCGAGCCGTTGGCGTGCGGCGCGGCCATCGACGGGTGAGAACATATGCAGATCGACGCCGTCCGGAATGACCGTTGATTCGACTCCCTGACTGTCCAACAGGTCGCGATGAAACGATCCGCGCACGACCACATGATCGGCCGCGCGCAACGAAAACGATTCGAGCAACCGAGTGGCGGCGATGCCGCCCGGACCTCGCATCCCGCTCGATCGCGACAGGGCGGTGATGGAGTCGCCGGTATCGACGATCAGCCGGCTCCGCCGGCGCCGGCTGTGCCACGCTCCGGCGGCCACACCGGCAAGGGCCATGTCGAAGACGTAAACGACGTCGGGACGGATCGTGGAGAGCCAGCGCGCAAAGGCGATGGCGTCCATCGCCCGGTTCGAGGAGCGATACGCAATGTGCACGCGCCACCGGTCGTCGAGCCGAACGGCGAATGCGCGGGCGCGATCGCCCATCGCGCTGTCTTCGCTGCCGTTTACGACGAAAGCGACGGTGCGAGCGCCGGACGCGTGGCGGTCACGCGTTCGTAGACCGCCATCGTCTGCTCCGCCACGTTGTCCCATGAGTGCGTTCTCATCGCTGCTGCAGCAGCCTCGCCCATGCGCGTTCGTCGCGACGGGTCGGCGGTCAGCGCTCGCATGTGGTTCGCCAGCGCTGCGACGTCGCCCGGATCGCTGACGAGGAGTCCGGTCGTACCGTCGTCGATCAGTTCAGCGGCGCCTGCGAGTCGCGTAGTGACGACCGGGAGCCCGCAGGCCATCGCTTCGGTGACAACCATACCGAATGCGTCGTACGGAGTCGGGAAGACCAACGCATCTGCCGCCGCGTAGTAGCGCTCGATTCGATTCGTCAGCGGATGCACTTGCACGCGATCCCCGACGCCGTGCCGGAGAGCCAACGCAAGCACGTCGGCCGGATCGGAGCGCGACACGCCCAGCAATCGCCCTTCGCAAGAGGCAAGGGCGGCAATCGCCTGGCCGAATCCCTTCCTCAGATCGCCGACGAACAGAAACAGCATTTCGTTGTCGTCGGCACACCCGAGCTCGCGCCGCATCGCGGTTCGGTGCTGCTCGCGTATCTCGGGGTTGAACTGGCGAGTGTCGACGCCATGCGGAATGACAACCGTGTCCGGACGCCGGCCGTAGGATTCGAGATCGCGTGCCAGCGCACTCGAGACCGCGATGACGGACGCGCGCGGCGATCGCAGCGCGAGACGCTCCAAAGGAACGACGATTGCGCCGAACAGACGCTCGTTCCACGGGAGCCGGCCGCCCTCGAGCTTCTGACGCGCGTCCATCCAGCGCGCGTTGCTGATGTGGGCGGTGATGACGTTCGCGCCGGCGACAGCGAATCCCTGAGCGTGGACGATGTCGAAGCGGCCGCGGAGTTGGACCGTCGCCGAGGGATAAAAAGAGAGGATCGTCGTCAGCGCGGACAGGCGGAGAGCAGGGACGTGGTGATGCACGATCCGCGAATCCCCATCGGCGAACGTGTTCGAGTACACGTGCACTTCGTGATCGGACACGAAACGGCTGGCCAGCTCGGCGACATATCGGCTGTGACCGAAGACCCGATTGAAATCGTGGATGACGAACGCTATCCGCACGTCATTGCGCCTGCGTCGGATTTTTTTCCCGCGGGGCTGAAGCCCCGCGCTACAGGTTCAAGCTCCTCTTCGAACAATCGAATAAGGCCGGCCGCGTGGATCAGCGGCGAGAACTGCCGCGCATGCGCCCGTGCGCGGTCTCGCATGCGAGCCAGACACTCGCCGTCGCTCAAGCACGTGACGATCGCTCGCGCGAGACCCTCGGCAGTCGGCGGATCGGCAGGAGCGAGTGCTCCGGTTTCGCCATCGATCAACCAGTCGCCAATGCCGCCGATATCGAATGCCGCAGCGGGAACGCCGTATCCGCCCGCTTCGATGCCGACCAGGCCGAGCGGCTCCGGCCACAGGCTCGGGACGATCAGAAGATCGGCGGACTGAAGGTGCAGGTCTCGCACGGCAGCAGACACCCAGCCGGTGAAATTGATCGTAATGGATGCTCCGGCGTCGAGCACCTTCCGTGCTTGATGCTCGAGCGCGCGACGCTCGGAGCCATCTCCGACAATGTGCACGGCCAACGGGCGAGCGAGCGTCCGCTGGGCTATCGGTAAGGCCGCAAGGAGAAGGTGAATCCCCTTCGTTCGTTCGAGTCGGCCGATACAGATCAACGTGTACGGCTCGCCGGGCGACGTCGACGTTGCGGGACGGGCCGGCTCCTCGACGCGTTCCGGTCCGAAGGGCACGTGCCTCACGCGGGCTGCATCGAAACCGTTGCGGAGGTATTCCTCGCGCATGTAGCTGGACAAGGTCACGACGAACGCGCCGCGGCGTAGCTGTCTCCCACGCGCCGCCTCTCGCCGATACAGGCGCGCCATCGTCAATGGATTGAGACCGCCGCACCGTCGGGGGAAATAGTGACCCAGGCACTCCCATCCGAAGCTGCGATCGCACGCTCGCGTGTGGGGCAGGCTCCATGTCTTCGTGCCGCTGATACATGTGCCGTAGAAGTTGTGAGCCACGAACACCGACGGCACACGCGCAAGCAACTGACCTTCGAGCTCGACGTTCTCCAGCCCGTTGACGACAAGCACGTCGGGCCGCCAGGAATACGCGGCGGCGAGATTGGTGGCAATCGACGTCCGCTCGACTTCCAATGGCAGGTCGATCTCGTCACGATCTGCCGGACCTTTCGTTTCGTGCCAGAGCGCAACGTCGTGCCCGAGCGACACCAACGCCGATCCGAGCGACTCCACGTACGTCTCGACGCCGCCCGCGCGCCGATCGGTGTGCGTGACCAGAGCTATCCGCACTACGCCGCCCTCGGGCGTTCGGAGATCAGCGCCTGGATCGTGTTCGTCAGGTCGAAGCGCTCGGCGTACAGGGCTTGCCCAGAGGCGGCGAGGCGACGCCGCTCTTCGGAATTCGCACAAAGGTCGAGCGCGGCTCGCGCGAGCGCTGCCGTGTCGCCGGCATCGACCAGCCGTACCGCGCCGCTCGCACGCCAGATCGGCTCGCTGAGCCGGCCTTCAGTCGTGACGACTGGAAGCCCGTGAGCGAGAGCCGCCATCAGCGTGCCGCGGCGGCTGCTGGCGCCATCCGGATACGGCTGCACGACCAGATCGCACGCTTGCAACGTCGTCGAGAGCTCGCCCGGGGAACGTCTGCCTGTGGCGAAGACCCGGCCATTCAAACGTGGTTGTGACGTGACAATCTCTGAGCGAAATTCGTCGCTGTCGCGGCCCATCAACGCGATCGAAATCGACGTATCTCCGTCGACGAGAGCAGGCACGAGATCGCTCAGGTCGTTGCGCAGACGACGACCGTACGTGCCGAAATGGCCGATTAATAGCCTTCCGTTCGGCGCGAAGACGGTACGCACCGCCTGCGCAGCGGGCGCGTCGGGTACGAACGGGATGTTGCTCGGCACGGGCAGCCAGCAAAACTCAACGCTGCGTCCGAGGCAATACGGACGCAGAACGTCGGCCCAGGCGGGGATTGCTACCCAAATGCGTGTTGCCCGGCTCAGGAGCACCATGACCATCACCCGGTGCGCGGCCGCCGCGACATCCTGCCGCCACGAACCTTCGGCGAAAGACAGAAACGGTTCGTGGACCATCAGGTCGACGACGTCGCCTTGGATCGCGCGCCTGCGAATCCAGGCGCAAAAGCCAAAGTTCAAGGATCCAAATCCGTACGCATGAGGAACCCACTGGACAAGCAATCGGCGCGGGCGGGGCAACAGGTCGAGCTCGCGATCGAGGCGCCGGAAGTCTCCACGCTGCCAACTGCCGGCGACGCGATGGACGGTGACGCCCGGGGCAGCCGGTGACGGCTCCGGCGCTTCCGGACACCACACGTGCACCGGCGCGCCAGCCGCGGCAATGCCCCGCGCCACGCTGAATGTGTAGTCGCTCACGCCGCCCGGCTGCGGAGGAAATTCTCCGGTGATCAAGTGCCAGGTCATCGCAGTCTCTGTAGGGGCCGACCTATGTGTCGGCCCCTGGGCGGACACGCAGGTCCGCCCCTACACAAGCTGAAGAGCGTCCTCATCGGGCGCATCCGCGACGGTTCGATCGTCAGGAACGGCTTCCGGGAGATCCGCCTCGCGCCGGGCAGTTGTCAGCCATCCGATTGTCAACAACATGATGCTCGTCTGCGGCACCGACGCCATCATGCCGATTCCGAGCATCCCCGACCCGAACACCGACAGGCACGCCACCCATCCAAGGCGCCGGCCGAGCAGCCACGAATCGCGAATGCGGCCGGGACGTCGGGTCAGCACCCAGGCAATGAAAAACACCCAGAGCAGCAGTCCAGGTACCCCCTGCTCCAGCGCAATGCGCGCGTACTCACTTTCGAGCAGCATTCCCACGTGGGTTCCGTCGCGAAGAAAGTACGGGACGCTGGTGCCGCCGCTCGTCAGACCGTTGCCGAGCGGATGCTCCGCGGCGACTTCGAAGAAGTTCTGGTTGACGCTTCCGCCGATTCGCGTCGCCACCACACCTTCGTTGCCCAGCGTCATGAACCGCTGGAGGCGAGCATCGCCGGCGACGATGTAGCCGACGATGGCAAGCGCTGCAACCCACTTGACCCATTGACGCCGCGAAAGGCCGCCCGTAGTGGTCACGACCAGCGCAAGCAATGCCGCGGTAATCATGTGGGTGCGTGTCGCCGCCATGAAAATACCGACGAAGCTGCACGCGGTCGCACCCGCCAGCAGTGGGCCGGCCCACCGGCGGTTTTGCGGTTGCGACCACGTGCCCAACAGCAGCGGCAGCGTCAGCGCCAACGTGCCTGCAAACGCGTGGGCGTTTACAAATGAGGATGGGATGCGATACGCGGAATGGCCGAGGAGGTCGCGGCTCTTATAGATGATCTCGGTCGTTTCGTTCCGCGGGAAAAAACGGTCGATGCCCACGACGAACTCGACGGTGCCCAGGGCCACCGCAGCAATGTTCAATGCTGCGACGTACAACGCAATGTCTTTCAAGTCATCGTCGTCGAGCCGAGCTCCGAACAGCATGAACGGAAGCAGGAAGATATTAGCCCTCAAGCCGACGAGCTCGACCAGCGGACTGTTCGTGGGCAACACGAGAGAAAGGAGGAAGAGCAGGGCCGGCCACCCCATCAGCACGATCAGCCACAGGCGTAGATCGTGTAGGCGTTCGCGCTCGTCCCACGTCAATGGCCGGAACAGCCGTGCGGCATAGATGCCGATGACCCCGAGGTCGAACATCATGTACGTCCACGTGTCTGCGATGTTCGCGCGCACGATTCCGTACATGTACCCGACGCTGAGCACCGCACACAGACCCAGCTTGAGCGAACGGTTAGCGGCGAGGAAGCAGAAGATGAGCGAGCCGAGCGCGATCAGCGGTGAGAAGCTCATGCCCCGGCTGGCGCCATCACGCTGGAGAAGGCATCCGCAATATCCGCCAGGCGACGATCCGAATCGCAGAGCATTGCCGCTCGCGCGGGGCCGCCGGCGGCAAGCGTCGAACGCAGGCCAGGCGACTCCAACATCTCGTGGAGGACAGCGGTCAGCGCGATGACGTCGTCTGGCTTCACCAGTCGACCACAGTCGGCTGTGATGATCTCCGGTACACCGCCAATGGCGGTACCGATGACGGGAAGACCGGCTCGAAGCGCCTCGACGAAGGCGAGGCCGAACGAGTCGGGCTTCAGATTCGGGTGGCAGAAGATGTCCGCCGCCTGCAGGCACGAATCCACATCGCGCCGAGCACCCACGAAACGCAATCGGTCCGCAATGCCGGCGCTCACAGCCGCCTGCCTGAGTTCCGCCAGATAGGCGACCTCGGACGGCCGCTGTGCGCCGCCAACGAACCAGCATTGCCAGTCGACTGTCGCCGGCAATCGGCTGAGCGCGTCGATGAGCAGTCGATGACCTTTGGCGGGTTCCAGTCTGGCGACCTGAATGATGACAAGGGCGCCTTCCGGAGTCCCGAGCTCCTGCCGAATCTCCGCGCGCCGACTTGCGGCACATGGCGGCGGCTCGAGTGGGCAATGAACGACACGCAGGGGGACACCTGGAAAGATGTTCGCCATGCCCTGAGCGGTATAACGGCTGTTGGCAATCACCAGGTCAGGTCGATGCCGCGCCGCCCACCAATCCAACCAACCACCCCGTGACCACGGCGCGTGTGCCCAGATGGCCAGCGGAACACGCTGCCCGCCGACGACCGGCGCGAATAAGGCATGGCTCCACGACGACTGCGTAATGCATACGTCCGCGCCGGTCGACGCGAGCAGCTGCCGCAGGCGTTCTCGCGCTCGCACAATCGACCACGCACGGCTCAGACGGGCGGGTCCCAACGAATGGACGGTGACACCTGCTTCGTCGAGCTCCTGTGCAAGACGTCCGTCGTCAAAGCACAACGCAAACGCGGCGTGAAGCGACGATTGCCGCTGCGTTGCGTGCGCCACCGACACGAGCGCCGTTTCGACGCCGCCGAACAGATTGCCGCTATGAATGAAGAGCGCGCGCACGCCGACGTTCACGTCACAGCCATCGACGCAAGCGCCGCCCGACGCCGGCCGTGGCCCGATTGGCAAGCGATGATGCAAGTCGGAATTGCGCGGAGGCCTGGAGTCGCCAGGTGGGATAGGGACGGATTGTGCTGATGAACTGTTCGAGCTCGCGCTCCTGAGCTTCAATCCCGTGGATAGCCAGTTCTCGCGTTCTCAGCGGTTGGTTCCACCAGACCCACTGAACCGAAGCCTCCGGTGTCATGGTCCTCGCATACGACCGTGGCAGGGCAAACCGCCAGTGCGAGTGAATCATGTGCCACTTGTGGAGGAACACAATCTCATCGTCACGGATCTCAATCAGCCAGCGGTGGTGCGACAACCCCACCTGGCCTCGGCGTTCCCGCCCCGTGCACGACTCCCACGCTCGTGAAGGGACTTCGATGTATCCGCGCTTGCCGACGCGAAAGAGCTCTGAGCAGACCCAGAGAGGATCGCGAACGTCCTCCAACGTATGGGAGCAGATCACGAAATCGAATTGCTTGTCGCGAAACGGCCACGGGTCGTGATGGCAGATGTCTCGCTGCACCCACGTGTCCTTGCAGAACCGTTCAACGTCGCCGCCTTGAGACGGAGCCCCGCCGAAGGTCCGATAAAAACCGCGTGTCTCGAACGGCTCGGCGTCCAGAATCCACTGAGCACGGTTGAAGGGACACGCCCAACCGCCAACGTCGAGCACCTGATCCTCCGGTTTGAGGAGCTGGAGGAGCGTTGTCACATTAGGCTCGTGCATGTCCCAGCATCTTCCTCAGGCAGCTGCGGCGCGTTGGAAGCGTGTGTACAACTGCATCATCTGCTGAATGAAGCGATCGGGGTTGAATCGTTCAACGGCCGCCGCGCGCGCAGCGGAGCCAAGGCGACGGCGCAGATCCGCATTGCGAATCAACCGCTCGAGTTGTCGTCGGAGCTCGCGAGCGTCGCCGGAGGGACAGGTCAGCGCGTCGTGCTCCGGACGGACGAGCTCCGCAACGCCCCCACTGTTGCTGACGACGACAGGCCGGCCGCACGCCATCGCCTCGGCAATCACGAGGCCGAACGGCTCCGGCGACGTGCTCGCGTGCACGACGACGTCGAGACTTCGTAGCGCCGCCGCCGGATTCTTGACGAATCCCGTGAATCCCACCGACGATTCCATGCCCAGCCGCGCCGCCGCCGCTCGCAATTCCCGGACGGTGAACTGACTGCCGTCGGTCTGGTACATCGGGCCGCCGACGATGTACGCGCGGACGTTGTGTGCGGCGGCCAACGGCTGCATCACTTCGAGAAACGTCAGGTGCCCTTTCCAGCGCGCGAATGTCGCGACAAGGCCGACGCGAACGACGCCAGGATTGGCTGCACGGAGTCCCGCCAGCGCGTCGAGATCGAGCCGCGGGCCGTCGGGGGTGAATCGCGTCAGATCGACGGCGTTCCAGACCGTGCTGATGTCCACCGACGCGCCGAGCTCGCGGCGAACATCGGCAGCGACGCTCTCCGACACCGCCGCAATCGCGCGGCAGCGGCCCTTGAGGTGTTTCACCAGCCGCGACGTGACCGGGCGCGAACCGAGGTAGTCGTGAAAATGCCAGATCAGCGACGACCGCACGGGCCGCGCAACGGCACCGAGCAGATGCATCTTCAAGCCGTTCGAGTGGACGATGTCCGGGTCGAACGCGGCCATCTCGCGCCGCAGCCGCCTCACGTACGCGAGGATGGGAAAGCTGCCGCCCACGGCCCGGCCGATGAAGCTGGCCCACGCGGAGGGTTCGGTGTCGGCGGCGGCCAGGCGCGCATCCCCGAGGCGCGCCAGCTCGCGCGGAAACGGTAGAACGATCGTCCGCACGCCCAGCCGTCTCGCATCGTCGGCCAGCTGGCCGTCGTTTCCCACAATCAGCCCGACCGGCCAGGACGGCTTCGCCCGCCGCACCAGGCCGAGCAGATCGAGCAGAACCCGCTCCGCGCCGCCCATCGAGGCGGTCGGAGTTAGATAGAGAAGACGCATTGGCGAGGGTGGAAATCTGGTGATCTAGTGATTTGGTGATCGGGTGATTGATTGCTCAATTGATCGATCAATCACCAAATCACCAGATCACCCAATCACCAGATTCAAGGAGTGCTCTTGACGTAGTAGCGGGCGTACTCTTTCCGGTAGTAGGAGGAGTAATAGTACGGATTCCGGATGACGTCCGCCCTGTTCAGGACCGATCCGACGAGGTGAGCGTTGGCGGCATCGAGCTGCTCGATGGCCGTGCGGGCAGCGTGGCGGCTGGTCTTCTCCGCGCCGACGACGAAGACGACGCCGGTCGCTTCCCTGGCGGCGATGAGGCTGTCGGCGACGACGAGGACCGGCGGCGTGTCGATGACGGCCCAATCGAACTGATCTTCGAGCGACGCGAGGAAATCGGTGAAGCGCCGCGAGCCGAGCAGCTCGGCGGGATTCGGCGGAATGAGACCCGATGCGAGCAGCGACAGGCCGTTGACGGGCGATTTCCGAATCGCCTCGCTCGCCTTGGCGTTGCCGGTAAGCAGGTTCGACAATCCCGGCTCCTGTGCCGAATCGAAGATCTCGTGCACGCGGGGGCGCCGCATGTCGGCGTCGACGAGCAGCACACGCTGCCCGGCCTGCGCCAGCGCGATCGCAATGTTGGCCGAGATCAGGCTCTTGCCTTCGCCTGGGCCCGCGCTCGTGACGACGAGCGATCGGAGTCCGTTTTCCGCCGAAGAGAACAGCACGTTGGTCCGGACCATCTTGAACGCTTCGGAGAAGTTTGCCGGAACGCCGTTGTTGAGGAGCGGACTGGATCCGTCTTTCCCTTTCTCGACCCTTGGAATCATGCCGAGGAACGGAACGCCGAGATGCGCCTTGAGGTCCTCGGGCGTCTTGATGCGGTTGTCGAGATAGTCGACGAAAAACGCGAGGCCGACGCCGAGGACGAGGCTCGCGACAAGCGCGAGCATCACGTCGCGCTGCACGTTGGGCGAGATCGGCGACCGCGGGATTTCGGCCGGGTCGACGACACGCACGTTGGTCGCCCGCAACTCGGTAGATATGCCGGTTTCCTTGGTCCGCTGCAACAGACTTTCATACAGCTGCCGGTTGCTCTCGGCCTCGCGCTGCAGCACGCCGTATTCGATCCCGGTGCGATTCTGGCTGAGCGCCTCGTTCTTCTGCGCGTTGAGCGCCGCCTGCAGGCTCTGCTCCTGGCTGAACGCCGCCTGATATTCGTTCTTCACCGACTCGACCACCTTCGCGAGCTCGCCCCGCAGCTTGGCGTCGGCGGCCTCCACGCTGCTCCGAATCTTGATCATCTCCGCGTGGCGCTCGCCGTACCGCTGCGCCAGCGACGCTTGCTGCCGCTGCAGATCGCTGAAGTCCGCCTTCAGCTTCTGGATGTACTCGTTCGACAGCACCGCCGGATACGAATCGATGCTGCCCGCGCTCTCAGCGGTCTTCAGCTGGTTGTAGAGCGCCTCCTTGTTGATCCGTTCGGTCTTGGCCTTCGTCAGCGCGGCATTCAGATCCGTCAGGCGCTGTACGACGATGTTCGACGCGGCGTTGTCGGCGACCGAGACGGCGCCGTTCTTCTCCTTGAACCGCTGCAGCGCTGATTCGCTCGCCTCCACCGCGCTCCGCTGCTCGGCCAGCCGTTCCGACAGCCAGTCGGCGGCCTCCTTCGACGCGTTGAACTTCAACTCCATCGTCTGCGTCATGTAGGCGTTCGCGAGCGCGTTGGCGGCCTGAGCGGCGAACGCCGGGTCGGTCGAGGCGTACAGGATTTCGACGATGCGGCTGTTCTGAACGGGCACAATCGACAGGCCGCCGAGAAACTCGTCGATGCGCCCCGATTGGGCGGCCGTTTCGTCAACCGGCGGCGCCGCTGCGACCGGCGCGGGCGCGTCGTCGGCGGCAAACGGTTTTCTGGCGAGCGCGATCGCCGAGCCGACGGCATCCATAATCAATCCGGTCGCGCTGATGGCGGCTTTGGGCTCGGGACCATTGCCGAGGCGCGGCGCGTTCCAGAGCTTCAACGCGTCGATCGTCCGCTTCGCGAGGCTGCGGCTCTGGAGAATGCGGAACTGCGTCTGATAGAAGTCGTCGTTGGACCAGCCGTCCTGCGTCTGAAAGATTTGATCGAGCCGCGCGACCTTCGGCGAGTCCTTCTCGATCAACAACTGCACGCGGCCGCGGAAAATGGGCGTCTGGCGCAGGCTGTTGAACGCGCCAATCGTGAAGATGATGACGATGATCGGCAACGCGACGAAGCGCCGCTTGTAGAGGACCCGCAGGTAGTCGAGGACGTGCCGCTCCTGCGGCGCCGGGTGAGTGACCGCCGCGACGCGGCTCCGGGCTCGATCGTTGGTTTTCATATAAGGGCCTGAGACTCCGTTAGAGCGCCTTTTCGTCCTTGGTGCTTGGTACTTCGTTCTTGGTCCGTCCTTGGTCCTTGGTCCGTCCTTGGTCCGTGGTCCGTTCTTGGCCCCTGGTCCCTCGTAGCCGAGACGGTATCAGGACCAATGGACAAAGGACGAGGGACGGACCACGGACGAGGGACGGACCAAGAACCAAGGACCAAGGACGAGCAAGAACCAAGGACCAAGGACCAAGAAGGACCAAGGACTAGAAGAATTTCTCGGGAACGATGATGGTGTCGCCCGGCTGCACGATCTCCGTGAGCTTCGCCTTGAGCTCGATCTTGTGGCCGTCGACGGTCCGCTGAATCTTGATGCGGCTGTCGGCGCCGCGATCGGTCAACCCGCCGGCGAGCGACAGCACCTGCAGCACGGTCGTGTCGCGGTCGACTGCATACGCGCCCGTCGTTTTGACCTGGCCCGTAACGAACACCGACTGCGCCTTCGGCACAGTAACCGTG
>Ga0066710_100005385_pt1 | contig 11650 bp, 13 predicted proteins | sample GraSoiAngelo_159_FD_79666 | JGI IMG/M metagenome (GOLD analysis project Ga0066710, IMG submission 79666) | Grasslands soil microbial communities from the Angelo Coastal Reserve, California, USA - 14_1009_16_40cm | ecosystem: Environmental > Terrestrial > Soil > Grasslands | place: USA... | reverse complement strand
CGGTGCCCGGAGCCTGCAAAAACCATGCGTAAAGCCGTCCCCCGGAACCTGACCCCAAGTGTGCTTCAGGCCGGTCCCCCCGCAGGAGGCGCATGGAAAGCGAATCGGTCCCCCGCTGTCGGTGCCGATCGCCCCGGCGACCAGCCGGGCCGCCACCGCCGCGGCCGACCCGCTCGAGGAGCCCCCTGAGCAACGAGAGGGGTCCCACGGATTGGCGCAGGGGCCATATGCGGAGACGTGACCGGTAGATCCAAGGCCGAATTCGTGCATGTTGGAGACGGCCACCACCACGGCGCCTGCATCTCGAAGGCGGCGAAAAACTCCAGATTCGCCCGGCGCGATTCCGTACGGCGACTTGAACGCGCCGTCCCGTGGCGCGCGCCACGGCAGGGCAAACTGGTCCTTGATCGCGATCGGCACTCCGTGCAGTGGCCCGGCGGGAGCCTCCCTCGACATCTGCGCCGATTGGGGCGCAAAAACGTCTGCGATGGAATCGAGCGCGCCGTCTCGCTCCTCGATCCGCGCAAGCGTCACGTTGAGGAGCTCTGAAGCGCTCAGCTCCCCCGAGGCAATCGCCTCGGCCTGGTCGCGAAGAGAGATGTCTTGCGGATGCGAAATCCGCGCCTCGTTCACCCCTCGCTCCGCGGCGCGCGCGAGGGATCGAGCTCGAGCTCGGGCGGCACATCGCTCAGATCGCTCGCGAGCAGGGCATCTCGCAGAGGCCCGTAGAGCTCTTCCGCCAGCCGCATGATGTGGAGCTCGAGGTCGTCTACCTCGAGGCCGTGCTGGGCGAGGCCGGCTCGTACGAAGACCTCGAACTGCTCGGGATCCCGCATGGGCCACAGCCTATCCGGCATAGCATGCGCCACGACACAATCGCGAAACTGGATGCGAGATCATGTGTTCGACTCGGCAATGCCCCGAATAGCACTTGCAGCTCTGATAACCGCCCTCGTGCTCTTGGCCCTTGCAGTGAGCATGACGGCCACGGATGCCGCCACCAAACAGCCTCCCAAGTCGATCGTCCTCGGCCGGACGATCAACACTCCGGACTCGGGGTGCCCGAACTCAGGCCGGTGTCAGGTGGTCGCGCGCGTGACCGGAATCCAGATGCAGGCTGACGGCACGCAGGAGCTGTTCCGGGCGCCGAGCGATGGTCGCGTGGTCGCCTGGTGGTTGAGGCTGCCCGCGCTCACCAAGGCCCAGATCAAATCCTTCTCGGATCTCTTCGGTGGCGGCCCGTCGGCGCAAATAGCTGTACTGCGGCGAGGCAAGCTTGGGCGCGCCCGGCTCGTAGGCGAAAGTCCGGTCCAGGCGCTGGATGCGTTCCTCGTCAAGAAGGGGACGACACGGTTCAGGCTCGCCAAGGCCCTTCGAATCAAAGAAGGCGACTACGTCGGCCTCACGGCCGTAACCTGGGTACCCGCGTTCGCGGTCGGCTTGAACGGAGATGAAAACAGCTGGCTGGCAAGTCGTCCGAAGGCGCGTTGCAACACGCCTCCGAGCAGCGACCGCGGGCGCTTCATGGCGTACTACAAGCAAACCGACGCGCATTCGGCACCGAACAGCGTGCGACCGTACCGCTGCACCTACAAGACCGCTCGGCTGCTCTACTGGGCGAGGGTAGTGCCCAACGCCCCACAGCAGCAGACCGGCGGGAGCCCGCCGCCTCCCGGGTCCTAGGATTAGAAACTAGGGCGGGACAGCCGCGCCGCCGCTTTGATCCGTGCCCTGCCCGGGTGTCTGGTTGCCGCCCTGGTTGCCGCCGCCTTGCGTGCCCCCACCCTGCGTGCCGCCGCCCTGCCCGCCGCCGGTCGAGGGGGATGACGGTTGACTCGACGGCGCCTGAGCGCCGCCCGTCTGAGACTGCCCCGTCGCTCCCGTCGAGCCGTTCTTCTCAGTGCGGGTGCGACTTGGGAGCGAGCTCGAATCGCCGGGGATCGTCAGCTCCGGCACGGTCACGTGGCGGTTGGAGGAGTCGTCGTTGCCCGCCGAGACGAGCACGCCGACAATGAGACCCACTGCCACCGCACCGACCAGGATGAGCGCGACCTTTCGCGCGGTGGAGTCGCTCAGAGCCTTCAAGGCTTGCCGCCGACAGCCGGCATTCGTCGATGGCAGTAGGGACAATCGCTGAGGTCGATCCCTACCAGCTCGCCACAATGAGGACAGATACGGACGGTCTCCGGGGAGCGCGGCAGGTTGGAGGGAGAGGACGCGTCGGGGACCAGCATTGCGACGACCTCGAGCCTCTCGCCGGTGACGCGATCGTAGAACGCACGCTCCCGGGCTTCCTCGAGATCGTCGATGGTCAGCACTACCTCTCGGCCCGAAGCGGGCGCGCGCAGCCGATATCTCTGCGGCGCAGCCATGCGGGCGCAAAGATAGCAAGCGTCACTCGGCGACCATGTCGACCGCCTCTCCGCTCTGCCAGCGCTTCATCATCGATTCGGTCTGCCAGGGGGCGGTGTCGCCGAGGCGCTCGACCTCCCCGGCATAGATCCCCATTGCACGCCTGGCCGCCGACGTCGAGGACGCGGCGAGAAAGCCGGCCCGCTCGATGTGCAGTCCTTCTTCGAGCGGCCGGGAAGCGCCCTCGTAGATCGCCCGCTTGAGGGCCTGGACCGCGGCGGGCGAGCGGCGGGCAAGCCGCTGGGCGACCTCCAACGCCTCATCGAGCAGCTTTGAGGAGTCCGCTGTTCGGTGAACGAGCCCCGTCTTCAGCGCTTCCTTGGGCGTGAGCGCCTCGCCCTCGATCATCAGCTCGAGCGCACGAGCGGGTCCGAGCGCGCGGGCCATCCGCTGGGTGCCGCCTGCACCGGGGATGAGCCCGAGCGTGATCTCCGGCAGGCCGATGCGGTAGTCGCCGAGCGCCATGATCCGGAGATCGCAGGCAAGCGCGAGCTCGCATCCTCCTCCGAGGGCGATTCCGTTGATGGCTGCGACGAAGACCTTGTCGAGTCGGTTCATCCGGAGGAAGAGCTCGTGTATTCGGCGCAGAGTCAGCATTCCCGCGACCGGGGTGCGTTCCAGCATGGGTCGAAGGCCCGGAATGCGCTCGACGGCGCCGATCGCTCGAAGGCCGCCACCGGCTTGGGTGGGCGATAACGTCGCCCCCACTGCGTCCGTACCCTGTCTGATCTCGGCGACGTCGAAATGCGTGATAAAGATTCCTTCGAGCGCCCCGGTTATGACGACCGAGCCGATCGAGCGGTCGTCCTCCAGGGCGGCTGTGATCTCGTCCAGCTCCCTGACCATCTGAGTGGTCATGAAGTTGCGCGGCGGGTTGTCGAGCCGAACGATCATCACCCGCCCGCTCCTTTCGACTTGCACCGTCTTCCGAACCATGATCTTCCTCCTGCGGTCGTTGATGCTTGCCAGGTGGTCGGGCTCCATTTCTAACTACACTCGCCCGCCGTGCGCCTTCTGATCTTTCACGGATACATGCTGCGGGGCACGGGCTCCAATATTTACAACGTCAACCTCGCCAATGCACTGGTGCGGCTGGGCCACGAGGTCCACCTGCTCTGCCAGGAGCCAAGACCCGCGGAATTCGGCTTCGTCGACTCCTTCGGGCGGTGGGAACGCGGTCGGCTGGTCGTCTACGAGGTTCGGCGACCGGCATACGCCGGACGGTGCACCGTCTACAGGCCGGACATCGGGGGAGTGCTGCCTGTCTACGTGTACGACAGGTACGCGGGGTTCGAGGTCTACACGTTCAACGAGCTGAGCGAAGATGGTCTCCAGAGTTACCTGGATGCGAACATCGCTGCGGTCCGAGACGTCGCCGAGCGAGTCGACCCCGGCGGGGCGTTGGCGAACCATCTCGTCATGGGGCCGGTGATACTGGCGCGGGCACTCGAGGGCGTGCCCTATGCGGTGAAGATCCACGGCTCGGCGCTGGAGTACACCGTGAAGCCGAACTACCAGCGCTTCGCCCCGTACGCGCGTGAAGGCCTCGTGCGTGCGAAGACTGTGCTCGTCGGCTCGCAGCACACTGCCGAGAGCCTCTGGGCGGCAATGCCGCTCGAGGAGCTCCCGGCGCGGACGCGCCTCGGCCCCCCGGGAGTCGACACTCATACGTTTGCTCCGCTCGACCGAAGGGAGTGGCACCGCAGTCTGGACGGCCTGATCCGATGGCTGGAATCGGCCGAACGCAACGGATTCAACCCGCGCGCGACGGAAGCGCTGAACGCGCTCTGCAGTCCAGCGCGCGAACGACCGCCGGACGGGGAGGAGCTCGCGGCGGTGCGTGCCGGCTACGACCCGGCCGGCATCGACGTCGAGGCACCGCGCCTGCTGGAGTCGGTCGACCCTCTCAGGGAACCGGTGGTCTGCTACCTCGGGAAGCTGATAGCGGCGAAGGGCGTCGATCTCCTGCTCGCCGCCTGGCCGCTCGTTCTCGCCCGGCGGCCGAAGGCGCGGTTGATCCTGGTTGGGTTCGGGACGTACCGGGAGGGGCTCGAAGTCCTGATCCGCGGCCTCGAGCGAGCGGACGAGCGACTCCTCACGCATGTGTTTCGGCAGGGAAGAGCGCTCGAGGGCGGCCCCGAGGGACAGCTCACATATCTCCGCGCCTTCCTGGAGAGCCTGGACGGGCGACACGAGCGCTACTTCGCTGCGGCGCGGCGCATGCGAAAGAGCTTGGTCTTCACTGGGCGGCTCGAGCACGGAGAGGTCGCACGCCTACTGCCTCTGACGGAGGCGCTCGTGGTGCCGAGCATGCTTCCCGAGGCGTTCGGGATGGTTGCGGCCGAGGCTGCTGCCTGCGGTGTGCTGCCGATAAGCGCCGGCCACGGCGGACTGGCCGAGGTCGCGATTCTGCTCGAGAAGGATCTTCCCCCGGAGGTCAAGCAGCTACTCACCTTCGAACGCGGCATGCGAGCGGTGGAGGAGATCGCGTACTGCATCAATGCCTGGTTGGACCTCGATGAAGAGACTCGTGCTATCGCGCGCGACCGCCTCGCGAAGACGGTGGGCGAGACCCTCAGCTGGGAGAGGGTTGCCGAGGGCGTGATCGCCGCCGCTCAGGGCAGGCTCGACGTGCTCGAGATGGTCCCGGGACAAGTCCCCTTCGACCGGGCCTGAGTCACCCGCCCCGCTAGCTATCCTCCTCTGATCGAAGGGCGTCGCTCACGAGGTCTCAGGACAGGCCGCGCAATCGGCGCCGGGCTCGTCCTCGTCTTCCTCATCCCCGCCACGCCCGCCGGCGCTGCGACGCGCACCCACCGCCGCTCGGCGACTGTCGCTGCGCTTGCGCCGACGCAGCTGACGCTAACCGAGTCGCGCGCGAGTGCTCCCTTTGGCTCGACGGTGTCGCTGACGGCGACGCTGACCAGTGGCGCGGTGCCTCTAGGTGGCAGAGAGGTCGCTCTCTATGAAGCGGACGCCCAGATAGCCACAGCGGTTACGGACGCCCAAGGAAGGGCTAAGTTCGCGCTGAAGGCCACGCGCAGCGGCTCTCATCAAGCCCGCTTTGCGCCGCAAACGCCCGCGGACGTCGCGGCCTACCAACCGGCCTCGAGCCAGGCGCTCGCGCTGGCGGTTCAACCTCTCGTGAGGGTTGGCATCCGGAGCCCGCTGCGGGCGCGGCGGACGATCATGGGGATTCCTGGGGTGGGGGTTCGAATCCGGGGGAACGTGACGCCCTACGTCGCCGGCGCGAATGTCGTGGTGCGGATCGGGCGCCGGGGCCGCGAGGTTCGTCGCCGCACAGTCGCGCTGGTCCAGCAGGGCACGCAAGGGCGGTTCGCGTTCGTTTTCAAGCCAAGGCGCCGCGGGAAGTTCACCGTGCGCGCGGAGCAGGCGGCGAGCGCCGAGCTCGCCGGCGGCAAAGCTCGACCCAAGCGCCTGCTGGTGGTGCGCCCGCACGCCGGTCCCGGTTCGTATGGCAAGGCTGTGCGCGCGCTCGAGCAACGGTTACACGCGCTCGGATATCTCACGGGAGTCGGCAACCGATTTGGCTCCGGTACGGGGAGGGCGGTGCTCGCATTTCGAAAGGTGACCGGCATGAGCCGCGGCTCGAGCGCGACTCGAGCGGTATTCAGGAAGCTGGCGAAGGGGCGCGGTCGTTTCCGGCTGCGCTTTCCGAGAGCCGGAAGGCACGTCGAGTTCGACTGGTCGCGGCAGGTGCTCGTGCTCGCGCAGGGATCACGTCCGGCGAAGATCCTGCACGCCTCGTCGGGAAAGCCGTCTACCCCGACCGTGTTCGGGCACTTCCGCTTCTACAGCAAGACGCCGGGCTTCAACTCGCACGGCATGTACTTCTCGAACTACTTCATTGGTGGCTACGCGATCCACGGCTACGCGGAGGTGCCGCCGTTCGCGGCCAGCCACGGCTGCATCCGGATTCCGATCCCGAACGCAGTCTCGGTCTATCGCTGGATCAATCTCGGCGACCAGATCTTCGTCTATCGCTGATGCTCCAGCTACGGAGTGATGCCGCGCGCCTCGAGGTCGGCGCGGCTGCCTTCCTCGATGTTCCACTGCTGCCGGAACCCCCGCATCGCGAACGCGATCAAGAGCGCCTGGACCGGGATCAGCGCCAGGGTGAGAAGCCCGAGGAGGGTTTCCGGCAGGGCCGGGCTGTCAAAGCCCTCTTTGTCTCGAGCAAACCACGCCGGCGCCGCAACGGCCGCGAAGATCACCAGGATGATCGCGAGCGCGCTTGCCACGGGGAGGACACCTCGATTCCAGCGCGTGACGTAGAAGGCGAAGATCAGATAGACGGCGACGTAGCCGACCGGCACCCCTTTCGCGCCCTCCAGCTTGCTCCAGCCTCCCATCGTGATCGCCAGCACGAGCCCCGCCGAGATGACCAGCAGGATCGTGACGATCAACCTGGTCGATATCGACTCCGGCTTGTCCCGATTCGGGTGGCCTACCTGCCCCTGATTTGCCACGTCGGGAAAAGTCTACGGAAATTCCGTTCGGCGGGATGCCAGCCGAAGCTCGGTGCGTCTTCGGGACGGGTCACTAGCATTTGTTCGAATGCGGGCGTGGCGGAACCGGTAGACGCGCCAGCTTTAGGAGCTGGTGGGCTTTGCCCGTGGGGGTTCGATTCCCTCCGCCCGCATAAGGACGCAGCGGCGAGCGCGATCAAACACGCGAGCGCGCGAGGCCGGCGAGCTCGATCAGCTCGGCCTCGTGCGGCTTCTGGACCACGTCCGGATGCAGGATGTGGCCGAGCAGCTCGACCCCGGTGACGAGCCTCGGACCGGGGCGGGAGAAGTAAGCCGACGCGTCGACCGCGACTACGCGGGCCGCGCCGAAGGCCGCGAGCTGGTCCGCGTACGTGCGCGCCTCCTCCGCGGAGCGCTCCGCGTCATAGCCGCACGGCATGGCCAGCACCACGTCGGGCTCGGTGCGCATCAGCGCATCCCAGGTCGTGACCTCGGAGTGGGCGCCGGCGTCGCCGTGAACGTTGGTGCCGCCGGCAAGCGTGACCATCTCCGGGACCCAGTGCCCGGCGATGTAGGGCGGGTCGAGCCATTCGAGGCAGAGCACGCGCGGGCGCGGTTGACCGGCGGTTGCCGCCCGGATCGCGTCGAGCCGCCGATCCGAAGACGAACGTAGCGCCGCGGCAGTCTCTGGCACGCCGGCCGCCTCGCCGAGCCGCGTAACGTCGGCGAGCACCTCGTCGAGCGTCGACGGGTCGAGCGAGATGACGCGCGGCCGGGAGGGGAGGGTTGCAGCGACGGCGACAACGTCGTCGAACGAGACGGCGCACACCTCGCAGACCGCCTGTGTGACGATCAGCTCGGGGTCGAGCTCTTCCAGGCGATCGCGGTCGAGCCGGTAGAGCGGTTCCCCACGTCCGACCGTCTCACGGACGGCGCGGTCGATCTCGCCGGCCGAGAGGCCGGCCGGAATGACACTGCTCGTCAGCTTCGGCAAAGCGGCCGCTTCCGAGGGCCAATCACACTCGTGGGTGACGGCGACGACCTGGTCGCCAACGCCGAGCTCGAACAGCATCTCCGTGGAGCTGGGGACCAGTGAGGCGATTCGCACGATGAACTCAGTCTACGATCACCGGTGTCATGACTGAGGGCATTCGCAACCCCGGTGAGGGGAAGGGGGCCGGCGATCGGCTCGAGACGCTCGAGGTGCGAAAGGAGATCTCGCCGCGCGACGAAATGCATTTGCCCGGCAGGGAGACCCACTATTTCAGGGTGGGGACCGCGGCGCTGAGGTCGGTGACACTCGCGCTCGAAGCGGCCCAGCGGGAGGCGCCGGGGCGGATTCTCGATCTGCCCTGCGGGCATGGCCGGGTGTTGAGGTTCTTGAAGGCCGCGTTCCCACACGCGAGCTTGACGGCATGCGACGTCAGCGCCGATGCCGTCGAGTTCTGCGCCACCACCTTCGGCGCGACCCCGGTGGTTGCACCCCCCGATGCGCGTGACCTCGAGATCGAGGGCGAGTTCGACCTGATCTGGTGCGGGTCGCTCTTGACGCATCTCGACGTTGACCAGTGGAGGGCGTTGCTGGGGGCGTTCGACTCGTGCCTGTCTTCGTTGGGCGTCCTCGTTTTCACGGCCAATGGGCCCTACGCCGCCGATCTGCTCCGCATCGCCGCACGGATGAAGAAGCTTTCGGTCACCCCGAGCCCTGGAGTGCCGGACGGCGCCCAGCTCGGGGGTGCCAAGATCGGCGAGATCGCCGAGAGCTACTTCCTTGTTCACCGCGACGACATGCAGGGGATGCTCGAGGCCTATGACGCATCGGGATTTGGGTATGCGAACTATCCGAAGGAAGATGGCTACGGTCAGTCTCTCTCGTCGCCGGCGTGGGTCTGCAGGGAGATCGAGCGTCTCGGATCCATGCGGCTCGTCCTCTACACGGAGCGAGGCTGGGACGCCGTGCAGGACGTCGTGGCCTGCGCGACGCGAGGCACGGTGGGCCCACGGCTCGGCCCCGTCTAGGCCTTTCTAGGACCTCACCCGGGCATTCAGGAGTTGTTCATGCGTTCGCGGGGAACGTACAACCGGTGATCGCACGGACAGTCACGGCGGCGTTGCTCGTCTCCACGCTCACATCGTCCTGTGGCACAAACGAGTCTCGCCCCGATCGATCGACCACGCCCTTATCGCGACGGCCGCAAGGGACGAGCGGCAACCTGGTCGTGACGCGGGTGGGACACCTGCCGAGCCCGATGCAGCTTCCTTCGGCCGTTACGATCTCCGGCGGCCGCGTGCTCTCACTTGGTGGGCTGAGCGCGGCGGACGTTTCAACCGACGGGGTGGTGCTGGTCGACAAATCCGATCGGCCACGCATGGTCGGTCGGCTGCCCCGACCCGTTCACGACTCGGCCGCAGCGAGCATTGGCGGCCGCTCGTACCTCTTCGGAGGAGCAGACTTCGCACCGAGCTCGGACATCTTGCGGGTTTCAGAAAACGGGCGAACGTCTTCCGCCGGCCGGTTGCCCATCGTCGCCTCCGACGTTGCCGCGGCGTCGATCGGGTCGCGAGCCTACGTCGTGGGCGGCTACACGGGCACCACGCCGCTGCGGTCGATCGTGTCCTTTGTCCCGGGGCAACCGGTGCGAGCGGTCGCGCGCCTGCCCCGGCCGCTCCGCTACGCGGCCGTCGCGGCTGCCGCCGGATCTTTGTATATAGCGGGTGGCACTTCCGGAACCACGGCTCAGCGCGCCGTTCTGCGTTTCGATCCCGGAACCCGTCGAGTAACGCAGGTGGGAAAGCTTCCGCAGCCGCTGACGCACGCGGCGGGCGCCAGCCTCGGGGGGCGCTTCTACGTCGTCGGAGGACGGGGCGCTGCGCTCGATTCGGCTTCCTCCGCGATCTGGGTGATCGATCCGCACACCGGCCGCGTGCGCTCTTCGGGCCGCCTGCCTCTCGCACTGTCGGATATCGGCGCCGCGAGCACCCCGGACCACATCGTTCTCGTGGGCGGGCGAGATCGTGGCGGCCAAGCTCACGACGACGTCTTCACCGCGAGGGCGGCGCGTTGATCCATCGCTCGGCTGTAGGCGTGGCTTTGCTCGCGGCCGCCCTGGGCCTCGCCGCATGTGCCTCGAGCGGGGACGGCACGAAGGCCGGCCGCTCCGACACCGCACAGTCGGTCGCGAAGGGGCATCGCGATCCGTCCGCACATTCGCGAATTCCGCCGCTCCTCTCCCGCCGTGACGTCTATGCGGCGGACAGGCGAGGCCGGCTGAGCTCCGTCGTTCGCGGCTTTCCGGATCGTGTCTACGTGCCCAACAGCAGGAGCAACACCGTCGACGAGATCAACCCGCACACCTTCAAGGTGACCCGGCACTTCGACACCGGCGCGTTGCCACAGCACGTCACGCCCTCGTATGACTTGAAGACTCTCTGGGTGGACAACGACCAGGGCAACAGCTTGACCCCGATCGACCCACGCACTGGTAAGCCGGGCAAGCAAGTTGCGGTCGAGGACCCGTACAACCTCTACTTCACGCCCGACGGCCGCTACGCGATCGTGGTCGCCGAGCGTCTTCGAAGACTCGACTTCCGAACGGCGCACTCCATGCGGTTGCATCACTCGCTCCCCGTCCCGACTTGCGGAGGCGTCGATCACATGGACTTCACGGCGAACGGCCGCTACGCGTTGGCGAGTTGCGAGTTCTCGTCGTCGATGATCAAGATCGATGTCCGTCGCGAGCGCGTCATACGGACTGTCCGGCTACGAGCAGGTGCGATGCCACAGGACGTGAAGCTGTCACCCGACGGGCGCATCTTCTACGTCGCAGACATGGCGTCGAGCGGCGTATGGATGTTCGATGCACACAGGTTCAAGCGCCGCGGTTTCATCCACACCGGCGGAGGTGCTCACGGGCTGTACGCGAGCCGCGACTCACGCTATCTCTACGTCAGTAACCGCGGCGAGGGATCGATCTCGCTGATCTCTTTCAAGGAGCGCCGTGTCGTAAAGAAGTGGTGGTTGCCCCGCCCGTCGAGCCAGGATATGGGAGGCGTCTCAGCCGATGGCCGCATTCTCTGGCTCTCCGGTCGGTACAGCGGGGAGGTCTATGCGATCAGCACCCGCAGCGGAAGGCTGATAAGGCGGATTCCGGTCGGTCAGGGGCCACACGGGCTCTGCGTCTATCCGCAACCAGGGCGCTACTCGCTCGGCCACACAGGGGTTTTTCGGTGATCGAGCGCCTTCCGATCGACGCCTAAACGGCCTCTATGATCAACCTCTGAGGGGCAGTAGTTCAGTCGGTAGAACGCTGGTCTCCAAAACCAGAAGTCGGGGGTTCGAGTCCTCCCTGCCCCGTGTAGAGCGGGATTTCAACAGCCTATGTGTTCGCGTCGGACATCAGCGAGGGTGGAAGAAGAGGAGGAATCCCAGGAGCGCGATTGCCCCAGCGGCGAGCACCAAACCGGTGGAGAGGCCGAGTATGAAGATCGTGAACACTCCCATCAGGACCAGCGGGAAGCCCACGCCGTACGCGGGACCCGCTGCCCATGGTGAGCTCTTCTCCGGGAAGAAGTAGCCGCACTGTCTGCAGCGTGCCGCGCGCTCGCTGACTAGCTTCTTACAGCGGGGACAGGTCTTCTTCGGCACAGCTGGCCGCCCTTCGGATTAGGCGCGACCAGGCTTCTCGACGGCGACCTCTTCTTGCAGCGCTTCCTTTGGCAATGGCAGCATGACCTCTCCTCAGCCGCCG
>Ga0066710_100005384_pt1 | contig 11650 bp, 5 predicted proteins | sample GraSoiAngelo_159_FD_79666 | JGI IMG/M metagenome (GOLD analysis project Ga0066710, IMG submission 79666) | Grasslands soil microbial communities from the Angelo Coastal Reserve, California, USA - 14_1009_16_40cm | ecosystem: Environmental > Terrestrial > Soil > Grasslands | place: USA... | reverse complement strand
TGCGATTGCGCGTTCTTCTTGGGAATGTCCGTGTTCTACTTAAGCGTGGAAACTTTGGTACCAAGGCGTTCCGGAAGAAGCAGGATAATTTCGTCGATAATCATAAGCTGGCTGGGGTCGCGGATGCCGTTTGCAAGCCGCCCTTCCGCGGTCTCTTCCGGCGGTACGAGGTGGTAGTGGACCTCAAATTCTAAGGAATCTTCTTGAAGAGTTCGTGATGAAGCTGGAAGTCGGTGAGGTCGACGAATTCACAGCGGTAGCGGCGCGCAATGTCCTGCGCGCGTTCGAGGTCCGTGACCGGGTTCCCGGTGGTTACCATCTGCCCACCGTTTCCGCCGTTCACGAAGAGTGATTTCTTGTCCGCTGTTGCCATTCTTTTACCCACCAAACGCCCAAGCGTCCTCTAGGTCCGCACTCCCAGAGTGAATATCGGCAAATATAACGAGATCAACACTCCACCCACAAAAATTGCCATGATGATCAGAATCAATGGCTCAATCAGCGCCATGGCTGCGCCGAGTGCCGTCTGCACGTCTTCCTCGTAGAACTCCGCCACGGAGTTCAGCATGGCGGGCAGCGCTCCGGTCGACTCGCCTACTTCAATCATCTCCACCGCCAGGTCGGGAAAAATCTTCTGCTCCTCGAGGCTTCCGGCCAAGCCCTGCCCTTCGCGCACCCGCGTGCCCGCCCGCATGATTCCCTTTACGATGCGCCGGCTGGACATCGAGGAGCCGGCAGTCTCCATCGCCGGGACAAGTGGCAGACCACCCTGGAGCAACGTCGACAGCATGCGCGAAAAACTCGCAACCTGATGCTTCAGGCGAATATCGCCCAAAAGCGGCAGGCTCAGAATGAAGCGATCAACACGATCCGCGCCTCGATCCGTACTCTTCCAGCGCCAGAGCAAAAAGCCTGTGATCACGAGTCCGACGAAGAAGAACGGAGCATACTTCTGGGAATTCTGTCCTACCGCCAGCATGAACAGCGTAATTGAAGGCAGCTTTGCATCGAGGCTGTTGAACAATTCCGCAAACTTGGGCACGACGTAGGTGAACAAAAACGTCACCATGATGAGGACAACCGTCACCAGCAGCGTGGGATAAATGAGCGACACGAACAACTTCTTGCGGAATGTCATCGCCAGCCGCTGAAAGTTGATGTAGCGGCTTAACACCTCATCGATGTTGCCACTCTTTTCGCCGGCCATCAGCGTAGTCGTATAAATCTTCGGGAAAACGCCCTGCGCTGCAAAGGCATCGGAGAGCAACTCCCCGCCTTTGACGCGCTCGCGAACGTTCTCCAGCAACTGGCGGAGCCGCGCGTCCTTTTGCCGCTTGATCAGCAATTCCAGCGAGTTCAAGATCGGCAATCCGGCGCGAATCAAGGTCAGAAACTGCTGATTGAAGACCAGGAAAGAGCTGTGTTTAAGGCGCCTTCCCCGGCGCATTGACACTCCCCCGGACAGCAAACCTTGAGGCTTAACCCAGTAGACCAGGTAACCTTGTTGCGCGAAACGATCGCGCACCTCGGCTTCCGAGTAGCCGTGTTCGACCTGCTGGTGCAGGCGTCCGCGCTCGTCCGCGAGTTTTACGACAAATTCCGCCATTTCCCGGTCTTTTTCGGTATTCCCTGGCGATACTGCTTACCGCCTCAGTCTAACATCGCTGCTTCCCAATCCGAGCCATTGATCCAGTCAAAACCCGCCATCGACAGTATCGCTAGTAACAACCCTTGCGCACTGGAGCTGATGAAAGACCACCCATCAAGTCATTACGATGCAGTAAGATACGAACAGTACATCTTGTGCTCCATCAGGATTTACGGACCTAGGGTGCCTTCCACTGTCTCGGTGCCTGCAGGGGGAGTGAAGCGAAAGTGCTCGTCGGCAATCTGCACGTCTTCCTTCTGATCGGTAAGGCGATATTCCGTGACCGATCCGTCCACTTCGTTGATCACAATCCGTGCCAGCTGGTGGTCCGGGGTGACCTCCAGCAGGACTTCACTGACGCGGTCTTCCATGCCTTTGGGCAAACCTCGTAAGACGATGTCGCCCTCCCTCAGCGGCGAGATATCCGGCGCCAGCGAGAGTCCCTGCAATTCCTTCTCCAGCTTCGCTTTCCCGAGCAGGAAAGCCAGCGGAGAGCGCAGGTCGTCCAGCTTGCGTACGGGCGTCTTACGAGCCTGCCGGTCGCCGGGGACATAAAACCAGGCATCGTGGCCGTCGCTAACAAACAGTTTCTCTCTGGGAGAACGGTACTCCCAACGCATCTTGCCAGGTTTTTTCAGCCACAGCGTGCCCGACTCTGTGCGCTCCATGCCCGAGCCGCGGTAGAGCTCGGTGAACTCGGCTTGCAGGCTGCGCAGATGGTTGTAATGCTCGTCCACCGCGCGCGCTTCCGCCTTGATATCCGGCGCCGGGCTGGCGGCGACGCCGCGTGCCGACATCAGACAAGCTGCTAAGAGGAGATAGACACCGGATCGCATGTGGCTGGTCTTTCCAGTCGGATGCCCGCGAAACAAGTCAATGCAGTACTCATTGCGGACTGGGGAGGAAACTGCGGGCAAGCTCCTGCGAGGGACTCCTGAAGCTATTGTAGCGAATGTGGAGTTCTTGCGGGGAAGTCATTCCCTGGGGACCGGAACCCCCCGCAAATGGGTGCCCTAATTTCTTCGTAAGCAACGACTGACAGAGAACGTAGGTCATAGACGCGCGGCTTCATCCTGGCAGTCCAGGAACCTATTTCAGCCTGTGCCGCTGTGTCTTTCGTCCAACAGCATCTTCGATAAATTTTCTGGCTTCTTCTGCCGAAAGGTTTTTCAACTCGATGAGAAGCGCCTCATGTCTCGCATCCGCAGTGACGGCATGATGCCGAGGTTTGAAGATGGGAGTGCGCGCCTTCAGTCCCGCCGCTCGCGCCTTTTCCAACTCCACCGCCAACGCCGCAATCGTCGGCGCCTCGAACACACTCCGCACCGGCAATTCCACTTCAAACTTCCGCCGAATCCGCGCCATCATCAGCAGCGCCAGCAGCGAGTGCCCGCCCAGCTCGAAAAAATTCTGCTCGATCCCCACCTGTTCAAGTTTCAACAGCTCCCGCCAGATGTCTGCCAGCTTCGCTTCTATCTCATTCCGCGGTGCAATCAGCTCGTCTTCTTCCGGCAATACAGCGGCTGACGACGCAGCTAGCGCTCCACGGTCTACCTTGCCAGTAGACAGTAGCGGCAACTTTTTGACGTGCCTGTACGTAACTGGCACCATGTACTCCGGTAGCTTCGCCCGTAGATGGCGGCGGAGTTCGCCGGCCGACGGCACCGCCTGCCCTTCATTCACCACCACGTAGGCCGATAATTTCTCCTGTTCGCCCTCGCCTGTGATGATGACTACTGCTTCCTGCAACGTCGCGTGTGAAGCCAGCACCGACTCGATTTCCCCCAGCTCAATGCGGAAGCCGCGCAGCTTCACCTGGTTGTCCACCCGCCCCAGGTACTCAATCGCCCCATTGGATCGGAAGCGGCCTAAGTCACCCGTGCGATACATCTTGTCGGAGTGCTTCCTTCTCATCCGGTTTCGAACGAACTTTTCCGCCGTCAACTCTGGACGGTTTAGATAGCCGCGCGCCAGCCCGTCGCCGCCGATGAAGATCTCTCCGGCGACATTTACCGGCACCGGGTCTTGATTGGAGTCCAGTATGTAGACCGAGGTGTTCGCCATGGGACGGCCGATCGGGATCGAGCCCTCCTCCTGGCCAGTCACGCGATACACCGCGGACCAGACCGTGGTCTCGGTCGGGCCATAGACATTCCACAGCGATTTGCCGCGACCGATCAGTTCACGGGCGAGCTTCGCCGGAAACGCTTCCGCACCGCAAATAATCTTGAGATCTGGCGAACCTTGCCACCCGGCTGCGAGAAGCAGCCGCCACGTGGCCGGGGTGGCCTGCATAAACGTAACCCCGTTCTTACTTATCAAGTCCCTGAGCCGGTTGCCATCGACCGCATCTTCCAAGCTCCCAATCACCATACGCGCTCCCGAGATCAAAGGAAGATACATCTCAGGGGTGGCCATATCGAATGAAATGATCGCCAGCGCGAGCAGGACGTCGTGGCAATTCATGCCGGGTTCACGCTGCATGGAACGAAGCAGGTTGACTACGCTCCCATGTTCGATCAGCACTCCCTTCGGTCTCCCGGTTGAGCCCGAGGTATACATCACGTAGGCCAGGGTTTGCGAGCTGAGCTTCTGATTTGGGTTCTCTGTATTCTCTTGGGCGATGACGTTCCAATCCGAATCCAGAAGAACCGTGTCAGCCCCAAAAACACCGCGCTGCATCTTCTGTTCCGTGAGCACCAGCCGCGGCTTGACGTCCGCCAGCATGAAGCTCAGCCGGTCGTCGGGCAGCCTCGGATCAAGCGGCACATAGGCTCCCCCGGCCTTGAGAATGCCGAGCAAAGCGACCATCATCCCCGGTCCGCGGTCGAGGCACATAGAGACGGGGACTTCAGGTCCTACGCCGCGCTTCAGCAGGTACCGGGCCAGCTGATTGGCGCGCTGGTTCAGTTCGCGATAGCTCAGCTCCTGATTTCCGGCAACTACGGCCACGGCGTCAGGCGATTGCTCAGCCTGTATTTCGAATAACTCGTGAATACATGGCTGCGGGTGATCGCGGGAATAGTCCGTCGCCGTCCGATTCCACTCCACCAAGACCTGCTCCCGCTCCTGCTCACTCAGGATCGGCAGTTGGGCCAACGGAAGGTCAGGGTTCTCCACCGCGGCCTGGATCAGCGTTTCAAAGTTTCCGAGCATCCTCAGGATTGAGGATTGCTCGAACAGATCGGTGTTGTATTCGAACCGGCAGTGGAGCTCCGTGTCCTCCCACACTTCCAGAGTCAGGTCAAACTTGGCGATGCTGGTCTCAAAATCCATCTCCTTGATGCTGAGTCCGGAAATCTCGAAGACCTGCTTGGGAATGTTCTGGAGGATGAACATCACCTGGAACAGCGGAGGCGTATCAAGGGAACGCTGCGGGACCAACTCCTCGACCAGTTTCTCGAAGGGCAGTTCCTGATGCATGTACGCTTCCAGCGCATACGAGCGCACCTGGCGAATCAGATCGCGGAAGCTCAGATTGCTCGCGAAATCCGTGCGGAAAACAAGAGTATTCACGAATAACCCGATCATGTCTTCCACTTCGACTTCGTTGCGCGCCCCAATCGGTGTCCCGACCAACATGCTTTCCTGGCGGGTGTAGCGCCAGAGCAAGGCCTTGAATGCAGCCATCGCCACCATGAACAGCGTGGCGTTCTCGCTCTGCGCAAGTAATTTCAGCCTGGCTAAAGTGGCGACATCCAGGCTGATCTGCTCACTAGCGCCGTGCCAGGTCTGGAGAGGCGGACGCGGATGGTCGGTGGCGAGTTCAAGTAAAGTTTGCGCTCCGGCCAGTGTCTTCTTCCAGTGCTCAACTTCCTTGCTGAGCACCTCTCCGCTCATGTATTCCCGCTGCCATTGCGCGTAGTCCGTGTACTGAATCGGACCTTCGGGAAGCTCCGACTCTTTATTCTCCAGAAAGGCGGCGTAGCACTTCGTCACATCACTGAACAACCGGGAAAGCGACCAGCCGTCCGTAATGATATGGTGCATGACGATCAGCAGGAGCCAGCTTTGCGGTCCCAATCGAACCAGAAGTGTGCGGAGCAATGGCCCTTCCCGCAAGTCAAACGCTTTCTTGGCCTCCTCGCTGGCAATGCGAAGCGCCTCGGATTCGCGCTTCTTTGCAGGAACCTCGCTAACATCGATGATGGGGATCTTGACATCCAGATCCGGCAACACCACCTGCCTGGTCTCACCCTCGACAGAGTCGAACACCGTACGCAGCGAGGCATGCCGCTGTACGACCGCATGGAAAGCCCGGGTCAGGACATCGACATTCAGCGGGCCCATGATCCGCAAGACGCGAGACATGTTGTAAGTGCCGGTTCCGGGCTCGAACTGGTCGAGAAACCACAGTCTCTCCTGCGCAAAAGAAGCCGGGAACGCCTGCCGACCCGTCGCGTCCGCGCTGTAGCGACGCCGGAGGATCGGAGCCCGCACTTTCAGTCCCGTGGCTTGCGCTTTCTCCAACTCGAGCACCAATGCCGCAATCGTCGGCGCCTCGAACACACTCCGCACCGGCAATTCCACCTCGAAGGCTCGACGAATGCGCCCCGTCATCTGCAGCACCAGCAGCGAGTGCCCGCCCAGTTCGAAAAAGTTCTGCTCGATCCCCACCTGTTTGACGTGCAACAGCTCCAGCCAGATGTCCGCCAGCTTCGCTTCTATCTCGTTCCGCGGAGCAATCAGCTCGTCTTCTTCCGGCAACGCAGGGCCTGACGACGCAGTTAGCGCCTCGCGGTTTACCTTGCCACTGGGCAGCAGCGGAACTCTTTCAATCCGCCAGTACCCGGCCGGCACCATGTATTCCGGTAGCTTCGTCCGTAGATACCGGCGGAGCTCTCCAGCGGACGGCGCCACCTCCCCGTCATTCACCAGGACGTAGGAGCACAGCTTTTGCTGTTCACCCTCGCCCGTCACGGTGACCACGGCTTCCCGCAACGTCGCGTGCGAAGCCAGCACCGACTCGATCTCTCCCAGCTCAATCCGGAACCCGCGCAGCTTGACTTGGCTGTCCACCCGGCCCCGATACTCAATCTCGCCATTGGAACGGAATCGGCCCAGGTCTCCGGTGCGGTACAAGCGAGCAGATTTCGGAACCAGGCAACTGGCAACGAAGCGCTCCGCGGTCAACTCCGGACGGTTTAAATACCCGCGCGCAAGGCCGTCGCCGCCGATGTAGACCTCTCCCGTGACATTTATCGGCACAGGGTTATGTTGGGAATCCAATATGTAGATCGATGTGTTTGCAATGGGGTGGCCGATAGGGATCGAGGCGTCCTCTCGGCCAGTCACGCGATATGCGGTAGACCAAATCGTAGTCTCGGTCGGGCCATACACGTTCCACACGGATTTGCTACGAACGATTAGTTCGTTGGCGAGTTCCCGCGGCAGCGCCTCCCCACCAGACAGAATCTTGAGATCTGGCGAACCTTGCCACCCGGCTTCGAAAAGCAGCCGCCACGTGGCGGGAGTCGCTTGCATAAAGGTAGCCCCGCTCTTACTCAATAAATCCATGAGCCGGTTCCCGTCGACCACATCTTTCGAGTCCGCAACTATCAGACGCGCTCCTGAGATCAAAGGAAGATACATCTCAAGTCCCGCAATATCGAACGAGAGTGTCGTCACCGCGAGGAGTACGTCCTCGCGACTCAGGCCGGGCTCGTGCTGCATGGAACAGAGCAGGTTGACCACACTGCGATGCTCAATCAGCACCCCCTTCGGCCTACCGGTTGAGCCGGACGTATACATTACGTACGCCAGCGTCTGCGGACTGAGCTTTTTGTTGGGGCTCTCTTTACTCTCTTGGGCAATGACCGTCCAATCGGAATCGAGGAGAACCGTTTCTGCCCCGAAAACACCACGCTGCAGGTTCTGTTCAGTGAGTACGATGCGCGGCCTGACGTCCGCCAGTATGAGGCTTAGCCGGTCGTCGGGCAGCTTTGGATCCAGCGGCACATAAGCTCCGCCGGCCTTCAGAATGCCAAACAGAGCGATCACCATCGTCGGTCCACGGTCAACGCACAAACCGACGGGAACCTCAGGTCCTAAGCCGCGTTTCAGCAGATACCTAGCCAGCTGATTTGCACGCTGGTCCAGTTCGCGATAGGTGAGTTCCTGCTTTCCTGCTATCACGGCTATGGCGTCAGGCGAACGCTCAACTTGCGATTCGAACAGCTCGTGAATACATGGCCCGAGGTGATCGCGAGAATAGTCCACCGCAGTCCGATTCCACTCCACCAGGACCTGCTCCCGCTCCTCAGGGCCCAGGATCGGCAGTTGAGCTAAGGGAAGGTCAGGGTTTTCTAGCGCCGCTTCGATCAGCCTTTGAAAGTGTCGGAGCATCCGCTGCATCGTGGAGTGCTCGAAAAGATCGGCGTTATATTCGAACCGGCAATGGAACTGACCGTCGTCGCCCTCCCACACTTCGAGAGATAGGTCGAACTTGGCGATGCCAGTCTCAAAATCAATCTCCTTGATGCTGAGCCCGTGAATCTCGAAGACCTGCTTGGGAGTGTTGTGGAAAGTGAACATCACTTGGAACAGTGGAGACGTGTCGAGCGAACGCTGCGAGACCAACTCCTCAACTAGTTTCTCGAATGGCATATCCTGGTGCATGTACGCTTCCAGCGCAAACGAGCGTACCTGACGAATCAGATCGCGGAAGCTCAGGTTGCTCGCGAAATCCGCGCGGAAGACCAGAGTATTCACGAATAACCCGATCATGTTTTCAACTTCGACATGGTTGCGCGCCCCAATTGGTGTACCGACCAGAATGCTTTCCTGATGGGTATACCGCCAGAGTAAGGCCTGGAATGCGGCCATCGACACCATGAACAGCGAGGACCTTTCGTTCTGCGCAATCGATTTCAGCTTGGCCAAAGTGGCGCCATCCAGGATGACGTCCTTATTAGCACCGTGCCAGCTGTGCCACGTATGGGTAGTCGGACGCGGATGGTCAGTAGGAAGCTCGAGCAGGGTTTGCGCTCCGGCCAGCGTGTTCTTCCAGTGTTCGACTTCCTTCCTTAGCACCTCACCGCTCATGTACTCCCGCTGCCACTGCGCGTATTCCGTGTACTGAATAGGAAGTTCGGGAAGCTCTGGATCCTTATTCTCCCCGAACGCCGCATAACACGTCGTCACCTCGCGCAAAAGACGCGAAACCGACCAGCCGTCAGTGATGATATGGTGCATGACCAGCAACAGGATCGAGGTTTCCGGACCCAGCCGAAACACCACTACGCGGAACAGTGGCCCTTCACTCAAGTCAAATAGTCTCTTGCTTTCCTCGCTCGCAATGCGAAGTGCCTCGGATTCGCGCTCTCCCTCTGGAATCTTGGTTAGATCGATGATGGGGACCTTAACATCCAGGTCCGACAACACCACCTGTCTGACCTCATCATCGACAGAGTCAAAGACGGTACGCAGCGTGGCATGCCGTTGTATGGCGGACTGGAAAGCCCGGGTCAGGAAATCGACATCTAGCGGACCGATGATCCGGTAGACGTAAGGCAGGTTGTAAGCGGCGGTTCCTGCCTCGAACCGGTCGAGAAACCATAGTCTCTGCTGCGCGAACGAAGCTGGGAACGCCGCTCGACTCATCTCTTAATCCCTTGCAGGGTTTTGGTAGTGTTGATCTGGTAGGGCTCTGAACACAACGCTCGAGGTTAATTGTCTCACAGAGGTTGGCTCTGATTCTGCTTTCATGCACGAGCGTCACAACCACGGATGCGGGCGTCTGCCACGAGCCCGCACAATTTGAGGAGCAAAAACCAGAGACTAAAGACTCCAAAAAACCAGGGGTGCGTCCTTAACGTCGGACCGGCCAATTTGCTACGGGAGATTCCTATCCAGAACTCTTGTAAGGTGGTAAGAAGGAGCAATGATTGGGCGGACCAAAAACGGCGGGAACCGGCTTCCGGCCCTTCTCATCTGCAACTTTCCCGACGTCAAGAACCCAAAAGACTCAGTAGTGCGGCAGCGAGGTGCGGTTCAATGCCGCAAGAATCAGCGTTCCCGCGTAGGCGTTATCCACGGCCACCGAAGTCGTGAAAGTCATCCCCGTTCTCCAGCTCGCCGGGGCCTCAGCGTGCACGCCCGAGAGAATGACCCATCCCTTTCCAGAGCTGCCCTCGACAATGGCCGAGGTACTGTCCGGATATTTGCCCACGATGCTGCCCCATCCGGAAAACTGCGGGCCGTCCTGCCAGTACTGGTCAAGTTTGCCACTGTTGGGGCTGGAAATTTCAACCGCCGTCTTTTTTATGCCGTTGCCGTAGTTGTTATAGACGTTGAACCATACTCCCGATGTGAGATTCAGCCCGTTGTAGGTCGAATAACCACCGAAGAATCCCCCAGCGCAGATGCCCAAATAGTGCAAGCCGTCGTTGATCACCGCGTTGTGGATGTTGGTCGTGGTGCTCGACTTGAGATTGTTGCCGATGGTAATTGAGTTTCCGCCTGGAACAATCAACAGCTTGTAGCCTTTCAGCGTGGTCTCGGACATGCCGTTGAGTTGCGAGGAATTCGCTGTCGAGTAACTCAAATTGTTGGCACCCAGAATTGTCTCGACCGCAGACACACAGGAGGCGCATGTACCTGTCCCGTTGAATAGAAGGATGGACGCTGTGGTCGACGAGTTCAGCGGCACGGCTGCGGCTTTCGCAGGCATCCCCACAGTGGTGTGTGGAGTTCCGCAGGCGGTAAAGGCGACTGGAAGAAGGGCCGCCAACACAATAATTAGAACTCGTTGTAGTTTATTAGCAGGCGTGACAGATGCGAGCACGATACCCCCTCAAAGCTAGTTTTTTGGCTGCTACCAACAGATACGTGTCAGCGGACATGCTGGGAATCCGCTGAACCCGAACGAAGAGAAAGTTGGCTTATTTCTTGTTATTTTAGACAGCCATAGGGAAAAGGAAAGTCACAGTAGTACAGGGGGCAGCAACGCAGAAGTACATGTTGGGGACGAGCGAAGGGGAGGAAACTGCGGGCAAGCTCCTGCGAGGGGACTCCTGAAGCTATTGTAGCGAATGTGGAGTGCTTGCGGGGAAGTCATTCCCATCGACCGCAGCGCCGTCGCGCAATCGGTCGCAAAGCCTAAGTCGTGCAGTCAGCGGCGCAGCCGCTCAGGGAAAGTTCGTCACCTTCGGCGTCACCCGAGGATGGATCGCGGCTGCCTCGCCCGTGTCGTTGATCACATGACTGATTTCGCCGTGATCACCCAGCGCCACGGTAATCATGTCGTGGAAGCGTACACTCGGGCTCTTCGGCGTCTCGATTGCCCGGGTGAGCACTACATTCGGATAAATGAAGACGCTGTAAATGCCCAGCCCCCACGCCTCATGACTGGTCACTCCATTCGCAACCTTGTATGAGGCCCAGCCGTTCACTCCCGCCGCACTGGTATAGCTCGGCTGGTTGGGAGGATCGTAAGGAATCTCGGACTGATAAAAATAAGTGCGCCCGCCATTGCCCTTCCACAGAACCTGGAATTGCTGGTGATGCTCAACAAACAGGCCGTAGATCGTGACCTGGTTTCCATTCACTACCAGCCCGTTCTCGCTGGTCGTCAGCTCCCAGCCCACGCCGTCGCCATGGTCCGCTCTCCAGATCCAGGTATGGTCCACGAGCGTATCGTTGCTGTTGATCCTCAGATTCACCTTGGCCCGGCCCACTGCTGCGCCGCCCACGCGAAAGAAAACATCGTGCAGCGTGATCGGGTCCTTCGCGTGGCGCGCCCGACTTCCCTCCGGCCCCACCTCGAGCAGCACCGGAGACTCGCTCGGCCCCGCATCGAAGAGCAGCCCCGCAATCTCGATCCCGTCCGCATCGGCAGTCGTCATCGCCGGCGTGCCCTTCATCGGACGTAGCGTTGCAAACCCCAGCCCCAGCACCACCGCATGCGGCCGTGTCACGCGAATCGGAGCGGTTAATTCGTAGATCCCCGGTGTCAGAATCAGGTTCTTGCCTTGGGCAAGTTGCCCATTGATCGTCTCGGCT
>Ga0066710_100005382_pt1 | contig 11650 bp, 10 predicted proteins | sample GraSoiAngelo_159_FD_79666 | JGI IMG/M metagenome (GOLD analysis project Ga0066710, IMG submission 79666) | Grasslands soil microbial communities from the Angelo Coastal Reserve, California, USA - 14_1009_16_40cm | ecosystem: Environmental > Terrestrial > Soil > Grasslands | place: USA... | reverse complement strand
GGAAGATGGCCGGGAACCGTCGGGCCGCGCGCGCGGCGCGGATGTGTTTGTAGGCCCCCTGCTCACTCAGGTGCAGCGCGCCGACGCAGTACTCGTACATCGACTCGTACCCGGCCGGCCGGTAGAGCTTGCGCTCGTCGATCTCGGCGAGGTCGGCCAGGAGATCGGCGGTGCTGCCACGATTCTGAGCGAGGTGAGTCGCGAGATAGTCGAGCACCGTCTGATTGGCGAGATGCGACCGGGCGTACCGCTCCACGGGAACCTCGACGGGGGCGGGTGTCGAGGGGGCGAGTCATGACAAACACATTCATATCACGGGCGTTTTCGGCGCTCTGGGATGCCCGCAGACGCGCCGATCCGGGTGCGGTGCGTCGATGAGCCACCCCGCGACGATTCATGTCGCGAGCGCGCATCCTGCGCACGCTGGCGCGCTGCGGCGATGATTCCGCGTGAGGCGCCGGCACTCGGTCCCGAAGGCTGGTCAAGACAATTCGTAGGTCCCGATCACCGGTGGGCCGAGTCGGGAGAGCCGATCTCTGCGTCGGCTCGGTCGCTCCTCGCTGCGGAGTACCTTCCGATACGCTCGCTCGCGCGGACCCGCCGCGCGGGCACCCCGTTCTCGGCTTCCCCGACGCGGCCTAGATCCGGAACACGAAGCGGAAGATCGCGTACACCTCGATCGGCACCCCGCCCGGCCGGTAGGGGCGGAAGCGGTAGAGCCAGACCGCCTCCGCGGCCGAGCGTTCGAAGGCCGGGACGCCACTGGTCGCCAGCAACTGGACGTCGACGACCCGGCCGCCGGTGTCGATGAGGGCTTGCACCATCACCTTGCCCTCGATGCCGCGCTCCTCCTCCATCTGCGGATAGATCGGCTTGGCGGCGTGCTCGATGATCAGATCCTCCGACTGGACCACCGGCACGTTGGCGAGCCGCGACACCGCGCGGGCCATCATGTCCGCTTCGGTCGGGCCGAGGCCGACGGCCTCGGGGCGGGTCTCGGCGCGCGCGCGCGGGTCGGCGGAGTGGCGCGCCAGCGTCGCGCCGCCCGCCCGCTCATGCCGCGTGTCCACCGCACCCAGGTTGCGCACCGAGCGGCCGGTGCCCTGGAACTGCTGGAGCGTGATGCGGCGCACGTACTGGTCCGGCCCCTCGTAGCCGAAGCGGGCCGATCGGCGCAGCAGGTCCGTGAACGGGCGCCGGAACAAGGGCAGCGAGAGCGCGAGCAGGGGGACGAGCGTCACGGCGGAGAGCGCCAAGGCCAGCAGCGAGACGCGGCGCGCCGCCCGGGCACGCTCGTCGAAGTAGGCCTGCACGCCATGCGTCATGGAACCTGCCCCCGGGGGGCGCGCCTGACCCTGCGATCAGTGACCTTGCCCGGTGAGCACGGCGCCCCGCATCGAGTCTAGCAGGACCGCCCGCGCCCGGAACCGCGGTTCGTCGACCACGGCCTCGATCGGGCCGGGCTCGGTGCGCGCGAACCGGACGCGGCCGGAGCGGTCGGTCGCGAGCGTCAGCGCGTCGCCGAGGGTGACCATCGCCCCGGCGACGGCCGCCCCGGCCGGGTCGTGCACCTCGAGCGAATCCACCGGCCAGGCGGCGTCGGTGGCCCACTCCCGCGCCAGGCCCAGGAACAGGGCGTAGGCCTCCGCGCGGAGCGCCCCCGGCGCCAGCAGGGCCGCCTCGTCGCCCGCCGAGTCCACGCGGCCGGGGCTGGCGAGCAGGGCGGGGCAGGAGGTCTGCTGCAGGGGATAGATGGCATCCTCCGCCGCCGGCGGGGCCGGGAGGCCGAGGGAGGCGAACGCCGCGGCACAGCCCTCCGCCCAGCGGCGCCCGCCGGGGCTCGCGACGTAGTACCCGAACCGGCGCGCGCGGTGGGCGATGCGCAGGTAGCGGTCGGCGGCGAAGTCCTCGCTGCCGCGCACGCGCTCGGCGTCGGAGACCGCGTAGTCGCCCGAGCGGGTGAGGCGCACCTCGGCCCCCGCGGCCTCGAGCATCGCGGCGAGGATGCGCGCCACCTCCAGGTTGACGAACGCGGCGCGGGTCCCGCTGACGCCGGTGCCGGCGGGGTCCTCGCCGCCTCCCTCCGGGTCGAGCATGATGCGCCGCCCGCGCAGGGCCCCGCCCGCGATCGGGACGAAGCCCGGCGCCGTCGCGTCGCCGGCCCAGCGCCGGAACCCCGCCAGCCTCGGCACGGCGAGCGCGCCGTCCGGGCCGCGGGCGAGCACGGCGAAGCCGTCGCGGTTCAACCAGGGCAGGGGCGTGGGCTCGCGGGTGCCGGGGACCTCGGCCAGCGGCGCGGCGCCGGCCCCAAGCGTCACGAAGCCGCGCCAGCGCGCGCCGTCTAGCCGCGGCGGCTCGAGCGTGAGACGCGCCCTGAGGACGCGCGGCGGCCGCCCGGTGGCGCGAACGGTGTCGGTGGCGGTGAGGCTCGCGGTCCGGCGCGCCGCCCCCGCGAATCTCAGATAAGCCCAGGCCACCCCGTCGCGCGCCACCACCACCGTGTCGGCCGGTTGCATGCCGCTGCCGGGGCGGGCTTGTAGTCGGATCCGCTGCGGGGGCCCGAGCGTGTCGGCGACGACCGCGCCGTTCGAGTCGCGCAGCACCAGACGCACCGCGGCGACCGGCTGCGCGCGGGAGAGCCCGGTGGGGCCGAACCCGCGGGCCTCGAGCGTCGTGGCCGTGCGCGCCACGGCGAATCGCAGCCGGCGCTCGCGCGTCGCCCCGTTGCCGCCGAGCCGGACTTGTAGGGTCGCGTCGTGATCGCCGCCCCGCCACGCGGCAGCGGGGGTCCAGGCGAGCCGGTCGCCGGTGCGCGTCGGGCTCACCGTCAGGCCGTCGACGCGCAGGGCGACCAGATCGAAGTCGCCCGCGACGCGGGCGGTGAGCGAGGGGTCCTGGTCGCGGAACAGCGAATCCCCCGCGGTGGCCCCGGGGGCGACGGCCGCGAACTCCGCGATCACCGGCCGGGGGCGCGCGAAGTAGCGCGCGAGGCCGATGTAGAGCGCCTGGGCCTCGAGGGTCTGCTTCTCCGGCAGGCGGAGCTGGCCTTCGACGTCGGGGTTGGTGATGTAGCTGGTCTCGGTGAGCAGGCCCGGCGCCTCGCTGCTCCGCAGCACGAAGTAGTTCCCGGGCACCACCTTCTGGGGGCGGATGCCGACGTTGTGGACCAGCCCGCGATGGACGTCCTGGGCGGCGTCGAGCGAAGGGCCGTCGTCGCCCAGCTTGTAGTAGGTCTGGGTCTCGTTGACGTCGTGAGCGCCGCCGGCGTCGGCGTTGTGGTGGATCGAAAGGAAGAGGTCCGGGTGGAACGCGTTGGCGCGGCGCATCCGCTCGCTCAGGTCGCCGCGCAGCGAGCTGTCGCCGGAGGAGAGGAAGTCGCGGTCGTCCTCGCGCGTTAGGAACACCTGGGCGCCCTGGGCGACCAGTAGGTCGCGCAGCCTCAGGGCCACCTGGAGGTTGACCTCGGCCTCGGCGAGCCCGTGGACCCCGAGGGCGCCGCGGAAGTGGCCGCCATGGCCAGGGTCGAGCGCGATCCGGCGTCCGGGGAGGCCGCGGGCGTCCACCTGGCTCAGGCTGTCGGCGAGCCCCTCGTAGCCGCGGACCCAGCGGACGGCCAGCGGCGGCGGGGGGGGCGGGACCGGGGCGCGGCGCGCGCATCCCGCGCCGAGGAGCAGTGCCGCCGCGACCAGCGGCAGCACGACGGCACGGCGCGTCCCTGCGCGTGAGGCGTCCCGCATGCGCGGCACTCTAGCAGCCGGCGCTCCGGCGCGGCAACCGGCGTCGCCGGGCGCATTTGCCTTGCTTCCCCGCGAGGTTGCGTGCTACCTGTTCCCGGCTCATCCCGACATCCGGCGGCAGCGTTGCCGCTCGCCCTGGACCTCGCGGGCCCCCCGTTTCGGGGCTCAAGCCCGCCCGGTCCGTCCGTCATCGGCAAGGAGATCGACATGCGATCAGGCAATGGCGTGCGACTCGCGCTCGCGGCGGCGTTCACCGTCACCTTGGGCATCGCGGGGTGCGGGGGCAACTCCCCGGAAGAACTGGTCGTCGGTGAGTACGGCTCGCTGACCGGCGGCGACGCCGACTTCGGTCTGTCCACCAAGCGCGGCGTGGAGCTGGCCATGGACGATCTCACCGCCCGCTCGCAGGGCAAGATCGGCGGGCTGCCGGTGCGCATCGTGGCCGAGGACGACCAGGGCAAGCCCGAGGAAGCGGCGACGGTGGTGCAGAAGCTGGTCAATCAGGACCGCGTGCTGGCGGTGATCGGCGAGGTCGCCTCCAGCCGGAGCATCGCGGGCGGGCCCATCTGCCAGGCGGCGGGCGTGCCGATGATCTCGCCCTCCTCGACCAATCCCAAGGTCACGCTGATCGGCGACTACATCTTCCGCATGTGCTTCATCGACCCGTTCCAGGGCACGGTGATGGCCAAGTTCGCCGCCCAGAACCTCAAGCTCAAGCAGGTGGCGATCCTCAAGGACGTGAAGAACGAGTACAGCATCGGGCTCACCGAGTTCTTCACCAAGGCCTTCACCGGGCTGGGCGGCACCATCGTCGGCGAGCAGGCGTACAGCTCGGGCGACCAGGATTTCCGCGCCCAGCTCACCGCCATCAAGGCCAAGCACCCCGAGGCGATCTACCTGCCCGGGTACTACACCGAGGCCGGCCTCATCGCGCGACAGGCCCGCGAGCTGGGCATCAAGGTCCCGATCCTGGGCGGCGACGGCTGGGAGAGCGACCAGCTGATCGGCATCGGCGGCGACGCCCTCGAGGGCTGCTACTACTCCAACCACTTCGCGGTGGACAACCCCGACCCGCGGCTCCAGGGCTTCCTCAAGAAGCACCGCGCCAAGTACGACAACCAGGACCCGAATGCCATCGTCGGTCTCGCCTACGACGCCGCCAACGTGCTGTTCGGCGCGATGGAGACGTTGTCCAAGCAGGACCCCGAGGCGTTCAAGGGGCTCTCCTCGTCCAAGGCGGGGAGCGAGGCGCGCAAGGCGGCGACCAAGAAGATCCGCGATCTGATCGCCGCGACCAAGGACTACGCCGGCGTCACCGGGGTGATCACGCTGGACGAGAACCGGAACGCCACCAAGCCGGCCATGGTGCTGGAGATCAAGGGCGGGAAGAAGGTCTACAACACGACGATCAATCCGTGATCGGCCCGCGCCGGAGTCGCGAGCGCCCGTGACCGAGTTCCTCCAGCAGCTGGTCAACGGCGTCACCCTGGGTCTCGGGTACGCCCTCATCGCGCTGGGCTACACGATGGTCTACGGGATCCTGCGGCTGATCAACTTCGCCCACGGCGACGTCTACATGCTGGGGGCGTTCTTCGGGTTCTACGCCGCCCGGCTCACCGGGGCGGCGGTCGAGCCCAACCCCCTCAAGGCGGCCGGCATCCTCCTGATCTCGATGGTCGGCTGCGGCCTGGTCGGGTTCCTGATCGAGCGGTTCGCCTACAAGCCGGTGCGCAAGTCCTCGCGGCTGGCGGCGCTCATCACCGCCATCGGCGTCTCGCTGCTGCTCGAGAACGGCGGGCTGCTGCTGTTCGGCGCGGACCCCAAGTTCTTCCCGCAGATCGTCCGCGCCACCAACATCCCGCTCGGGATGGGCGTGACCATCTCGAACCAGCAGATCATCATCCTGGTGGTCTCGGTGGCGCTGATGCTGGCGCTACGCTTCATCGTGCTCAACACCCGCGCGGGCAAGGCCATGCGCGCGGTCTCGTACAGCCACACCGCCGCCGCCCTCATGGGCATCTCGGTGGACCGCATCATCACCTTCACCTTCGTGCTCGGCTCCATGCTGGCGGCCGCCGCCGGCGTGCTGGTGGCGCTCCAGAATCCCAAGATCGAGCCCTACATGGGCATCATGCCCGGGCTCAAAGCGTTCGTGGCCGCGGTGCTGGGCGGCATCGGCAACATCCCGGGGGCCGTGCTGGGCGGCCTGGTGATGGGCATCGCCGAGGTCATGGTGGTGGGCTACCTGTCGCCCACCTGGCGCGACGCGATCGCCTTCGTCCTGCTCATCCTGATCCTGCTGGTGCGTCCCTCCGGGCTGCTCGGCCAGCCGCCGGCGGAGAAGGTGTGAGATGAGGCAGCTCCTGTGGCTGCTGGGCGCGGTCGTGCTGCTGACCGGCGTCAACGTGGTCCTGCCGCGCCTGGTCAATCCCTACATCACGCAGATCATCATCCTGTGCGGCATCAACATCATCCTCGCGGTCTCGCTCAACCTCATCAACGGCTTCACCGGCCAGTTCTCGATCGGCCACGCCGGCTTCATGGCCCTGGGCGCCTACGGCTCGGCGACGTTCACGCTCCGCGTCGGCGTGGGGTGGGTCGCGGGCCTCACCGCCGCGGGCGTGCCGGAGGTGGTGGCCCAGGGCACGGCGCTGATGGTGGCCCTGCTGCTGGGCGGGCTGCTCGCCGCCCTCGCCGGCTACCTGGTCGGACTGCCCTCGCTCCGCCTGCGCGGCGACTACCTGGCCATCGTGACGCTCGGCTTCGGCGAGATCATCCGCGTGCTCATCCTCAACGTGGACGCGATCGGCGGGGCGCGCGGCCTGGCGGGCATCCCGGCCTGGGCGAACTTCTTCTGGGTCGGGGCGGGCGTGCTGGCGGTCATCCTGCTCGCGCGGCATCTGGCGCTCAGCACGCACGGCCGGGCGCTGTTCGCCATCCGCGACGACGAGGTGGCGGCCGAGGCCCTGGGCGTGGACACCACCTCCTACAAGGTGCTGGCGTTCGTGATGGGCGCCTTCTTCGCCGGGGTGGCGGGCGGGCTGTTCGCGCACTTCCTCTCGTACCTCAACCCCAGCTCGTTCAACTTCATCAGGAGCATCGAGGTGATCGCCATGGTGGTGCTCGGCGGCATGGGCAGCATCTCGGGGTCGGTCGTGGCGGCCATCCTCCTGACGCTGATGCCCGAGGTGCTCCGTCCGGTGAAGGACTACCGCATGGTCATCTACTCGCTGCTGCTCATCGTGCTCATGATCACGCGTCCGGGCGGGCTGCTCGGCAGCCGCGAGCTCTCGCTGGCCTGGCTCACGAAGCGCTTCCGCCCGGCCCGGGAGCGCGCGTGACCCGCCCGGTGCTGGAGCTCCAGCGCGTCACCATGCAGTTCGGCGGGCTCAAGGCGGTGGTCGATCTCGACCTCGCGATCGCCGAGGGCGAGCTGGTGGGCCTGATCGGTCCCAACGGCGCCGGCAAGACCACCGTGTTCAACGTCATCACCGGCGTCTACCTGCCGACCGGGGGCGACGTGCGCTTCGTCGGGGAGTCCATCCGGGGGCTCCGCCCGCACGCCATCGCCCACCGCGGGATCACCCGCACCTTCCAGAACATCCGGCTCTTCGGCTCGCGCTCCTGCCGGGACAACGTGTGCATCGCCGCCCACCACCACGCCCGCGCCACGCTGCTCGACGCCGTGCTGCGCAACCGGCGCTTCAAGGACGACGAGCAGGCATGCCGCGACCAGGGCGACGCGCTGCTGGAGTTCTTCGGCCTGTCGGCGTGGGCCGACACCATCGCCGCCGAGCTGCCCTACGGGCAGCAGCGCCGGCTCGAGATCGCCCGGGCGCTGGCCGGCCGGCCCAGCCTGCTGCTGCTCGACGAGCCGGCGGCCGGGCTCAATCCGCAGGAGAGCGAGCAGCTCATGCGCGTCATCGAGGCCCTGCGCGAGCGCTTCCAGGTGACCATCCTGCTCATCGAGCACGACATGCGCGTGGTGATGGGCATCTGCCAGCGCATCGTGGTGCTCGACTACGGCGTCAAGATCGCCGAGGGCACGCCGGCCGACATCCGCACCAACCCCAAGGTGATCGAGGCTTATCTGGGCGAGGAGGTGCAGGTCGACCTCGGGGCGGGGGGCTAAAGCGGTGCTGACGGTCGACTCGCTGGACGTCTACTACGGCGCGGTGCACGCCTTGAAGGGCGTCAGCCTGCGCGCCGAGGCGGGCGAGGTGGTGACCCTGATCGGCGCCAACGGGGCGGGGAAGACCACGCTGCTGCGCTCGATCTCGGGGCTGGTGCCCTCCCGCTTGGGCAAGGTCGCCTTCGAGGGGAAGGACATCACCCGCATGCCGCCCCACGACATCGTCGGCCTGGGGATCTCGCAGTCCCCCGAGGGGCGCATGGTGTTCGCCAACCTCTCGGTCGTGGACAACCTCGAGCTGGGGGCGTATCGCCGCAAGGACCGGGCAGGCATCCGCGAAGACTACGACGCGGTCTACCGCCTGTTCCCGCGGCTGCTCGAACGCCGGCGCCAGACGGCCGGCACGCTCTCGGGCGGCGAGCAGCAGATGCTGGCGATGGGCCGGGCCCTCATGTCGCGCCCCCGGCTGCTGCTGCTCGACGAGCCCTCGCTGGGCCTGGCCCCGCTGCTGGTGCGCGAGATCTTCCGCACCATCCTCGAGATCAACCGCCGGGGGGTGACGGTTCTGCTGGTCGAGCAGAACGCGCACATGGCGCTGTCGATCGCCGGGCGCGGGTACGTGCTCGAGACGGGGACGGTCAAGCTCGAGGACCAGGCGTCGCGACTGCTGCAGAACGAGGACGTCAAGAAGGCGTATCTCGGGGGCTGAGGGCGCCCGCGTCGGCTGCCCGCTCGTCGGCCCCTCGAGATCCGACGCTCTCCGGTGGCCCGAGTCCGGGTACAATGCCCGCTCGCGAAGTGCAGCCTGCACAGTCGGCACCGGGCGGGGACCGTTCGAAACTCCGACGATTCTTCCGCTACGCAATCCCCCGGGCGGTTTCGACGGTCGCGATCCAGGTCGAGATCGTCCCACCAATCGACATCCCTCCAGCGCGTTGCGCCGTCATGCGGCCCGCTCGCCGCCCGGTTGGCCGTGGTCTTGCAACCACGCGGGTGTCGCACTGCAACTGGAGGACAGGGCGACCGGGACGCGTACGCGTGTTCCCGGCGCATGGAAGGGCCCTGCCGCCGCAGTGCGCGATAGGGGAGGGTGGCGACCGTTCGCGCACCCCGGCAGAGCGCCGGGCTGTCAGGTCACCGGAAAGGGAGCTGATCCACCATGATGAAACTCCTTCGCAACTTCGTCCGTGATGAGAACGGTGAAGACCTCATCGAGTACGGCCTCCTGGCGGCGTTCGTCGCCGCGGTGGCGACCGTGACGATCATCCTCGATCCGATCGGCATCAAGGGCTCGCTCGTGAACGCGTTCAACAAGGCCAAGACCGCGCTCAACACCAACTAGTCCCATGCGCGGAAAGCCGTCTCGTCCATGAATGTTCCGCTCTGGGTCGCCGGGCCGGTCGTCGTCCTGCTGGCGCTGGCCACCCGGGCGGACGTTCGGACGAGGACCATCCCCAATCGCCTCACGTTCCCAGCGATGCTGCTGGGGGTCGCGATGCACACCGCCCTGAACGGCACCGCCGGTCTCGGCGCCTCGCTGGCTGGGCTCGGCCTCGCGGGAGCGGTGCTGATGCCCGGCTATCTGTTCCGGTGGATGGGGGCGGGAGACGTTAAGTTGATGGCCGCGGTCGGCGCCTGGTTGGCGTGGCCGCTGGCCCTGGTCGCCGTGCTCGCCTCGCTCATGATGGGCGGGGCGATCTCTCTGGTAGTGGCCATGCGCCGGCGGATGCTCCGCCGCGCGCTGCTCGGGGCGGGGCTCATCGCCCAGTCGGTGATCTCCGGGAGCGGCATGTCCGCCCCGGTGACCACCGGGGTCCGGTTCCCGTTCGCCGTGGCCGTCTTTGCAGGCTCAATTATTTCCTTTTGGATTCGCCCTTGAGTGCCGATACCAGATGATGATGTGATCCGGATCCCCCGGCCGCTTAAGGGGGCGCGCAGGGAGTCCGGCGTGCGGGTAGTGCGTGTAGGATGTGTCATTCCGACCCGGCATCGTGCACCGGCCTGGGGCCGGAGCGAGCCAGGGCTCCTAGGATGGAGGATGCAACCGTGACTGCGACCAAAGGCAAGAGCCTGATGATCGTGGCGGTCCTGCTGGGCGTGGGGGCGGCCGGGATCGGCTACTTCGGCCTCTCGTCGATGGCCAGCCAGGCCACCGCGCAGAACGAGCTGAACTATCGCGACGTCGTCGTGACCTCCAGCGACCTCACCTTCGGGGTCAAGCTGGACCGGCCCAATCTGCACGTGGTGCGCTACCCGAAGGAGAGCGTCCCCGAAGGCGCGTTCGCCAGCATCGACTCCGTGGTCGGGCAGACCACCAAGGTGTTCATGAGCGCGCGCGAGCCGGTGACCGCGATCAAGTTGTCCTCGCGCGGCGGCGGCCTCTCGATGCTGGTGCGCCCGAACATGCGCGCGGCGAGCCTCGAGGTGAACCAGGTCTCGGGCGTGTCCGGATTCGTGCTGCCCGGCGACCGCGTGGACGTGCTGGCCACCATCGATCCGCACAACAGCGCGGATGACGCGGTGACGCGCACCGTGCTGCAGAACGTCGAGGTCCTGGCCTCCGGGCAGAAGACCGCCCAGCAGGACAACAAGCCCATCACCGTACAGAGCGTGACCATCCTGGTCGATCCGCACGGGGCGGAGACGCTCGCCCTGGCGATGCACGAGGGCAAGATCCACCTCGTGTTGCGCAACCCCGATGATCAGGCTACCGTCCCGGTGGGTTCGCTCTCGACGCGCGAAATGCTGGGCGTCGAGCGGCCGGAGCCGGTCGTCACCCGGATGCCCTCCTCCACGGGCTCCCGTCGTGCTCCGGCGCCCGCTCCTGCTGCCCCCGCCATTCCCCGCGGGAACATCCGCATCATCCGCAGTGCCAATGTCACCGAAACCCCGGCGGTTCCCGACAGCCTGAACCGTTGACCCCATCCGCAGGGAGCGGCCGAAACCGAGTCTTTAGGAGGAGACGATGGTCTCACGGAAGGTGAAGTCGGCGATGGGGTCGTGCGTCGGGGTGGCTCTGGCCACCGTGGTCCTGATCGGCACCGCCCTGGCGGATGCCCACGAGAAGCTGCGCATCCCCGAGGGCCGCGCCGAGGTGGTGACCTCCACCGACGACGTGCGGACGGTGGCGATCGCCGAGCCCAAGATCGCCGACGCCGCCGTCGGCTCGGCCAAGACCGTGGTCGTGAACGCGAAATCGCCCGGCACCACGACCCTGGTCGTGTACAGCGAGTCGGGTCGCTACCGCATCATGGACATCGAGGTCTACGTCCCGAACGTCGCCAAGCAGGTGTCCCTGCGCGTGCGCATCGCCGAGGTGAACGACAACGCGTCGCGCGTGCTGGGCTTCGACTGGTACGGTCAGGGCACCAGCAACAAGCTCAACGGCTTCGTCAAGGGCGGCCTGCTGACGAGCAAGATCGCACCGGTCGCCGCGGACCAGAACGGCAACGTGGACGGTCTCTCGGTCGGCCCCGCCACCGATGGCTTCTTCGGCTGGGCCAAGAACAACAGCGACCTCGTGCTCGAGACCACCTGGCAGGCGCTCGAGCAGAAGGGCGACCTGCGCACGCTGGCGACCCCGACCCTCGTGACCAAGAGCGGAGAGCCGGCCTCGTTCCTGGCCGGGGGCGAGATCCCGGTGCCGATTGCGATGCCGAGTGGGACCAACCAGCAGTCGATCACCATCTCGTGGAAGGAGTTCGGCGTCCGGCTCGGCTTCACGCCCACGGTGGAGGAGGACGGCAGCATCACCCTCAAGGTGGCCCCGGAGGTCAGCCAG
>Ga0066710_100005381_pt1 | contig 11651 bp, 16 predicted proteins | sample GraSoiAngelo_159_FD_79666 | JGI IMG/M metagenome (GOLD analysis project Ga0066710, IMG submission 79666) | Grasslands soil microbial communities from the Angelo Coastal Reserve, California, USA - 14_1009_16_40cm | ecosystem: Environmental > Terrestrial > Soil > Grasslands | place: USA... | reverse complement strand
TTTGCTTGTCCATATACCGGGTGTGCCACTGGTTATTTTGCATATCCCATGTCGGATTATGGTCGTAGTTCCGATATTCTTTTTGATAAGACCGGATCACCATATCCGGCGGCCTGTTACGATCATACCTGTGTTGTTGCGCATACATCATGATCGTGCCGGCACAGAATAGGATCAAAAACATTGTCTTTTTCATAGTGTTTCATTTTAAATAATAATTCATCAAGGATTGAGCCATGATCGCCGGACGTATCAACACATCACACTTACCTAATACGTTTACAACTGTCATCGTGTTTCTTAGAAAATGATGAATTTGAAATATGTTAATGAGGCGCTTGGTTAAATTCTAATCAGCAGTTATATGGCTCGTAGTACTCTTTGACAAATTCAATGGAATAAAAAAGGAACCTCGAAGAGATCCCGATGATTAAATATTTTATAGAGATTTAAGTGCTTCGATTCTTTCCCGGTGTTGTTTGTACCTTCATTTGCCATTGTCAAAAACTTACCCGCCTGAAAAAGACCAGTCCATAGTTCGTCCTTGCAAATTCCAGACAACAAAAAAAATTCTTAGAAGTTATATCCTACACTTACGGCACCTGAAGGCTGAATATAGCCTTGCGCGATCAGGGGGGTAAATCCTATTCTCCATGAAAAGCCCCCATTAACTGGCTGCCGTCTATACATAAAAGACGCAGTAACAAAAAAAGAGGATCTCGTACTGTCATAGAAATCAAAAACTCCGAGCTTTTTACCCGCAACAGTAAAGCCGGCACCGGCCTCAAAACTGTGTGGAGAAGTTGGTTTGCCAAAAATATAATTCACCTGCACAGGAAATGTGACGACAGTGGTCGGCCTATCATAATAGTACGGGTCACTGTCGAGATAGCCAGATACAAATCCAATTCCTATCCTTCCACCCCACCCTAAGTTTGATTTCGTAAATCGTCTGTCAATATTTGCGGAAAATAGAATGCCCGGCCCACCGAGTTCCGCGTAGAAAGAGGTCTGTCCCGAAAATTTCTCATCCGAACGTGAATTATTTCTTTGAGCAAAAGAGAAGGTAGTGGTAAGAACCAATGCGCAGGTTAAGAGTGTTTCTTTTCTCATAAAACAGTTTTAAGGTTAATGGTTATGACGACAAATCAAAGTAAAGGATTAATCCCTGAAAATTTTGTTAAGTTGAAAAGCGCTCATTGAATGGACTGCTGAACTATTTCTCTCACTTTGTTGGCCGGAATTCTTTTCTGCTGCATGGTGTCGCGATAACGAATCGTCACCGTGTCATCTGTCTTTGTCTGTTGGTCCACGGTTACACAGAAAGGAGTTCCAATTGCATCCATTCGACGATAGCGTTTTCCGATCGTATCTTTTTCTTCATAGAAGCAGCGGAAATGAGATTTACAATCGTCCATGATCTTTCTTGCAATCTCTGGTAAGCCATCTTTTTTTACCAATGGCAGCACGGCCAATTTCATCGGTGCAATTTTGGACGGGAATCGCAATACCACACGGCTGTCTTGTTTTTCAGCAGTGCCTGCCTGTCCGGTAGGCAGGCTCAGATCTTCTTCGGCATAAGCTTCACTCAGCATCATCAAAATCGTTCTGTCTAAACCAATAGAAGTTTCAATAACATAAGGAATGTAATTCTGGTTTATTTCTGAATCAAAGTATTGCATTTTCTTTTTGCTGTATTCCTGGTGTTGCTTAAGATCATAATCTGTGCGGCTGTGAATTCCTTCGACTTCTTTAAATCCAAAAGGAAATTCATATTCAATATCACCCGCATTATCTGCATAAAATGCCGGCTTAGCATGTGGATGCCACCTGAATTTTGATTCGGGAATGCTTAAACTCAAATGCCATTTCTGTCTCTCCCCTTTCCAGTATTCAAACCACTCTTTTTGTGTTCCCGGCCGACAAAAGAATTGCATTTCCATTTGTTCAAACTCACGCATGCGGAAAATAAACTGGCGGGCAACGATCTCATTTCTGAACGCTTTTCCAATTTGCGCGATACCAAAAGGAATTTTTAAGCGACCGGTTTTTTGTACGTTCAAAAAATTCACAAATATTCCCTGGGCTGTTTCCGGTCGTAAATAAATTTCGCTGGATTCATCGCTCACACTCCCGATCTGGGTAGAGAACATAAGATTGAATTGACGGACCTCCGTCCAGTTTGACGTTTTACTTATGGGGCACTTTATTCCGCGATTGATGATGAGCTGTCTTAAACCATCAAAATCATCCTTTGCTATCAATTTATCCATTTCATCCAGCAAACCATCGGCTTCATCATTACGACCATCATTGCGCATTTCTTCGGCTTTGGTTTCGATCAGGTGATCAACACGATATCTTTTTTTGCTGTCCTTGTTGTCGATCATTGGATCATTGAAATTGTCAACATGGCCGCTTGCTTTCCAGGTGGTGGGATGCATAAAAATAGCAGCATCAATGCCAACAATATTTTCATATTGCTGAGTCATGCTCTTCCACCAATAATCTTTGATATTTTTTTTCAACTCACTGCCCCATTGGCCATAATCATACACGGCCTGGAGTCCTTCATAGATCTCACTACTTGGGAAAATAAATCCGTACTCTTTACAATGAGAAATAATTGCCTGGAATTTGTTAGCATCTGTTGCCATAGGGCGCAAAGATAATTGTGAAACGTGAGAAGTGAAAAACGTGAAACGTGAGAAGTGAATCGTGAAAAGACTGCTTTCGAGGTTGACATTTCACGACAGCGTTGCATGGTCGGCAGTGAATGTGAAAATGGCGAATTCCCGTTTGACGTCTCACGTTTGACGAGCTATCACACTTGCTCTGAGAGCGGCTTCTTCGACACCACTTCCACCTGTTCAACCCAAACCGCGTAATTGTTAGGATAGATTTGAGAGCCCGTTTCAATAGCAAACTCCCTGGTAAATGAAGCACCGAAATATAGAATGGTCGAAGAATAATACACCCACAAGAGAACAATGATGACCGAGCCGGCCGTGCCATAGGCTGTTGACATCGTGCTATGACCCAGGTAATAACTGATCAGAAATTTCCCGAGCATAAAAAACACTGCCGTGGTAAATGCTCCTGCCCTTACATGTTTCCATTTTATACGGGCATCTGGAAGCACTTTGAATATAAGTCCGAAAATAAAAGCAGTGATAAAAAAAGTGAGAATAACGTTCACCACATACGCAACAATCACAGTGACATTTGGAAAATTTTTTAAAAGGTGATTGATGAGAATATCCATGGCTCCGTTAATAACAAGTGAAACGAGAAGAATAAAGCCAAGACTGATGATCATCGAGAACGAAAGCAGGCGGTTAATGATAAGCCGAAGCCACCCGGTACCTTTTTTAGGTTTGGCTTTTAATCTCCAGAGCAGGTTGATGGAATCCTGTATTTCACCAAATACACTCGTAGCACCGATGATCAGGGCCGCAAAGCCGACAATGGTTGCAAAATGACTACCTCCTGAAGCCAGTGAATTGCGCATGGTCTCCTGGATGCTTGCCGCTGCATCTGTTCCGATAAATTTTGCCATTTGTCCGTACAGCGAACCTTCGACTACTTCCCGCCGATAAAAAATATTACTGAACCAAATAATGATGATGAGCAAACCGGGCAAAGAAAATATGGTCGAGAAGGCGAGCGATGCACTGAGTTTTAAAACATTGTAGGCAAAAAAATCAGCGAACGATCTTTTGATTATTTTCCATGTTCTTCTTGGGGCCATAAGCGGGAAAATGTCCATGCGATTAAATCATCATACATAGTGCCAAAAGAGCGGAAAAATATAAGTTTTGACAGAGCTTTTGGCGCCAAAGTATTGATTGCATTTCGTGAATTTGTTGAAGGATTCGGTCATTAATGCGGCTAAAATAGTTATTCTCCTCCAGGACTTGGGGGTACCAACTTTTCGTTATGTTGATGCCTTTGCGCGTCCCTGGTATTTTTCTTTTCAAAATTTTTTTCCAGGGCTTCAGTGAGATCGACACCAGTTTGATTGGCGATACAGATGACCACCCACAGAACGTCGGCCAATTCATCACTCAACTTCCTTTGCTTATCTGTTTCTTTGAAAGACTGATCTCCATAAATTCGACTCATTAATCTTGCGACCTCTCCTACTTCCTCTGTTAGAATCGCCATATTGGTCAACTCACTGAAGTAACGAACCCCGGTTGTTTTGATCCATTGATCAACTTTCTTCTGCGCCTCTTGCAAAGTCATAACAAAATTTTTAATTTGCTTCATGCAATATAGCATGATTATTGGCGTTTGAAACTTCCCGCCCTTTTTGAAAACTGCAAACAATCTTACTAACCTTGAATTTGGTATTCTATGATGTATCTCACCGTCCGTAAAATTGCGGCTATTGCTGCGTTTACGTGTATTGCAAGTTTTTCATTGGCGCAAGACCCAGGGCCAAAAACAAAATCAACCGTCGCAGAAAAAAATTTAATCAAGCCATTCCGGATTTTAACCAACGGGCAGCGCATCACCATTCAAAGCAATAAAAATATCAACAACATCATTGTGTGGACGGCAAGCGGTAACCGTTTTATTGAGCAGGCCAGTCTACAAGCCCCCTCTTATAACTTTATCATCCCGTCAAAGGAAAAATATGTTTTTATGATGCTGCAACTTGAAGGGGGAAAGAGGTATACAGAGAAGATCGGGGTGCATGAATAACACGAATTATATCGAATTACACGAATTAAAAGACCACCCTTTTATAGGAGAGTGATTTCCCTCCAAAGTTGGCTATTATCCCTAACTTAATTCCTAACGCTTTCAAGTAATTGATGGTTTGATGCATAAAAGGATTTACTATAACGGAGGCTGCTTTTACATCCAATATTATTGAATCAAAAACCACAAAATCTGCAAAATATTTTCTTGGTAAAATTCTTCCTTTATATCGAATTGTATATGGTTTCTCCGTTTAAAAGGAATCTTAGTATTATTAAACTCAATTTCCAATACGTCTCTGTAGATCACTTCTTTAAAGCCCATCCCCAACTCCCTGTGAACTTCCATGCAAGCTCCCACTATCTTATAAGATTCTTCCTTTAAAATGATTTCAGCCATAATTCGTGTAATCGTTTAAAATTCGTGTTATAATCACTCTTTACTCTTTGTGTCAATTACAATCGTTACGGGTCCATCATTTAGCAGCTCAACTTTCATGTCAGCTCCAAAAATTCCGGTTTGAATTTCTTTGCCAACATCATTTGATAATTGCCGCATCAATTTTTCATAAATGGGAATCGCAACATCGGGCTTACTGGCCTTGATGTATGAGGGTCGATTGCCTTTTTTTGTAAAGGCATGTAAAGTGAACTGGCTGATCAAAAGAATGTTTCCATCCACATCCTTCAATGAAATGTTCATCACTCCGTGCTCATCATTAAAAATGCGAAGATTAATTATTTTATTGCTTAGCCATTTGATATCTTCTGCTGTATCCGCATCCTCGATACCAACCAGCACAACAAGGCCATCAGCAATTTGACCATGGACTTTTCCATCAATGGTTACACTGGCCCTGGTTACTCGTTGGATGACCGCACGCATTTCAATACACGAATTTTAAGCTAATTACACAAATTTTTTTTAGATAAAAACATTCATTTCGTTTAATTCGCTTTAATTCGTGTTAACATTGTTTGCATGATCGATATTTCTACCGAAATAAATTTTCAAAGGACGCGCAGTGGCGGTAAGGGAGGACAAAATGTAAATAAAGTAGAAACAGCCGTTATCGGTTCTTTTCATATTGAATCGTCTTCCCTGTTCACCGATGAGCAAAAACAGATTCTCCGGGAAAAATTATCGAATCGCATCAACTCAGACGGTTACCTGCAAGTCAAGTCCCAGGTACATCGTACACAATTGGCCAATAAAGAGGAGGTCGTTGAAAAAATAAACCAACTTATTTACAATGCCCTAAAAAAGAAAAAACCAAGGATAGCAACCAAGCCCAATAAAGAATCAAAGGAAAAAAGATTAGAGTGGAAAAAAAGAAATGCTGAAATCAAGTCACATCGCAGAAAATTTAATCCTGGTGATTTTTAGTTTCAATCGCGGAAAGGGGTAATTCGCCTTAATTCGAGTAATTCGTGTCATAAATTCGTGCAACTAGCGTCAATAAAATTGTAACTTCAGGTTCGTATTTTATGAAGCGGAAATGGCTGACCATATTTATTCTAGTTATATGCCTGATCGCAGTATCTTATTTGGTTGGTTCGTGTAATAAACATGATATCGTACATGTAACCACCCCGCTTCAACAGATCATCCCGGCAGGCTTTCCTGATCCCAATTATAAATTCACTGACAATCCTTTGACCGAGGAAGGTTTTCAATTAGGAAGAAAATTATTTTATGATGGCCGGCTTTCAAGGGATAGCAATTTTCCCTGCGCTTCCTGTCATCAGCAGATCGCTATTTTCGGAACCTATGAACATGACAGGAGTCACGGTTATAATTTTTCTCATACTCTAAGAAATGCTCCACCACTTTTTAATCTTGCCTGGCAAAAAGAACTTCATTGGGATGGTAGATTTAAATCTTTATACACTGAGGCCACTCAACCGATCCTCACCCATAATGAAATGGCGGAAAATTTTTTCACGATCATTTTCCGACTTGGAAGCGACACACAGTACCGACAGATGTTCAAAGCTGCTTTTGGAGTTCCTGTTCCAACAGAGGACAAGATCCTTAGGGCGCTGGCACAGTTTACCGGTACCATTATTTCGTCTGGTTCTAAATATGATCTCTACAAAAAAGGGCAGGCAACATTCACAGCATCCGAGCAAAGCGGTTACCAGCTTTACCAGGCTAAATGTGCGACTTGTCATCCTGAACCCATGTTCACCGATTATAGTTATCGGAATAATGGCCTGCCCGTTAATCCGGAATTAAATGATTTTGGAAGGATGAGAGTTACCGGCAAGAGCGAAGATTCATTAAAATTTAAAGTCCCGTCATTGCGCAATGTAAACCTCACCGCCAATTATATGCACGACGGAAGATTCAATACTCTATTGCAGGTCCTGAATCATTATTCATCGGGAATCCAAAGCAGCGCAACCCTTGATGCCTTGCTGGTAAATAAAATTCCACTCACGGCTACAGAGAAAACGGATTTGATTTCCTTCCTCAAAACCCTAAGCGATTCAACCATTTTACATGATCCACGGTTTTCAAAACCACAATAATCGTCAAGCGCTCTTTCTTTTTGCTCTCAAAGACTCCAATGCTTGTTTCTGCTTTTCAATTTCTTTTTGCTGGTCTTGCTGATCCTTTGCGTTCTCTTTCAAATCATCCTGCAATTTCTTAATTTTCTTTTCCATACTTTCCTGGTCATCCTGCAGATCTTTTAACTTCTTTACCGCTTTCGAAACGGTATTTTCCTGGTCCTTGATCTGTACTTCCAGGTTGAAGGCATCTACATCGGGAGCGAGACGGTTGAGAAAAGTTTTTGCATTACTGTTCACCAGTGCGTCACTCCTTGCAATAATATTCTCCTCGTTGCGGTTGACCAGCAGGTAGACAACGGATTCATCCCGATCCTTACGACTTTTTCTTTCTACCTTGATCATATAATCTGCAGGTTCGGAACTGATGTCAGGCAGAACTGCATTTTTATAAACTAGAAATCCTTTTGATTCTTTTTTCTTGAATCCGAGCTTTTCCATTTTATCAATGATGGCATCTTCAACCACCGAAGCGGGATAAGGGAATTCAATGATGATGGCCTTTTCATCCTTCTTTTGATACCCTACTGTTCCTTCATACGATTGGGATTTGCCGACAAATGCAAGAAAGAAAATGAAGCAGATGGTTAGTTTGATCTTTCTCATGGCAAAATTTTTTATAAAGATATACCATCTTTAAAGGGTTGCAATCGTGTTAAAACCGGCGCAGCCTTAGTAAATCCGCTTTCAAAAGCTATTTTTGCTCCCGAAATCTCCAATCCCTTGAGTGGAATAAAAAAACTTGCCGGTCAAACCCTTTGGTATGGCATTCCAACAATCGCCAATCGTTTCCTGGGTTACCTAATGAACTTATCGCTGCCATTTATTTTCAAACAACCGGGCACAACGGCCGACCTGACACAGGTATATGCGATCATCCCTTTTTTGAATGTTCTTTTTACTTATGGCATGGAAACGGCCTATTTCCGGTTTTCGCAGGAAGAAAAGCGTCGGCATTTATACAGCACTCTTTCTTTTTCCATATTTTTTACGACTATTTTATTTTCTATCTGTCTTTATTTTTTTAGAACAGACATTTCCAATCTTGCAGGGCTTGACCAGCATCCTCAATACGTAATGTGGATGTGCTGGATACTTTTTTTTGATACGCTTGCGACTCTTCCTTTTGCAAGATTGCGCCAGGAAGGTCGCCCCAGGAAGTACGCGTTTGTCCGCGTTGCGGGAATTGTCATGACGATCTTTGTTGTTGTCCTTTTTCTTGGCATCTTTCCCCGTTACTTGCAAACGCATCCCAATAGCGTTATCCGGTTCATTTATATTGACACTGACCCAATCAGTTTCTACCTGCTTGGAAATGTCTGCGGCAGCATTTTTACATTTTTATTGTTGTGGAAGGAATTCAGGGATTTGCGCCTTGAATTTGACATCGCCCTTTGGAAAAGGGTCATGCGATATAGCTATCCTTTGATCATTGTCGGCCTGGGGGGGATGGTAAATGACATGTTAAGTCGCCTGGTTTACCGCCACGTTGTCGATTTGCCAAGAGCGGAGGCCGATAAAGAGCTTGGAGTTTTTGGCAACCTCTACAGGCTGGCCGTTATGGTAACAGTAATGATACAAGCCTTTCGAATGGCTGCAGAACCTTTTTTCTTTAATCGCTCCAAAGAAGAAAATGCACAACAGATCTATGCCAGGGTAATGAAGTTTTTTGTGATCGCCTGCTGTTTCATGTTTTTATTCATTGGATTGTATCGGGACGTCTTGCAATGGGTTATCACGCGCAAATCGCGGGAGTGGGGAGAAGGAATGTACATTGTACCTATTCTCGCGATGGGAAATATTTTTCTTGGTATTTATTATAATCTGAGCATCTGGTACAAGCTCACCAACAAAAATATGTATGGCGCCGTGATCACCTTCACTGGCGCGGTGATCACCATTGTGATCAATATCCTTTTAATTCCCAGGCTTCACTACTTCGGTGCGGCATTGGCAACATTTAGTTGCTATTTGTTCATGATGATCACCAGTTATATTTATGGACAGAAGTATTATCCCGTGCCCTATGCCAAAAAGAAACTGATCGCTTACCTCGTGATCGTATCCCTCCTATATTTATTACACCGCGGCTTGTTAATGATCTCACACAATTGGCTATTTGATGTTGGCTCGGCCACAATCTTGTTGGCGCTGTTTGTCATTTTTATTTCAAAAATTGAGAGAAAGGAATTTCAGAGATTACCATTTTTTGGAAAATATCTTACCCCGAAAGTTGCCTGATGGGCAACCCGTCATACAAATTCGGCTTCCATTTTCTCTTCGATCACATTCGGATCCGCGTTCCCCGACTCATTTTTATTTCTTTTCCAAAACCTCTCCACTAATAAATAAGCCAGCTTTGCAGAAAGAATTCCAATCGCAGCTCCCGCGACAATGTCCCTGAGCCAATGCCGGTTCTTGTATATGCGGATAACACCGGTTGCTGTTGCACCAAGGTAACCCGCACAGCTAAGTATGGGAATTGAAGTCTTTAACTCTTTTTGCATGAATTCAGCGCCCGCGAATGATGAAGAGGTATGACCCGAAGGAAACGATCGATTGCCCGTTTGCGGCGCCGGCCGATGTTCTGCAACAATTTTCTTCAGGTTGTCAGTTATTAAGTACCTGATGGCATCTGTCGCCGCAGCGATCACAACTTGTTTTTTCCAACCAGATTTCGTCCTTACTCCGGCGAGGCCAAAACCAAAAACCGTCGCATAGGGTAACCATTTCAAATAAAAGTCAACCGATGTTGAGAAGAAAAGATGTTTTTCTTCAACGTAATTATGTATTTTCTTTTCAATAGGTAAGGGCATAGTTGATTTTCTTTATTACTATGCAATAAAAAAATTATGCCATGTTGCGGAAATTGGGCCTCGTTCAGAAGAGTCTGCTCCCCCGAAATACAATTAGGTACCCATGGATGAGCATGGGTGCAGAGCCAAAGATGGCAAGAACGAAGGTCGAAATCAGGTTAAGTCTTTTCTTTTTTACCAGGCGAATGACAACGAACAAATAAAATGGAAGGTACAAAGCGATCGCCGTGATCAGGCCTGGCGTGTAGTGCTGATCCGCAATAGCACCTGTAATATGAAAAATGGCATTGGCGAACATTAAAAAACTAAGCCATAAAATGATAAGTGAGGCTGAAAAACCGGAGGGTTCAATTAATTCGATCAGCATTACAATTAACGTGATCACCAACACTGTACTGTTCACATTCCAAAAAAGGCCCGTGGTGATTCCGCGGCCAACATGAGCATTGAACCAGTCCACAAAGCCCGGCGATTCTTCCAAAAAATGACACGTGAAAATAAACGGAGCCAAAATAATGATTATTCCAAGTCCTTTTTTTGAGGAATTCATTTAAGTTCGTTTTGGTTTTTTTTCGGCACCCGCCAGTTAGACCAGCAGAAATTTAATACAACTTCACGAACGGGTTATTCATTTTTTCCCGGCCAATCGTCGTCATTGGTCCATGGCCTGAATAAATTTTTGTATCATCGGGCAGAGTGAAAAGCTGTGTTTGGATGCTACTGATCAAAACATCAAAGTCGCCGCCGGGCAAATCGGTTCTTCCAATGCTACCGTTGAATAGTACGTCGCCGCTGATGGCAAAACCATCTACCTCGTCATAAAAACAAACGTGACCCTGGGAATGGCCGGGAGTAAACCGAATTCCCAGTTCATCCGTTCCAATCCCTATCGTCGATCCTTCTTTGATAAATCTGAGTTCGCCTTTAAAATTTTCAATAGGGAGCTGCCAGATCTGCCCACTGGCCGACGCCATTTCCAGCATCGGCTTCTCTTTTTCGTGTATGTGAAGGGGCAGCTTCCAGGTGTCGTGAACAAATTGATCCCCGAATACATGGTCAAGATGGCAATGGGTATTGAGCAGCAGAACAGGCGCCAGGCCATTATCTTCAATAAATTTCTTCAGTTTATTCTTTTCTTCAGGAAAATAACAGCCGGGATCAATAATGCAACACTGTTTTTTTTCGTTATAGAGGATATAAGTATTTTCTTCAAAGGGATTAAAACTAAATGTCTTGACGGTTAACATTTCGGTTTTTTGTATTTTACGTGCAATTTACAACCTTTACCACCTGCCAGACTTTAGCCCGTGAGCATCGCGGTATCCGATAGATATTGGAGCAAGGCCAGTTTCTGAGTAAACTTGTTCTCATGATTCACGTCTCACGGAGAATAAAAAAATAAAAACCCGCGCCTGCTGAGGCTGCGGCAAGCAAAGAAAGAACGATTTGATTATACGAAACAAAGAGACAGTATGAAGAAGATTATTAGTTCTGTTCTTAGTGTTGCTATTCTAATTACTACACAAGCGCAGGTAAGTGCGGTTGAATTTGG
>Ga0066710_100005380_pt1 | contig 11652 bp, 18 predicted proteins | sample GraSoiAngelo_159_FD_79666 | JGI IMG/M metagenome (GOLD analysis project Ga0066710, IMG submission 79666) | Grasslands soil microbial communities from the Angelo Coastal Reserve, California, USA - 14_1009_16_40cm | ecosystem: Environmental > Terrestrial > Soil > Grasslands | place: USA... | reverse complement strand
GTGAAGGGCCCTAAGGGCGAACTCAGCCGTGACTTGCTCCCCGAAATGCGCGTGGAACAAGCAGACGGCCGATTGCTCGTTTCGCGACCCTCGGACCAGCAGCGCCACCGCGCCATGCACGGGCTCACTCGTTCACTCATTGACAACATGGTGAAGGGCGTTAGTGAAGGATTCTCCAAGACGCTGGAGATGCAAGGAGTGGGCTACCGGGCGCAGATGCAGGGCGCGGAGCTGGTCCTAGCCATTGGCTTTTCGCACCCTGTCCATATAGCGCCGCCTGGGGGCATTCAGTTCGAGGTGGAGGGAAACACGCGGATCATCGTGCGTGGGGTGAACAAGGAACAGGTGGGGCAGGTAGCCGCCGATGTGCGCAAGATACGTCCACCGGAGCCGTACAAGGGAAAGGGCATTCGCTATCTGGGTGAGTATGTGCGGCGGAAGGCGGGCAAAGCCGGCAAGGCGACGCACTAGGCCATCCTCAAGCTATCCAGAGGAAGCAGTTATGAAGAAGACGAGAACGCCCAGGGCGGCCAAGAACCGGCGACATCGCCGCGTTCGAGAACGCTTGGCGGGCACGCCGGAACGGCCGCGCCTGGCCGTATTTCGCAGCCTCAACCACATCTATGCGCAGGTTATCGACGATTCCGCCGGGCACACGTTAGTCTCGGCGAGCGACATGGAGCCGGGCTCAGCCGGGAACGGGAAGAAGAAGACGGAGGTCGCCTCTTTTATAGGAGAGTCGCTGGCTAAAAAGGCCAAAGACAAAGGGATTGAGGCCGTTGTCTTTGATCGTGGCGGGTTCCGCTTTCACGGGCGCGTCAAGGCGTTAGCGGACGCGGCCCGCAAGGGCGGCCTCAAGTTCTGAAGGAAGAGCAATATGTCTAATCCGCGCAAATACATCAAGAAGCAAGAGCGAGTGGAGCCCGGTGAGCTGGAGTTAAGCGAGAAAGTTGTGTTCATCAATCGCGTGGCGAAGGTAATGCGAGGCGGCCGCCGATTCCACTTTACGGCGATCGTGGTGGTGGGTGATATGAACGGTCACGTGGGTGCAGCGATGGGGAAGGCGACCGAGGTGCCCGAAGCAATCCGCAAGGCGGGAACAATCGCGCGCAAGCACATGATTGCAGTTCCACTGCGCGGGACTACTGTTCCGCACCCGCTGCTGGTCCGGTTCGGCGCCGCCAAGGTGTTGATCAAGCCGGCGCCGCAGGGCACAGGACTCATCGCCGGAGGCGGCGTGCGCGCGGTGCTGGAGATGGCAGGCGTCAAGGACGGAGTCGCCAAATCGCTGGGGTCTAACAACCCGGCAAATACCGTGAAGGCCACGGTGTTGGGACTTTCGCAGCTGCGCTCCCCGGAGGAGGTGCTGCGCCGGCGTCGGGCCGTATCGCAGGAGGCTTCGATTGGCGGATAAAATCAGGATCACCTGGAAGAAGAGCGCCATCGGCTACAAAAAAGACCAGAAGCGCACAATCGAAGCACTGGGCCTGCGCCGGCTGGGGCAGAGCGTGGAACAACCGGACAACCGGGCAGTGCGTGGTATGATTACGAAGGTGCGCCACCTGGTGGACGTTGCTGAGACGCCGGCCGCTTCGGCCGAAGATGGGGCGCAAGAGTAATGCAAGCTCATCAACTGAAACCTTCCCCTGGTTCGCGCCACGCCCGCAAACGCGTGGGCCGCGGAAACGCCGCCGGCCAGGGCACCTACTCCGGCCGCGGGCTGAAAGGCCAAAAGGCTCGCAGCGGGCGCAAGCCTCGCCGTTTCTTCGAAGGCGGTCAGACGCGCCTGATGCGCCGCTTACCGCGCCGCCGGGGGTTCAAGAACCCGTTCCGGGTCGAGTACTGCGCGGTCAACCTCTCCGACCTCCGCATCTTCGATGCGGGCGCGGAAGTAACGCCGGAGTTCCTCAAGGAGCGAGGCCTGATCCGTAACCTGAAGCGGCCCGTTAAGGTCCTTGCGAACGGCGCGCTGGACCGGGCACTGACTGTCCGGGTCCACAAGTTCTCGCAAACAGCGAGGGAGAAGATCGAAGCAGCGGGCGGTTCGGCGATGGAGATGGGGAATGGCGACAGCAGCAACTAGAGGACAGGGCGGGCGGCCGCAGCTCCTGCAGGCGGGCCTTCAGGCGATAACGCAGCCCGATATACGGGAGAAGCTCATCTTCACGTTCGCGTTGCTGGTCGTGTTCCGCTTCGTATCGAACCTGCCGGTGCCTGGAGTAAACCCGTTGGCGTTGGACCGGATCTTCCGCGACAGCGCCGTGCTGGGTTTCCTCAACATCTTCAGCGGCGGCGCCTTGCAGAACATGAGCGTGGCCGCCATGGGTGTCTACCCTTACATCACCTCGTCCATCGTCATGCAACTCATGATACCAATCGTCCCGGCCCTCCAGGCTCTATCCAAGGAAGGGGAGCAGGGCCGTAAGCAGCTGAATATCTACACCCACTGGATGACCGTCCCCATGGCGTTCGTCCAGGGCTACGGGCAGCTGATCCTGGTGCAGAGCCAGGGCGGCATTACCGGAATCGAGCTAACGGGGCCCAACGCCCTGCCCACTTTATCGGCGATTATCACAATGACAGCAGGCACGATGTTCCTCGTCTGGATAGGGGAGTTGATTACCGAGCGCGGCATAGGCAACGGAATCTCTGTGATAATCTTCGCCGGGATCATCTCTGGTCTCCCCCAGTTCGTCGTCGGCCGGCTCTATACGGGCGTGGGCGAAAGCATAACAACGACGGTTCTCTTAGGTGCGATGTTGTTCCTCCTCGTCGCCTACATCGTGTTTTTCCAGGAAGCGCAGAGAAAGGTTCCCGTCCAGTACTCGCGGAGTGTCTTCCGCTCGGGCCGAATGTACCGGCAATCGGGGCAGACCCATATACCGCTACGCGTGAACACCACGGGGATGATCCCGCTCATCTTCGCGTTTTCGATCATCCTTTTTCCGGCGTTCATCGGCAAAATCTTTGCTGAAAACGACAACAGCGTGCTGTCCTCGCTCGGCAGTTTCCTTGAAGGCGCCTTCAATCCAGACAGCGTCCTCTACTGGCTATTTGTGTTCTTTGTGGTCATCATCTTCACGTTCTTCTACACGATCGTAGTCTTTCAGCAACAGAACCTGGCGGAGAACCTGCAGAGACAGGGCGGGTTTATTCCGGGAATCCGGCCCGGCCGGCCCACGCAGGAGTACATCAATCGCGTGTTGATCCGGATCACCTGGGGAGGCGCGTTCTTCCTGGGCACGGTAGCGGTGGCGCCCTTCGTGATCAGCCACATCGTGGGCGCGTCCACGCTCGGCGGCCGCGGACGGACGACGGCGTTCGGCATCACCTCCAGCGGACTGATCATTGTGGTGGGCGTGGTGTTGGATACGCTGCGCCAGAAAGAGGCGCAGCTCCTTATGCGCCAGTGCGAAGGCTTCATCCGTTAGGTCAAGCCGGCGATTGTACGTTATTCTCTTGGGGCTCCCGGGAGCGGGGAAAGGAACGCAGGCCGCTCGGCTAAGTGCGGCCACCGCGCTGGCGCATATCACCACCGGCGAGCTTTTCCGGGACAACATACGCGAGGGTACTGCACTGGGTGAGAAGGCAAAACCGTTCGTGGAGGGGGGCCTGCTAGTGCCGGACGAGATCACGATCGGAATGTTGCTGGACCGCGTTAAACAGCCGGATGCCTCGGCGGGCTTCATGCTGGACGGCTTCCCGCGTAACCTGGAACAAGCGCGCGCCCTGGATGAGGCGCTTTCGCGCGAGGGCAAGCAGATAGATGAGGCTCTTTATATCAAGGTGAGCACCGAGGAACTTGTGCGGCGGCTGGCCGGCCGCTGGAGCTGCCCGCAGTGCGGAGCCGTTTATCATGAACAGAGCCGCCCGCCGATGAAGCCTGGAGTGTGCGATAACTGTGGCGCCGCGCTCTACCAGCGGGAGGATGACCGCCCGGAGGTCGTACGGACCCGGCTCGAGGTGAACCAGAAGAATCTGCAGCCACTGTTGGATTACTACGACGGGCGGGGGAAGTTGCGGGAGGTGGATGGTGAGCGGGACCCCGAAACCATCTCCAAGGACCTCGGCCGCTTGATAGGAATAGGATGCTGATGCCTATCATCCTCAAGTCACGCGACGAAATCAGCACCATGAGGGAGTCCGGCCGGATCCTGGCGGAAACGCTGCAACTGGTCGGGGAGCGCGTGCGCCCGGGCGTCATCGAGAGGGAGTTGGACGAGGTGGCACGTAAGGAGTTTCGCCGGCGAGGCGTGATTCCGACTTTCCTCGGGTACCAGGGCTACCCGGCGACCGTCTGCGTATCAATCAATGACGAGATCGTGCACGGGATCCCGGGCGACCGGGAGATCATGGACGGCGACGTGGTGAGCATAGACCTCGGCTGTACTTACCAAGGGTTTGTCGCGGATTCGGCAGTCACGGTTGGCGCCGGCAAGCTGACGCCCGAAGCGCGGCGGTTGATTGAGGTGACGCGAGAGGCGCTGTGGCGGGGGATCTCAGCCGCGCGGGGTGGCTCGCGCATCGGCGAGATCGGCGCGTCAATCCAGACATACGTGGAGGAGCAAGGTTTCTCTGTGGTCCGGGAGTACGTTGGCCACGGCGTGGGCAGGCAGATGCACGAAGACCCTCAGATTCCGAACTATGGCACACCGGATTCGGGGCCAGTGCTGAAGCCGGGCATGGTGATCGCCATCGAGCCGATGGTGAACACGGGCGGGTGGCGGACGAAGCGGGACGACGACAATTGGACCGTACGCACCCTGGACGGGTCGCTTTCGGCGCACTTCGAGCACACGCTAGCGATCACCGAGGGTGAGCCGGAAGTGCTCACTTTGCCGTAAAGAATACTGAAGTCTTATAATACGAGTTTTGGCGGGGGGCATCCCTTTTCCGCAGCGAGGTGATTAAACCGCAACTAATGGCTAAAAAGGAAGCGATAGAAGTAGAGGGAGTGGTCAAAGAGAATTTGCCTAATGCCATGTTTCGTGTAGAATTGGCTAATGGGCATAGAGTCCTAGCCCACGCTTCCGGCAAGATCCGGATGCATTTCATTCGAATCCTCCCCGGGGACAGGGTCCTTGTAGAACTTTCTCCCTATGACTTGAGCCGGGGCAGGATTACTTATCGGTTCAGGTAGAGCATGAAGGTACACGCGTCTGTCAGAAAACGCTGCGAAAAATGTAAGGTGGTGCGGCGCCACGGCGTCGTTCGGATCATCTGCTCCAATCCTCGGCACAAGCAGAGGCAGGGTTAGGAGGCCAGGATGGCGCGAATAGCAGGCGTCGATATTCCGCGTGATAAGCGGGTAGATGTGTCCCTGGGTTACATCTACGGCATCGGCCGCCCGAGCGCGACGAAGATCTGCACTCAGATCAACGTTCCCGCGGACACCAAGGTTCGGAGCCTTACGGACGACGAAGTCGCCCGCATCCGCGAGTACATCGACAAGAACTACGTTGTAGAGGGCGAGCTACGCAAGCAGGTCCGCCAGGACATTCAGCGGCTCATCGAGATTAACAGTTACCGCGGGATCCGCCACCGCCGCGGGCTGCCGGCCCGCGGCCAACGCACCCGGACGAACGCGCGTACCAAGCGAGGCCCTAGGCGGACTGTCGCCGGACGCCGGCGCGCCATTGCCAAGAAGTAGAGCAGGAGTTAACCGGACATCATGGCAGAGCGAAAGACTCGGACGCGAAAGAGAGAGCGGAAAAACGTTCCGGTGGGACGCGCTTATATCGCCTCGACTTTCAACAACACAACGATCACGCTAACGGACCCGAGTGGCGCTGTCCTTTCCTGGGCCTCAGCAGGCACGGCCGGGTTCAAAGGTTCCCGAAAGAGCACACCCTATGCGGCAGGGCTCGCCGCCGAGAACGCGGCGCGCCGGGCAATGGACCACGGCCTCAGACAGGTCGAGGTCCGCGTGAAGGGGCCGGGCAGCGGTCGCGAAGCTGCCATCCGGTCGCTACAGGCGGCTGGCCTCCAGGTGACAAATATCCGCGATGTGACGCCCATGCCGCACAACGGCTGCAGACCGCCGAAGCGAAGGCGGGTCTAGCAGACAATGGCTCGATACACAGGTCCCGTTTGTCGCATTTGCCGTCGTCTCGGAGACAAGCTCTACTTGAAGGGCGAGAAGTGCTTCACGCCGAAGTGTCCGTTCGAAAAGCGGCCGTATCCGCCGGGACAGCGCTCGACGCGCCGCCGTAAAGTGTCTGATCGCGGATTGCAGCTACGCGAAAAGCAACGGGCGAGGGCAATCTACGGCATCCTCGAGAACCAGTTCCACCGTTACTATGAGGAAGCGGTCCGCCGGCACGGCGTGACCGGCGAGAACCTGCTGCGGACACTGGAACTGCGGCTGGACAACCTCGTCTTCCGCCTGGGCTTCGCCGATTCGCGTGCGCAGGCGCGGCAAACCGTGCTGCACGGTTTGATCAGCGTGAACGGACGCAAGTCTGCAATACCATCGCATGTTCTGAAGGCCGGAGATACGGTGGGCTGGACGGGTAGAGGACGAAACAGCGAATACTTCCAGAGTGTGAGCGACAACATCTCCAGCAAGACGATACCGTCATGGCTGAACCTTGATGCGACAGATATGACCGGACGCGTGATCTCACTGCCGGAAGTGGAAGAGATAGGAGCAAAGTTCAATACGGCCACCATCGTCGAGTATTACTCTCGTTAGCTCGCAAGGCACTAGAGTCAACGCCGGGCGACCGGCAGCAGAAGGAAGGCAATGTTAGAACCGCAGGTTTACCGGATCGGCGCGACGCCGGCTATGCAGCAGCAACCCCCGGTAATGGAAGAGCCGACAATTGAAGTGGAAGAAGCCTCGGAAGGATACGCCCGCATCGTGGCCTCGCCCCTCCTTCCCGGGTTCGGTATCACATTGGGCAACGCGATCAGGCGTGTCCTCTTGAGTTCGCTTAGGGGCGCCGCCGTCACATCTGTTCGCATCGATGGCGTTCAGCACGAATTTTCGACAATCGCGAACGTCAAGGAGGATACGATCGAGTTCCTCTTGAACGTAAAGGAGATGCGGCTTCGGGCGCTTTCAGACCGACCGGCCACGCTGATACTGGATGTCTCCGGGCGCGAAGGCGCGGTGACGGCAGCCGACATCCAGGTGCCGGAGCACTACGAGATCGTGAATCGGGAGTTGTATCTAGCAACGGTCAACGCAGAAGACGGTCGCCTATACGTGGAATTCAATGTGGAGCAGGGAAGGGGCTACGTGCCCGCCGGGCAAGTAGACGGAACAACGCTGGGTGTTATCCCCGTCGACGCCATCTTCTCTCCTGTGCGAAAGGTCAACTACCGCGTGGAGCACACTCGTGTGGGTCAGGCGACGAACTACGACAGGCTCAGCCTGGAAGTGTGGACAGACGGAACGTTGAACGGCGTGGATGCCGTGAGCAAGAGCGCTGACATCCTCGTGGAGCAGTTCAACCTCTTCTCGCACATGGGCCGGCCGGCCCTGCCGACAGTCGAACGGGGTCTGGGAGCGGGCATACAGCTGACTCCGGACAAGTACAACATGGCTATCGAGGATTTAAACCTTTCGATGCGGGCCTACAACTGCCTGCGCCGCAGCGGCCTGATGACCGTAGGCCAAGTGTTGGAGAAGAGCGAGGAAGAACTCCTTGCGCTCCGAAACTTCGGCCGCAAGTCTTACGACGAACTTCGTGAGAGGCTTGACGAGCTTGGACTCCTGCCGGCCGACGTTGGAGTGGAGGAGGGAGAGCTGGCGGAAGCGCTTCCCCTGGGCGACGAAGAAGCGCCAATCGGCGCACATAGAGCCGCGGAGGAAGAAGAAAAAGAGGAGCCCGCGGAAGAAGCCCCCGTCGAAGCGGTGGCTGCTCCCGCTGCCCCTGCGAAGAAGAGCAAGCCCAGGGCTAAGGCAAAGCAGGCGCCGGAGGGGGAGCCCGAGGAAGGTCAAGAGGAGATGCCGGACTGGAAGCGTCGCCTGGCGCAACTGACCCAGGAAGCGCCTGAGGAGGAAGGATAGCGGTGGCGCATCGCATAGACGGGCGCAAGCTCGGCCGTCCCACCGACCACCGCCTGGCCCTCTTCCGCAACCTGGTTACAGACCTGCTGCGCCACGAAAAGATAATCACCACGGAGGCGAAGGCGCGCGAGGTGAAGGGGCTGGCCGAGAAGATGATCACACTGGGCAAGCGAAATGATCTCGCCGCCCGACGCCGGGCCTTGCGATTTGTCTATGATAAGAAAGTCGTCGACAAAATCTTCGACGACTTAGGGCCGCGCTTCTCTCAGCGGCCGGGCGGGTACAGCCGCCTGGTCAAGATTGGACCTCGCCAGGGAGACGGCGCCCGCATGGCTCAGATCGAGCTGATCGGGCGGGAGGAGGTGTAGCGCCTGTTCCGGAGAGGAGCGGGCGGTGCATCCAGCGGGACTCTACGCCGGGTGGCATTGCTGGTGGAGTACGATGGCACGGGGTACAAAGGGTCTCAGTACCAGGGAAACGCACCGACGGTGCAGGGGGCGCTGGAGCGTTCCCTCCGCAGCTTAACAGGTGAACCTATAAGGGTGGCGCTAGCCGGACGGACGGACGCGGGAGTGCACGCATTGGGCCAGGTGGCTTCCTTCAGTACGACGAGCCGGCATTCGCCGGAAGTGATGGTGCGTGGCGTCAACGCCCGCCTGCCACGCGACGTCGTTGTCAGGGCCGCGGCGGTTGTAGCAGCAGCCTTCGATCCCCGGCGGTGGGCTCAGAGCCGCTGGTACCGGTATTCGGTCTGCAACAGGCCAGTCCGGCCGGCGCTCGACCGGTATCGCGCCTGGCACGTCGCGGGACGGCTGGATCTGGAGGCAATGCAGAAGGCTTGCGCGGCGCTCCTTGGACGGCACGACTTCGCGGCATTTGCGCCGCCCTCGCAAGCCACGCGCGGCAGCACTGAGCGCGTCATCTACACAGCGCAATGGCGGCGTCTGAACGCGCACGTGTTACAGTTCGACATCGAAGGCAATGCGTTCCTGCAGAACATGGTAAGAAGAATAGTGGCGGCGCTGGTCGATATCGGGCGCGGGAAGTTAGCGGCAGGCAACCTGGCAGAAATGCTCAGGCGTGCTGTACCGGGGACGGCCTCGGCCATGGCTCCAGCCCACGGGCTCTACCTGATAAGGGTTCGCTACGAAAGCGGGTTGTTTGATGATGAGGCAAATGAAGACGTATAGCCTGAAAAAGGGCGAGATAGAGAAGTCGTGGCACGTCATTGACGGGTCAGGACAAACGCTGGGCCGGCTGGCGTCTCACATTGCCGTGCTGCTGATGGGTAAGCATAAGGCAACCTACTCGCCGCACCTGGACATGGGCGATTTCGTTGTTGTCGTTAACGCTGAGAAGATCCGGGTGACGGGAAAGAAAGCGCAGGACAAGATTTACTATCGCCATTCCGGTTACGTGGGCGGGTTGAAGGAGACGACCCTGGAGCAGATGCTGCAACGCCGCCCTCAGCGGGTGCTTGAGCTCGCTGTTCGAGGAATGCTGCCTCGAAACAAGTTGAACCGCCACCTGCTCACACATCTGAAGGTGTACGCGGGACCGGTCCACCCGCACGAGGCGCAAGTGCGCGGTTCCGGTAAGAAGCAGGCGAAGAAGGCGGGGACGGCGCCCGCCGGCCCTCCCGGAACGGCCGAGGAGTAGAAGGATGACACAGGAAGCCACGCAGACACCGGCCGGCCAGTATTACTACGGCACGGGAAGGCGGAAAACCACTGTGGCCAGGATCCGCCTCTATCCAGGTACCGGCGAGATAGAAATCAATGGCCGGCCATACATGACCGTGTTTACGCGAGTGACGCATCAGCAGAAAGCGCGCCGGCCTCTGGAGGTTGCGGAGGCGGCGGACCGCTTCAATATAGTCGCCAAGATCACCGGCGGCGGCGTTAGCGCCTGGGCAGACGCGGTGGCGCATGGTGCGGCGAGGGCGCTGATCTCATACGACGAGAAGCTGCGCCCGGCGCTTCGCAAGGCAGGCCTGCTGACCCGGGACCCACGGATCAAGGAACGCAAGAAGCCCGGCTTGAAGCGCGCTCGCAAGGCACCGCAGTACACCAAGCGATAGCCTGCACCCGAGAACCACGGAACCACCGAAGGGCTGGAACGCCTAACCGAAGCCTCCCGGATTCAGAGCTGCTCGCCCAGCCGGGCCTTCAATTCGTCGATGACGGCCGTCGGGGTTGGATCGACGCCAAAGAGGAGCGCGAGGTAGGCGCTGACGTAATCGCCCAATAGGACGAGCGACATGAGTTGCGCGAGCGCGCTTCGACCCCGAGTTTCCACGGTCTGATGGGGGATGCCCGCGTCGTCGAGAAGGCGCTCGGTTAAGCCGTAGCGTAATCGGACGCGCGGATGGAGCAGGTCGGGAGAGGTCAAGAAAACGACCGTGACCTGCCGCGCGACGCCGGCCGGTAGCCCTAAGCCGATAACCGCGTTGTGTTGCGCTTCCGGCAGCTCCTCATAGAACGCCCAAACCTTGGAGGACTCATTTAGTTGCGTCTTCCAACGATGGGCCACTTCCAGGAGCGGCCCAGCGCCATATATAACGGGCAGCCGATCGTATAGTTGCCCGGCCAGCTGCTTGGCTTGGTTGCCCTGAAGCGGGGTCTTCTCACCGATCACCTCTCGCAGGCGCTGCAGCGCCGAGCACATCTCCTCGATATCGGAGTCCACTTGCGGCATAAGCCCTGTGCTCTGGCCGAGGGCGAGAAGCGGCATTAGGCTCCAGCCGATCGCCGCTCGCGGTTCGCCCCCGAACTGATAGCTGAAAACGGGGATGCCGTTCGCCCTCGCTGTCGCCTGCAGACGGCCGCCTGTAGTTATTGCCAGCTTTTGAGCCGGCGTCCCCAGCGCTTGCTGGAAGGCGTGAATAGTCTCCTCTGTCTCGCCGGAAAAACTTGAGGCGATAACCAGCGTCCTCTCGTCCACATAGGGCGGTAGATCGTAGGCGCGGACATTGAAAACGGGGATTGCTGCCTCCAGCTGCAGCAGAACACGAAAAATGTCGCCGGCGATGGCCGAGCCCCCCATGCCGAGAATGACGATACGGTCGACAGGTGAGTTTCCGCCGGGGACATCCAGTAGCCGCGCAGCCTTCCATGCTTCGCGGCACTGTTCAGGCAAGCCGGCGATCGAAGCGAGCATGCCACCGGGATCAAGCCGGCGGCGTTCGCCGGCGTCGTCAAGGGTGCTCGTCATGCGCCGGTGAGGGAGCGCACGGCCTGAAGAACCGGCTCTACCTGCTCCTCGCGGCGGACCTCCGTATAGATCCGCATCAGAGGCTCTGTACCGGAGAGGCGGATGAGCGCCCAGGCGCCATCCTCCAGGCGGAAGCGCAGGCCGTCTGTGCGGTCACAGCCGGTGACAGGCAGGCCCGCGATCTCCCGGGGCTGCAGGCCCGCCAGCCGCGCCTCCACCGCCTGGCGTCCTTCGGGCGTCATCTCAATGTCTATTCGGTCGTAGTAGTGCGGCCCAACCTTGGCGAATAGCTCTTCTATGAGTTCAGGCAGCTCCTTCTTCCGCCTCGCCATCAGGTCGAGGATCAGCAGCCCGGAGACGATGCCATCGCGCTCCGGCATGTGGCCGCGAAACGCGAAGCCGCCGGACTCTTCCCCTGCAAT
>Ga0066710_100005377_pt1 | contig 11652 bp, 13 predicted proteins | sample GraSoiAngelo_159_FD_79666 | JGI IMG/M metagenome (GOLD analysis project Ga0066710, IMG submission 79666) | Grasslands soil microbial communities from the Angelo Coastal Reserve, California, USA - 14_1009_16_40cm | ecosystem: Environmental > Terrestrial > Soil > Grasslands | place: USA... | reverse complement strand
TGCCCTCGATCGCGGCCGCCGACCAGGAGCTGCCGCCGCTCCGGCTCGCGCTCCACGACTGGGTCATCGCCTGGGATCGCCGCGAGGGTCGAGCGTGGCTGGCCGGCCGGGCGGTCGACGAGCTGGTCGGACGGCTCGATCGACGCCTGGCCGAGGTCCGGGCCCGCCTCGACGGGCCGGCGCCGGCAGGCGATGCCGGAGCGCCGGCGCTGGATCCGATGGGGGCCGGCATTGAGCTGCGCTCGGGCCTCGATCGGGCAGCGTACGAGGCGGGTGTCGAGTCGGTCCGCCAGTCGATCGCGATCGGCGAGATCTACCAGGCCAACCTGACGCGCAGGCTCGAAGCGCCATTCCGCGGCGATCCCTGGTCGCTGTACCGGCGCCTGCGAACCGGCGATCCGGCGCTGTTCGCCGCCTACCTCGACCTCGGGCCCAGCCCATTCACCGGGGCGCCGCGCGCCGTCGCGTCCGCCTCCCCGGAGCCGTTCCTGTCCGTCTCTCGGGATGGCGAGGTCGCGACCAACCCGATCAAGGGCACCCGCCCCCGTGGCCGCGATCGCGAGTCCGACCGGCGCCTGGCCTGCGAGCTGCTGGCCTCGGCCAAGGACCGCGCCGAGAACGTGATGATCGTCGACGTGCTGCGCAACGACCTCGGCCGGGTGTGCCGGCCCGGTACCGTGCGCGTTCCGCGCCTGTGCCGGCTCGAGCGGACCGCCGCCGTCCAGCACCTCGTCAGCACGGTCACCGGCCGGCTCGCGCCGGGCCGCGACGCGTTCGACCTCCTCGCCGCATCGTTTCCCGGCGGCTCGATCACGGGCGCGCCGAAAATCCGCGCGATGCAGCTCATCGAAGCGCTCGAGCCGGTCCGGCGCGGCCCGTACACGGGCATCGCGGGCTGGATCGGACCGGATGGGGCGATGAGCACGAGCATCCTGATCCGGACGTTCGTGGCCGATGGCGAGCGCCTGACGCTGCACGTCGGCGGCGGGATCACGTGGCGCAGCGACCCGGCCGCCGAGTGGGACGAAACCGTGGCCAAGGCGCGCGGCCCGCTCTCCGCGATCGGCGCCCGCGAGGTCGCGTGAGGGACCTCACGAGCCGGCACGTCTGGATCGACGGAGCGCTGCAGCCCGCCGACGCTCGCCACCTCTCCGCGTTCGATCGCGGCTTCCAGCTCGGCGACGGCGTGTTCGAGACCCTGCGCGCCCGCGGCGGACGACCCACGGAGCTGGGCGAGCATCTCGAACGCCTGCGGCGCTCGGCCCATGGGCTCGACATCGAGCTTGATGCCGGCACGGAAGCGCGAATCGCGGATGGCATCGCCGCGCTCCTCGCGGCGGACGGCCTGGCCGGCCCGGATGGCGACGCGTCGATCCGCATCACCGTCAGCCGGGGCGCGATCATGGCGCGCGGCCTGCTTCCCCAGGAGCGCGCAAGCCCGACGATCGTGATCCAGGCATGGCCCGTCCCGGCCCCGCCCGCGGACCACCTCGAGCGTGGGCTCCATCTCGCCGTGAGCTCCGTCCGGCGCGACCCGGAGAACCCGCTCTCCGCCCTCAAAACGACGAGCCGCGCCGACTACGTCTTCGCCCGCCTCGAGGCGCGCCGCGCCGGCGCCGACGACGCCCTCTTCCTGACGATCGACGGCCACCTCTCCGAGGCGACGAGCGCCAACGTGTTCCTCGTCCGCGCCGCCGGCGCCGGCGGCGCCACGCCGGAGCTCGCCACGCCGGCGCTCGGGTGCGCGATCCTGCCCGGGACGACGCGGACGTGGCTGCTCGGCTGGGCGGCGACGGTCGGCCTGACCCCGGTCGAGGGCTGGCTCACCGCCGCGGATCTCGCCGGCGCCGACGAGGCGTTCCTGTGCTCGAGCGTCGCCGGCATCCTGCCCGTGACGCGCTTCGACGGCCGGCCGATCGGGGCCGGCGTGCCCGGTCCGTGGACGCTCCGCGCCCGTGACGCCCGCGAGGCGTTCATCCGCGAGCCCGCGTGACCCGCGAGGAGCTCGTCCGCAACACGCGCCAGCTGATCGACGAGGGCGACCGGCTCGTCGCCAACCCCAGCCACGCCGCCCTGCGGGTCTGGCTCCAGCTCACCGACGAGCTCCTCGCCGCCGCGTGGGGCTCGATGGACCGCTACCACCTCGCCTGGCTCCAGGTCGGGCGCCCGAGCGAGGCCGTGCGCGGGCGGTCGATGACCCCCGACGAGGAAGCCGGCTACGTACGCGAGGTGGCGCGGGCGAAGACTGCGGTGCTGCGGATGAGCGTCGATGCGCTCACCCGCCACGGCATGCCGTTCGTTGGCGAGACTCGCGACTGACCGATTGAGGCGCCGGGGCTCGAGCGAGCCACGACGCGCGGCTCAGCTGGCTTTCTTGATCGAGGTGTTGAGCTTCGTTCCGTCGACCTTTACGGCGTAGCACGTGACCTTGCGGTCGCCCTTCCCCCAGCCCTCGGAGGTCGGGGTGAAGGCCGAGAAGTCGAAGTCCTGCGTCGTGTTGATGTCGAGCCCGGAGTACGACGTGAAGGCGCCGGTGCACCGATCGCTGATGAAATTGAAGAACTCGGGATCGCTCGGGTAGGTCCCGGCCGACGGCTCGTAGTTGCCGACGAAGAACACCTCGCCGTCGTGCAGATCGGTGCACGGGTGGTGCTGGACCTCGTCGACGGTCTCGGTCTGCGTCGCCGGCTCGTCGAAGCAGTCGCCGACGGCCAGGCTGCCCGCGCCCCCGGAGATGAACGGGCGGAGCACCCACACCCCGCCGGCGATTGCGGCGATGATGCCGACCCTGATCGCCAGTCCTCGCATGAACGTCCCTCCCCCTTGGGTCAGAGCCTGCGGACCAGGATCGCCCGATCCTCCCGGTCGAAATCGTACCCTGCCCTGGCGGGCGTTCCGTACAGGTTCTGACTCCCGGTGCCAGCCTGCACCTCGAAGCCGAGGGCCAAATGGAACGCGATCGAGGTTCGGTTTGCGGGCCACGTGATCGCGCTGACCACGGTGCGCCCGCCCGCCCGCGCGTCGTCGAAGAATCGCTCATAGAGCGCCCGACCAAGGCCGTGCCGGCGCAGGTTCGGGTTGGCCGCGACGAGGTGGCAGTACGCGACGTCGGGCTTGTCCGGGGAGAGGAAGCCGATCAGGAAGCCCGCGAGGCGGCCATCGGCCGCCTCGGCCAGCCACGAGGTGCCGGTGAAGTGCTGCAGCCAGAGCCTCGGCAGCAGGTGATCGAGCTGGCGCCCGCCCCACCAGTCGTCGACGACCCGGCTGATTGCCTCGTAGTCCGCCTCGGTCGGGCGGCGGAACGTGACGCTCTCGAGACCCTCGCCGGACATCAGCCTTCGATGGGACCCGCGGTCGCGCCCCACGCCGCGGCGAGCGTCGCGATGACCGCCTCGCCGAGGATGAACGGGCCGAAGGTCTCGAGCTGGTAGTCGATGAAGCCGAGCGTCCCGCCCTCGCCGAGCGCGTGCAGCCACGTCGCGATGGCGCCGGCAGCGATCGCCCCGATCGACAGGGCGATCGCGAGCCACATGACCTGGCCTCGAGCCAGGGCCGGCGCCGCGACGTGGCCGGGCACGGCTGCGCGAGCCAGGAGGAGTCCCACGGCGGCGCCGGTCAGGCCCGCGACGAACAGGAGCCCTGCCGTGGAGGCGAGCAGCGCCCCGACCGCGTACAGGCCCGCGGCGCCGAGGAGCGCGGCGACCGCCGCTTTGAAGACGGGAAACGACAGCGGGCCCCGCCTCGATGAGGCCGCCGTGGATCGGCTCTCGCTCGATGCGGGCGGCGCATCTGCGTATCGATCGGAGGGTGGCCGTTCCAGCCGCCCTTTCGGGCCATCCGCAGCTGGGTTGCCGCGCTCGCCCGGCTCCGTGCCTGCCATCGGGTCATCGTACCGGCGCCGGGGAACGCGCGGTAGACTCGCCGCCGTGAGCCATCCGAGCCTGGGACTGCCGCCGCGGAACCTGCGCGCCGGCGATCACGCTGCCGCGACGGCCCTCCGGAGCGCCGGCGCCCGCTTCCGTGCCCGTGCGTTCCGGGCGGCGCTGGATCTCGACCCGACGCTGATGGACCGCTACGACGATCTGGCTCGTCAATCCCTGCTGTCCGACCTCGAGGCGTTCGTCGACCGGCTCGTGACCGCCGTCTCGAGCGGCGACCCTCGTGCCATGGCGACCTTCGCCGACCTGGTCGCGGTTCGCTACCGCAAGCGCAAGGTCCCGATGGACGACCTCGTCACGCTGTGCGAGGGCCTGCGGCGTGCCGCGGCCGCGGTCGTCGAGCCTGATTCGGTTCCAGCGATCGACGCCGCCCTCGACGAGGCGATCGCCGTGTTCAAGTGGCATCGGCGGCTCGCGGGCGACGCCCGGAAGCGCAACACGTTCCTCGCCTTCATCTACAAGGGCGCGTGACGTGACGATCAAGTGGGTCGTGACCGACCCGCTGGTCATGAACGGCGAGCCGTTCTGCTACGGGACACGGCTCACGGTGCGGAACATCCTGGAGCTGCGCAGCAGCGGCTACACGCTGGCGCGAATGCTGAAGGACCATCCCGAGCTCCGGCGGATGGGCGTCGCCGCAGCGTACGCATACGCCGCCGGCCACAGGGACCGCTATGCGGAGTTCTTCGAGCGCGACGGTTCGCTGGCCGGGCCGGGCTACAGCGCGGCGGAGGCCGATGGGCTCCCGGAGCGGTACCGCATCCCGGGCGTGGTGATCAAGCCAGCCTCGGGCTGACGCGCCGGCGCTCTTGCCTGCGCTCGCGACGGCGAACCCGCGGAATCTCCATGGGGCCTTCATATTTCCTCCACGACCCGGTCGGAGGATGGCGCCATCGACTTCTCACACAAAGGAGATGGCACCAGATGAACGGACGAGCAATCGTCAGCTTCCTCGTCGGCCTCATCGTCGTCGGCATCTTCGTCGGCGTCGGGGTCGGCATCTATCAGGCGGGCGTGACCCAGGGCATCGTCGATGCCGGGCGCGTGCCGGCCGCGGGCGTCGTCCCGGTCGCGGGCTACTACGGCTGGGGCTTCCACGGCTTCGGCTTCCTCGGCTTGCTGTTCCCGCTGCTGTTCCTGTTCCTCATCTTCGGGCTCGTCCGGGCGGCGTTCGGACGGGGTCGCGGTTGGGGCGGCGGCTGGAGCGGCCGCTATGGCTACGGCCCCGGCTGGGGCAAGGGCTACGGCCCCGGCTCCGGCGGGCCCGAGGCCTGGCGCGAGGAGCGCGACCGGCAGATCTCCGACCTGCACCGGCGACTCCACGACGAGGAGGCCAGGGGTCCCTCGGGATCCTCAGGGTCCTCCGGCGAGGGTTCCGGAACCTCCGGCTCTGCTCGCTGACGCAACGGGACCTTTCTCGGACGAGCCCGGAGCTCGTCCACCCGGCGGCCGTCGACTCGACGGCCGCCATGGCGTTTCTGGCCGCCGCCAACCTCGGCCGATTTCGAGCCTCTAGAGTGACCGCCGATGCAGACCATCCTCGTCGTCGATGACGAGCCCAAGATCGTCCAGCTCGCCCGCGACTACCTCGAGCACGCCGGGTTCGGCGTGCTCACCGCCGGCGACGGCGCCTCGGCGCTCCAGGCCGCGCGCGTTCGACAGCCCGACCTGGTCGTCCTCGACCTCGGGCTGCCCGGCGTCGACGGCCTCGAGGTCATGCGCACGATCCGCGCAGCGGGCTCGACCCCGATCGTCGTCCTGACCGCCCGGGACACGGAACTCGACAAGCTGCTCGGCCTCGAGCTCGGCGCCGACGACTACGTGACCAAGCCGTTCAGCCCGCGCGAGCTCGTGGCGCGCGTGCGCGCCGTCCTGCGCCGAAGTGAGCGCTCCGCCGAGCCGCGCGAGCGCATCGAGGTCGGCGATCTCGTCCTCGACGTGCCCCGCCTGCGGACGTCCGTCGCCGGCCGGCCGGTCGACCTCACCGCGACCGAGTTCGCGCTCCTGGCGACGATGGCCCGCGAGCCCGGTCGTGTCTTCACCCGTTCGCAGCTGCTCGATGCGGTGCACGGCGTCGCCTTCGAGGCCTACGAGCGGGCGATCGATGCCCACGTCAAGAACATCCGACGCAAGCTCGAGCCCGAGCCGGCGCGGCCGCGCTATCTCCTCACCGTCTACGGCGTGGGCTACCGCGTCGCCGAGGCTGAGAGCAGCTGATGCCGCCACGGCGGCGGCCACCGTGGTGGCCGGAGGACGAGCCCTGGCCGCCACCGATGTCGGCGCGAGGTGGCTGGGGCGGCGCTTGGGGCGGCCCGCCGTGGTGGGGACCCGGTCGTCGCGGCGGAGTGCGCCGCGGCTTCGGCTGCCTCATCGCATCGATGGCGACGCTGGTCGTGTCGGTAGGTGTCCTCGTGCTGTGGCTGCTCGCCGGCCTGTTCGGGCTGTCCGCAGAGGGTCCGCTCGCCTATCTCGCGCGACCCGCAGCACTGGTCGTCCTCGTGGTCGGGTTCGTGGCGCTGGTCGTCGGGATCCGAATCGCGCGCGGGGTCGGGCGGCCGTTGTCGGCCCTCGTGGATGCCGCCGGGCGCGTCGAGGCGGGGGACTATTCGGCACGGGTACCCGAGCCGCAACGGGGCCGCGGCGAGCTGCGTGGCCTGAGTCGCGCTTTCAACGAGATGGCCGCCCGCCTCGAGGCGGAGAACGCGACCCGGCGTCGACTCCTGGCCGACGTGAGCCATGAGCTGCGGACCCCGCTCGCCGTGATCCAGGGCAATCTCGAGGCGCTCCTCGATGGCGTGTACCCGCCCGACGAGGCGCACCTCCGCCCGATCATCGACGAGACCCGGGTGCTCGAGCGCCTGATCGACGACCTCAGAACCCTCAGCCTCGCCGACTCCGGCGCGCTGCCACTCCATCGCGAGCCGACGAACCCCGCGGTGTTGCTCGAGGACGTCGCGGCGGCGCATCGAGCGAGCGCTGCCTCGATCGGGATCGAGCTTCGGGTGGAGGCTGCCGGCGGCCTCCCGGCGGTCGAGCTCGACCCGATGCGGATGCGCGAGGTCATCTCGAACCTCGTCGAGAACGCGATCCGAGCGATGCCGAACGGCGGCTCGATCACGCTGTCCGCGCGCGCCGACCCGTCCGGCCAGGTGATCGACGTGATCGACGACGGGCCGGGCATCCCGCCGGAGCTGCGCTCGTCCCTGTTCGACCGGTTCACCAAGTCGACCGATTCGCGCGGCTCGGGCCTCGGCCTGGCGATCGCGCGCGCGATCGTGACTGCCCATGGCGGCACCATCGAAGCGTCACCCGGCCCCGATGGGCGCGGCACGACGATGCGTCTCACGCTCCCGACGCGCGAAGCCTAATCCCCAGCCGGCCAGTCGGGTTTCCGGCTCGCCTGTTGTACCCTGAACGTGATGACCGACACCGCCGACCCCACCGCGGAGGCGGCTGCGCCCGCCACGAACGGGGCGCCCGAGGGCACCGCTGCGCCCCCCGACGCGCCGCTCTTCGACGCCGAGCGCCGCGCGACCGAGCTCGCGATCCTCGATGCGCTGCGCGCCGTGGTTGATCCCGAGATCGGGATGAACGTGGTCGAGCTGGCGCTCATCAAGCAGATCCTGCTCGGCCAGAACGAGACCGAGATCAAGATGATCCTGACCACGCCCTTCTGCCCCTACGCCGGCTCGATGATCCAGCAGGTGCAGGAGCAGGTGGAGTCGGTCGTCGAGCACCCGGTCAAGGTGACCCTCCTCGCCGAGCGCTGGGACCCGCGCGACGCGGGTCTCATGTGGTGAGTCGCGCGACCTCCATCGACTCGGCACCGGCGACACCAACGTGACCACCTTGACCAACCGGCGCAGTCCGATCGATTCCGCCGTCGCCACGACGCGCGGTGACGACGGCACGACCGGGCTCCTGTTCGGCGGCGAGCGCATCGGCAAGGACGACCCGCGCGCCGAGGCCTACGGCACGATCGACGAGGCCGTCGCGGCGCTGGGCATGGCCCGCGCCAACCTCGGTGCCAAGCGACGGATCGGAACGCTCCCGGCCGGGCTCGGAGGCCTCGCCCAGCTGATCCTGCGTATCCAGCGCGAACTCTTCGTGGTCGGGGCCGAGCTGGCGACGAACCCGGATGCGTGGGACCGGCTCGAAGACGGCCGGACGCGCGTCTCCGAGGCGATGGTCGCCGACGTTGAGCGCGACCTCGTGGAGCTCGAACGGCACCTCGACATGCCGCGGGAGTTCGTCGTGCCCGGCGAGACGCCAACGAGCGCGGCCCTGGAGCTCGCGCGTACGATCCTGCGCCGGGCGGAGCGGCGCGCCGTCGCGCTCCAGCGCGAGGGCCTCATCCCCGGCCCCAACCTCATCCCCTACCTGAACCGCCTCGCCGACCTCGTGTGGGTCTTGGCGCGCGCGGCCGAACGTGCAGAATCGAGAGCGGCGACGCCGGCCAGGAAGCCGGGCGCCGCCAACCGAAGGGAGACCCGAACGTGACGTTCCGACCAAACCAGGGCGAGGGCAGCCTGGGGCAGCAGACCGACACCGAGCGCCTGGTCACCCAAGCACGCCAGGGCAGCGCCGTCCAGGGCGCCTACCTGACCCAGGCGTTCTTCTGGATGTTCGCCGGGCTGCTGCTGACCGCGGGAGTCGCCGCGGCCGTCAGGCTCAGCCCGTCGCTGCTGCAGGCAGCGCTGGACAACGTCCTCCTCGTCATCGTGGCGCAGCTCGCGCTGGTCATGATCATCTCGTTCGGCATTCGCCGCTTGAACGCGACGGCGGCGCTTGGCCTGTTCTTCGTCTACGCGGCGAGCCTCGGGCTCACCATCGGGATCATCGTCATGGCCTACAAGGGCCCGTCGGTCGCCACGGCGTTCTTCTCGGCGAGCGCAATGTTCGGCGGCGCCGCCCTGTACGGCTACACGACCAAGCGATCGCTCGCGGGCCTTCGCGGGTATCTGTTCATGGGCATCTTCGGCCTGATCGCGGCGATGATCGTGAACCTCTTCGTCGGAGGCTCGACGTTCAGCTTCATCATCTCGATCGTCGGCGTGATCCTGTTCACGGTCCTGACCGCGTACCACGTCCAGCGGATCGCGAACGGTGACCTTGCGGTCGCGACAGGTTCGGTCGAGAAGGCTGCCGTGATCGGCGCCCTCCTCCTCTACCTGGACTTCGTCAACCTGTTCCTGTTCCTGCTACGGCTGCTCGGCGGGCGACGCTGAGCCCGGCGGCGATCCCGGCACTGACGCGAGGCCGGCGTCGCGCAGGCTGACGCAGGTCCTTCCTTGAGCGGCGCCGCCCCTCGATGCGGCGGCTGACGAACTGGCCGACGCGCATCGGCTCGGCCGGGTGCGCCCATGCGTAGCCCTGGCCCATGTCGCAGCCGAGCTCGCGCAGCCGGCGCGCCTGCTCCTCGGTCTCGATGCCCTCGGCGACGACGGTGATGCCGAGGCCATGGGCGAGCGAGACGACGGCGCGGATGATGCCGACGTTCGGGTCGCGCACGTCGAGGTCGGTGACGAACGAACGATCGACCTTGATCGTGTCGAGCGGCAGCTGGCGCAGGTAGGCGAGCGAGGAGTAGCCCGTCCCGAAGTCGTCGAGGACGATGCGCACGCCAAGGGCACGCAGCTGCTGCAGGACGCCGAGGCTGGTCTCGGAGCGGTCCATGACGCTGCTCTCGGTGATCTCGAGCTCCAGCGCACTCGGCTCGAGCCCGGTCGAGCGCAGGACCTGGCGGATTCCGTTGGCGAGATCAGGGTCGAGGAACTGGCGAGGTGAGAGGTTCACGCTCATCATCAGGTTCTCGTCCGACCAGCGCATCCGCCACAGCTGGGCCTGGCGGCACGCCTTCTCGAGGATGACCCGGCCGATCGCGACGATGAGCTCGGACTCCTCGGCGAGGGCGATGAAGTCGACCGGCAGGACGAGGCCGCGCGACGGGTGCTGCCAGCGCGCCAATGCTTCGAAGCCGACGATCCGCGACGTCCGCAGGTCGAGGATCGGTTGGTAGTGGACGATCAGCTCGTCGCGCTCGAGCGCGGTCCACAGCTCGGCCTCGACGTCGAGGCGCTCGCGGGCGTGGCGACTGCTGAGCGGGTCGAACATTGCGACCCGCAGCGTCGGGTGGCGCTTGGCGCTGATCAGCGCAATCTCGGCCTCCTGCAGCACGTCGCCGCCGCCCGTCGAGCCCGGCGCGCCCACAGCGATGCCCATGCTCGCGCTGATGAACCACGTCCGCCCGTCGATGTTGAACGGCGGCTTGAGCTCCAGCTGCACGCGCTCCGCGAACGCCATGGCCGCGTCGGCGTCGCTCTCGAGCATGAGGACCGCGAAGGTGTCCCCACCGAAGCGCGCCACCGCGTCGTTCGGCCCGAGGACGGACGAGATCCGGGCGCCGACCTCGCGCAGGACGCGGTCGCCGGCCGCGTGGCCGAGGCTCTCGTTCACGATCTGGAAGCGGTCGACGTCGAGCAACATGACCGAGACCGGTCCACGGTCGATGCCGACCGGACCGGGGGCCAGGGCGTCGACGACCCGCTGGATGAGCGTCTCGCGTGTTGGCAAGCCGGTGACCGGATCATGCGGTGACAGCGCCTGCTCGTGGAGCCGTGCGTTCTCGAGTGCGAACGAGGCGAGCTGGGCGAATCGCTGGAGCGCGTCGACCTCGGGCTGCCGGAAGACCCGGTCGGTCGTGCCCGAGGCGAGGCCGAGCACCCCGACCACCCGGCCGCCGATCGTCAGCGGTACGCCGACGCCGGCGCCGACCTTGCCCTTGAAGGCCTCGGCCGCGTCCTCGAACGCGTCGTAGTCGTCGACGACGAACGGCTTGCCGGTCCGGAAGACGTGACCACCGATGCCCTCGTCGACCGGGAGACGGTAGCCGACGTACTCGGTCATCACGCCGACGGCCGCGCGGACGGTGAGGTGCGTGTCCCCGGGCTCGATGAGGTAGACGTAGCCGGTGCGCACGCCGAGGAGGCGCGTCGCGCGGGTCAGGATGGAGTCGAGGAGCTCCTCCGTCCGGCTGCCGTCGAGCAGCGCCATCGCGGTCTCGTCGAGCGCGGCCACGAACTGGTCGCGGGAGTTGCGGAACGGCGCGCCCTTCGCGAGGAAGAGCGCCTGGTCGGCGGTCTCGACGAGCGCATCCTTCTCGGCCGCGTCGTCCGGATGGCAGGCGACGCCGACGCTGATCGTGACGTGCGGGCCGCCGCTCTCGTCCGGGATGGCCTCGATCGCGGCCCGGATGCGCCGGGCGACCTCCTCGGCCGGCTGGCGCGGGCAGTCGGGCAGGATCACGGCGAACTCATCGCCGCCGTAGCGATACGCGCGGTCGCCCTGGCGGATGCACGACTCGATGGCCCGGCTGACGGCGACGAGGAGCTCGTCACCGGCGGGATGGCCGTTCCGGTCGTTGTAGCCCTTGAACCGGTCCAGGTCCATCATCAGGACGGCGACCTGGCGGCTGGCGCCGACGCTCAGGAAACCGGCCAGCTCACGCTGGAAGGCGCCGTGGTTTCGCAGCCCGCTCAGGGCGTCGCGCTCGGCCTGGACCTTGACCTCGTCGTGGGCCTCGGCGTTTCGCAGCGCGATCGCCGCCTGGGCGGCGAAGAGCTTCGTCAACTCGAACTCGTTCTGGCTGTAGTGCGCCTCGTCGGCACCCATCCGGCCGATGTTGAGCGTGCCCAGGACCTCGCCCTCGGCCATG
>Ga0066710_100005376_pt1 | contig 11653 bp, 9 predicted proteins | sample GraSoiAngelo_159_FD_79666 | JGI IMG/M metagenome (GOLD analysis project Ga0066710, IMG submission 79666) | Grasslands soil microbial communities from the Angelo Coastal Reserve, California, USA - 14_1009_16_40cm | ecosystem: Environmental > Terrestrial > Soil > Grasslands | place: USA... | reverse complement strand
GCTTCTACTACTCGTTCGACTCGAAGTCGCAGCTCACCGCGGAAGCCTTGAAGCATCACTGGGAGTCGCTCCGGCCCATGTACGACCCGATCTTCTCGCCGGCCGTTCCGCCCCTGGAGCGCTTCCGGCGCTATTTCGACTTCCTCTACCAGCGCCACGCGGATCTGAAGAGCAAGGCCGGCCGCGTGCTGGGCTGTCCGTTCTTCTCCGTGGGCTGCGAGGTCACCAAGCAGGACCCGCTCATCGGCGACGCGGTGAGGGCAATCATCAAGAGCAAGACGAAGTACTTCGAGTCGGCGCTGCGGGATGCGCAGGCGGAGGGACTCGTCGACGTCGCCGACGTCCCTGCCCAGGCCCAGGCCCTGTTCGCGTACGTCGACGGCGTCCTGGGGCAGGCCCGCATCCAGAACGACCTGGAGCTCATCCGTACGCTCCCCGAGGGCGTCCGCCGCTTCCTGGCCCTGGAGCCGGCCGCCGTGTAGCCGCCCGTTTCTTTTATCCAATTTGTTGACTAGACGGTAGGCTATTCATCTGGAGGTTCATCCTCTTCTATGTGGATCGTCAAGCTCGCGCTGCGCCGGCCGTACACGTTCGTGGTCGCGTCCCTCCTCGTGTTGATCCTCGGCGCTCTCACGATACGGCAGACGCCCAAGGACATCTTCCCCGACATCGACATCCCGGTCGTGAGCGTCGTCTGGACGTACACCGGGCTGTCCACCCAGGACATGGAGAAGCAGATCACCACGTTCAGCGAGTTCTCCACGTCCTTCGCCGTGAACAACATCAAGAGCATCGAATCCCAGACGCTCAGCGGCGTGGCCGTGGTGAAGATCTACTTCCAGCCCGGGGTCGACGTCGCGGCGGCGGTGGCGCAGGTGACCGCGGTATCGCAGACCATCCTGCGCCGGATGCCTCCCGGCACGACACCGCCGAGCGTCATCCGCTACAGCGCGTCGAGCGTGCCGATCCTCCAGCTCGCCTTGAGCAGCGACACGATGTCGGAGTCCGAGCTGTACGACTACGGGATCTACCGCGTCCGGCAGCAGCTCGCGGTGGTGCAGGGGACGACCCTGCCCCTGCCCTATGGCGGCGCGCCGCGGCAGATCATGGTGGACCTCGACCCGCAGGCGCTGCTGGCCAAGGGGCTCTCGGCCCAGGACGTCAACGCCGCCATCAACGCCCAGAACCTCACGCTCCCGACGGGCACGGCCAAGATCGGGCCGCGCGAGTACACGGTGAGCCTCAACAGCAGCCCGGACGCCGTCGACGCCCTCAACAACATCCCCATCCGCCGGGTAGGGGACAGCATGGTCTTCGTGCGGGACGTCGCCCACGTCCACGACGGCTTCGCGGTGCAGACGAGCGTCGTGCGGCGCGACGGCCGGCGCTCCGTGCTGCTGACGGTCCTCAAGAACGGCGACGCGTCGACCCTGGACGTGGCGAACCGCATCAAGGCGCTGCTGCCGATGCTGCGCGCTTCGGCCCCCCCGGGGCTGCAGATCGAGCTGCTTACCGACCAGTCGACCTTCGTCTCGCGGGCGGTGAGCGGGGTGGTGGTGGAGGGGATCGTGGCCGCCGCCCTGACCGCCCTGATGATCCTGCTCTTCCTCGGCTCCTGGCGCAGCACGCTGATCGTGACGGTGTCGATCCCCCTGTCGATCCTGATCTCGCTCCTGGTCCTGCGCGCGCTGGGCCACACGCTCAACATCATGACGCTCGGCGGCTTTGCCCTCGCGGTCGGCATCCTGGTCGACGACGCCACCGTGGAGATCGAGAACATCCACCGGAACCTGGCCATGGGGAAGCGGCTCCGGCAAGCCATCCTCGACGGCGCCCAGCAGATCGCGGTTCCCGCCTTCGTGGCGACGCTGTCCATCAGCATCGTGTTCGTCTCCGTGCTGTTCCTGGACGGCGCCCCCCGGTATCTCTTCACCCCGATGGCGCTCGCGGTGGGGTTCTCGGTGATGGCCTCCTATTTCCTCTCGCGCACGGTCGTCCCCACCATGGTCCAGTACCTGCTCCCGGCGGAGATCGAGGCGGGCCATGCGGGCCCGAGCGGCGCTCTCGGCCGGTTCCACGAGGCGTTCAACCGCGGCTTCGAGCGCGCCCGCGGACGCTACGTCGAAGCGCTCGGCTGGACGCTCGGCCACCGGCGGGCCGTGTTCGCCGTCTTCGGCGTGACGGTGGCGTCGGCCGCGATCCTGCTGCCCTTCGTGGGCCGCGACTTCTTCCCGAAGGTGGACGCCGGCCAGATCCGGCTCCACGTGACCGCCCCGGCGGGAACGCGCATCGAGGAGACCGAGCGCTACTTCACGGACGTGGAAGATGCGATCCGGCGGATCGTTCCCGAGCCCGAGCGCGCCGTCATTCTCGACAACATCGGCGTCCCCCAGGGGATCAACCTGGCCGTGACGGAGACCTCCACGATCAGCTCCGCCGACGGCGAGGTCCTGGTGAACCTGCGCCCGGACAAGCGGCGCGGCACCGCCAGCTACGTGCGCGAGATGCGCCGCCGGCTGCCGCGGGAGTTCCCCGAGCTGAGCTTCTATTTCCAGCCCGCCGACATCGTCAGCCAGATCCTGAACTTCGGCCTCCCCGCGCCCATCGACATCCAGGTCGCGGGGCTGAACCGCGAGGAGACGTACCGGGCCGCCCGGGCCATCGAGGCGCGGGTCAGGCGGGTGCCGGGCGCGGTCGACGTCCACTTGCACCAGGTCGTGGACGCGCCGCGGCTGCACGTCGCCGTGGACCGCACCCGCGCCGCCGAGGTGGGCCTCACCCAGCGCGACGTGGCCAACGACGTGCTGGTCTCCCTGGCCTCCAGCATCCTCGTGACGCCCAACTTCTGGACCGACGGCCGCAACGGCATCGCCTACCCGGTGGCCGTCCAGGTGCCGCCGCGCCTGGTGGAGTCGGTGGACGACCTCCGGACGACTGCCCTCGGGGCGCCCGGGGCCGCCGCGCCGCAGCTCCTGGGGGACCTGGCTTCCATCGAGCGCCGCACGGCGCCCGTGGTCGCCAACCACTCCAACATCCAGCCCACCTTCAACGTCCGGGCCGACGTGCAGGACACCGACCTGGGCGCCGTCAGCGGGGCGATCCGTCGGATCGTGCACGAGTACGAGACCAGGCTTCCCGCCGGGAGCAGCATCACGCTGCGCGGCCAGGTGGAGAGCATGGATGCGTCCTTCGGGCGGCTGGGCCTCGGCCTCGTCTTCGCGGCCCTCCTCGTCTACGGCGTGATGGTCGTGAACTTCCAGTCGTGGACGGATCCCTTCATCATCATCACCGCCCTGCCCGGCGCCCTGGTGGGGATCGTGTGGATGCTCTTCGCGACCCAGACCACCTTCAGCGTCCCCTCGCTGATGGGCGCCATCATGACGGTCGGCGTGGCCACCGCGAACTCCATCCTCCTGGTCACCTTCGCCAACGATCAGCGCCGCGAGGGCCTGGACGCGCCCGCGGCGGCGCTCGCCGCCGGGCGCACCCGGCTGCGCCCGGTGCTCATGACCGCGGCCGCGATGATCATCGGCATGCTCCCCATGTCCCTGGGCCTCGGCGAGGGCGGGGAGCAGAACGCCCCCCTCGGCCGCGCGGTCATCGGGGGACTGCTCGTGGCCACGGCGGCCACGCTCTTCTTCGTTCCCACCGTCTACACCTTCCTCCGCCGCCGGCCGCCGCAGGGCGAAGCTGACGTTTCGGACGGAGTTGCTTCTTGAGAAAGGCACAGGTGTCATGGACAGCGTGAACCAGATCGATCCCAACGACGTGCCGTACCTTCCGGAAGCTCGCGGCGGGCGCCTCGTCCGATCCCGCCCGGGGGCAATGCGTGTCCTGGCCGGCCTCGGCCTCGGCGCCGTGGTGGTGCTGAGCCTGGGCGTGGCCGGCAAGCTCGGCCAGCGGGCGGCGCTGGCCGAGACGGCGAGCGCGCAGGACCAGGCGCCCGTCGTCACGGTAGTCCGCCCCCACCGGCCCACGACGGTGCCGGCCGTGGTCCTGCCGGCGACCGTGGAGCCGATGCAGGAGACGACGGTCTACGCGCGGACGAGCGGCTACCTCAAGAGCGTGCGCGTGGACATCGGCGATCGGGTCGCCGCGGGTCAGCTCCTGGCCGAGGTCGAGTCGCCGGAGACCGATCAGGCCCTCCGCGAAGCCCGGGCGCAGCTCAACCGGGAGCGCGCGAGCCTTCTCCTCGCCCAGGCGACCCTGGAGCGGACGCGGCAGCTCCACGCGGAGCAGCTCGTGAGCCGGCAGCAGCTCGACGAGCAGGAAGCGGCCTTCGACACCGGGCAGGCCGCGGTCGAGGCGGCGGAGGCCACGGTCCAGCGGCTCGCCACCCAGAAGGACTACGAGCGGGTCGTCGCTCCCTTCGGCGGCACCGTGACGACACGGGGCGTCGACCGGGGCGCCCTCATCACCGCCGGCAGCGGCAGCACCGTGACGAGCCTGTTCACGATCGGCCAGACCGACGCCCTCCGCGTCTTCGTCGACGTGCCCCAGTCCGCCGCCGCGGGCGTCCGCCCCGGCCAGCCCGTCGGGGTCGGGCTGCGCGAGCAGCCTGGCCGCACGATCGAGGGGCGGGTGGTCCGTACGGCCGGGGCCCTCGACCCCCGTTCCCGGACGCTGCGCACGGAGGTGCACCTGCCGAACGACGACCATGTCCTGCTGCCGGGGATGTATGTGGAGGTCGCGTTCCGGGCGCCCTCGGGCGCCCCGCCCCTCGTCGTGCCGGCCAACGCCCTCGTCATCGGAGCCGACGGAGCGCGGGTGGCCGCGGTCGAGGACGGGGCGGTGCGCTACCGGAAGGTCGTCCTCGGACGCGACTTCGGCCACGAGGTCGAGGTGGTGAGCGGCTTGACTGGCGGGGAGTCGCTGGTGGTGAGCCCCGGCGACCGGCTGATGGACGGCCAGGCCGTGCAGGTGGCGGCCGCGGCCACCAAGGCGGACTGACCGCCATGCTCGACGATGAGCTGGAGCGCCGCCGCGCCGAAGGCGCTTCCCGCCGCAAGCGGGTGGAGCAGATGACGGAAGAGGAGAAGACGCGCGCGCTGCTCACCGACGAGCTGACGGGACTGGGCAACCGCCGCGCCTGGGAGGAAGGCGCGCGGCGGCCGATCCAGGCGATGCTCGACGTCGAGGGCCTGAAGTGGGTCAACGACAACCTCGGGTGGGCGGCCGGGGACGAGCTGCTGCGGGCGGTCGCGACCGCGATCCGCGAAGAAGGAGTGCTCGCCTACCGCCTGGGCGGGGACGAGTTCGTGCTGGAGGGCGAGGATCCGGTGTCCATCCAGGACGCCGTCGATCGGATCAGGGAGCGCCTGGGCGCGGCCGCGATCGAGGCGGCCCGCCCGGACGGCTCGGCGCGGCGATTGACGGGAGCGCGGATCCATGCGGGGCTCGGAGGCTCCCTGGACGAAGCCGACGCCGCCCTCAACTCCGCGAAGAGGGCCGGTGTCGCCGCCGGGGAGCGGGCCGCGCGCGGGGACCGGCCCCGCGGGCTCTCCGAGGTCGGCGTCTCGTCCCTCTCGAAACGGAAGGAGCCACCCGGGTCGGGCGCCCCGCGGGCGGTTCTACGCCACCCCGAGGACGATCTTTCCGTGCGAGCGGCCGTTCTCGTTCATGTCCAGGGCGCGCCGCACCTGCCCGAGGGGGAATACCCGGGCGACATGGGGCCGGACCAGCCCCCGCTCGATGAGAGCCACGATCCGTCTCAGATCGTCGGTGTCGTACCTCATGCCGAACTCGACACCGCGGACGCCGGCCCGGGCGGCGGCGGCGCGGTCGATCTCGCCGATCAGGTTGATGAGCATGCCGCCCTTCTTGAGGACGCCCCAGGAGCGCTTCTGGGTGTCGCCGCCTATCGGATCGATGACCACGTCCACGCCGGTGACCTTCTTCTCGAACCGCTCCTTCTTGTAGTCGATGATCACGTCCACGCCGATCCGCTCGAGATGCCGGAAGCCCGGGCGGCTCGCGGTGGCGATGACGTGCGCCCCCTTCCACTTCGCGAACTGGGCCGCGAAGGAGCCCACGCCGCCGCTCGCGCCGTGGATGAGGAAGGTCTTCTGCGGCGAAGCCTTCGCGGTGTCGATCACCATCTGCCACGCCGTGAGGGCGGGCATGGGAATAGAGGCGGCGACCACGAAGCCGAGTGACCGCGGCTTTCGCACGAGGTCCTTGAGCGGGGCGACGGCAAAATCCGCGAAGCTTCCCCAGGTCTCGCCGAGGACCTCGTCGCCCTTTCGCAGGGACGTGGCCGAGCCGGACGCGACCTGCACGATGACGCCCGCGAAGTCCTGACCGAGGGTCAACGGAAGCTTGTCGGCCCCCCGAGGGTTGTAGATCCTCTCCCGGACCATCCAGTCCACCGGGTTCACGGCGGCGGCGCGGATCCGGATCAGCGCGGCGTTCTTCTTGATCCTGGGGACGGCGATCGTCTCGACCTTCACCTTCTCCGAGCCGCCGAATGCGTGAATCCGCGCCGCTCTCATGCGCCCCTCCAGGCGTGGCCATCCGGACGGCGGCGGCCGTCCGCGCGCGCCGCCGGCTATTTCCCTCGCGCGACGGTCGGCTCGGGGCGTGGGCGAGCCGGGTCCAGGCTGCCGTAGGCGCCGTGGACGTAGCACCATGTCCAGGTGTCGCCCGGCGTGACCGACCTCATGACCGGATGTCGGGTGTCCTGGAAATGCGCGGTCGCGTGTTTTCGCGGCGACGAATCGCAGCAGCCGACGTGGCCACAGGTCCGGCATTCGCGAAGCTGCACCCACTTCGTGCCCTCGGACAGGCAGTCTTCGCAGGCGTCGGGCGTCCGGGCCGGCGGGAAGTCGCTCGGGCTCAGGTTCTCGAGGTCCTCACAGGATTTCATTGAACTCCTCCGTCTTCGACCGTTCATGCAGCACTCGTGCCAGGATGCGCCGGCCGAACGGGCCGGCACCTGATCTCTCCGCGAAGGGCGGCCGACGCGCCGCTCTCGTCACCGCGGCTCGGGCGCCCCCGGTCCGCGTGCGCACGCGGCCGCGCGGCCGAGCAGCAGCTCGCGCTCGCGGGCGTTTCGAGTCAGCGTGGCCGCGCGCTCGAACTCCGTGCGGGCCTCCTCGAAGCGCCCGAGCCGGGACAGGAGGTCGCCCCGCACGCTCGGCAGGAGGTGGTAGCCCTTGAGCGACGACTCCGAGGTCAGCGCATCGACCCGCTCGAGGCCGGCGGCGGGCCCGAACGCCATCGCGATCGCGACCGCATGGTTCAGCTCCACGACCGGTGAGGGTGTGAGCTGGGCGAGCGCCCCGTAGAGTCCCGCGATGCGCGCCCAGTCGGTCTCGGCCGCGATACGCGCCCGGGCATGACAGGCGGCGATCGCGGCCTGGAGCGCGTACGGGCCGAGCGTGCCGCCGAGCTTCTCGGCCCGCTCGAGCGCCGCGAGACCACGATGGATGAGCAGCTCGTCCCAGCGCGCGCGGTCTTGATCGAGGAGCAGGACGGGCTCTCCCGACGGACCGGTCCGCGCGCCCAGGCGCGACGCCTGGATCTCCATCAGCGCGACGAGCCCATGGACCTCCGGCTCCTTCGGAGCGAGCTCGCCCAGGATGCGGCCCAGCCGGAGGGCATCCTCGCACAGCGCCGGCCTCATCCAGTCGTCGCCGGCGGTCGCCGCGTAGCCCTCGTTGAACACGAGGTAGAGGACCTCGAGCACCGACGACAGGCGGGCGGCGCGCTCGGCCCCCCGGGGGACCTCGAAGGGGACGTGCGCCTCGGCCAGGGTCCGCTTGGCCCGCACGATGCGCTGGGCGACGGTGGGCTCCGGGACGAGGAACGCGCGCGCGATCTCGCCGGTGGTCAGGCCTCCCACCAGGCGCAGCGTGAGCGCAACGCGCGCCTCGGTCGACAGGACGGGATGACAGGCCGTGAACATGAGTCGCAGGAGGTCGTCGCCGATGTCGTCGTCGATCGCGGCCTCGAAGTCGGCCGCCGCCAGCTCCTGCCTGGCCTCGAGCTGGCGACCCAGCTCTTCGTGCTTGCGTTCGAGCCGCTTGCTGCGGCGCAGCCGGTCGATCGCGCGGTGCTTCGCAGTGGCCATGAGCCACGCGCCCGGGTTGTCCGGGACGCCCGACTCCGGCCACCGCTCCAGCGCCGCGACGAGGGCGTCCTGCGCCAGCTCCTCGGCGAGACCGACGTCGTGCACGATCCGCGCCAGACCGGCGATGAGCCGGGCCGACTCGATCCTCCAGACCGCGTCGATCGCCCGATGTACGTCGGCAGCCGTCACGGCTACCGATCACACCATCTTCACTCCGTCACTGCAAGACGACGCGGCCCGCGAGCGGGGATCGGCCAGGCTTCCTTCGCCGCGAGCCGCTAGGCCACCGCCGGGCGCCGGGCCACCCGCTTCGTGATCAGCAGGACCAGGGACGCCACGCCCCACCCCAGGAGCACCGGGGCGACGATGCCGATCGTCAGGTGGGCGAGGGCATGGTTCCACTGGTTGGGGCTCCGGGCGAAAGGCGGCCCGCTGTACTCGGGAGCCGCGTAGATGTTCGGGAAGCCGGCGATCGCGAGCAGGATCCCGGTCACCGCGATCGCCTGCACGAGCACCACCTGGAAGAGCATGAGGGGAAGGAGCTGCTTGTAGCTGCCGAAGCCCTTGGCGTGCACCGCGGCGCCGTAATAGAGGATCGCGGCCCAGCCCACCACGGTCATCGACAGGAACGTGACGGTGCGGTCCGGCAGGCCCGCCAGGGAGAGGCCCAGCCGGGCCAGGCCGACGGCGGCGATGAGCGCGAGCCACACCTTCTGGAAACCGAGGTACTCCGAAACCCGCTTGCCGAACATCCAGTCCTCCTTTGTTGGTGAGCGTCTGCTGGACGAAGGAATCAGGCCGCCTGTTCGCAATTGATCATCCATGGTATGGCGAACCGATCGACGAGCAGTCCGGAGGCACTCCGTCCGCCATCGGCGAGTCCCCGTGCTTCTGCATGAAGGTTGTCTTGCCGCCGAAGCACTTCTCGTAGAACTTGAACGCGGCCTCGCATCGACCATCGAAGCTCAGGTACGCATTGACTCTCATCGCTCACCTCGCGCGGGAGAGGGCGGCTCATCGAAGAACGGGCGCATCTCGATCTCGGCCTCCGCACCCGGCTTGAGGTCGACGGCGAAGGGGGCGCGCTTGGCCCATTCGATCGCCTCTTCCTTCGACTTCACCTGGATCAGCCAGTACCCGGCGACCAGCTCCTGTGTACACGACGAAGGACGAGTGGCCGGATCGACAGGTTCCGCTTTCTTCATCGGAAATGCATAACCCGCCCCATCGGCGGGACCTCAATCGGGTCCCCCTCGCCGTGTCTCCTTCGGCGCCGGAGCAGTCCTGATCGGGATCAGCGCCCTCAGCCGAGGCTCGCGGAGGTAGAGGCCCAGCCAGACGATGATCTCCAGCCCGATCTGGAGGAAGGACGGATCGCCGACCCGCCAGGCCGTGCAGATCGTGCCGCCGACGTATCCGGCCAGGAGGATGGCGCCCAGGACCGACGTCGCCGGAACCAGGTAGATCACGACGCACGAGAGCTCCAGGACCGCCAGCGGCGTGACCATCGACTCCGGCAGTCCCAGATGGGCCATCCCTTGCGTCAGCTCGGGTCCGCCCTTGAGCTTGATGAACACGCTCAACAGGAAGACGAGTGACACCAGGACCGAGATCGCCCGACCGACCCACACCACTCTTCCGCTCGCAGCCATCATCCAACCTCCTCGAGAATGAATCGGGATGTCCGCGACGCCGACCTGGAACCGGTCCAGCAGCTCCTGCACCTCGGGGTCGCGATCGAGATCGATGTAGGTGTGGGGGTGGCCGTTGCGGGTCAGGAACTCCTTGGCGCGGAGCGTCCCCGCCGAGTGCGCCGACCCGATCAGCACGACGTCGCCGATGCCTTGCGTGACGAGCTCGACCCGCCGGAGGATGAAGGCGCGCATGAGGATCTCGCTCAGCTCGGCGTCGGTCTGGACGAGCGCGAGCAGCTTGTCGCGATCCACCTCGATGACTTCGCCCGGCTCGCTCGCGCGTATATGCCGAGAGTCTCCCCCGGATGCCGTGGCCATGATGGGCGAGTCTCCGTGATCGTGCGTCCGCGGCACATCACGGCATCGGGCGCTTCTACGCTACCACCGGTAGGGCCGCCGCGCGTACCACGATCGTGGTAGGCCTCTGCGCGCGAACGCGGACGGCGGTCTCAACCCCGCATGCCGGGTTCCCCGAGCGAAGTGGACGGTGCGATCCGCGTTATCATTGGCTCCCGGCCGACGGGAGGCATTGAAATCGATGCGCGAGCGCCTGCGCGCGCGTAACGAGTGGACGCTCGCCGACGCGCTGCGGCGCGCTGACGGCCGGCTGGCCGCCGCGTGGTGGACCATCCTCGTCCTGCGCGGGCTCCTGCCGGCGCTCTTCGCCGTGGCCATGGGCGCGCTGATCGGCGCCGCGCAGCGGGGCGCCGGCCTGACCGCGCCGCTGGGACTGGTCGGCGTCGTCTTCGTGCTGCTGCAGGTGCTGCCGCCCGTCCACAAGGCCGTGGGCGCGAATCTCGGCAGCCGGACGGCGGCCTGGCTCTACGACCAGCTCACCCGCGCCTGCGTCCGGCCTCCCGGGATGGGTCACCTGGAGGACCCGAAGCTCACCAGCGATCTCACGATGGCCCGTGACTTCGACCTCGGCATCACCGGGCCGCCGATGTCGATCTCCATGGACTTCATCGCCGGGGGCCTGGTGGAGATGGTGGGTGGCCTCGCGTCGGCCGTGGTGCTGGCCGCTTACGCCTGGTGGGCGTCGCCGCTGCTGGTCGGGGCCTGGCTGGCCACGCACTGGCTGCTGCGCGAGAGCGCGGTGTGGCGCGACCGGAACACGGAGGAGGTGCGCCAGGCCCAGCGGCACGCGGACTACGCCTACCGGCTCGCGGTCGAGGCGCCAGCGGCGAAGGAGCTGCGGCTCTTCGGCCTGGGGACCTGGACGGTCGAGCGCTTCCGCACCCAGCGGCGGCGGCTGTTCGAGCTGCAGTGGAAGGCCACGCGCCTGCGGGAACGGCCCGTGCTGGGGAGCCTGCTGCTGGTGCTCGCCGCGAACGTCGTCGTGTTCTGGTCGCTGGGCGCCGCCGCCGCCGACGGCCGGCTCCCGCTCGACCGGCTGGTCACCTTCGCGAGCGCCGCCCTGAGCACGAGCATGATCGCGTTCGGCGGCCTGTCGTGGGCCCTCGACGGCGCCGCGGCGCCGGCCGCCGCGGTCCTGCGGCTGCAGGCGACCATGGATCCGGCCGGGGCGCTGGTTCGGGGGCACGTCACGCCGGCGCGAATGCCGGCGCGGGAGATCCGTTTCCGCGAGGTGTCGTTCTCTTATCCCACGTCCGGCGGGCCCGTGCTGGCGGGCTTCGATCTCACGATCCCGGCCGGCTCGTCTCTCGCCATCGTCGGCCAGAACGGCGCGGGGAAGACGACGATCGCGAAGCTGCTGTGCCGGCTCTACGACCCGCAAGCGGGCTCGATCGAGGCCGACGGCGTGGACCTCCGGGCGCTCGACATCGACGGCTGGCGCTCGCGCGTGGCCGCCGTGTTCCAGGACTTCATCCGCTTCGAGCTGCCCCTCCGCGACAACGTCGCTCCGGCCGGCGCTCCGGACGACGTG
>Ga0066710_100005375_pt1 | contig 11653 bp, 7 predicted proteins | sample GraSoiAngelo_159_FD_79666 | JGI IMG/M metagenome (GOLD analysis project Ga0066710, IMG submission 79666) | Grasslands soil microbial communities from the Angelo Coastal Reserve, California, USA - 14_1009_16_40cm | ecosystem: Environmental > Terrestrial > Soil > Grasslands | place: USA... | reverse complement strand
GGAATTGGCTGGAATCATACTTCCGTCCGCAGATTACTTGGTAGTGCTCCATTTCCAATTCCGAATCGCCGGACGCTATCTTTTCAACGCAGAGACCCTGAGAACGCAAAGGATTTAACCACTGATTATCCCTGACTGCCGCGACGGGCGCGAGTACGGCGGGTGAACGCCGATGGACCCACACCAGAAAAGTCTAACGCCCTCTGGCGCTGGCCGCCGCCATCGGCCTGGAGCCGGGCGACGAGGTTCAATGGGAGTTGCTGGACCGCGGCGAGCTTCATCTCCTGCGGCTCAATTCCCCCGCGGTTAAAGCCAAATCCAAGGATCCAGAATCGTAGCCCGACCCCAACATAACGACACGATTTGCGGCCAGTGCCAAAATTCCACACCCTTTGTCCGCGCCGATCCTACGCCGCTGCCCGGCCTATCACGCGCCGCCCGCCTCGGGGACAGAATCTATGTATGGCGGGGACCGGGACGAGTTCCTTCTCAGGATACCGCCGAGCCGTCAGCCTTCCCCCGAAGACGCAGGGTTGTCTCGCAACTGGGAATATTGGCTGGTCACTGACCGGTCAACCTCCGCCCCTACATCGCGGTCGATGGCCAACGCTTCTGCCAGGCTTACGTCAAGGATGACCGTTTCAACCGGATCAGAGTCGTTGATGTCCGAATAGAGCCGCCACGCATATCTCCGGTTGACGATGATTTCCCGTCGGCAGACCCTTTTGATGAACTTTTTTCGTGGACCAAGTTCAAATCGGGCTAATTCCCAGATTCGCTTTCTGACCGGATTCATGACGTGTCGGCTCGACATGAACTGACGAAATCCGGGATTCAAATCACATCAGGTATTCACCCCATATTCTGGAGGGCAAACACCCACCCGCGTTGCAATGCGAGTTCGATCATAAGTTGGGAGAAGCCTGACCCTCTGTCGTTTTGCGGCAACTTGTGACTTAACGCATTTAAGCTTCCAACATGCCGTTCTTGGCAGCACGACGCGCGGAAACTGGCACTGCCCAACAGAGTGTGGAGATCGGTTGCGGTTTTGTGGACACGCCAGCGCCGCTTTGGCCTGAGGCCATTCGAGGCGCTCCAGCGGTTTCCACAGCTTTCCGCCGACCACATCGGGGCACGCTTCTTGGCATAATCGAACCGTGGCACATGGTAACTCCAAGTTGCCACCGCCGCGCCGGAACCCTGCGGCGAACCCGCTGCGCCACATTCAGTTCCGGCCCAATGCCCAGGAGGCGTTATTCCTGGCGGCTTCATTTGCGTCACCTGGGCCTTGGGGACGGAATCCCAAGCCGTTGGCGCTTGAGCCGCGCGGCCAGCACTGTTCGCCCCGTCCGCCGGGAAACTTCCTCGTCTGGAAATCTTCCCAAGAGGTTTTCTTCGGTAGTTGTCCACCATTGATGGCGTGGTAATCTCAATAGTATTCGTTTGCTCCGAATCGAATACAATGTTCGACCCAGACGATGAGCAAGTTCCTTGTCGGGCATTGTTCCGAGTAACCGTTCCTCGGCTACTGTCCAATCCCGGTTCCGGCCGATAAAATGAGGAATGTTGAGTTGTCTGCGACGGGTGCCCACAGTGTTTATATGGCGTTTCAGCAGTTGAGCGACCTGCTTGTCAGACCGGGTCCCTAACAACTTTTCTTCCTCGCGTGTCCACGGCCGCCGCGCCTGATTTTTCAGAGCAATCTTGCGTCTTCGACGGCGTCTCTCCACCGCACCGGGCGTGCGGCGCACCATCCCGGCGATTTCCTTGTCTGATTTGGTACCCAAGAGCCGATCTTCCTCCGGGGTCCAAAGGTTTTTGACCCCGCCCGTTTCGGTTACGCGCGGAATGTTTCGCGACAGACGCCGTTGCCGCACGGCGGACAGGTCGCGACCGACCAGCTTCGCGACCAGACTGTCGGGCTTAGTGCCGAGCAGTCTGTGTTCTCCTTCCGTCCACGATTCTGGACGCACCGGATGGGGGGCCGGTCTCTTGCGTGTGCACTGAACGGCGGGGTTCATGCGGGGGATTCGCTTCCTTGACTTTGAATCGGACCAATCTGCCATAGGCTTGTCGCTTCTCAACCAACTCTTGCGAACCGTGTCGGGCTCAACGGCGCGGTCGCTCAGCGCCGCAAAACAAACTCAACAATCAAGAGCCGGGCCGTTTGGTCACATTACATTAGCGTCACCGCACTCTGGAGACGGTGTTCGTCGTGCTCGTCCCCCAAATCAATTCTACTTCTGTCGGCGTTCGCGGCCCATACCCCATTTGTGGTAGGCCCGATTGATGCAGCTTCTGCTCAAAAAGGGGTCGAAAAGGGGTCGGTCCTAAACATTGACGCAATTGGCTTTTGATCATCTCACTTCCGCTTACGCGGCTGCCTAGAGAACAAATTCGACACGTGCGTCCAAGCCCCCAATTACCTCCGTTGCCAGAAATCAACCGTGTTTGGTCTCGTCGAGAGCGGTGCCCTGGGAAAAACAGTCTGGGCGAACGCTTGAATGCTTCGAGTCGGACCTTGGAAACGAAGCAGACATTGGGAGCGGGGCAGTTGCGGTTCCGCACTCAGATTCCAGTGCTCGAATCCCAAACTGCGCCATGCTTATGGGCCCTGGCATGAGTGCCGCGGGGGAGGAGCAATCGGGAGCAATGGAAAAGCCCGCGCAGAATATTCAAGCCGGCTCTCTGTCTTGAGCGCTCAATTGCGACTTCAGCGCTGCCAGCATTCCATTGAAGAAACTGGCGGATTTCGGAGTAGCGGTTACGGTGGAATCAATATTGACGAGCGTGGGCAGTGAACTTTGCGTGGGAATGTCGTGATAGGGAAGAACCGTTTTGATACCGCCGGACAGGCCCACGCGGGAATAAGCATCCTGCACGTGAATTTGCGGGGTCAACGTGAGCCGATAACCGAGCCGCGCCAGGAGTTCTTCATACGAATTCGTACCGTTCACCCCTTCGCAGAGCGCCTCGCGGTCGGCAGACAGGCTGTCGAGTACGGCTTTAAGCCCTTTGAACGGTTCTCGTGCCAAAACGCGTTCAAATTTTTGCTGCCTGGCTTCCATGCCCGTGTTGGCTGATTGGTTTGGGGTCGTGAACAACCATAATAGCACATTTCAGCGAAGTCACAAAGAAATCCGGCAAAAATAAAATTTCCAAAATCTGCGCCCAATCCTTTGACGGCATGAATGTTGCCTTATACATTGTTCTAGAAAGAATTAGAAGTAATGAATGTCCCGCAGGCAAATCGAGCAGTGACGCAAAACCATCGGATGGTGGGTCGCACGGAGATCGCTCGCCCGGCTCGGACATCGCGTAAACGGATGGAATTGACCAGCTACGGTCTGCTGACGGTTAAGGTTCGCTGATCCCACGGGGTGAGGTGCAGCTCGGCTTTCCGTCGCTGGTCGGCGACGGAAATGAATATAACGGTAAATGTAGAATTCTCAAATCTGAGTTGCGACAGCGCCGACTCTGCTGCCCTGCCACCTTCACTATTGCCCAAGTCCGAACCTCGTCCCGGGCGGATTGTTACGCTGGCTTCACTTTCTCGGACGATTCCCGACCGGCTGATCGGCAATACCCTTGCGCGGTTTGCCCGTTCGGAGATGGACGGTTCGGTTCTTCTGGTCCGGATTGGTGCCGGCGAGTCGGGTTTTTCGTTCGCGGACTTCGCGGCGGTCCAGCCCGGGCTGAATGGCGAGTTTTGTTTCGCGAAGGGTCTCCGAGACGCTGAATGTGGATTCCAGCGCCTTGATCTTCGGATGACGGGAGAGCCTCAGGACTCGAGTTTTGTGAAGCCATTGCTTGAACATCTCGCCCATTACTTTCGCTTCGTTCTCCTGCGAGTCGGCCCCGACGTGTCCGATCAGGTTCTTTTCGAATGCCTGGCCCACTCACACCTGACCTATCTCTTCGTGCGCCAGTCCCAAGAAAACCTCTATGACTTCGACCTCCTCATTCGAGAGGCCCGCTCGCGGTTCGATGGCGAATGGTCCCGGCTCAAGACCGTCCTGTGTCTCTCTGGCGGCGAACAGGCCCGGATGACAGATGAATTGGTAAGAAAAGCCGGCGGCCCCCTGCACGCGTTCATCCACGATTGCCCCTCTTCTGCTGCGGACGCTGAAAGCCCAACCCGCGCGCAGAGCAAGGCGTTCGGCAGTGACATTCGCCGCCTGGCGCGGGAAATCGGCGGTTGCCGGGTCGGTCTGGCGCTTTCATCGGGCGGCGCCAAGGGTCTGGCGCATATAGGAGTCGTGCAGGTTTTGGAGGAAAACGGGATCGAAGTGGACATCATCACGGGTTGCAGCATGGGGGCGTACATCGCCGCCGCTTGGGGCTATGGATTGGACGGACAGGAAATGGAGAAGATCGCGCGGGAAGTGGGAGGAAGCTGGGGAGTCTGGCGTTTGGTCGATCCGGTCTTTCCGCCGCGCGAGGGGTTCATTCGCGGCCGCGCGGTAAAAAAACGCCTACAAAGGACGTTGGGAGACAGGCATTTTACCGAGTTGCCGCGCCCGATTCGTATCGTCGCCACCAACCTGTACACGCTCGACCGCATGGTGTTTTCAAGCGGCGAAGTTGCCTCGGCCGTACATGCGAGCATCGCCATTCCCGGTGTTTGCGCGCCCGTGGTCATCGATGGGGAAACTTACGTGGACGGCGCCATTGCCGATCCCCTGCCGGTGGACGTGCTCGAAGAGCTGGGCGTCAACCGCATCATTGCGGTGAACACAATTCCCACCCCAACCTATATGCGCTGCTGCGTGGAGCTGGAGCGCGAACAGGAGGCGTTGTATGGGCGGCGGCACCTTTTGCTCCGGGCGCTCAACCGGCAGGTCAACTACTTCGCGCCCGGCAACATTCTCGACATCATGATGCGGGCGGTTCAGGGCTCGCAAATCCGCGTGGCTGAAGAGTCCTGCCGCCGGGCCGACGTTGTCCTCCGACCCTTGTCCATGGACGCGCGCTGGTACGAGTTTGACAAACCGACCAAATACATCGCGCTGGGCCGGCGCGTGGCCGAGGAGCACCTGGAGGAAATCAAATCGCTCGTGAAGAAACGGGCTGCGTCGTATGAATATGAAGTTGCTGACCGCCAAATGGCAGGAATTGCCTGAGAAAATCCTTCGCCGGTTGCAGGCGGAAAAGTTCCGCCGTTACCTGGGCCAGGTCGTGTGGCCCTTCTCCGCACACTATCGCGCCTTGTTCGGGCAGCTCGGACTCAGCACGGACTCTTTTCGGTCGCTCGACGATCTACAGCGTTTGCCCTTCACCTCAAAGACGGACCTGCTCAACACGCCCGCCAACCCGCAACGGCTGAAGGATTTCCTGCTGATTCCTGAGGAACAGGCGCTGGCACGCCGGCCCTCGACGCTGCTGCGCGCGTTGTTGCGCGGGCGGGAGAGGGTGAAGCGAGGTTTGGAAGCCGAATTTCGCCCCATTTTCATGACCACGACGACGGGCCGTTCCGCGGACCCGATTCCCTTTTTTTACTCGCAACATGATTTGGCCAACCTGACGCTGGCGGGCGATCGGCTCTTTGAGGTCTGTGGCACCCAACGCCAGTGGCGCGCCGTGAGCCTGTTCCCTTACGCGCCCCATCTGGCGTTCTGGCAGACCCATTATGGGGCGATGGCCTTTGGCGTTTTTGTCGCCAGCACCGGCGGCGGCAAGGTGATGGGCACAGATGGAAATCTTCGGCTCATTCAGAAAATCAGACCCGAGGTGATCATTGGCATGCCGACGTTCCTCTATCACGTCCTGCACCAGGCGGCCGAGCAGCGATTGCGCTGCGAGAACCTGCGCCGCATCGTGGTGGGTGGCGAAAAGGTTCCCGACGGCATGCGGCGCAAGCTGGCCGGTCTGGCCGCTGAACTGGGTGCCCGCGAAATCGACGTGCTGGCAACCTATGGTTTCACGGAAGCCAAAATGGCCTGGGGCGAATGCCCGGTCGCGCTCGACCAGACGCCCGGCGGCTACCATCTCTTTCCCGACCTGGGCATATTTGAGGTCATCAATCCGAAATCCGGCGAGCCGGTCCCCAACGGCGAGCCCGGCGAACTCGTTTTCACTCCGCTCGACGCCCGCGGCACAGTGGTGCTACGTTATCGCACGGGCGATTTTATTGACGGCGGTCTGGTTTATGAGCCTTGCCCGCATTGTGGCCGGAGAGCCCCGCGATTGGTCGGAAATATCTCCCGCAGTTCCGAAGTGAAGGAAATGCGGCTGGATAAAATCAAAGGCACGCTCGTGGATTTCAATCAACTCGAGCACGTCCTGGACGACGCCGAGCACGTCGGCGCCTGGCAGCTCGAATTGCGCAAGCGCAACGACGACCCCTTGGAGGTCGATGAACTGATTCTTCACATCGAGAGGACCGGCACGGTTCGCGACGACAAACTGATACGCGATCTGAACAATCGTTTTGCGGCGAAAACCGAGATTCATCCCAACCGGATTGTTTTCCACGACGGCGACGAAATGCGCGAATTGCTGGGAGTGGGCGTGCAACTCAAGGAACAGAAGATTGTCGATCACCGCAAAACGGGACCCGCGTCTGGCCCGACCCAAGCACCGGAGGGCGACCGATCCGACCAGGATGCCAGCGCGGCGGAAACCCTGGAGCTAGCCAAATGAAGACCGAGCGACTGGTCATCGTGGACGGAGTCCGCACGCCCTTTTGTAAAATGGGCACCGATCTCGCGCGGGCCGGCGCGGACGAACTGGGGCGCATCGCCGTCAACGCGCTGCTCACCCGGACGGGCCTCGACCCAGGCCGGATTGATGAAGTCATTTTTGGCTGCGTGGGCCAGCCGTTTGAGGCGGCCAATATTGCGCGCGTCATCGCCCTGCGGGCGGGAATTCCCGAGCCTGTTCCGGCGGTGACAGTGCATCGGAACTGCGCGTCCGGCTGCGAGGCCCTTACGCAAGCTTACGAAAAGATGGTCGCCGGCCGCGGCTCGGTGTTCGTCGTCGGCGGCACGGAGAGCATGTCGCAAATCCCGCTCCTGTTCAGCCAGTCGGCGGCGGCCAAGTTCGCCGCCTTGTCCAAAGCGAAGACTTTCGGCCGGAAACTGGGTGCGCTGGCGTCGTTCCGCCCGTCGGATTTTCGGCCGCGGATCGGCCTCCAACTTGGTCTGACCGACCCGGTCTGCGGGCTGAACATGGGCGAGACCGCCGAAGTGCTGGCGCGCGAATTCGGCGTGAGCCGGCAGGAGCAGGACGATTTCGCCCTCGAATCGCATCGCCGCGCCGTCGCCGCGGGCGAAAGACTCGCCGAGGAAATTTGCCCGGTATTTCCGGCTTACCCCGCATTCCGCGCGGGGAGCGCGGCCATTGTGCATGACAATGGCCCGCGAGCGAATCAGACTTCGGCGGCGCTGGCCAAACTCAATCCGGTCTTCGACCGCAAGACCGGGACGGTGACGGCGGGCAACGCTTCGCAGATCACCGATGGCGCCGTGGCGTTGCTGGTCATGTCCGAATCGAGGGCGGGCGAATTCGGATTCAAGCCACTCGGATATCTGGCCGGTTACAGTTATGCCGGCTGCGACCCGGCGCGGATGGGGCTGGGCCCCGTGTTTGCCATTCACAAGGCGCAAGCGCAGACCGGCTGGACGCCCCGCGATGCCGACCTGATCGAAATCAATGAAGCTTTCGCTGCCCAGGTGTTGGCCGTGTTGAAGGCGCTCGAGTCGGAAAAATTTGCCCGCAAAGTTTTGCGACGCGACGCGACGCCATCAACCGTCCCGCGTGACCGGCTCAACGTTAATGGCGGCGCGATTGCACTCGGTCATCCAGTGGGCGCCACTGGCGCGCGGCTGGTCCTGACGAGTCTGAAGGAATTGAAACGACGAAATGCCAAGCGCGCCCTGGTATCGCTTTGTGTCGGCGGCGGACAAGGCGTGGCTCTGTGGCTGGAGGCCTTATGAGAAGTCAAATTCTAAGCGCAGATGACCGGCAAGTGGGTCCCGAGGGCGATCGGCCCCCACCCCCATCGGCGCCCTCATCCCCGACCCCGGAAAGGACGTTCCGCCTGGTTCATCGGCAGGTCACCGACGATCAGATCTGCGTCCTGACCTTCGATCGTCCGGATTCCTCCGCTAATGTTTTCGATCGGGCTACGCTGGAGGAACTGAATGAGCAACTTCAGTTCATCGCAGAATCTCCTGGCCTCAAGGGCCTGGCGCTGGCCAGCGCAAAAAATTCCATCTTTATCGCGGGTGCCGACCTGCACGCGGTGGCGCATGCATCGGCGGGCGACCTGGCGGAGCTGATTGACCGGGGGCAAAGCGTTTTCAACCGGCTCGAGTCGCTGAGGATTCCGACGGTGGCGGCCATTCATGGCGCGTGTGTCGGCGGCGGCCTGGAGATGTGCCTGGCCTGCGATTATCGCGTCGCTTCCTCCGACCGGGCGACGAAGATTGGCCTGCCGGAGACGCAACTTGGCATTTTGCCCGCGTGGGGAGGCAGCACGCGGTTGCCGCGGCTGATCGGGTTGCCGCGCGCCCTGGATATCATCCTCGCGGGGAAAACACTCCCCGCGAAACCAGCGCTCAAATGCGGCCTGGTGGATGACCTCGTGCCGCGCGAGCTGTTGGTCGAGTTCGCCTGCCGGAAAATCCTCGCTTCCGGCCGCCAAGGACGTCGCTGGCGGCGCGGATGGAAACATTGGCTGACCAACAACCGGCTCTTTGCCGCCGCCTGATCACGGCTGGTCGAATGGAAACTGCGGAAAGAGACCCGCGGACACTACCCGGCGGTGGTCAAGGCGCTCGAGGTGGTGAGCAAAGGCATCTCACGTCCGCTGGCCGGCTCCCTGGCGTTGGAGCGCGAGGCCATTCTCGAGCTGGCGCAGACAAAGGAGTGCCGCAATCTGGTCCGGATTTTCTTCATGCAGGAACGGGCGAAGAAACGCAGCTATGCCGCGGCAGACGCCGGGGCGTCCGTGAAACCGGTGGTTCGCGCGGCCGTCATCGGCGCGGGCGTGATGGGCGCCGGCATCGCGCAATGGCTCAGTTCGCGCGGCCTGCCCGTGCTTTTGCGCGATATCAACGCCGAGCAGGTGGCGCGAGGAATGGCCAGCGTGGCTCAACTCTACCACGAAGGCGCGAAACGGCACCGGTTCACCAAACTCGAGGCTCGCGCGGGTCTGGACCGCATATTCCCCAGCGCCGCTGAAGTGTCGTTGCACAACGTCGATCTGGTCATCGAGGCGGCGGTCGAGAAAATGGATTTGAAAAGGAAGATTTTCGAGCGGCTCGGCGAGCTGGCGGGACCGGACACCGTCCTGGCCACCAATACATCGGCTCTGTCTGTGTCGGAAATTGCCGCCGCCACGAAATCCCCGGAGCGCGTTGTCGGCGTCCATTTCTTCAATCCGGTGCATCGGATGCAGTTGGTTGAAGTGGTCGTCGGGCGGCAGACCCGTCCGGAAGTGGTGCAACGCACGCTGCGGTTCGCGCAGCAAATCGGCAAGCTACCGATCGTCGTCAAGGACAGTCCGGGTTTCCTGGTGAACCGGATTCTGATGCCGTATCTGATTGAAGCGGGGCATCTGTTCGAGGCGGGCGCGCGGGCGGAGGAAATTGACGAGGCCATGCTCGAATTCGGCATGCCGATGGGGCCGCTGCGATTGATTGACGAAGTGGGCGTGGACGTCGCGCAGCACGTGGCCGAGGAACTGGAAGCCGGATTCGGCGGGCGCCTGCGCACCCCGCGCGTGCTCGGGCAGATGGTGCTGGCCGGTCTGCTGGGACGCAAGAACAAGCGCGGTTTCTATCTTTACAACACCAAACATCCCGAGACCAACTCCGGATTGAGACTGTTCCAGGACCAGCATTGGGCCGCGCAGCTCGGGCGTGGAGAGCGGCAAAATCGAATGGTGCTGCTCATGCTCAACGAGGCGGCGCGCTGTCTCGAGGAGGAAATTGTGACCGAGCCGTCCGAGGTTGACTTCGGCATGATCATGGGAACCGGATTTGCCCCCTTCCGCGGCGGGCCATTGCGCCACGGCGACAGCCTGGGCCTCGAAAAAGTTGTCGGGGAAATGAAGCGCCTCGCGGATTCGGGCGCTGCGTATTTCGAACCATGCGCTCTGCTCCAGAACATGGCTCGCGAGGGGAGAAAATTTTATCCAGAGAAAGACGAGCGGCCATGAATACCAATATCGTTTCGAAAGAGCCAGAGGGGAAAAGTCCCGTCGAAGATCAAGGCGCTGCCATTGATACCTCAAAGATGTCCGCGGGCCAGCGGGCGGCGCTGGAGTTGACCGAAGCCGCGCGCGATGCCGCCGGCGAACGCGGGAGTTTCTGCGGCGGACTGTTCATGGGACGGCTGGATTCGGCCGCCGTTCATCCGTTCCCCGACCAGAAACCCGAAGACCGCGACCAGGGAGACGCTTTCTTACAGCGGCTCGAGCCATTTCTGCGCGAGAAGGTTGACCCTGATGAAATCGACCGGACCGGCGAAATCCCCGCCGAGATCATCCAGGAACTGGCCGCCCTGGGCGCGTTTGGGATCAAGATTTCACCCGGCTACGGCGGGCTCGGCCTTTCGCAGACCAACTACTGCCGCGCGGCGATGTTGTTGGGCAGTTACTGCGGCAATCTCACGGCGCTCCTTTCCGCGCATCAATCAATCGGCGTACCGCAGCCGCTCATCCTCTTTGGCAATGAAGAACAAAAACGCAAATTCCTGCCGCGCGTCGCCCGCGGCGAAATCTCGGCGTTCGCCCTGACGGAAGCCGGGGTTGGCTCCGATCCCGCCCGGATGCAGACTCATGCCGAACCGACCTGCGATGGAAAATATTTCGTCCTGAACGGGGAGAAACTCTGGTGCACGAACGGCACCAAGGCCGGCGTCATCGTGGTAATGGCGCGGACGCCGCCGAAAATGGTCCAGGGCAAACCGAAAGCCCAGATCACGGCGTTCGTCGTCGAGATGGACATGCCCGGCGTGGAGGTGGCGCATCGCTGCCGCTTCATGGGGTTGCGGGCGCTGTACAACGGCGTGGTCCGCTTCAGCGACGTGCGCGTGCCCCGCGAAAACATCTTGTTGGCGGAAGGCAAAGGACTGCGAGTCGCGCTTTCGACGCTGAACACAGGCCGGCTGACCCTGCCGGCCGCCTGCGTGGGCTTGTCCAAACGATGTCTGGAGATCGTTCGCAAGTGGGCCAACGAGCGGGTGCAATGGGGCGCGCCCATCGGCAAACATGGCGCCATCGCCGATAAAATTGCGCGCCTGGCGGCGAACACGTTCGCGCTGGAGGCCATGACGCTGTACACGGCCAGTCTGGTTGACCGCGACAAGAAGGCGGACATCCGTCTCGAGGCGGCGATGTGCAAGATGTGGGGCAGCGAAGCGGCCTGGGAGATCGTCAATGACACCATGCAAATCCGGGGCGGGCGCGGTTACGAGACGGCGGATTCCTTGAAGGCGCGTGATGATGAGCCCGTGCCGGTCGAACGGCTTTTCCGGGACTGCCGCATCAATACAATATTCGAGGGCTCGAGCGAGATCATGCGGTTGTTCATTGCCCGAGAGGCGCTGGACCCGCATTTGAAAATGGTCGCGCCCGTTTTGGACTCGCGACTTTCCGCGGCGCAGCGATTCAAAGCGGCGTTGAAGGCGGGATGGTTTTATGCGC
>Ga0066710_100005374_pt1 | contig 11654 bp, 8 predicted proteins | sample GraSoiAngelo_159_FD_79666 | JGI IMG/M metagenome (GOLD analysis project Ga0066710, IMG submission 79666) | Grasslands soil microbial communities from the Angelo Coastal Reserve, California, USA - 14_1009_16_40cm | ecosystem: Environmental > Terrestrial > Soil > Grasslands | place: USA... | reverse complement strand
GGGGCGAACCCGATATTTTCTCTTGCAATCGGGTAGCCGGAGCGAGATTGCGCTCGCCCGGCCCCCTAAGAACTGTGCGTGAGAGTTTCCCCTCACACAGCTCAAGCCTTTCGAACGCCTCCAAGGAGACGCGGCTTCGAAACAGAGATACGCTGGCTATGGACCGTGCTGTGGCACTCGGGATGAAGCAAAACCCGATTCTCTGCGCTGGCGGAACCACCTGACAACCGGGGGATGCAGTAGTGAATACGCCACCCCGTTTGCCGAGTGATCTTGTCGTTGCACACAGGGCAGAGACCGCGTTGTTCATGCCAGAGATAACGAAGCATACGGTGGCCTCGAAACGTCTCCCGCATATGAGCCCCTTCACGTTCTTCGAAGTAGACTTCCCATGCGGGATCGTACGGGTTAGCGGCGCTTCGGACCTTAATATGTCGTCGGATGGGTGTGCTGCTGGCGCGCTGCAGTCGTAGTTTCGTTAACTGCCCATCGCCATCGCATGTTTCACCGAAGAAGCACCAATCGCGACCCCGACGCTGCTCAAAATATTTCTGTTTGAGCCAGTGAGGAGGTTTGTGCGGGTGTCGCTTCCGTGCCCATCGCCACAGAGCGTAGAAGATGACGTAGTCGACGTGGTTGAAAATACGTTTCGCAACCACGTGCCGATGATAGTTCGCCCAACCACTGATCTTGGGGTTGAGCTCATCAATCAGGTCGGCCGCGGACATGTGAAGCCCGGCTTGGATAGTTTCTCGGATTCCGTCCAGGAAGGTTTTGATGTTCTTCTTGGAGGGTTTAATGAGCAGTTTCCCATTCGGATATCTGCGCACGTTTTGTCCGAGAAAGTCGAAGCCGGTTGTCACGTGCGTGACGATAGTCTTTTCAGGGGAGAGTTCCAGCCCACGTTTGCGCAGAAATTGCTCGACGAGAGGCTTGATTTCCCCTTCCAGTAGTTCTTTCGTTCTACCGGTGATGATGAAATCGTCCGCATAACGGATGAGATTGATGTTGGGGTATTGCCCTCCTAATGCCTTGAGTCGAGTTCCCGCCGGATACTTCTCCTGCAGAAGCCGTTCAAGTCCATCCAGCGCAAAATTAGCGAGCGCTGGGGAGGCAATGCCACCTTGAGGAGTCCCGTCCGTCGTTTCGTGAAAGACGTGTTTTTCCATGTAACCCGATTTCAGCCACTTCTTGAGAATGACTCGGTCCATAGGAACATGGGCCAAGAGCCAGTTGTGGCTGATTTGGTCGAAGCAGCTTCGAATGTCGCCTTCGAGAATCCACTGTGGGTTTGCTTGCCTCAGCGCGAGATAACACTGTTGCATCGCATCCGCACAGGATCTTCGCTGTCGGAAACCGTAGGAGTTCCGGTCAGCTCTAGTTTCCACAACAGGATCCAAAGCGAGAAGGTGGAGTGCCTGCATCGCCCTGTCCTTCATTGTGGGGATTCCGAGTGGCCGCATCTTTTTGCCGTCCGATTTCGGGATGTAAACACGTCGAAGCGGCTGAGGTTGGTACCCTCGACGCTTCAACTCATGTACCGCCTTTGCCTTCTTCTCCGGTGTGTCCCAGATTTCTCTGTCCACACCAGAAGTTTTCTTGCCAGCATTTTCCGTCACTCGCCGAACGGCGAGTACCTTGCCGCTGTTCGAGTGAGTTAGCAGTCGTTGCAAGGCTTGCACCTTGCCCCACCTGCCTTCCTTCGTTGCCTGCACGATACGCACTTGGAGTCGGCGCACATTACGGTTTGTGGTTTGCCAGTTGATGGCGTACCACTCCGCCGCTTCGCGTGAGACCGCACCAACAGCTTTCGCTGTCGTCATCTGCTTTGTCTCATGTGCCGATTGGTCAAGTTTTCTCGTGTGAAGAACCAGAGAGAAGTCAGCCGGCTTTCGCGTCCGGTAACGATCCAAAACTCAGATGCAACCGGTATCCGTCCCATTGCAGAGCGGCATTCGCTTTTTCTCTCCTCTCGTTTCCGCATCGCCATCGTCGGCCTCACGGCGTTCTACCCCTTGCGGGGAGCGATACGGATTTACCCTGTTCCGCTGGAGTGACACGATAGGTTAGGTCCCCTCATTACGCCGACAGTGTGGAATGCCCATGACGGAGTAAATGGCAGCCTCCGTGCCCACTGCAAGAAGAGCTGTTCAGCATCTTCTGCTCTCTAGGCATGACGACGCTTGACGAGAGTTTGTGTGTTCTGACCTTGCTATCAACCCTGGCCCCTCTCCACCTGATGCTGGCAGATACACCGTTGCCTCGCGGTTCCGATGCCAACCTTTCGATTGTGGGTTCGTTGTCGGAGGGCTTTAGACGGTTCGTTACCTTGCCGCCTTACCTCGTAGGGTACTGTTGATGGGACAACAGGTCTGTTAGGATTCCTCCTTCAGACAATCACTTCAGCGACCTCAGGTCGCACGCCATAGTTGCCTCTAAACCAGGCGACTTTGGTTAGGGGCGCGTTCGGTGTTACTAGCACTGACGCGTCCCGTTCCTCTTTGAGTCCTTCGCGAATGCCTTATGCTTGAAGCGCAGCAAGCATAAGGTTACTATATGCTCTTCCGCAGTGTCAAGTGCCAATCGTTGCCGTATGTGGTCCGCCCGATTAGAATCTGGGCTATGGACCCCGAGCTGATTTCCAAGGTTATGCGAGAGATGGGCCGCAAGGGCGGCAAAAAGGGAGGCAAGAAGGGAGCGAAGGTGCGAATGGAGACTCTTACGCCTGAGCAGAGAACCCAGATTGCCCGGAATGCAGCAAAGGCGCGGTGGGCAAAGTTCAATAAGAAGCGCAAACCCTCTGCCAAAAGATAAAGCCAAGGAATAATATCTATTCATCATAAATGCATTTCCCCGTGACAGAGAGCAATGCGTGGCTTAAACTTCTGAAGTGAGCTGGAGAGTCATCTCATGACGCTGGATTTAAAACCCGAAATCGCCGCCGCGCTAGAGGTCCTAGCGTCTGCCAACGGGTTGTCTGTGAAAGACTACCTTGAGCAGCTCGTGGAAAAAGAGTTTTCGCTCAAACTGGAAGATGCCACCCGTTCGGAGGGCAGTGGCATGGTTTGGGAAAACGGGTTATTTGTCTACCGTACCGGCAAGCCCCTGCTATTGCATGTAGTTGATGATGCTATCCGCCAAGTCCGCGAAGAAAGGGCCCAGCACATCCTGGTCGAGCATTCTTGAAGCGCCTTTTCGACAGCTCTGTTGTGATTCCGGTCTTTTACGCTGACCATCCGCAGCACGTATCTAGCGCGAAATTATTGCTTGGCGCAGGATAAAGATGACTTTTGCGCCCTCCTCACGCTCGGCGAGGTCTACACTACGCTCACTGGCCAGCCACTTCGCCCCGCATGGCTGGGCCGGAGGGCATAGGTATCGTAAGGCAGATACGCAAAAGGCTCACCCTCATTTCTCTCAGTGAGCAGGAATATGCTTCCGCTCTTGAACTGGCTTCCTCTGAGAAATGCAGTGATAATTGGCTCGTTGACGCGCCCCCGCTAGCTCGTTAGAGTTTTCCTCAACGTAGCAAGCCAAAGAGGGAAGCCATGCGAGACAAGGTGCGGGCGCTCTACTATCCGGACTTCTGGATCGACTACCCGACGCTTATTAAAAGTATTCTCCTCTTTGACGAAATCCATTTCATGGACCGCCCATCGCACACATTCGATGGGCAGAGCCTAACGATAGGCATGGCATCACCTATCAGACAGCATGAAAAATGGTTCAGAGATCAAGGTGTGCCCCTTTACGTTCATGAGCCGCCCTCAGGGCCCGTAGTCGGCGAACTTCGAGAAGTGGCAGAGTCTGATCTCTCGGATCTCAACTTCATGCTCCGTTTCCAAGAGGGGCTCCGGACATCTCCGCATTTCCGTGACCTGCACATTCAGCCGGGAAACTATGGCAACAACGAAACTCACGAAACCATCCTTCATAGGCTGGTAGGAATTGATCTTCGGCAATCCCCGCCGCTACTCGACGTCCACAAGAACCAAAACATCCGCCCATACGACTTCGCCAATCCCGAGGGTTCCCTCAAGACTCTGGTGTCCTTGGCTGCTTTCTGCTCCGTCAAGATGAACTTCGCACTGACGGTAGGGGTAAACGAGGGGTTCTCCCCGCTCGCAGACATGGCGCCATACGCGAACCTCCTGAGCGCAAAATACAGCCGCGCAGTCGCCTCTGCACCCGTCGTTGGTGGCAAAGGAATCACAGCCACGGACCTGAGCCTCGCGATCCTTGATGAGCTGGTACCTCCGCAGCTACTAAGAACAATCAAGGTCGACGATGCTATCAAATATCGCAAGGAGTCCGAGCCAGCGCGGGATGCATTTTTGGAACACCTGTTGGCACTCCAAGCAAAGCTCGGTCAAGTCCCCGCAGATGGGGACTACCCCACGACGATCAAGAAGATTATTGCAACGGAGGTCCGCCCGGCGGCGAGAGAGTTTCGCGACAAACTGGATACAATTTACGAAAAACTCGTCGGCAAAATTAAAGGCGCTGCGGTCCTGGCAGCGAGCTCACCAGCCGTGGTTCAAATCTTCGGGGATGTCACGCTGGAGAAACTACTTTTATTCGTGGCTCTACCGGCCGCCGGATATGTAGCCAAGGAAGGGATCGAAGCAATGGCGGAAACGCGTGCGGCTAGCCGCGATTGCGCCCTTTCATACCTTCTGGACCTTGAGGGATAGTCACGCGATGCGGACAGATGCGCTTCGGCCCAAAACTAAGAGTAACTGAGCGCTACGCGAGAGCCCGCTTTTCTCGGGTTGTCACTCTTCCTCGTCGTCGCCGCCGTCATCTCCGAATAGCCAGATGCCGCCAACTATGGTTGCGGCAAGTGCACCTAGCGCTTTTGCGTTTTTGAGCTTCTTAGCGTTATCGCGAACTAATTGTGCGAGCCAATCAAAAGAGCCGTCCCAGTTCTTGTGTGCGGGCAGATATTTCAAGTTGTTGATGAAGCCTGGAACTGGAACGTTGTCTTCCATGACCACTGGAAGAATCGTCTTATTGCACCCAACCGCGATTCCGATTTCCTGTGGCACGTAATCCGAGGCACGGGCGTCGTGAGTCCAAAGCAATACGAAGAGGTCGCAGGTCCGGATTGCCTGGAGGATTTCATCATTTAGCACCTGACTCGGCAGAACGGAATATTCCGCCGCGAAAACTTCGGTAACGCCAGGCTGCGCCAATGTTGCGCGCGCCCAATCGACAACGTGTAGGTTCTTGGTCGAATAACTTATGAAAACGTCGTAGGCCACTTGTCTAACCTTCCTATCTCTTGATCGACAGCCCACTGTCGCGCGTTCTGAACCATGCGTCGAAGACCGCTTTTGCTTCTAAAGCCCCAAGTACATTCACGCCAAATAATGGCGGCAAAAGCCCGTATATCGCTTGCACTGCGGCGGCGCCACCCGTGCGACTAGCCAATGTGTCCAGGAGCTTGACAACCACTACGTTGCGCGTCTCGGGCATCGCACAGGTCCGGTAGAGTTCCGGTATAAACCGACATGCAATATTGATCAGAGCACTGAGATCCACGTTCTCGTATCGGAACAATTCAATGCATTGAGACAGCGGCCATCTGCTTGGGCCCCATTCCGCCAGGATACCTGCTCTAGCCAACGCGTTGATGCTCATGCTAGTGAACTGATAGCCCCAAGCAAAAAGCTTTGCGGTAGAAGTAAAAATTTCTTCGACCTCTAGAGCGCCTGTGTGAGCCATCCACTGCAACACAGCCTGTGTCCAGACCCTCCTAACGCCGAACTCGTGCGCTCCGTAGCCGCCAAGGATTCCGTCGTCGGTCCAAAGAATATGGCCGGGACTTGCGGAAAGAACGATGCTCTCGGCACCGTGCTGCCCAAAGAGCCCTAACATCAGCTTTCGCTTTTGGGGATCGATGGCCGCGAGGTCAATACCGGGCAGTATTCGGCAGTTCGCTTCGATCGTTCTGATCAACTCTCGGAGGGTTTCCGCCTTCTGCTTTCGGCCCGACTCGTCCTCCGACACCATGTAGTAGCCTTCTTCATTCTTGCCCGCATATCCGGTCTCACCCCTTGGGAGCAGCGTCTCAACAACCATCTCCTTAAGTTCATTCAAGGTGCCAGATGAAACCACGAATCTCCCCGGAAGAGCCGCGAAAACTGCTGCCTTTCCCAAAATGAACAATGTCGCAATAGCAGTGAGTTCCACCACTATGGTGCTTTGGCTCGTGAGCGTTGCGAGGGCAGCACTGATCTCCTGTCCATGCCCTTCGCAGCACTTGACTTGCGTGTCGTCGGACGTTGCCAGATGCAGGAGCGCGTCGAAGGAATTCTGGCCGAAGCGGGTCCCAAAAAGATGAATAGACAAAGGCTGTTGAATGTAGTTCTGCACCATCTCCTGTCGTGCCTGCCGACGCCGATCCAGCGATTCAAGAAACACTGTCAGATCGTATTCCTCATCTGAGCCTGGTTTCTTCGGAAGCCGGATAGACTCAACCTCTGGAGAATCCGGAAAACGGATCTGCCACTGGGCTATGCAGTCCTGGTAGCGATAAACAAACTTACTTAGGATTTCTTGCACTACCCCTTGTCTTTTACTGACATGGCCGGGTGCGATTGTGAAGTTGTCACCGACACGCTTCCCGATCAGTTCCTTCGCGAGGGGATGATTAGGAGAGAATTCATGCATTCTTGGGTCAGGATTGGGTGAATCCTCGATGATAGCCAACTGATCTAGAACGTCCCCTATTTCGCGATATCGTACCGCGGTCCCCACTTCCACAATCGCAGGCTGCGCGATTTCAGGTTCTGGCCCATAAGGAGCCATCGCCAACAAAAAAGCGCGGTGCGAATCTGCATCGTCGAAATGGTCACGCAATAATTGGTAGGCGTAATGCACAGCTTCGGTCGGCGAGTGAGCCATCTTTATCACTCGAACGACAGCGAGACCAATCGCTGGTGTCACCTCACGGACGGCTGGAAGGCCATTCGGCGATCCTTGCACAAGATCTGGACGATCAATGCGAAGACCAATAGTTGTCAAATGGAGGCGAGCAACCTTATCAGCCGCATTCTTTTCGAGCCTCGACTGTAAGATGGCTATGGCTCCATCCGTGTCGTACCTCTCTAGCAGGGATATTTCGAACTCCAACAAACTGTTGTCCGACTCACCCGAAGCTCTCAACTTGTCGCAAATATCGAGCGCTTCTCTATCCCGACCCAATCGCGCCACACACTGAAGGAGTTGCTTTGTATCGGATTGCCATTTGGAAATATCTGCGACCTGCCTCCATAAGGGATATGCTTCCTCGAACTTCCCCAGATCTCCTAGAAGACTGGCGACGTGCCTCATCTCTTCGGGCCGAGAGCTTTCAGTCAGCTCCTTTAGAGCAGAAAGACCACTCTCGAGCGCGGCATCTTTGTCTCCCTGTAGAAGGTTCAGACGTGCTCGGAAGTACTGTCGAAGACTCGCGGTCAGATGCTCTTCAGGTACTGATGCAATCACTTTCTCGGCCTGGTCACAGCGTCCAAGACCAGAGTAACTTTCAATAGCCCAATGAATCGCTGCTTCGCGAAATCCTGGAGGTAGTTGCGTTGGGTAGCTGGCAATTTCCTCGAAGAGCCCTGCAGCTTCCTCGGGATCTCCACGTTGGTTTCTTTGGCGCAGGGTTAACGCCAACATGGCCTGTACATCCGGACCGACGTCTTCCTTCTTGATCGAACGCAACATGTCAATCGCCGGAGTGAAGAACTGCTCTATTCGAAGTATTTCTGCATATTCTTTTTGGACTGCAACGCTCCCTGGCATAAGTGCTCTAGCTTCCTCAACATCTTGACGCGCGCCTATTCGGTTTTCAGTCACTGCGCGTATCGCTGCCCGATCCAAAAGCAGATTGACTATGATCTCCGGATTCTTCTGTTGTCTCGCAAATGTCAGGGCTTTTGTGAAGCACTCCTCGGCCTCTGCTGCCTTGTCGCGGCTCCGAATCTTCGTGGGTATTCCTACACCTTCCCATCCTGCGAAGATGTCCTTGTGGACTATGATCTTTCCCAGCAATCCCCATCCGTTTGGATTGGCAGGCGCAATCTCCGTGGCTTTCTTCGAGAAACTGATCGCGATGCTCCAGTCTTTTCCGAGAAGCGCACGACTGGCCAGCGCCAGGCACACTTCAACCTCCTCTGTGAGGTGCGCGGGAATTTTCTCTGCCAGCTTTGCGACAGGCTCTGTTAGGGGTGAGGCATTGATCCATACTGCAAACGCCAGCTTTTCCCCGGGGAATCGTTGGCGCAGCTCATTCGCTAGCTGATACGCCTTGTCAATTTCGCCCAGAAGGAGAAATCCCCAGGCTTCGTTTGCCAAGGCTTTTGGATCTTCGGGCTGAAAATTCTTAGACTCGACGTACAACGCTCCAGCGCGTCTGTATTCCCCGAACGCAAGCCAACTCGCGGCGAGATTTGCCTTTACTCTGAATTTTTGACGGTCACTCAAGCGGTCCCAAGAGCGATCTAGAAGCCGCTGCAAGAACAGGCGAGCTTCCTCTGGTTTGTGGTCTTCAATGAGAGTCTTGCATCGGTCGAGTTCAACGTCGATCTCAGTAGAGGTCGGGCCCGACCCGATCGTCTGGACAGCCGCATAAATGCGCTGCGTTTCGTTCAGGACAGCATCGAGGCTGCCAGGTTCAACGGGCGAATAGAATTGGCCGCGGATGTCCGGAAATTCATTAAGGAGATCTTCTATGGCCACCCAAGGAAGATATTCGACGACAAACAAGCCCGCTGCCTGATGCTCAAGATTTATTTCCTTTACAGCTTGCTGGGAATCAGTTGATTGCTTAGCCGTTGTGAGTATCGCGAAAATGTCGAGTTTCGGTGTGAATTTAAGAGCCTCTTTCACTGCCTCCTGAATCACCTTGGGAGTCAGGGATTCTAGCGGCTCGTACATTTTGCATTGTGCCGCACGATGCGGAATGGCGGCTGTAGGATCGGAAATGTCGATTCCGTGCTGTCGTTGCCCTCGTCGGCCGTAAAGTTGAAGGTTGGGATTCTCCCAACGGCGCTGCAGGAGCTTGAGCGCGACCCTTTCAAAATCGTCGGGGTTGGCCGGCAGTGGTATCTTTATTCGAATCTGTGCCATGTTCGGATGTGAACCTCGCATTGACAACGTCTAGTCCAATGTTGACTACCCCCGCGAGGAGCCTGTCTGATTTGGGCCATCCCAATCCCTACCATCGATTACGACAGCAATGGCGTCAACAGCGCAGCAACTCTTACTGCCGCATCAGCCAGGCCGGCAATCGAGGCGGCGCGATTGATTCCCTCCCACAGGCGCGAAATGACTCCACGATTCGGGGCGGGACTATCCAGCTTGGCCTGGAGCGTGTGCACGTCGACGACAAGTTCCATCTTCTGGGTTTCGTCGACCTTGTCAGATCCCTTGATCGCATGTCTGAGCTCAGCCAGTGCCTCACCCAACGCCTGAAAGCGAGCATTGACTTGATTGCCGTCACCGAGCGTGATGATGTTCTGGCCCGTTGCTTCGATTCTGATTCCTTCGAACCTGTTCCGCGTGAACACGCTTGGTCCTCCCATTCTGTCAATCCCTGCGGCGGTAATGATGTAATAGTTTGTGGTTGATGGAATTGTGCCGCCAGACTTCGTATTGAAGTTTTTTGTTACCGGCTTATCCTCGACCCAGCCCTGGCTTTCCAGGTAGGTGAGGTTGCTGTGGACATCCTGACCGGTGAGCCCGTGAGAACTCTTTAAATCAGCCCGGAGGACGCTGATAGTTACGGCCGCGCCGGTTGTTTTACCCCTCCGGCTTGTAGCGTACTGGTTTCGGTCATACATATAGCGCAGTATTATTCCCCTGATTTGGTCGTCCGTCAGTTCAGGTGGCCTGGTGTTTTTCACGGTCATATGATAAGTCTCTTCGTTTCAATATCTTAGGGAAGCAAAGGTCTTTCAGTTGTGCAAACATTTTACTAGTCTCAACCGTTAAACGCAGAAGCGTGACAAGCATGAGATTGTCACGCTTTGTCGTTTATTGGTATAGGTGGTCTTGGTCAAGAGATGCCCCCTGTCGACGGCGGGCCGGATGACTGCGAACTCCTTTGCCGGATGGCCGATCATTCAAGCGATCTGTCGGCTCGCCGAGAAGCTTGGGGTGTCTTCTACGAACGACACGCGCCGCACGTGTACCGCGCCTGCGCCCGCGCTCACTCGCGGTTGATAGGCATTGACGGCGTGCCAGACGCTGTCAGTGAGACTTTCCTTCGGGCCTATGAGAAGGCCAGAACGTTCGAACTCACCGGCGCTACACCGGAAGATCAAAAACGCGCAGTGCGAGCTTGGCTAATGAGAATTAACGAGAACATCGTTCGCGACTACTTCCGGAACGCGCCTACAGTCGCTTTTGTCGATGACTCAGAGCTGGAGGAGCCGCGGAACGCAAGGAACGCTGGGAGAACGTCGTCTGATGGACCCGTGGACGGAAGGACTCGCCTGATCGAGGAAGGCCTGAAGCAGCTAAGCGATCGTGAACAGCGCGTCCTTCGCGAGACGGTCTTCTGGTATGTAGACGGAGCTCGCCAGCAGCGTATGCCTCACGCCGCGATGGAGAGGCTGATGAAGGAACTTAACACTACAGCCGCGAATATCCGCCAGATGAGAGCTCGTGGAATGGCAGCATTACGGCAATATGTTCTTGATCGTTCGTGAGGGGACCTACGATGAAAGACAGTCGCGAATCAAGACTCACTAACGGTGAACTACAACGAGATCTACAAGAAGTTTTTCGTCGAAGGCATTGGGCCGAGCCGCAGGACGATCAGCAGGAATTCGATGACACCCTCAACTCCTCAACCCGATCGGGTCCAATGTCCGTTGAAAAAGCTCTGGAGAAGTTCGATGCGCGATTCAGCGAAAAACCAGCGACTAGGCCACCACGATATTGGACGCACCCGTCAGTGTTAGCGCTACAGGAAGCGGATCCGATAGCGGCGATAACGTCCCGTGCGCGCCGCCTAGTATTGCAAGCGATGGAAGCGGGTTGGAATGGGCCACCATATGATCCGTTTGCCCTAGCGGAGTATCTGGGAATCCGGATTGTTCCAACCGAAGATGTTATAGACGCACGGACGTATGGCAGTGTAAGCCCACAGTTCACAATCGAGTTCAATCCGAGTAGGCCTCCGGCACGAATTCGATACTCAGTTGCTCACGAGCTTGCACACACGCTGTTCCCCGATTGCGCGGCAGCCGTTCGTAACCGTGCGACGCATGAACAAATGGCCGCCGATGAATGGCAGTTAGAAATGCTGTGCAACATCGGGGCTTCGGAAATTCTGGTACCACTTGGAAGCTTAGGAAAAGCTAGAGAAGTCGCGCCATCTGTCGACAAGATTCTTGAGCTCCGCCGCGGGTTTCAAGTCTCCTTTGAAGCGATGACCCTGCGACTCGTTCGAATTACGGACTATGCGTGCTTTGCGTTCGCGGCAAGATATGACAGGGGTAGCAACAAGTATAGATTGGACTACACAGTCTCTTCTGCGGCCTGGCAGTCAGCTCCACGGTTGGATGCGGGTTTTGTTCTTCCCAAGGAGAGTTCTGCGTCGGGATGTACCGCAATTGGCTACACAGCGGAGAACAGAGTGGAGTGGCCGCGTAGCC
>Ga0066710_100005372_pt1 | contig 11656 bp, 8 predicted proteins | sample GraSoiAngelo_159_FD_79666 | JGI IMG/M metagenome (GOLD analysis project Ga0066710, IMG submission 79666) | Grasslands soil microbial communities from the Angelo Coastal Reserve, California, USA - 14_1009_16_40cm | ecosystem: Environmental > Terrestrial > Soil > Grasslands | place: USA... | reverse complement strand
GCGCGAGAGTCTCACGCGCGCGGTCGAGCGGCGGCTGGTCACCAACGTCCCGCTCGGCGCGTTTCTGAGCGGCTGCGTCGATTCGACGATCGTCGTCGGCCTCATGAGCCGGCTCATGTCCGAGCCGGTCAAGACCTTCAGCATCGGGTTCGAGGGAGCGCCGGCCTACGACGAAACGTCGTACGCCCGCGTGGTTGCCGATCGATTCAAGACGGATCACACCGAGTTCCGCGTCTCGCCCTCGGCCATCGATCTCGTCGAGAAGTTGATCTGGCATCACGACGGCCCGTTCGGAGATTCCTCGGCCGTGCCGACCTACATCGTGTCGCGCCTCACGCGTGAACGAGTGACGGTGGTGCTGACCGGCGACGGCGGCGACGAATTGTTCGCCGGCTATCTGCGCTTCTACGCGGCCGTGCTGTCGGAACGGATTCCGGGGCGGCTCGCCCGGCTCGGGCACGCGATCCTCTCGCGGCTGCCGGCGCCGCTCAGCGATCGCCATCCTCTGGCGCGCCTGCAGCGGTTCGTCGGATCGCTCGATCGACCGCTGTTCGATCGGATGACGCGCTGGAACGCTCTGTTCTTCGAAGATCTCGACGCGCTCCTCGACCCGGCGTTCGCCTCCGCGCTGGGATCGATCGATCGCCTGCGGCCGATCACCGGCGAGCTGCCGCAGCTCGAAGGACGCTCGACGTTGAGCAAGACGCTGCACGTGAACTTCACATCGTATTTACCCGACGATCTCCTCGTGAAAGCCGACCGCTGTACGATGGCCAACTCGCTCGAGGCGCGCTCGCCGTTCCTGGATCGCGAGCTGGTCGAGTACGTGGCGGCGCTGCCCGATGAGCTCAAGCTGCGGCGCCGGCATACGAAAGTCATCCTCCGGGAAGCCTTCGCCGATCTACTGCCGCCATCGATTCAACGCCGCGGCAAGATGGGGTTCGGCGTGCCGCTCGATGCCTGGTTCCGCGGCGAGCTGCGCGAGTACATGCACGATCTCCTACTGGCGCCGGCCGCGCGGTATCGCGGCATGCTGTCGCCCTCCTTCGTCGAATCGGTCGTCTCCCGCCATCTGCGCGGCGAAGCCCACTATGGTCATCAGCTCTGGACGCTGCTGTGTTTCGAACAGTGGCTGCGGCTGATGCCGGAATGGACGCGCCGCGTCCCCGAAACCGCGACGCTTGCGCGCTGACGCGCGCCAACCCGACGCCCGCCGTTGAGACCGCGGACCCTTCGCGGTACAATACGCGCCCGTTGCTCCCCTTGACCGTGACGACAAGGGCGGCCGTCTGGCCGTTTCTGTTCGCCCTCACACTCTCACTGCTGCTCGTGCCGCTTGCGCGCCTCGTGGCGACGCGACGCGGCCTGGTCGCGCATCCGCGCGAGGACCGCTGGCACCAGCGGCCGATTGCGCTGTTCGGCGGCGTCGCCATCGGTTTCACGCTCGCCATCGGCCTGCTGACGTTCGGCGCCGTTCAGGAGATCGCGGTGCTGCTGACGTGCGCGGCGTTGATCTTCGCGCTCGGCCTGACCGACGACATTCGGTCGCTGAAGCCGTCGACGAAGCTGGTCGTCGAGATCGCGCTCGCGTCCGTCCTTCTCTTCTTTCGATACCGGTTGAACTGGACCTCGTCGTTGACGCTCGACGCCCTGCTGACGCTGGTGTGGGTGGTCGGGATGACCAACGCGTTCAACCTGCTCGACAACATGGACGGCCTGTGCGCCGGCATCGCGCTGATTGTCGGCGGCGCGCTCCTGGTCGGGCTCGCACCGGCGCTTGAGACGACCGAAGCCTTCTTCCAGGCGCGCTACCTCGCGGTGCTCCTGGGCGCGACGGCCGGCTTCCTGGTCTACAACGTCCATCCGGCCTCGATCTTCATGGGCGACAGCGGAAGCCTCCTCCTCGGCTTCAGCTTCGCCGCGATCACGCTGACGCACGGCGACGTCGGCGCCGCCAAATCGAATCCGCTGACCATCGTCGCCGTGCCGCTGCTGGTGCTGTTGATTCCGATCTTCGACACGACGCTCGTCACGGCGTCTCGCATTCTCTCCGGGCGGCGGCCCTCGGTGGGCGGACGCGACCACTCCTCGCACCGGCTCGTGGCGATCGGCCTGTCGGAGCGTCGCGCGGTCGTCCTGCTGTGGCTGCTGGCGGCGGTCGGCGGCGCGCTCGGGATCGCCGTCGATTACTTCAATGTGAGCTGGTCCGGGCTCGCCGCATCGCTGTTCTTCGTCGGCATGACGATCTTCGCCGTCTACCTCTCGCACGTGCGCGTCTATGACTCCTCGGACGTGCCGACGCTCGATCGCTCGTCGCTCACGCCGCTGATCGCCGACTTCATGTACAAGCGGCGGGTCGCCGAAGTGCTGCTCGATTTCTCGCTCGTCGCGTTGGCGTACTACACCGCGTATCGCCTGCGGTTCGAAGGCGCCGACTTCAGGCAGAACTTCACGTCGTTCTACCGGTCGCTGCCGCTGGTCGTGGCCGTCCAGATGCTCGCGCTCTTCGGCGCCGGCATCTACCGCGGCGTCTGGCGATACTTCGGCCTCATGGACGTCGTCGTGGTCGTCAAGGCGGTGGTGCTCGGCACGGTGGCCGCCCAGCTCGTGATTCTGTACGTGCTGCGGTTCGCCGGCTACTCGCGCACCGTCTTCGGCATCTACGCGATCCTGCTCGCGATCCTCCTCGCGGCGTCGCGCGCCTCGTTCCGGCTGATCGGGGAGTTCCTCCAGCGAAGCCGCAAGGCGACGACACGCGCCGTGGTGTACGGCGCGGGCGACGGCGGATCGCTGGTCGTGCGCGAGCTGATGAAGATGGACCACACGCGCTACAAGGTGCTCGGCTTCGTCGACGACGATCCGCGCAAGGTCCGCATGCGCGTGCAAGGCTATCCCGTGCTCGGCGGGTACGATTCGCTCGTCTCTCTCGTCCACAGCGGCGTGGTCGATTCGGTGGTGATCAGCGCGCGCATTCTCGACGTCGATCGCCTGCGTGACGTGGAGGCGCTCTGCGGCGAATACGGCGTGTCGCTGTCGCGTCTTCACGTCGGCATCGAAAAGCTGATCGTCGCCGACGACGCCGCGGCGGTCGAGGCGGCCGAGCCCGCTTCCCCGCTGAAGAAGATCGTCTCCTGACGTCCTCTCCTCGCCACTCTCAGGGACGGGCCTCCACGTGCAGCGTCTGCGCGAGGCGCGCGGCCATCTGCCGGTAGCCGTTCTCGGTCATGTGGATGTAGTCCGCGAACTCGAGATCATCGCTCGGCACCAGGACGGCGTGCGGGTCGCGCGCGACGAACGCCTGCTGTTCGTCATAGATGTTGCAGCCGGGCGGCCGGTAGTTCGGGCCCACTCGGATCACGACGAACAGCAGATCCGGACGGTTCGAGGCGGCGCGAACGCGCGCCGCGAGATCCGCGAGCCGGGCGCGATACGATCCCGGCGGGTCGTTGTTGTTCGATTCGCCTTGCCACCAGATGAAGGCCGACGCCGCGCTCCGCAGCGACGGCGCGAGCCGAACCCACATCGGACGCCCCGGCGCCCACTCGTCGATCGCAGTCGATGTCTTCGAAAAGCCGACGACGTGCGCGTACGGCGTCAGGAACGGCTCGAGCTTTTCGGCGTTGCTTTGACCGGACAACACCCATGTCGGCTTGCCGTCGTTCGGGCGCGCCGCGCACGCAGTGGCCAGAACGAGGACGATGGCCGCGCGAAGCGCGGCGGCAGGGATGTCAGGCATGAGCGCGGCGGAATGCGGTTCGATGATAATCCGAGTCGAGGACGCACGAGGACTCTCCACCACAGAGGACACAGAGGACGCGGAGGAACAATCCTGTACCACTTGAACTCCGTGTCCTCCGTGTCCTCCGTGGTGGAGAGGTTTTGACAGTGGTGACCGCGCTCATCGGCACTCTCAAGGATCACTGGCACCTCAGTAGCCCGCTTCCGCTCCTCGCAGCGCTCGCCCTCGGCGTGGTGCTGTTGTACTGGCGGCGCGGCGCCCGCTGGGGCCGCTGGTGGCTGACGGTTGTCGTTCTGGGGTACTGGGCGCTGTCGACGCCGGCCATCGCGTGGCTCGTTGCGTGGCCGCTCGCGCACCAGTATCGCCGGCTCGAGTCGCGCGCGGAGGCGTCGAACGCCGAGGCCGTGGTCGTTCTCGGCGGCGGCGTCCGGACGCGCATGGATGGACCGCTGGCGCTCGACGACCTGGGCGGGAGCGCGCTGCGCGTGATGGAAGGCGTCCGGGTCTACCGGCTGCTGGGCGATCCAGTGCTCATCGTGTCCGGCGGCGACTCGGAACATCGCGATCCTCCGCGGCCCGAAGCGGCCGCGCTCGCCGCCGCTGCCGCGTCGCTCGGCGTTCGGCCGTCCCGAATCATCCTCGAGGACAAGGGATTGACGACGCGTGAGGAAGCCCTCGCAGTCAAGCGCATTCTCGACGACCGGCACATCGCGCGATTCGTGGTCGTCACCGACGCGGTCCACCTGCGCCGATCGCTCGCGACGTTTCGAAACGTCGGCTTGGATCCCGTCGCGTCGCCCTCGCTCGCCGCCGATGCGGATCGCCATGTGTTCGCGCTCGCGCCAAGCCGCGACTCGCTCGGCCGCTCCGACGAGGCGATCTACGAGTACGTGGCGTTGGTCTACTACTGGTCGCGTGGATGGATCACGGCGCCGCGTCGGTGATGACGAGATCGCCCACCGCGACGATCGGAGCCTCCGGATTCGGCGGCAGCGTGCCGTCGAGCCGCTCGACGCTCAGGTTGATCCGCTGGTACGGCATCAGCGGATCGGCCGTTGGCAGCGTCACGCGCACAATCACCCAGTCCGCGCCGACGATCGTCTGATGCTGCGACCAGCCGGGTTCTTGATCCCACACGCGCATCCGGGGGCCGGTCCGCGCGGCATCGGCGAGCCGCACGGGAATTTCCACGCCGGTCACGGTCGGACCGACGAACAGGGACCCGTAGGCGCCCATGTCGCGGAAGCGCCGCCCCCGCAGCTCCATCTGCACGGGGCCCAGGCCGTCTTGCAACGGTTTCAGCCGAAGGCGCGGCACGCCCGGCCGGAATCCCACGCCGACGATCAGGAACGCAATCGCGCCGACGGCGACGCGTGTCATCCAGGCGGGGCGTGTCGGCGGCGCGTGCGATTGCGAGGCGACTGTGGCGACGCCAATCAGCATCCAGAATGGGAAGCTCACCTCACGGACGAGAAACGGATGGCCGCTGAACGACGTCAGCAGAAAGACGATGGCGCTCGCGAACAATCCGGCGCTCACGAAATCGCGCGACGGGTCCGAGAGCGATCGCGCCGCCGGCCACAGCAGCGCCGCCACCAGCCAGACGAATGCGGCCAGGCCGGCGAGTCCGAGCTCCGCGCCGATCTGCAAAGAGTAGTTGTGTGCGTTCTCCTCGGCATACAGGGCACCGAGCCGTGGTGTGAGGATGAGGCGCGACAACGTGTAATAGCGGCCGACGCCGACGCCCAGGATTGGCCGCGCGGCGATCATCCGAACGCTCGTGAGCGTGAATTCGCGGCGCATCTGCGATCCGAAGAACAGCGGCATGCGAACGAAGACGATCACGGCGATGAGGCCGACGCCGATGGCGAGACCCCATCCGGCGCGCGGGCTGAGGCGCTGCCCGACGCCGTGGCTCCGGCCGACCCAGACGGCGGCGGCCGCCGTCACGAGGACGAGGGCGGCGACGGCCGATCGCGATCCGCTCAGACCGACGCCCACAATCGACATCACGAGCGCGGCGATCCAGAGACGCTGCCGTATGCCGCGCGTGCTCGCCGCCATGCCGAATGACAGGCCGGCGATCATCGCGAAATACGATCCGGCGGCGTTGATGTCGGTGACGTGGACGACGAATCGTCGCTGCGGCAACCCGGAATGAATCCACGGCACGTCAGGGATGATCCCCACCGCGAGCAGAATGCTCAGCGCCGCGGCCGCAGCGCCCGCCGCTCCGGTCGCGGCGATGAGCGCCAGCGCGAGTCGCGACCGCCGCTCGGTCAGCTCGACGACGGCAAAGGCGAGCGCCGCCCCCTCGACGATCATCGCGGCCGCCGCGACGCCCGTGATGTCGTCGGTCCACAAATACCAGTGGCGCAGCGTCGCCATCGTGTCGGCGAAGTGTCGATCGCTCGCGCGATGCAGCTCGAGCGCGAGCGCGACGCTCGATGTCGCGACGATCACGATCAGGAGCGTGACGGGGAGCAGGAGCCGCCGGCTCGCCGAGCCGGCGCGATGGGCCGGCGGGCGAAGAAGCCAGCCGGCGAGAAACGCGAGCACGAGCGCCTCGAAGGCGCGCAGCGGCGGCGATCCGGTGGCGACGACGAGCAGGTTCGCGAACGGCCCGACCGCGGCGACGACGAGCAGCATCTCGCGCGGGCGCGCGGCGCCGAGCGCCGCGGCGATCACGACCGCCGCGCGAATCCACACGGGAAAGCCGGGATTCCAGCAGACGGTGCTGAGGGCGGCAAGCGCCAGGGCCGCGAGCGCCCATCGGACGGCTTGCTCGAGGCGCGCGACTGGGGGCAAGAGCGAAGGCGATGCTACCACACCTGCTACAATCGCAGTCCCACGTTGACCTCGACGCGATGAAGCTGTCGGTCATCATCCCGGTTTACAACGAGGAACAGACGATCGGCGAGGTCATCGAGCGGATCTGGGCCGTCGACCTCGGCGACATCGAGAAGGAAGTCATCGTCGCCAACGACGGGTCGAGTGACGGCACGCAGCAGGCGATTGACCGCTGGTCGCGGCGAAGCGACCCGCGGCTGATCGTCGTCGAGAGCGCGATCAATCTCGGCAAGGGCGCCGCGATTCGGCTGGGGCTGAAGTACGCGACCGGCGACGTCATGCTCATTCAGGATGCCGACCTCGAGCTCGATCCGAACGAGTACGGACGTCTGCTGGCGCCCATCCTCACGCGTGGCGCGACCGTGGTGTACGGATCGCGGTTTCTGCAGCCAAACGGACACATCTCGCGCCGCACGCGCGTGGCGAACCGCGTACTGACGTGGCTCACCAATGTCCTGTTCATGTCGAGACTGACCGACATGGAAACAGGCTACAAGGTCTTCAGACGCGAGGTGCTCACGCGAATCCGGCTTCGATGTGTCGGCTTCGATTTCGAGCCGGAGTTGACGGCCAAGCTCCTGCTCTCGGGCTATCGCATCGAGGAGGTGCCGATCAGCTACATGCCGCGACGCGTCGATGAAGGCAAGAAGATCCGTTGGGTCGACGGCCTCGATGCGGCGTACGTTCTTCTCAGGTGCCGCCTGACCGGCGGGCGGTGACGCCCCATCCCATCGCGGCCTCGTCATCCTTTTCGCTGACACGCTTGCGGTGGACGGCTCGGGTCGCGCTGGCGGCTGCGCAGATGGTGAGGGCGGACGTGATGGGTATCGCGTGGACGGAGAAGCGACCGGGGTACGCCGAACCGTACGCGACGAACGCCCCGGCGATCGTCGCGAAGAACATGAGCACCGCCGCCGACGGCAACGATCGCAACCGCGGGACACCCGCCACGCTGAGGATCGCCGCGATCGCGCCGGCCATGACCGGTAGCGCGTACACGTCGAACCGCGGCGGATCGTTGACGGTCAGGACCATCATCACGCTGTGCGTCAGCCGGCCGGCCACGTCGGAGAGCGACATGCCCGGCTGCCAGACCTTCAGGCTCTGGAACTGCGTGCCGTAGACGACGCTGAACACGCCCGTATAGTGATACGTGCGCCACGCGAACAACAGGACACCGACGCCGATGATGGCCGGTACTCCGAACGCCGTGCGCCATGACACACGTCGCCACCACTCCGGCGGCCGAATGAGCGCGCGCACCGGCACGGAAAGCGGCAGCGCGAAGAGGGCCACGCCGAGCGCGGCAATCAGATTGTTCAACCGTGAGTAGAACGCCAGGGTGGCCAACACTCCGGCGGCGATCACTGCGGCACGCCGCCGGCGGCCTGCGATCGCCGACAGCGCCGCCATGCTGATGAATCCAGCCGACGAAATCTCGCTGAGACCGAGGCCGATCAGATCGCGCGCCGTTCCGAGCACGAAGACCGCGAGCGGTGTCACCGCGGCGGCGAGGCCCCAGCGAAATCCGGCGTATGTCCGGACGATGCGAAATGCGAGCAGCGCGCCGGCGAGCAGACACGCGCCGTCCCAGTACCATTCGCCGACGCTCGAATCGCCGAAGACGACGTGCAGCAGCCCCGCAATCCAGCGGTACAGCGGCTGAAAGTAGAACGTCCTGGCCCCGCCTTCGAGCCAATACCCCTGCATGACGATTTGGTACGCGTTGCGCTGGAACCCCCAGTAGTCGTGGCCCACTCCGTACAGGACGTAGTGTCCGACCTCCGGAAGGGAGCGAACGACGACAAACACCATCCACGGAATCCCGACCATGACGAACGCGCCGAACAGATTCCGCAGGCGTGGATGTACCCGTACGAATGCCGCGGCCGCGAGCCCGGCGACAGCGAAGCGCGCGAGCTCGACGCGATCGGCGACGATGAGCCAGGCGATGACGGCTGACGCCGCCGCCGTCCATGCGATCACGCGGACGTCGCCGATCCGCGCGAGCATCGACAGCGCCCACGTCGTGAGCAGCGTGGCGACGAGCCCGAGCGGGATCCATCGAATCCATGGCCGCACGACGCGGTTCGCCCGAGTCGGATAGCTGACCGTCGCCGGCACGCTCGACCACAGCTCATGGCCGTTCCATCGCGGCACGAGCTGCCACCGGTTGCGCGTCAGCCTCGCCTCGACCGCGACGATGTGGACGCCCGGCGCGACCTCAGTGTCCGTGCCGACTGACCGGCCGTCGATCTGCACGACCGCCTCGATGTCGGGCCCGATGTCCATCTGCAGCCGTCCGGGCGCGCGCACGTCGAGGAACCCGTGCACCCGCATGCCCACGGTCGCGTACGGCGGGCGATCTTCCCTGGCCGGAAAGCCGCCGTCGGTGGCTGGCGCCATGTTGAAGAACCACATCGGAAAGTCGTCGAAGCCGTCGTACGAACGGGTCATGACTGCCGAACACGCCGGATCGGCGGCGCGCCAATCCGCGCGCAGATCCCACGCGTGCGGCGCAGCGCCCGGCATCGCACGGAGCGCGAACGGCCGCACCGGCTCCAACCGCACGCACCATCCATCCTGGACGAACGCCGCCGTCGAGAGCGCCTTCCACGCGACGAGCGCGACGATGCAGGCACGCGCGAAGAAAGTTTTGAGGAATCGGGGATGGAAGACCCAGAGCGCGGGAAAGAGCACGCCAATCAGGATCGCTTCCGGCACGCGATCCAGCGGCAACCCGTCGAGCGCGCTCATGATGCGATCGGGCCAGAGCAGCGCGGCGGCCGCCGCCATTCCCCACATCCAGGTCATGCGCCGGTATTCTACTGTCGCGTCGTCGAGGTCGCGTGCGCCGAATCGCCTGGGACTATGATAGGCGCCGCCCATGGACCACGCGTTCACCGTTGGCGTCGAGGAAGAGTTTCAGATTGTCGATCCGACCACGTGGGAGCTACGGTCGCACGTCTCCGAGCTCCTGGCGTCGAGCGCCCCGGCATTCGGCGATCAGATCAAGCGCGAGCTGCACCAGTCGATCGTTGAAGTCGGCACGAAGATCTGCCGAAGTGTCGAGGAGCTGGCCGAAGAAATCATCAGGATTCGGCGGGACCTCTCCGATGCCGCCGAGCGCGTGGGTCTGCGCGTCGCCGCGGCGGGAACCCATCCGTTCTCGAACTGGATTGACCAGGTCCTCTCGCCCGGCGAGCGCTACCAGACCATCGTCGAGGAGATGGGACAGCTCGCGCGGTCGCTGCTGATCTTCGGGCTCCACGTGCACGTCGCCGTGCCCGATCGCCACTCGATGATCGAGCTGATGAACGAGGCGCGGTACTTTCTGCCGCACCTGCTCGCGCTGTCGACGAGCTCGCCCTTCTGGGTCGGCCGCGACACCGGACTGAAATCGTTCCGCACGACGGTCTTCCGCCGCTTTCCGCGCACCGGCATCCCCGACGCGTTCCACTCGTGGAGCGAGTACGAGGAGTACGTCAATCAGCTCGTCGAGCTGCACTGCATCGACGACGCGAAGAAGATTTGGTGGGACCTGCGGCCGCATCCGACGTTCGGCACGCTCGAGTTCCGCATCTGCGACGTGCCGACGGCGCCGCGCGCGTCGATCGCGATTGCCGCGCTCGCGCAGGCCATCATCGTGAAGCTCTATCGGCTGCGCGAGCAGAACCTCGGCTTCCGCCGGTATCACCGCGCGCTGATCGAAGAGAACAAGTGGCGCGCCGCGCGCTGGGGGCTCGACGGGAAGCTGATCGACTTCGGCAAGCGCAAGGAGGTCCCGATGCGCGATCTCGCGCTGGAGCTGCTCGCGTTCGTGGACGATGTGGTCGACGAGCTGGGCAGCCGTCGCGAGGTCGACTACGTGCGCAAGATTCTCGCCGACGGCACGAGCGCGCATCGGCAGCTGCAGGTGTACAACGCCACCGGTGACCTGCGCGCCGTCGCGCGAGCGCTCGTCGAAGAGACGCGCGAGAGCGTCGAACAGTCCGCCCGCACCTACCACGTATGACAAACAAGATCGGCTTACTGTGCGGGCGCGAGTACGCGTTTCCGCCGGCGTTCCTGCAGCGCGTCAACGAGATCGGCGCGCGTCACGGCATCACGGCCGAGCTCCTGAAGCTCACCGGCACGAAGATGGGCGAGCCGCCCGGGTACCGGGTCATCGTCGATCGGATCTCGCACGAGGTCGAGTACTACCGGGCGTACTTGAAGCACGCGGTTCTCGAAGGCACCTACGTCATCAACAATCCGTTCTGGTGGACCGCCGACGACAAGTTCTTCAACTACTCGGTCGCCGAGAAGCTCGGCGTCACGGTTCCGAAGACGGTGGTGCTGCCGCAGAAGTCGTATCCCGAGCACGTCGATATCACCGCGGAATCGCTGCACAACCTCGGGTACCCGATCGATTGGGAGGCGCTGCTCGACTACGTCGGGCGTCCCGCCATTCTCAAGCCGTACTCGGGCGGCGGCTGGAAGCACGTGTACAAAGTGCACGACGCGAAGGAGCTGATCGCGGCGTACGACGGCACGGGCCCGTACTGCATGACGCTGCAGGAGTTCGTCGACTTCGAGCAGTACGTGCGCTGCTTCACGTTCGGCAAGACCGACATCGTGCCGGTCGTCTACGACCCGCGCGAGCGCCGGTATCTCGTGCAGCACGACTTCCTGTCGGCGGAGCTGGGCGCGCGCATCGTGCGCGACGCGCAGACGCTCAACACGGCGCTCGGCTACGAGATGAACACGATCGAGTTCGCGGTGAAGGGCGGCGTGCCGTACGCGATCGACTTCCTGAATCCGGCGCCCGACTTCGAGCGCGATCGCATCACGCCGTTCTATTTCGAGATGGTCGTGCAGAAGATGGCCGATCTCGTCGTCGATCGCGCGCGCAACGGCAAGCCGCAGGACTCGTGGCCTCACTGGACCCAGATGACAGGCCTCGGCTCCGCCTCGGCGGTCTGAGTACCCAATGGCTGATGGCTAATGGCTGATGGCTATGGCGGATGGTCAACGGATCAACCATCATCGTCGAATCAACCATCAATCATCGAACCATCAACCATC
>Ga0066710_100005370_pt1 | contig 11656 bp, 7 predicted proteins | sample GraSoiAngelo_159_FD_79666 | JGI IMG/M metagenome (GOLD analysis project Ga0066710, IMG submission 79666) | Grasslands soil microbial communities from the Angelo Coastal Reserve, California, USA - 14_1009_16_40cm | ecosystem: Environmental > Terrestrial > Soil > Grasslands | place: USA... | reverse complement strand
TCCTCCGCGCGTACGTGGCGGAGGCGATCGAGCGCGAGATCGAAAAATGGCGCGAGAACTCGCGTACGACGCTCCCGCTTGAGTAAAAAAAGCCGGGGGAATCAATCGCGCTCCCAATCGTGATATGCTCCCCTCAATGAATACCGTGTTACACCCCGTCGATCGGCTGTTGCAGTGCGCGATGGCGTTTGCGTACGTCTATTTTTATCGGGATCCCACCGAGGGGCGCGCGCGACCGTAGGCATCAAAAGCAAAGAGCGGCAAAAAGCGAAGCGGGCGGCCCCAAAAAAGGCCGCCCGATTTTTTTTGCAACACGTGAACGAAGGAGCGACAGATGATCATCGTGATGGAACCCGATGCCGGCGATGCCGAAATCGCCGCCGTCGAAGCCAGAATACGGGCCGCCGGACTGGACGTGCATATCTCGCGCGGGACCGAACGCACGCTGATTGGCGCGATCGGCGACGAGCGCAAGCTCGATCCGGAAATGTTCGACCCGCTGCCCGGCGTCGAACGGTCGATGCACATTCTGAAGCCCTACAAGCTCGTCGCGCGCGAGTGGCACAGGGCAAGCACGATCGTCAACGTGGATGGTGCGGCAATCGGCGGCAATGCGGTTCAGGTGATCGCCGGTCCATGCTCCGTCGAGACGCAGCCGCAGATGAACGCCGCGGCAGACGGCGTTGCCGCGGCAGGCGCACGGTTGATGCGAGGCGGCGCATTCAAGCCGCGGACGAGTCCTTATGCGTTTCAAGGCAAAGGCGTCGAGGGGTTGACGATGCTTCGCAACGCAGCGGCGCGGCACGGCCTCCCGATCGTCACCGAGCTGATGGACGTGCGTATGCTCGATGCGTTCCTCGAACAGCGCGTCGACGTGATCCAGATCGGCACGCGCAACATGCAGAACTTCGACTTGCTGAAAGAAGTCGGGCGCGTCGATGTGCCCGTCATCTTGAAGCGCGGCATGAGCGCAACGATCAGCGAATGGCTGATGGCGGCCGAGTACATCGCCGCGGGCGGCAATCACAAGATCATCCTGTGCGAGCGCGGCATTCGCACGTTCGAGACCGCATATCGCAATGTGCTCGACGTTACGGCAGTCGCGGTGTTGAAGCGCGAAACGCATTTGCCGGTGATCGTCGATCCTTCACACGCCGGCGGAAAGGCGTGGATGGTGCCGGCGTTGTCGTGCGCGGGTGTCGCAGCGGGTGCCGATGCATTGCTGATCGAAGTTCATCCGTGCCCGCCGGAAGCGTGGTGCGACGCTGATCAAGCGCTCACGCCGGCGGAATTCGGCGCGCTGATGGACAAGCTGGACGCGCTGTCCTGCGCGATGGGTCGAACCCTCGAGCGGCGGCGATCGGAAGCGACGATCGAAGCGATATAATTCACGATTTTTTAAAGCCAGCGCGGCATCGCGCAATTGATGGAACTCGCCAAAAGTTTCGAGCCGCACGCGATCGAAGCGAAGTGGTATCCGCTCTGGGAATCGCGCGGCTGGTTCAAGCCGACGTACGCGCCGGGCGCCGTCCCGTATTGCATCCAGCTGCCGCCACCCAATGTCACAGGAACGCTGCACATGGGGCACGCCTTCCAGCAGACGCTGATGGACGTGCTGATTCGCTATCATCGGATGCGCGGCGACAATACTTTGTGGCAGGTGGGCACCGATCATGCGGGCATCGCCACGCAGATCATCGTCGAGCAGCAACTGCGCGCCGCGGGGCAGACGCGCCACGCTCTCGGCCGCGAAAAGTTCGTCGAGCGTGTCTGGGCTTGGAAAGAGCAATCGGGGTCGACGATCACGCGTCAGATGCGCCGCCTCGGTGCGTCGGTCGATTGGTCGCGCGAACGGTTCACGATGGACGAAGGGTTGTCCGCGGCGGTCGTCGAGACGTTCGTCCGCTTGTACGAAGACGGGCTGATTTATCGCGGCAAGCGGCTCGTCAATTGGGATCCGAAGCTCGGCACTGCGGTGTCCGATCTCGAGGTCGATAACGAAGAAGAGCTCGGGACGATATGGGAGATCCGCTACCCACTCGCCGATAGATCCGGATCGGTCGTTGTCGCAACCACGCGGCCCGAGACAATGCTCGGGGATACCGCGGTTGCCGTGAATCCCGACGACGAGCGCCTCAAAGCGTACGTTGGTAAGCAAGTCGCCTTGCCGTTGACCGATCGCACGGTACCGATCGTCGCCGACGCGCAGGTGGATCGCGAATTCGGCACGGGCGCCGTGAAGATCACGCCAGCGCACGACTTCAACGACTGGCAGATCGCACAGCGACACGGCTTGCCCGCGCTGTCGATTTTCGACCTCGAAGCGAAAGTGAACGAGAACGCGCCAAAAAAATATCGCGGTCTCGATCGTTACGTGGCTCGAAAAGCCGTGCTCGCTGATTTGCGCGCACTTGGATTGGTTGTGTCGGAAAAGCCGCACAAGATGGTGATCCCGCGCTGCGGCCGGACGAACGAAGTCGTCGAGCCGATGCTGACCGACCAGTGGTTCGTTGCGATGACGAAACCTGCGCCGGCGTCGCACCCGTTCTTTCCCGGCAAGACGATTCAGGACATTTGCCTCTCTGCCGTCGTCGATGGCTTGCCGACCGGCGCGCCGGGCGCGGGCGAGAAGGTCACGTTTGTTCCAGCCGAGTGGCTCGCGTGGTATCGGCATTGGATGGACAACATCCAGGACTGGTGTATCTCGCGCCAATTGTGGTGGGGCCATCGGATTCCCGCGTGGTACGACGAGTCCGGCAACATCCACGTCGCCCGCAACGAAACCGAAGCGCGCGCGAAAGCGCGGGCCCAACTGGGACGCGATCCGGCGAGCCTCACCCGTGATGACGACGTGCTCGACACCTGGTTCTCGTCGGCGCTGTGGTGCCATTCGACGCTCGGCTGGCCCGCCGACACGAGGGAGCTGCGCACGTTCCTGCCATCGTCGGTGCTCGTCACCGGCTTCGACATCATCTTCTTCTGGGTCGCGCGGATGATCGTGATGACGACGTATTTGCTGGGTCGCGTACCGTTTTACGACGTCTACATCAATGCGATCGTCCGGGACGAGCAGGGCCGCAAGATGTCTAAGTCGAAAGGCAACGTGCTCGATCCGCTCGATTTGATCGATGGCGTCGACATCGAAACGCTCGTCGCCAAGCAGACGTCGAACTTGATGGATCCGCGCCAGGCGGAATCGATCGCCAAGCGAACGCGCAAGCAGTATCCGACGGGAATCCCATCGTTCGGCGCCGACGCGTTGCGGTTCACGTTTGCGTCGCTCGCGACGTTCAATCGGACTCTCAATTTCGATCTCAACCGCTGCGACGGCTATCGCAACTTTTGCAACAAGCTGTGGAATGCGACCCGGTTCGTGCTGATGAATGTCGCGGGCAAGGACGTGGGTCAGGACGATGCCGCGCCAAAGACCTATACGTTCGTCGACCGCTGGTTGCTCGGCCGCTTGCAAAAGGCGAAACGCGACATCGCGGAGCACCTCGATAACTACCGTTTCGACCTCGCCGCACGCGCGCTCTACGAGTTCGTCTGGGACGAGTATTGCGATTGGTACGTCGAGCTCGCGAAGGTACAGTTACAGCGCGCGGAAGCGAACGGCGACGAACCCGCGGCCCGCGGCACACGGTCGATGCTCGTCCGCGAGCTCGAGGCGACGCTGCGCCTCGCGCACCCGATGATGCCGTTCATCACCGAAGAGCTGTGGCAGACGGTCGCGCCGCTTGCAGGCAAGAAAGGCGAGACGATTTCGTTGCAGCCGTTCCCGCGCGCGAATCCCGAGCGTGTTGATGCGGCCGCCGATGCGCGGATGGCGCTCCTGAAGGACCTGGTCAACGCCTGTCGCACACTACGCGGCGAAATGGAACTTTCGCCGGCGCAAAAAGTGCCGTTGTTCGCGATGGGCGATGCGTCGACGCTCGCCGAATTCGCACCCTATTTGAGCGCGCTCGCCAGGCTATCGAAAGTCGAGATCGTTGCAGAGCTGCCTGCAACCGATGCACCGACCGAAATCGTCGGCGACTATCGGATGATGCTGCACATCGAGGTCGATGCCGATGCCGAACGCGAGCGAATTGACAAGGAACGCGCTCGCGTGAACGGTGAGGTCGCCAAAGCCAAGGCGAAACTCGCGAACGAAGGCTTCGTGGCGCGAGCGCCTGCGCACGTCGTCGAGCAGGAGCGCGCCCGTCTCGCAGGATTCGAAGCGACGCTGCAGAAATTAGACGCCCAACGCGCCCGACTCTCGGGTTGAACGCGCAGTTGGCGATCTCGCTCCTGCGCACGTTTCGCGCGCTCAAACACCGCAATTTCCGGCTGTTCTTTATCGGCCAGGGCCTCTCGATGATGGGAACCTGGCTGCAACAGGTTGCGATGGGCTGGCTCACGTATCGGCTGACCGGCTCCGCGTGGCTCCTCGGCGTTGTCGCGTTCTGCGCGAACATCGGCATCCTCCTCTTCGGCACGTGGGCGGGCGTTTTGGCGGACCGCGTCCGTCGTCGTCGCGCACTGTATCTAACGCAATCGCTGATGCTGGCACAGGCGATCGTGCTGACTGTGCTCACGGCGCTCGATCAAGTGCAGGTATGGCATCTGATCGCGCTTGCACTATGGCTTGGCACTGTCAGCGCGTTCGATATACCGGTGCGGCAATCACTGTACGTCTATCTGGTCGATGACCGCGCGGACTTGCCCAATGCGATCGCGCTGAATTCGTTTATGGTCAATGCGGCGCGCGTGGTCGGACCTGCGCTTGCCGGGCTACTCCTTGCCGTGGTCAGCGAAGCCGTTTGCTTCGCGCTCAATGCACTCTCGTTTGTCGCCGTTATCTTCGCTGTGGCGCGGATGCACTTTCCGCGTGAGCCGGGGCCGGCTGCGCGCGCGATCGGCTGGTGGTCGAGCTGGATCGAAGGGTTCCGGTATGTATCGCAGTTCGCGCCTGCGCGAGCTTTGCTGCTACTCGTCGCCGTGCTGGCGTGGACGATCGCGCCGTATTCTTCGCTGATGCCGATTTTCGCGAAGGACGTTTATGGCGGCGGTCCCCATACGCTGGGATTTCTATTGGCGGCCGCGGGAAGCGGCGCGTTGATTTCGACGGCGTATCTCGCGAGCCGGGAAAACATTCGCGGCCTGGGGCGCGTCATCGCGGTGTCTGCGACGATCTGCGGCGTGGCGCTTGCAGCGTTCGCGTACATGAGTGTGTTTGCGATTGCCCTCGTGCTGATGGTCGCCGTCGGCGGCGGTGTGATTCTCGCTGCGGCATCGGCGAACACGATTCTGCAAACGATCGTCGACGATTCATTGCGTGGTCGCGTCGCCGGTTTCTACACGCTGGCGTTCCTGGGAATTGCACCGCTCGGCAATCTGGCGGCGGGGGCCGTTGCCGAGCGACTATCGGCGCCGGCTGCGTTCGCGATCAACGGTGCCATTGCGACACTGGCGGCAGGATGGTTCTGGCGGTATTTGCCGACGATCCGAGGCGCGCTCCGCTCGACGTATCAGCAGCTGGGAATCATCAGTCCCGAGCGCTGAACGTTATCGCCGCTCGATCTTCGGGTCGAGCGCGTCGCGCAAGCCGTCGCCGAGCAGGTTGAATGCGAGCACGGTGAAAAAAATGGCGAGCGCGGGGAAGATCGCTTCGTGTGGCGCGGTCAGCATGTCGGAGCGCGCCGCGTCCAGCATCGCGCCCCATTCCGGCGTGGGCGGTTGCGCACCCATTCCCAGGAACGACAGGGACGCAGCAGTAATGATTGACGTGCCGATGCGCAATGAAAAATAAACGACCACCGCGGAGATTGTGCCCGGAAAAATATGGCGCGCGATGATCGTCCAATCGGATGCGCCGATGCTGCGCGCCGCCTCGATGAACGTCAGATGCTTGAGCGCGAGCGTGTTGCCGCGCACCAGACGCGCGAATGTCGGAACGCTAAATACGGCGACGGCGACGACGACGTTCGTCATGCCGCCGCCCAGAATCGCGACGATCCCGATCGCGAGGAGGATCCCTGGAAACGCGAACAACACGTCGCAGATGCGCATGATCGTGCGGTCCCACCATCCTTCGTAATAGCCGGCGACGAGGCCGAGCAGGGTTCCGATCAGCGCGCCCGCGGCAACCGACACGAATCCGGCCGCCAGCGAAATTCGCGCACCCATCAGAATCCGGCTGAAAATGTCGCGGCCGAGCGCATCGACGCCAAACCAGTGCCGCAATGACGGCGGCGCGTTCAAGCGGTCGTAATCGAAGAAGTTTTCCGCGTCGTACGGAACGATCCACGGCGCCGCAATCGCAATCAGCACGAGCAGCGCGACGAATGCACCTGCAATGAGCGCGACCTTTTGCTTGCGGAACTTGCGCCAGAATTCCGTCCATGGCGTCCGCACCGCCTCGCTGACCGTGGCTGCCGGCGCGCTGACGACGAGATCAGTGTCCGCTTCCATCGTCATCGATAACGAATTGTCGGATTGATGATGCCGTAGAGCACGTCGACGATCAGGTTGATCAGGATGAACTCGAGCGAGAACAACAGCACGAGCGCCTGGATCACCTTGTAATCGCGCATGTCGACGGCGTCGACCAGCAACCGGCCGAGGCCGGGCCAGTTGAAGACTTTCTCGACCACGATCGATCCGCCGAGCAGAAAGCCGAACTGCAGTCCCATCATCGTGACGACCGGAATCAGCGCGTTGCGCATGCCATGCTTGATGACGACATGCGTTTCGTCGAGTCCTTTGGCGCGCGCGGTGCGAATGTAATCCTCGCCGAGGATGTCGACGAACGACGAGCGCGTGAAGCGAGCCATGATCGCGGCGACCGCGGCGCCGAGCGTCAATGACGGAAGAATGTAGTGCTTCCAGGTATCGGCGCCAACCGTGGGTAGCCATCCGAGCTGCACCGAGAATATCTGCATCAGCACCATGCCGAACGCAAAGGCCGGAAACGAAATGCCCGATACCGCGAGCGTCATGCCGATGCGGTCCGGAGACCGATTTCTGAATACCGCGGAAACGATGCCGATCGCCATCCCGATGATCACCGACCACACCATGCTCCACACGGTTAGCCAGAACGTCGGCATGAAGCGATCGCCGATCTCTTGGGCAACGGGACGCTTCGTCCGCAGCGACGTGCCGAAATCCCAGTGGATGACGCCACTCAGAAAGCGGACGAATTGCTGCGGCAACGGCTTGTCGAGACCGAGATCCTTGCGTACGAGCTCAACCGTCTCGGGCGTCGCATCGACGCCGGCGGCAAGGCGCGCCGGATCGCCGGGCAGCAAGTGAACGAACAGGAAAACGAACAGCGCGACGATCAGCAGCGTGGGCAGCACGCCCAACAGCCGCTTGACGATGTATTGGAGCATCGTCGTCTGTCATCGAGGCGAATGGCTGTCATCCTGAGCGAAGCGAAGGACCTGCTGGTCGGAGTTAACAAGCAAAAGCAGGTCCCTCGCTGACGCTCGGGATGACAAAAATCATCACGTCACTTGATATCGACTTCAGTAAAATTGAACGACGCATCCGGAATCACGTACACGCCGGACAGCTTCTTGTTGTGCGCCGAGAGAAGTTTCTCTACGACGAGCGGAGCCCATGGGGCATCGTTACAGGCGGTTTCCTGCGCGTCCTTGTACAGCTTCGCCTTCTCGGCCGAATCGGTCGTCAGCTGCGCATTCTTGATGTCGGCGTCGAACTTCGGGTTTTTGTAATACGCGGTATTGGACAGCTTCGGTGGCCACGATTCGCCATAAAGCAGCGGACGGAGCGCCCAATCGGCCTCGCCGGTCGACGTCGACCAGCCGACGTAATACAGGCGCACCGGCGCGGTCGCCGGATCCTGCCAGGTATCGACTCTCTCGATGCGCTGTCCGGCCTCGAGCAGCGTGATCTTGGTTCGGATGCCAATCTGCTGTAGCTGCTGCTGGATGAACTGCGTGATCTTCTGCGCGGTCGTGTGGTTATACGCCGACCACAGTTCGGTCTCGAAGCCATTCGGATAACCGGCCTCGGCTATCAATTGTTTCGCCTTCGCGACGTCGTAGGGCCACGGTCCAATCTTCACCGCGTATTCCACGCCCTGCGGCGCGACGCCTTCGGCGGGCGTCGCATATCCATTGAAGGCCACCTTGGCGAGCGCATCCTTGTTGATCGCGTAGGCGATTGCCTGGCGCACCTTGGGATTGTCGAACGGCTTCTGCTGCGTGTTCATCGACAGGTAGCGCAGTACGATCGACGGCGCCGCGACGAGCTCGAGGTCGGGCTTCGCCTTCAGCACGTCGGCGACCTCATATGGAACGGGATAGGTGAAATGCGCTTCGCCCGTCTGCATCAGCGCGGCGCGCGAGTTGTTGTCGACGACGGGCTTCCACGTGATCGTGTCGACCTTCGGATAACCCTTGCGCCAATAGCCGTCGAATCTGGCAACTTTCAAATAATCGGTCGCCTTCCATTCGACGAACTTGAACGGACCCGTGCCCACCGGATGAAACGCGATGTCCTTGCTGCCCCATTGCTTGAGCGCTGCGGGGCTGATCATCACCGTCGACGGATGCGCGAGTTGCGCGATGAACGGCGAGAACGGCGTTTTCAGCGTGATGCGCGCCGTGTAGTCGTCGACAGCCTCGGTTTTGGCGATGTTGTTGTTGTAGAGGCCGTACCGCTTGAGCTTGTTTTCGGGATTCGTCACGCGATCGAGGTTCGCCTTCACCGCATCGGCCTTGAAATCGGTGCCGTCATGGAACTTGATGCCCTTCTTGAGCTTGATCGTATAGACGAGCCCGTCCTTGCTCACCTCGTAACCTTCGGCGAGAACCGGAATCATCTTCATGTCTTTGTCGAAGCCGAACAAGCCTTCGTAGAACGATTTAGCCATTGCCTGCGACAACGTGTCGTTCGCGTCGTACGGGTCGGTCGTCGTGAACGTCGACGCCACGGCGAACACGACGTCCTTCGCGGCGAAGGCCGGGGCGGCAACGAGCGAGAAAACCCCCAGCGCGGCAGTGACCAAGGAGCGAAGCGGCGATTTCATGATGGACTCCTAACTTTTTTGAATGAGTAACGGTATCGCGATCTCAATAAGCGCCGCCGACATGATGCGTGGCGACAAAATGGTCCGGTCCAACTTCAGCGAGCGGAGCGACGATCGGATCATCGCCGATCGCACGGATCGGACTGGGTATTTCCTCCGATGATAGCTCCCTTTTGCGTCGCCGCCGCCTCGGGTCTGCAACGGGCACCGCGCTCATCAGCTTGCGCGTGTACGGATGGCGCGGATCGTCGAACACAGCCCGCCGCGGCCCGATTTCGACGATCTGCCCGAGATACATCACCGCAACACGGTGGCTCACGCGCTCGACGACGGCCATGTCATGCGAAATGAACAGATACGACAAGCCGAATTCCGTCTGCAGATCGAGCAGCAAGTTGACGATCTGCGCCTGGATCGACACATCGAGCGCCGATACCGCTTCGTCGGCGACGATGATTTTCGGATTGAGTGCCAGCGCGCGCGCGATCGCAATGCGCTGCCGCTGCCCGCCGGAAAATTCGTGTGGATAACGCGCCGCGTGATCGGGATCGAGGCCGACGTGACGCAACAGCCAGGTGACCCGATCTTCCGCTTCGCGGCCGCTCACGACACCGTGCACATAAAGCGGTTCCGCAATCGAGAACCCGACGGTGAGCCGCGGATCGAGCGACGCGAATGGATCCTGGAAGATCATCTGGATGTCGCGGCGCAGCGGGCGCAACTCGCTGCTTTGCATCTTCGCGATGTCCTTGCCTTCGAGCTCCATGCTGCCGCCTGCGATATCGACCAGCCGCAGCAGCGACCGACCCGTCGTCGATTTGCCGCAGCCGGATTCGCCGACGAGCGCGAGCGTTTCACCGGGAGCGAGATCGAAGCTCACGCCTTCGACCGCGTGCACGCGCCTGCGGACGTGGCCGAAGAATCCGGACTTGACATCGAAACGTGTCGTGAGATCGCGCACCTTGAGGAGCGGTTCACCCGCGCGCGGCGGACGCGATGACGCGGTGGTTTCCACATTGGAGGAAGCCATTCCATTCATGGTCACCAGCGGAAACTTGCGCGGAAGGTCTTCGTCCTTGAGCGAACCCAGCCGCGGGACCGCCGAAAGCAAAGCCTTCGTGTACCGCTGCGACGGCGTCGCGAAGATCTTTTCGGTTGCGCCCTCTTCGACCTTTTCGCCCCGGAACATCACGACGACGCGATCGGCGACTTCCGCCACGACGCCCATGTCGTGCGTGATGAACATCACCGCCATGTGCATCTCGTCCTGCAGGAGCCGGATCAACGTCAGGATTTGCGCTTGAATCGTCACGTCGAGCGCGGTCGTCGGCTCGTCTGCGATCAACAGCGCCGGGCGGCAGGACAATGCCATCGCGATCATCACGCGCTGGCGCATGCCGCCGGATAGCTGATGTGGATAGCGTGTCAGCACTTGTTTGGCTTCCGGGATGCGCACCTGCTCGAGCATCCGCAACGCTTCGGCGCGTGCCGCCGCCGCGTCCTTGCCCTGGTGCAGTCGAATCGATTCGCCGATCTGATCGCCGACGGTGAACACCGGATTCAACGACGTCATCGGCTCCTGGAAAATCATCGCGATCTCAGCGCCCCGGATGCTGCGCATCATTCTCGGGTCGGTGCGCGCAAGGTCGAGCATTCCGTGTTCGGGACGCGCGAACTCGAGGCGTCCGCCGACGATTCGGCCGCCGCCGTGCTCGACGAGTCGCATGATCGACAACGCACTCACCGATTTGCCGGATCCCGATTCGCCGACGACGGCGACTGTTTCACCCCGGTCGATCGCGAACGACAGGTTGCGAACGGCGGTGACGACGCGATCCGCCGTCGCGAATTCGACGCTCAGTTGTTCGACGCGAAGAACGGTCGGGGAAGTGGCCAAGGGTGACACGGGTAGCGGCAGGGAGCCGCATTATCGGGGACCTCCGCCTTGCCCGCAAACCTCGCGTAAAACGCGCCTCGCGCGGCCACTTAGCGCCGGGTGATCTTGATCGTCGTTGTTTTCGTGACGCCCGCGTAGCTGGCCGAGATTGTAGCGACCCCGTTCTTCTTCGTTGCGGCGGTCGAAACGGCGAATGTCGCCGCCGTCGCGCCCGCGGCGACAACAACGTTCGCCGGGACGGATGCCAGCGGAGGTTGCGAGCTCGTCAGCGCGACCGTTGCGCCGCCACTGGGCGCGGCCGCTGTCAGCGTCACGGTCCCAACGGCCGCCGTGCCGCCGACGATCGTGGTGCGATTGAGCGAGAGCGTCGCTAGAGCCGGGGCCGTCGCGGCCGGCGTCACGGTAAACGTCGTCGTTTTCGTGACGCCGCCATAAGTCGCCGAAAGCGTCGTCGAAGTCGTCGATGACACGATGGACGTGGTGATTCCAAAGGTTGCAGACGCCGTACCTTGGGGAATTGAAATGTTTGCGGGAACAGAGACTGTGCTGCTTCCACTCGACAACGCGACAAGCGCGCCGCCGGCCGGCGCCGCGGGGGTCAGCTCCACTGTTCCGGTCGATCCGTTGCCGCCGCCGACTTGATTTGGATTTGCGCTGATCGACGTCAACGCCGGCGCGCCGGCCGGCGGATTCCAGCCGAGATCAATCACTTCGAAATC
>Ga0066710_100005369_pt1 | contig 11656 bp, 9 predicted proteins | sample GraSoiAngelo_159_FD_79666 | JGI IMG/M metagenome (GOLD analysis project Ga0066710, IMG submission 79666) | Grasslands soil microbial communities from the Angelo Coastal Reserve, California, USA - 14_1009_16_40cm | ecosystem: Environmental > Terrestrial > Soil > Grasslands | place: USA... | reverse complement strand
GCGCTGAGGGTCCATTCAATGACCAATGTCCAATGACCAATGTCCAAGGAACTCCCAATGATCCAATTGGGATTTGGGATTTGGAACTTCCTTGGTCATTGGGATTTGGTCATTGGTCATTTCTCATTTCCCATGTGCCAGCCGTTCGGCTAGGCGGGCGGGCAGACCTACATCCAGAATCTTCTTTTGCGCTTTTGGAATGTCGTAATCCAGCCGGCGCAATTCGATTGAGCCCTCATCCAAATCGTAGATGACGTAAGCGGCTTTCGGGTTCCCGTCGCGGGGCTGGCCCACACTGCCAACGTTCACGAAATATTTTCGGCCTTGTTCGACGCGGAATTTGGAATAGGTGCCTCCCCGGACCATGCTGTCGCGGATAAACGCCACTGGAACATGAGTGTGGCCGAAGAAACACACATTGGTGTTTTGGTACGTGAAGCTTGCGGCGGCCATCAACCGGTCGAAGACATATCCCCAACGCTGCGGAACGTCCATTGTGGCGTGCACCATCGAAAAGCTCGCGACCAGACGAATGTATTTCAGGTCGCGGAGCCATTGTTTGTCCGGTTCTGGCAGCATCTTGCGGGTCCAAAGCACTGCTTCGGCGGCATGCGGGTTGAAGCCGTCCAGCGGGTCGTCGGTCGAGCAGTATTCGTCATGATTGCCCTTGACGGTTGGCATGCCCATGTTGCGCACGATATCCAGACATTCTTTGGGATTTGCATTGTAGCCGACTACATCGCCCACACAGCAGTAATGCGTGCATTTCTGATTTCGCGCATCCTCCAAAACCACCTCGAAAGCCTCTAGATTGGCGTGGATGTCTGCTATGACCGCGTACTTCATCTGGCTGTCAATCTATCGGACAATCTCAAATCCGCGATATTCATTTTTGGCGGTGGCCCAATGAACTTCTTCGTTGCGAATGAAACTGCCAAGCTCGGATTCCTGAATGGCACTCTTGAATGCTTTCATCTCTTCGCGCGAGCCTTCCGCAACAAGCTCTACGCGGCCGTCAGCAAGATTTCTAACGATCCCAGTGAGTTCAAAACCCTGAGCGAGCACTTTTACGGTGTATCGGAATCCAACTCCCTGAACTCTTCCGGAATAAAAGATGTGCATCCGTTCTCGCCCCATGTCCCTGTCGCGGTTCGTCCCACACTATAGCAAATCTGCAGCCGTTCGCATCGGGTGATGAAGCCATAAGTTCATCAAGCGATGCAATGCTTTTTGAAAAGGATTCCGGCAGATGGAGGTTCAGTCTGCAGACCGTGGCCAGAGCACATCCGGCCCGTCCCAAATTGAAGAAGGAGTATTTGTGGCGCCTGGATTTCCGCCCTGGTCGATGCCGTCGTCGCCTACCGAATAGAGCACGAAGTAGCCTCCCGCAGGCCGATAGCGAAGCGGTTTACCGTCCATGTAATCAACAGGCAGTTCGGGCAGAATTTCGGGCGTCAGTAGAACCAATTGCTCGGGATATGCACGATGCTGGAGATAGTAGCGCTTCAGACCGATGGCTGCGATGACCAACTGACGTTCGGTCTCGGTCTGCATCCATCTGTGCAGCGCTCGGGAATAATTGAGTAACGTCACGTGGCTCATTGGATAGCGATACGACTGAACATATTTCCCAATCACGGATCTGGGTTGATTCGTAAGGCTGTGCACTCTCGAAAGGAATACAGCGGCTGATCGAGCCGACGCGCCGGCACGCATGGCTTCGAGAAAGCCCTGGGTTGTGGTGAGGTAACGCAGTTCGTCTTGCTGAGATAATGCGATCTTCCAAATCGGCGAATAAAAATCGAGGCCGTTGCTTAGAAGGCTGGTCCCGTTCGTATCGCCTTTTTTTGCTTTTTCGAAGTAGCTGAGAGCAATGGCTCGTTCCATTTGAACGGCGCGTTCCAGGGGCCGCGCCAGTTGAATGCGGTTCCATGCGGCTTGAAGGCGCTTGAGATCGGTATCGCACCAGCGATCGGATTGCAAGGCTTCCCAGGTTGCCATCACCGCCATGCGGACCAGCGCAACGCGGATCATTTGCGACACGACCGTCATCTCCTGCTCGTAGCATTGCGCCAGATCCAGCAGTGCAAGAAGGTTTGTGAGCGCGGCTAGCTCATTGCTTCGGTGCAGTTCGATGAGCGTGACGCTGGCCAGCCAATATGCAGTCTTGCGAACGTCAATCAGAACACCGCTCGGATAAGTGGCGTAATTGCGGTAATCCCAGCCAAGACTTGGCGGCGTCGAGTTAACAGCTTGCCGCATCTGTGACAACTCATCAGAAAATTGATCCGCCAGGCCAAGCCATTGCTCCCATGGATGCGCTCTTATGCGTTGGCCGACATTTGTCGCCCAGCTTGTCTCTGCAACACCGGGCTCAACCAGCCTCATCAGTGAGAGGCCGGCGCCGGCCGCTGGAGCTGCAGGCAGACCTTGATTTGCGCGCGCCAGCATTGAAGCCAGAGCATTTGTCTGGACCGAAGGAGGCGCTAAGTCCTGGATAAGGAACTTTTCACCCTTCGATTGCATCTGATGCTTCCAGGCAGCGACGCTGCGTCCGCCCGCGACATAGCGGCCGCGCAAAGCGGCAAAGACGAGGAGAATGAAGAGCAGAATGCTGATGCTGAGCCATACCCGTCTTGTTCTTTGCGCGAGCACCCGCTAGTTCTACACCGCGGGTGCGAGAAAGTGGCGCTGAAATTGAGGAGGGCTAGGCTTAGGGTCGAACGCGCAAAAGCGGCAGAGGACTGCCGCACTCCAAGACGCTTCGCGAGTACTGAACTGCACGAATTTCCGATAGGTTTTGGAGTGCGGCAGTCCTCTGCCGCTTTTGTCCGATTTCTCAATGATGTGCTTCGGCGTGGGCCTTCTTGCCTTCGGCAATGATCTTTTGCTCGAGCTCGCGCGGCATTTCCTCGTAGTGGCTGAATTCTTCGCTGTGCAGACCGCGTCCGCCGGTCAACGAGCGCAGTACCGTGGCGTACATGTACAATTCTTTTTGAGGCACCTGCGCCTTTACCACCTGATAACCGTCGGAAACGTCCATGCCGAGGATTTTGCCCCGGCGGCTGGAGAGATCGCCGATTACATGGCCCATGCATTCTTCGGGAATTTTTATTTCGACGTTGCAGATCGGTTCCAGCAAGCACGGCCTGGCCGCCATGAAAGATTCGCGGAAGGCAGATTTGCCGGCGATCTGGAAAGAAATGTCGTTCGAGTCGACGGGATGCATCTTGCCGTCGTAGAAGTCGATTTTCACATCGACAATGCGGTAGCCGGCCAGGATGCCTTCCTTACAGGCAGAATTAACGCCTTTCTCGACTGATGGAACATACACGCGATCGACGTTTTGGCCCGCCAGCGATTGGGTGAAGTCGACGCCGTGGTTGCGTTCGGTTGGCTCGATGCGCATCCAAACCTCCGCGAATTGTCCTGCGCCACCGGTCTGCTTTTTGTGACGGTATTTGGCGTCGCCGCGTGACTTGATTGTTTCACGGTAAGGAATGCGCGGCTCGATCAGATCGAAATCGACCTTGTAGCGGCGCTTCAAGCGCTCGGCGACCACTTGCAGATGCAGGTCGCCCTGGCAAGAGATGACCGTTTGGTGCAGTTCGGAATCGACGTGAAATACAAAGGTGGGATCTTCTTCGTGAAGCGCTGCAAGTCCAGCGGCGATCTTATCTTCCTCGCCTTTGGTCTTGAGCCGGAGCGCAGCGTGAATATTGGGACTTGGGTACTTAACTTTCGGAAGCGACACGACATGTTTATAATGACATAGCGTGTTGCCGGTGTGCGTATCTTTAAGCTTTACGACCGCGCCGATGTCCCCTGGCCCGAGCATCTCAGCGGCGCCGCGGTTCTTGCCGTTCAGAATGAATATTTGGCCCAGCCGCTCGGTGATTTTGCGATCGGAGTTATAAACATCCATTCCCGTGTGGATAGAACCGGAATAAATCCGGAAGAACGACAGGTCGCCCGCTTGCGCCTCGCCGCTCGTTTTGAACACATAGAGCACCGGCTCAGGGCCATTGAGCGTGATTTCCACCGGCTCGCCATTCCTGTCTTCGCCTGCAATCTTTGCGCGATCCGCCGGCGATGATCCGTATTTGGCAATGATGTCCATGAGCCGGGCCACGCCGACATTGTGCTCGGCGGAGGTGACAAACAACGGAATGAAGGATTGCTTCTGCACGGCCGCATGCACGCCAGCGCGCATTTCTTCTTCCGAAAGGCTGCCTTGGTCGAAAAATTTTTCGAGCAGTGAATCGTCCGACTCGGCGATGTACTCGATCACCTGCTTGTGCAATCGAGTCACTTCTTCAGCCCACTCGCCACTTGCAGGCGCTTCCTGGAATTTGCCGGTCCCGTCTGTCGTATAAGTGATGATTTCATTGCGCATCACATCGAGCACCTGGTTGAAACCGGGGCCGGGGTTCACCGGCAGGGACATCGGAAAAACACGCTCACCAAAGCGGCTGCGGACCTGCCGGAGCACCGATTCGAAATTCACGTTTTCCTTATCGAGTCCGTTGATGACGATCATTTTTGGCAAGCCATACTCGGTCGCATGCCGCCAGACCTGGTCGGTCCCGACGCCGATCCCGTGCTGGGCGTGCACCACCACCAGTGCGAAGTCCGCGACGCGCAGAGCACCCAAAGCCTCGCTGATGAAATCAAGGTAACCCGGCGTATCGACGAAGTTGAATTTTCGCCCGAGCCATTCGGTGTGCAGGAGCGAGGAATGGATGGAAATCTTGCGCTCTTTTTCCGCAACGTGATAATCGGAAACGGTGCTGCCATTGGCAACGCTTCCGAGACGATTGATGACGCCGCTGCAGGCGAGCATGCATTCCGTAAGCATGGTTTTTCCGCTGGACGCATGACCGACAATGGCAAAGTTTCGAATTTCAGAAGGTTGATGAACTTTCATACGCTAGCCTAGCATTGCTAATTGATCGTATTATGGCCGGAAAATCGCAAAAGCCAATCTGATTGTGAAGGCGGCGTAAAAATTTAAATGCGGGCAGTGATTCAGCGAGTTTCGGAGGCGTCGGTTGTGATTGCCGGCTCGGCCAAGGGCGCGATCCGGCATGGGCTGGTGGTGCTTTTGGGGATTGAAGAGGCGGATACCGCTGAAGATATCGAATGGCTGAGCGGGAAGATCGTGCGGCTGCGAGTTTTTGATGATGATCAGGGTGTGATGAACCGCTCGGTTCAGGAGGTCGGCGAGGGCATTCTGTTGGTGAGCCAATTTACGCTTTTCGCCAGCACAAAAAAGGGCAATAGGCCTTCGTACATTCGTGCGGCGCGACCGGAAATTGCGATACCTCTTTATGAGCAATTCATCGGGAAACTTACGGCGGATTTGGGGAAGCCGATTGAAACGGGCGAATTCGGAGCAGATATGAAGGTGCGCTTGGTCAATGAGGGACCGGTAACGATTATTATTGATTCGAAGGCCAGGGAGTAGGTTGCTTGGCGAAATTTAAGCGGCAGGGCGCGCTGTCCTCAGCGCGCCGCTGCGGACCTTGCGGGGGTGTTGCTCAAAAGATACAAGGTGATCGGAGCGCGGGTCTGCGACCCGCAGCAGCTTCGGATGTTGTAAAGCTGCGAAACTTTCCTGGACCAATCCCTGCCGGAAGCGCTGCGGGTCGCAGACCCGCGCTCCGCGATTTGGGCAACACGCCTGGAATCATCGGGCTTACCGCTCACGGAATAAACCCATTTAGCTTACCATCCTTTTATTGTTATTCGGAGCTCAGCTCTCGAAAATATCGCTCGGCGTTCAGCGCATTGTAGGCAGCGCCGAAAGCGCCGGCGAATTCGCCGAGTTGCGCTGGAAGAATTTTGGCGCGATGACCACCAGGGCGCCATTCCATCACATCGAGGTACTTTTGCAATGGGCGGAACAGCGTCTCGCCGGCGCGCGCGATGCCGCCACCGATAATTACCGCTTCAGGATCGAGAATGTTAATGAAAGATGTGATAGCGCATCCGAGCAAGTGGACCGAAGTGAGCCAGACGTCGGTGGCGAGCGTATCTCCGGCCTGGTGTGCTGCGATCAATTCGTGAGTCGTCTTAAAGCGCCCATGCGTTCGCTCGCCGATTGTGCAATTCCCGATGGCTACTTCGAGGCTGCCGGGAGTGCCCGTCACATCTGGCGGGCCGTCTTTGTCGAGTGAAGTATGCCCGAGGTGTCCCGCGCGTCCGATATGGCCGCGGAGCAACTTGCCATCGACAATCGCCGCGCCGCCGACGCCCGTGCCGAGAGTCAGCATGATGACATCCTTGAAATGGCGCGCCGCTCCGAGCCAGGCTTCACCCATGAGCGCAGAGTGGGCATCATTCATCACCGGCACCGGACTGGACATTCCCAGGTGCTTGGTCCAATCGAGGCGCTCCAAGCCTTGCAGCCGGCCAGGCATGTGTGCAATCGAGCGGGCATCGCGAGCTGCCAGCCCGGGAGCCGAAACGCCCACAACGGGCTCGGTGGAGGTTTTCACTTTTGATTGGAAGGTGTGCAACAGCTCGCGAATCTTTATGGCCCAATCCATGCCCTGGTCGTCTTTAAAATCGACGTTATCTTTGAGGAGCGTTTCTCCTTGCGGCGAAATGGCCAGGGCCTTGACGCTGGAACCTCCTAAATCTATTCCGATTGCGTAATGCATTAGCAAAGCTCGCGGCGAGCCAAAGCGGCAGAGGACTGCCGCACTCCAAGACGCTTCGCGACGACGCACGCGACCGAAATTCCGAAGGTTTTGGAGTGCGGCAGTCCTCTGCCGCTTTTCCGCGATCCCGATTCCAGCATACCTACTTCTTGGTCACCTTAACCCACCATTTGGCGAGCGTCTTGACGAGATTCTCCTGTTTGGGCTGCGCTTGTGACGAAGCCTGAGGCTGCGCCGGGATTTGCCCTTCGGATACGGACCAGCCGCCGTCCACCGCGAGCACCTGCCCGGTGACGAATTTCGATTCGTCGGACATGAAGTAAACCGCCGCCGCGTCCAGATCGGCAGGCTGGCCGATGCGGCCACCATCCAGCGGCTGCTTGGAAGCGATAAACTCAAGCACTTCATCATTAGCCTGAGCGCGTTGGGACATCGGCGTCGCGACCAGAGCCGGCGCAAGCACGTTGAAGCGCACTCCCGCGCCCGCATAATAAGCGGCTGCCGATTTTGTGAAGCCGATGACTGCTGCCTTGGCTGCGGCGTAAGCATGCGTCGCGAAATAATAGGGTGAAGGCGAAAACCCGAGGACTGAACTCATATTGAGGATGCTACCCGGAACGTTGTTGTGCAGGAAGTACTGCACCGCGGCGCGATTCGAATAGAACAGGGACGTAAGATTCACGTCGATCGTGTATTGCCATCCCTCGTCTGTGATTGTGTGCAAGGGGCCGTCGCCCTCTTTGCGACCGCTGCCGCCCGCTACATGGTACAGACCATGGAAGCCGCCAAAGTTTTTGGCCGCGACATTGATCGCAGCCACCGCGGTTTTCGGATCGGTGGCATCTGCGGAAAGGCCGAGGGCGGCTGCGCCGAGTTCATTTTTGGCGCGCTCGAGTTTCTCGGCATCTTTGCCAACGATCACGATTTTCGCTCCCGCGCTGACAAATGCTTTCGCGGCCGAGAGGCCAAGACCGCTGGTACCCCCGATGATGACGATGGATTTGCCCGCGAGGCTGTTCACAATCCCAATTGCTTGAACCGCTGCTCGATCTGCTTGAAGTGAAAGTCCAGCGAGCAGAGCTTGTCCAGTTCGCCCGGTGCAAAGTGGCGCTCGACCTCGGGATCTGACAGCAATTGCCTCTTGAAATCCGCGTCCGTCGCACCGGCATGTTTGGCTTTCCAAGTTTGCATCGCGTTTCGCTGCACCAACTCGTACGCCTGCTCCCGGGTTAAGCCTTTCTTGATGAGGGCGAGCAGAACGGTTTGCGAATTCCACAACCCGAGTGACAGGCCGAGGTTGCGCTCCATGTTTTCCGGATAGACAATGAGGCCATCCACCAGCTTCGTAAGCGTCGCGAGCATGTAATCGAGCAACGTGCATGAGTCTGGAAAGATGATGCGCTCGACCGAGCTGTGGCTGATGTCGCGCTCGTGCCAGAGGGCGACGTTTTCGAGTGCGGCGACGGTATTGCCGCGGAGAACGCGCGCCAAGCCGGTGAGTCGCTCGCCGGTGATCGGATTGCGCTTGTGCGGCATGGCACTGGAGCCTTTCTGGCCGGCGGCAAAGTACTCTTCGGCTTCGAGCACTTCGGTCCGTTGCAAATGCCGAAACTCTGTTGCCCAACGTTCGATGCTCGCGCCGACCAGCGCCAACACCGTCATGAATTCCGCGTGGAGGTCGCGTTGAACGACCTGGGTAGCGATTGGCGCGGGTCTTAGGCCGAGGCGCTCGCATACGAAGGCTTCGACCTTTGGCGAGAGGTGCGCACTCGTTCCAACCGCGCCGGAAAGTTTGCCCACCGACACAGTGTGGCGGGCCACTTCGAGCCGATTCAACGCGCGGCCAAATTCATCGAACATCACGGCGAGCTTCAGGCCAAAAGTAGTTGGCTCGGCGTGAATGCCGTGGCTGCGGCCGATCATTGGTGTGAACTGGTATTTGCGTGCTTTCGCGGCAACCACTTTCCGGAGTTCCTGCACGTCCTGAATCAAAATATTGGCGGACTGGACCAACTGAACCGCGAACGCGGTATCGACGACATCGCTGCTCGTAAGCCCATAATGCAGCCAACGGCTGGCGGGGCCGCCGATATTCTCGGCCACGTTGGTGGTGAATGCGATGACGTCGTGATTGAGCGTCTTTTCCAGTTCCTTGCAGCGCTCAATGGAGAACGCCGCCTTCGATTTGATTTGCTCGAAATCAGCCTTGGGTACGAGTCCTTCAGCCACGAGCGCCTCGGTGGCGAGGAGTTCGATTTGGAGCCAGATTTCCAGCTTGCGCTGTTCGGCCCAGATTTCCCGCATCGCAGCGCGGGAGTAACGCTGAATCATGACGGCAATTATGCCGTATCCTAAGCCCGTGTGAAGAACGAAGCGAGAGGCCATGACCGACAATAAAATTGCGAAAGCTCGGGATAGGACCGTTACGGCAGCAGCCGCACGCGGTAACAACGGCCGTGGCCTTGCGCAGTATCGCGAAAGGTCAAAACCTCGCCGGTCCCCTGGAGGCTGTCAGCGCCCGCAAGCGCCCGCCAGCCGAGGCGGTCGTTCAAATCGGTATTCTGCTCCAGCGCATAGCTCTGGGCGGTCCCGGTAGGGAACTGAAGCATTATCTCACCGGCATTTCTTGTGATGAGCAGCCTCAATTGTCGGATCGTGCACTGGCCCTGGCTGCTCTGCAAAGTAGCGTTCACGCACTGGCTCAAGTTCATGAAAAATCGCTTCTCGACCGTTTGCAGTTGGCCACTTGCGATCGTCACTGGAATTGATTGAACGGTTTGACCTGGTCGGAAGATAAGTGTCCCCTGCGCTGGATCGTAGTCGGTTCCGGCAAGGGCGGTCCCATCCGCCGTAGCGTACGAAACCATTATTCTCTTCGAGTTCGCGCTGGATAAACTCACGCCGAAATTCGCGGTAAGGGTTCCATCCGTGCCCTCAGTAATGACAACGTCATTGATGTTCATCTGCGGCTGAGGATCGTCATCCACAATCAGCACCGTGGCAGAGCTGTCGGCGCCAAGCAGAGCGCCTCCCGTTGGCGCGCTCAATTTGACCGTGAAAGATTCATCGCTCTCAGCGACTTGATCATCGATCAATGCGATACTTATGCTATGAGCAGCTTCACCATCGCGGAACGACAGAGTGCCTGACGCACTCACAAAGTCCGAGCCCCCGATTGCGGTTCCGTTTTCCGTCGCAAAATCGACGGATACATCGCCATAGGTGCCGCCTACTCGCGCGACTGTCAGAACAGCCGAGCCGTCGTTTTCATTCACGCGGTAATCAGTCGGTTCAAAGCCCAGCTTACCTGCCTTGGCCTGAACGGCCTGACTGAATTCGCTCGTGTCTCCTGTTTCCTGGTCGGTTGCTGTGGCGGTGAAGTATTGATTGAGAAAAGTGCCACCGACCGTAAAGGTGAACGAGGCAATTCCACTGACATCGGTGGTGGCCAAGGTAGAACCCAGGTAAACCTCACCTTGCCCAAAGCCGGATGGGTCAGCGCGGGTGCTGCGATAGAATTCCAGCATAAACCGATGATTTGGTGTGCTAATTAACTGGCCTGTGATCACAGTTGATCCGCCCGGGCCGCTCACATTGCCGATGACCGGAAAATTCTGCAGCGAATTGGGACCCGTATCCGAATCGTCGGAGTCGTTTGGCGTTACCGAGGCATCTGCCTCACCTGGTGGCTGCAAGTTAATCCCGAGGCGGCCATTGTCGTAGATTACGTTCTGGGAAAACGTGTTTCCGCCGCTGTTCGTGCCGGTAACGCGTATGCCACTCCACTCATTGAAGGCGATGCGGTTTCCAACGATTCGATTCATTTGCCCGCCCGTGATGAGTATGCCATCGGCGATGTTATCCGCGCGAGAAGTCCCATTCGGGGCCGTCCCGATGAAATTGCCTTGCACCAGGTTGTTCGAGCCGAGAGTAAGCAAATTATTGCCCATTTCGATTCCCCAGAAATTGCCCGAAATGACATTCCTGCTGGCGGGCTGCGGACCACCGACACGGTTGTTGCTGGAATTGAGACATTCAATTCCGATGCTGTTTCCAGCGAACATGTCGCCCCAGGGATCCAGCCCTATGTAGTTGCCTTCGATTACATTGTTTCCATTTCCCTGCATGGAGATGCCGCTGCCGGAAAACACAAGGCTGCCGAACTGATAAATCATCAGGCCCCGCACCGTGCTGTTGCCGCCTAATATGCGCACACCTGCTACAATTCCCAAGAGCGTCGCCTGGCCTCCGTCCAGCGCAACCAGCGGCACTCCGGAAAAGCCAGGCTGCGTGGTGGCATCGATCGTTGTTGGGTCGACCAGCGGCGGAAGCTCCGTCAACGGCACAATGATGTGTGGACCTGGGCCGGGTATGTTGAAGTGGATTTCATCCGGCCCGGGCAACGCGTTGGCGCTGAGAATGGCCTGGCGCAAGGACCCTAACCCCGCATCGTCGGCATTCTCGACCATGAAAATCGCTGCGTCGATACTGCCATTCAGCAGCATCAGCAGACCAACGATGGTTGCAACCTTCCCCCTCAATCCTCGAGCGCACCTGCCAGTGCAGATAATCGTCATATCTTCGCGATTCCGGTGGACTTCTATGACACGCAGAAGCTGGCAAAAACCGAAATGGGGCGATTACCGTATACAACCTATCCACAATTAGCGATGCGAGCGCCTCCGCGCTCGACAAAGCGCTAAATACGCTCGAAATAGCGGTAGCGTTCCCAATCTGTAACTGAATTATTAAACGCTTTCACCTCGAGGCGCGCTGTATGGACATAGTAATCCACAACGGCGTCGCCAAAGAGTTTGCGCGCTAGTTTGCTATCGTGCAGGAGGTCGGCAGCCTCGCGGAGGGATTCGGGAAGTGCCGGAAGTTTTTCGTCGACGTAGGCGTTGCCTTCGTAGATTTCGCCACAATCGAGTTGTTCGGAAATGCCGGCTAGGCCGGCGGCGAGAGTGGCGGCGAACGCGAGATACGGATTG
>Ga0066710_100005368_pt1 | contig 11657 bp, 8 predicted proteins | sample GraSoiAngelo_159_FD_79666 | JGI IMG/M metagenome (GOLD analysis project Ga0066710, IMG submission 79666) | Grasslands soil microbial communities from the Angelo Coastal Reserve, California, USA - 14_1009_16_40cm | ecosystem: Environmental > Terrestrial > Soil > Grasslands | place: USA... | reverse complement strand
TCGTTGGCGAGAATGTCGCCGTCAAAGACCGCCTCAATCAGACCACGGCCAATGTAAGGTGGCGCGGCACGCTCGCCGGTCGTCCGTCGGAAGCCCAAAGAGCTCAGAAAGGGTGCGGTGTGGTGAAGAATCTTAATCCCTCCAACACCGCAGCCCGCTCTTCTTCAGTGGCGCTCGGAAACACTAACGCCTTCAAATCTTCTTTGCCGAGCGGAAACGAACCCACGAGTCCGAAACTAACTAGCGGGCACGCTCGACCGGTTGTAGCTTTGCCGGATCAGGTGGTCCGACAACAGGATTAAGATCTACGTCGGGTGCAGCCGCCAGGATGCTTACGGCTGATACGAACAAGCTCACGAGGCTATACAGCAAGATACACGCAGAGACATATAACACCTCCCTACGACTTCCGTTTGGCCCCCGGCGCCGAGCAAGTATAAACCGGTTGCCCTTACGGGCATCTTTCCTGGCCCGGTGTGTACTGGGGCTGATCTGCCCTTGAGCGAATCGGGAAACCCCGAACCGCCGCCAATATCCAAGGACGGTCGTTACGCAAGGACTCGACAGCCAACGGCGCGACGGGACCGAGGCGCCCGGGCCACCAGGTTGCCTACCCGCCCACAGCGCCGTCAGCTTGTCAGGCCAGCGCTTGCGTTGCTGGAGCGTGCAATTAGGCAATCATCATGCTACGGCTGCCCTTGCTTCGGCAAGAACACGATGCCAGCCTAGAAGGTTTCTAGGAAGGCGATCAGATCGATCTTCTCCTGATCATTCAGCCTGATGTTGAACCGGGCGTTGTAGAAGTCGACGACAAACTCGATCTCCCCGGCAGCGCCGGCGTGGAAATACGGCGAACGCGCCGCCAGACCACGGAGAATCGGCGGCTTAAATTTGCCGACGTCGGCGATATTACCGCTGACCATCGCCCGTCCAGGGTCGGTGGTTATCACATCGGTCAAGTGGGTCCCGCACGCCCCTGCCGTCGTATCGCTGGTGGGTCGCAGACAGTACTGTGGGAGCGTCTTCACGCGCTCCACTACGGCTTGGAGTTCGGGGTGACCGGCCGCGACGAGCCCGTTTAGGATCTCGAGCGAGTCGGTGCCGATCCGGACGAAGAATGTCCCTGATGGGTTGTTGCCGACATTTTTCGTCTGGTGACAGGTGGTGCAATGGATGCTGGCGCTCCCGAGCTGGGCTTGGAGATCCGCGGGGACATGGAGCGTCTTGTTATTGAATATGTCCTGGCCACGTGCGACCGATAGCCGGGCTGCATTGGTACCGTTTGGCCCTCCCGGGAGATTCGCCCATGCATTGAAAATGTCGCTTCCAACGCCCCCTGACACACAGGGATTTGACAGGAAACTTGTGCACGGCGCGTTGGGGCCGAGGGCCAATGCCACCAGGTTGCTTACTCCGCCGAGGGCGCCCCGGGCGGAGAGGAGGCCCGCACCTTTAGGCAGTGCTGCGCTGGCATCGAAGACCTGGTCAGTAAACGCCCCGAGCATGAACTCCGCAACCTGGTCGGCGTCGGCATCGCTTGGCGTGGGAGCCAACAGGAGCGTAGTAGCCGCCCCCTTGACTTGACCGCGAATGTTGCCGATGCTGGCGCGTCCATCCCAGAGTACGGAGCTATCGAGGTGGACGTTGGTGTTAACCAGTGGACGTCGGAATAGCGAGAGCGTAGGATGTGCGGCTGAACCTCCAGCAGCGAACTGCTGCTGCGGATCAGTTGTGAGCGGAAAGACGTCCGGTGAAGCAAAGCGGGTAATGGTGTCCTGGTCGGCGGCGACCGCCGTGAAATTGGGGACAGTCAGCGGGGGGGTTACCCCAAAAGTCTTGCCAATACGGATGACGCCCAGGTTTAGGAACAAGCTGTAGTCGTCAGCGCTCACGGTTGTCACGTTCGGATTGTTGGCAGTGTCATTCGGCCGGAACAGCGGGTCCGTGCCGTTCGAGGCCGCGAACGTGTTGTTGATGAAGTCGACGTGGATCGTAAATCCCTGCGCAGGCTGGTGGCAGGTGACGCACGCCTGACCGTTAGTTCCAAAGTTGGCATCGAAGAACTTGTTGGTAGCGTCGAGTGGGCCGTTCACTGGGATGATGCTGCCGAGGCTGGTCGAAATTGTCACACCAGACGGAGCGCTCTGTATGAACCCCGAATCATCGGTAAAGGGCCGGAAAATCGAAAGCCCTAAGGTCGCGGTCACCGCGGTAATGGCGAGTATTACGATCAGTGCCGCCGCCAGACTTGCTCCACGTAAATTTCGCACGTTCTTGCGTGTTGCCAATGCGCAGGAGAGAATCGTCTTTTTATTCATCGAAATTCCTCTGAATCATCTGGGAAAGATACCTGAGTTTTGTTCGCGTGTCTCGGCGATTTCGCTGCGGCAAAAACTTGGAGAACATCATCTTCAGTTCGTTCATCGCAGCTTTCTCCTGAGCGGCCACCGCAAAAAAGCGACGCGCTACTTTGGCCGCCTCACTGCGGCCACCAATGGCCGCCGAAGTATGCATCTTGCGAAATCTAGGTGTCAAGATCGAAAGACGAAAATTTTCCATTTCTTTGAATAAGTGACCGGCGATTAATTCTTGTCGCAACCGCTTGCACATAATGTGCAATTCGTTGTCACAACCGCGACTTCCCGCTTGATAGCGGCTTTGAAAGAAGGGTTCGCCATTGTTGACGGTTCAGAACCATAGCGGAAGTACCATCAAACGGGGACACAAGCTACAGCGAAACCGGCTGCGTGTAGTCAAAGAAGGCAGCAAGATTAAATCGGAAAAGACCGCCGAACATCTGAAATGGGTGAACATGCTCACTTCCAATCTCAAGGCTATTTCTACTTTCTACCTACCAGTTGTTTTTCCAAAGTATCGCAAATGGTACTTTCGCTCACCGGTTCAATCGGTGCCACAGCAAGCGTTTTCATCGGCTCACAATCATAAAAATGTCGGCCTTCTTTACTTTTTTGAGTGAATTGCACGTCTTGTCTCTTGCGCCGACCCAGGGTGCTGCTTCTCCGGATCGTTGCAGAAGTGCCGCACATTCCGCGGTTGATAGCCGCGCTCCATCAGCTCAGGCTCCATGGACACTGATGTCTGCAGGCATGCTCAATCACCCCTCTTGTCGCTGGTGTGCTGCATATGCTCACCCACCACGATCCGCAAAGAGCGGGGAGCATAGCCGAGATAGTTGAGTCCAGAAACGAACTCTTCGACATCCGCTGTGTTTCCGGGCTGTAGAAAGCGTGCGTACGCGACGATCATCTTCTTCTCATGGTCCACGCTCACGCTGTCTAACCACTTGAATTGGCCGCCCAGCCCTTTGGGTTTCAGAAAAGCGACCCGCTCATGAATCGCTCTATCGCACATCCCGCAGCATAGATGGTTCAACTCGGCCTCAAGCCGGAAGTGCTCCACGCCCCCCAGTTCCATCCGTCCGGCGACGAAGCCCTTGTCTCGCAGGGCCCTGTCCACGGCGACCAAATCCAACGTGCCCAGGTCGGTAACGGGAACCTCGACAACGTTTCCGTAATCTAGTAGGGAGGCGCCCGGTTGGTTTGCCTCTGACTGCGGAAGCAGTTGCTTGGGACCGGTCGCGTTCGCCACATCCAGTCCCGGCAACCGTGCGAGCGCCTGGCGTACATCGGCCAGACAGCCCGTGCAACACAGATGATTCATCCAGAGAGTTAGCCGCGGCCCCTTATCGGTGCTTGCCAGCGCGACCGACTTGGAATGCCAGAGTTGTGGGTTCTTGTAGTAGTCCAGGACGTAGAAAGCTATGCACGTCACAGCTGTTAGGACTATGACCTGCCTCACACTCGCGAATTTCATGACATGCGCTCCTGAATCCTACAAATTCGAACGATCGATAAAGGTGAACGCGTAAAGCAGCGCATAGACCGCCAGCACCGCGATGGCCATCGAAGCTAAAGTAGCACTGGTGAGCCTCAAAAGTGTTCGTCCCTCCCGGCCAGCCCGCTGCTGGATGTTCTCAATGAAGGCGAACTCGCTTCTGGCCTTATTGGAAAACACGATCGCCATCGTCGCGGCGATCGGGTAAATGTGGGGAATCTCATCCCAACCGAAGTTGACCAGCATCAGCTTGGTAAGTACCCAAAGCATGAGTGCGCCCCATACCCGCGTGAAGACCCCCATCATCAGCATGAAGCCACTGAGCACTTCGGCGAGAGCGAAAGCGATGATCCAATTTTCCCGGCGGAACACCGGGTTCGTTCCCATGGCGAAGAAACCAATCAACGGATCATCCATCACCGCTGGATAGTTGTCGGCCACGCCCGCGGTCAGGTGGTAGTTGTAGATCTTTAGCCATCCCAAGGCGAGGAAGCCGAATCCCAGCACCAAACGAACCCACCTCAGCTGCTGTTCGCTCATTTCGGTGATAGACAGCTTGTGCGATTGCCACGGAGAACTGACGTACATCACGGCCACGGTCAAGACCGGAATTGCGTCCGCTGACACCATCCAACCCCAGCGCCATAAGTAAATCCAGGTGCCGATAACGAAGGCCCCGGCCAACGGCAGAGCAGTCTGGGTGAGCATAAGGATGGCCAAGAAAACCTGAATGTATTTGAAGTAAATTGCGGACGTCGGCTCGAGGGGGTAGCTGGGCATCACGAGAGAGTCGTTCGTGGCCGAATACATGAGCACCAGAGCAGGGCTGCGCAGGAACAGGATTACCGCCCACTCGCCGATCGCATGGAACCACCGCAGCCTTACCGGTTTGTCCGTGAGGAAATTCGCCACGTGATGCAGAAATCTCTGCGACCTGCCCCGCAAACCAGATAACACCCGATGTTCGATGAAGACATCCAGGTTTTGCCGAAAGAAGAAGATGATTAGAAACACCATCAGGAGAATGCAGCTGATGGTGCCGATCCGAAACATATCCGGTTGCATACCTAGCAGCACGCCGGGGTGCCGGCCGAAATACTGTTCGTGCAGCGGGAACTTGAGGTCGTGCCGGATGAAGCGCTCGTGAGCATAAACAACGGTGATTGGAAGCAGCGCGAGTGCCGCGGTGGAGAGAAAGACTAGCCTAGGGCGCATCCTAGTCCTCCAGAGGTGCTCGCTCGATATTCGCTCGGGCTCCGGCTGACAGTTGGTCAGGACCGTTCCGGGGCATACTCGAGTAATCCGGCCAGGACCGGCGATCGGGGGATGATAACCTGTTTGGCCTTCCCGAGCTCGATCAGCCGTCCCCATGATACCGGCGCAAGAATCCTTCCACTTCTCCTCCCTTGGAAGTTGAGGCAACGATACCCACCTTTTCGATCACTTGCAAGATTCTTCTTCAAGCGGCCGGCAAAGTCGGGCTCACTCCTAGTACATAGTCTCTCGGAGAATAGTGTCCGCTTCGCGCTCCTGGCTTAGGAACAATCGATATCTCCGGTACCCGATTCTGAAATCAACACTATCGGCCATAAGACGACTGAAACCTTGTTTCCCGAATTCATGCGACAATTAAATTCGCTTGCGGCGGCCCGAGTTTTAGGCGGCCATATATCGGCCAGCGGCCGACTAGCCGGCTGCTGAAAAATTGTTGTTCACGAGTTACTCTCTATCTGTGTGTGATTCTTTTATGGCTTAAGAGGCGTTTATGGTACGCCCCGAAGGCTTCCGGCCGTTGCAGCAGTTTGGGGACTTTCTCCTGAACCGTTGGGTGCGCTTCCAAACGGAGATTTACCAACAGCCGATCGATGGCGTCGGCCATTTTTCCCCGACCGCATTGGCCGCTCTTTAAGGGGGCGCTGCATGCTGATGGCAGCCCGAATCGATTCATCACAGTTGTCGAACGCCGCCACGACTGCGTCACCCATGGTTTTGATCACGCAGCCTCCATGATGCTCAATCACGGCCCGCAGCAGGTCGTAGTGTTCGGGCACCATGGCAAGGCCGGCGATATCGCCAAAATTTTCGAAGTATTCGGTAGAACCCTTTATATCCGTGAACGGGCGTACGCTTCAAATTACCTGTATTTGCGATCGCGTAGTGCAAGAAGCAGTGAAGCTAATCCTCGAAGCAATCTTCGAAGCGGATTTCTGCGCAAACTTCTACGGATTTTGACCCAAACGTTCACCACACTTCGCTCTGGCGGAAGTCAGACGCAGTGTTGCGGCGCACGTCTACGCGATATCTATCGGTGAGAATTTCGAGCTAGCTGTCGGAGTTGACTAGTATGTTCCCACTGGCGATGAGAAAAACTTTTCTTGGATCCGGAACCTTCGAGACGCGCCCTTTTGTCACTTTCTCTTACTCAGGGCTTTCTTCCACCTTCTAAATTTTCGCATGCGCTCAGGGAGTCCGCGCTCGTCGTTGCATGTGCCGGCGCGGGCCAACTCCAGCACTTGACGTAGCAGGTCTCACATCGGCCCCTGACTACGACTGTTAGGGGCTTCCGGCACTTCGCGGCCTCATCCCCGCCAGTTCCGCGCAACCGTCGATCCAGCATCACCTCCAAGCCATCGCCTACCGGCACAACCCGGCTCGGGTCCTTTTCCAGCTTTGTCTGCTACCAGGCCACGACGGTCAGGCCTACCTGGGTCTCCCCCCCCTCGCCCCGGGCTGCCAGTCATCGGCCCCGGCACGAAGACGCTCATCGATAAGCATCTGGAACATGCGGCGGAGCGGCGGGTGATGAGCGAACAGAGCATGAAAAGTGTCCCGATCCACACTCAGTAGGTTCACCTTCGTGACGGTTCGGGCCGTGGCCATCCGCGGATTGTCGTTCACCAGGGCCATCTCTCCGAAGCACGCTCCCGATCCGAGCCGCCCTATGACCTTCGCGCCATGCCCGGGCTCTTCCTTTACTATTTCGATCTCGCCGTCGATGATGATGTAGAGCCGATCGCCACGGTCCCCCTGGCGGAAGATGATCTCCTGCGGCTCAAAATGCTCGCGGCCAAAGCTTGCACTCCTTTCGATCTTGAGCTGGACGATATCGGGCGGCAGCAATAGATCAAGGAACCAGTCGGTTGACACCCGAAGCTTGCGGTCGAAGCCGGGCATCTTCATCAAATAAATTGCCCGCCACAGCAACCACGCCATCAGGCCGGAAGGCTTGAATCCGAAGACATCCGCGACGGCGGACCGATGGCCTAGCGACGCGAGCTTTCCACGGGCCTGGAACGCGAACGCTTGCTTCGGTTCCTCCCTGAGAGAGGCCACGAGGTTCTTCGCCAGGCACGCGGCCTGCCGAGTGGCGTGCTGGGCGGTTGGCGGGCATGGTTGCCACGTGTTGTGGTCCACAACCCAGGCACAATCACCGAGTGCCCATACGCCCGGGTGATCGAGCACCTCCAGAAACTTGTTGACGACGATTCGCCCGCGCTCTTTCTTGCACGGCAGCGCGGCGACCAGCGGGTTGGGCGCGGCGGGAACCGTACTCACCAGCGTCTTGGTGGGGATTCGGTCACCGCCCTCAAGAAGGGCAGATTCTGCCGTCGCCCCGGCGAGACGTGTATTGAGGCGGATTTCGACGCCCCGGCGTTGCAGCAGCTTCTGGGCAAACCGGGCAAGGTTCTCGGGCAGCTCGGGGAGAATAAGCGGGCCGGAGTGAAGCAGGACGACGCGAATCTCAGCCGGTTTGATGCGCCGAAAATTGCGTGTTCCCGCGCATACGAAGTCATTCAACTCGGCGACGGCTTCGATGCCTGAGAATCCGCCGCCAGCAACCACGAAAGTCAGCAACGCGCGCCGCAGCTCGGGGTCCGTTTCGATATCAGCTTCTTCAAGGACGTGGATGATCCGGTTGCGCAACAGCAGTGCGTCGCCAAGATACTTGAATGGCAAGGCATGCTCCGCGAGCCCAGGCTGGCCAACGAAGCTTGTGATGTTGCCGACCGCGATGACGAGATGATCGTACTCGAGCTGGTAGGGCTGTGGCCGAACGCCCGCACTCGTGCTTACGGTCCGGTTCGTGAAGTTGATCGACTCTACCTCCCTCGTGTAAAGGTTGGTTTTCGGGCAGAGCCGGCGGATTGGCGTGATCGTGTCGAGGATCCCGATGCTCCCGGAAATGACCTCCGGCAGCATCGGCTGAAACACCAGGTAGTTTTCTTTGCTGATCAGCCCCACCTCGACGCTCGGGTTCCTTTTCAGGAGCTTCTCGAGCGTCATGGCCGTGTACACCCCGCCGAAGCCCCCGCCCACGATGAGAACCCTTGTTCGCTTCTGCTCCATTTGACTCCTCCCGAGAGTCAGCTCCGTCGAGTTCCCGACACCGTGCGCGTCTGGCTGCACAGAGTTTTCGGTACGCGTCGGAGCGTCCCGGCTGGGACGCTTGCGTATAGCACCGTAGACCTGAAGATCCTACTTGTTTCCTTCAACCCTGGATACAAGATGAAGTTCATAAGCAGCGTTTGATCATTGGGGAGGAATAAAGAATCCAAGCTTTCCAGTCACAACGTTGCTCCAGCTTCAGCCCAGGAATGAATTACAATCTATAACACGCCCTTGCGGAGCTGATGAACGATGTCGTCGCGTATGGTGATCTGCAGAGTGTCAGCCGTCTTGTTCTCGATCTTGTAAGGCATCCGGAGTGCCTCGCCGGTCCCGTTGTGTGGCGGCCGAAGTACTGTTCGTTCAGCGGGAACTTGAGGTCGTGCCGCATGAAGCGCTACTGGGCATAAACGGTGGCTGAAGCAGCGCGAGGTACCGCCGCAGAGAAAGACTAGCCTGGACCGGACCGTAATCCTCCTGAGATGTTTACTCCGGCTGCCACTTACCATTCTGAGGCGTACTCGAGTGCGCGGGCCAGGGCCGGCGGATCGGGAATGATAAGCTGTTTGTTCTTGCCGAGCTCGATCAGCCCGTCCTCCTGATAGCGGTGCAACAACCGGTTGACGATCTCCCAGTTAGAACCGACCATTGCGACCAGATCCTGAAGGACAAACTTCCCGCTGATCAAGCACGAGCCGTCCGCCGCGACCTGACCGTACTTTTCAGCCAGCTGATTCAGGGCTGCGAGAAGCCTGTAGGGAACCTCCCGGGACGACATTTCGAGCATGTCAGTGCTCGTCTTCCGGATACGTTCGCATAGCGCCTCTAGTACCTTCCACAGGATCTCCGGACGTTTCGCCACGAAATTGCAGAAGTCCTTGCGCGAGATCGAGGCCAACTCGGTCGGCTCGTATGTAGTGACCGTCGCCGAACGGGGATGCCCGTCGAGCATCGCGAATTCCCCAAAGATCTCACCGGGGCCGAGGATGTCCAGGATCTTCTCATGCCCGTCCTCGGACGCCTGGATTACTTTGACGGAACCCTTCAGTATCATGTACAGAGAGTCCGATGGCTCGCCTTGGAAGAACACGGCAGCGTCGGGCCCATACTTCTTTGCAGCGACGATCTTGGTGAGCTCTTCGATAGCGCTGGGGCCCAGCTTCGAGAAAATCGAAATCCTGGAAGTCGCGGTGAGTTCCTTCAACAGTTCGAGCTGCTCCAAACTGGTGGGGTTGAAGATGAAGTAGGGCCCACCTTTGGCGCCGAACTCGACACGGTCGTTGTAGTCGAGCTTGCGCCGCTCGACCTTTTCGCCGTTGACGTACGTGCCTAGGCTGCTGCCCACGTCGACAAGCACGGCGTCGACGCCTTCCGCCTGGATGACGGCGTGGTCGCGCGAGACGCGTGCGTCGGTGATCACTAGGTCCTTATCGGGCTTGCGCCCAATGGTGAAAGGCACGTGATCGAGCGGAATCCTACGCTGCTCCGAGCCGTTCACGAAAACTAGTTCCGGAAACGGTCCAGGAGATGCGGCTATCGTCGTCGAGGCTGTCGGGACGGACATCTTGGCCTCCCCCGGTCTCTGGACGAAAAGAGTAGCACCATCGTCCGCAGAGTACCAAATCCTGAGTCGGTTACGACCAGGATCTGAACCCGGGACCCGACCGTTCCACCCAGAGCACGGAGCCAGCCAGGGGCTTCGGTTCCTCGCATGCCCCTTGACCACCCATGATCGGCAAGAGTCCGGCCACGGCCGTTGCCACGATCATCCCCTCCGCACAGGCGCGGCGAAGCCTTCGTTGGCGGTAAGCCAACAAGCGTAGCAGGGTTAGGAAGATTTACTTGCCGTGATGGGTAATCCAAGACGCGGTCTGTGCGGCCCATACGCCCAGCTCGCCGCAGATGCCTTGGAAACCCGATTGGAACAAGCGCGTAAACTCAAGAGCATACGTGTCCAGCAAAGTTCTGCTGTCTGCTTATTGTCGAGCCTTGCTGGTGGCAAGCTACGTCATCAGCAACCTTCTCTGTGGACAGCGAGTTTAACAGATCGAGGACTTGTGGGAGCCTTGGATGCGGCTGGTCGACGATGTCTTGGAGAACGAGCAGTTGCTGGATACCGTTTATGAAGCGCAGGGCGAGCGCTGTCCGCAGAGCCGCAGCCGCGCTCGCATGCAAACGCCGGCGGAGGTGGTGTTGCGTCTCCCGCTGTTGAAACACATTCGGAACTGGAGCTATGAAACGCTGGAGCGAGAAGTGCGGGCTAATCTGGTCTGCCGAGCCTTCACCCAAATCGGCGATGAAAAGGATGCCAAGACGCTGGCGCGGCTGGGGCATCTGGTCGGGCCAGAAGTGTGCGCTTGAAGTCCCTGCCCGGAACACCGCCTTGGGGAGTATTACCGCCGATAAGAAACTGGAAGCCCGTACCAGTGCTTCTTACAACCGGGACAGAACCAGCTCTCAAAATTGTCGCCAAACTACCATGAGCAGCGCCTTTCTTGGCTCGTCGAGTGGACTCGGCTGGAAGTAGCAGCGAACCGTCCGGCGATAGTAGTTTTGCTGCTTCAGCTCTTCCAGGATGCGCTTAAGAAGATCGGATCTGAGACATCCTTTACGCCGTAATCTATGGACAGCAACAACAAGCAAACTATGGCATAATCTGCCTACGTAGTATTACGGATGGTTTCTTCCCCATGCTAGGAGTGCTCATATATTTCTCCGCCGCGTAGACGCGCCGGGGCTCTGCGAGCGTGAGACCTAAGTCATGTCAATCAAGTACTGCGCTCAAACGCGCGGAGAACCATGCAAGGTCTGGATCGAGGTCACGGCAGATGGCTATGTCGACAGAGCAAGCTCATCGGGTCGAAATCGCTCACGTCTTGTTCATGGACATCGTTGGGTATTCGCTGATGTCCATGGATAAGCAGCGAAGGATACTCCGTTTGTTGCAGAACAGTGTCCGGAAAACGGCTGAGTTCCTGCGCGCTAAAGCAACCGACCAGTTGATATCGCTGCCTACTGGTGATGGCATGGCGTTGGCGTTCTTTGGCGACCCAGAGGCTGCGGTACGCTGTGCTCTGGAGTTGGGCCGTGCGACCTGTGAGCATTCTGCAATCAAACTCCGCATGGGATTGCACTCCGGCCCAATTTACCGCATGGCCGATATCAACTCTAATTCCAATCTGGCGGGGGGCGGCATTAACTTGGCCCAGCGGGTCATGGACTGCGGAGATGCTGGACACATTCTGGTTTCCAGCGTGGTTGCCGATGTGCTCCGGCAGTTGGGCAGTTGGGACGACTACTTGCATGAACTAGGAGAAGCTGAAGTTAAGCATGGGATACGAGTCCACCTTTTCAATTTCTATCATCGGGATGTAGGCAATCCGAGCGTTCCAAGCAAGTTTTTGCTGTCCGCCGTG
>Ga0066710_100005366_pt1 | contig 11658 bp, 10 predicted proteins | sample GraSoiAngelo_159_FD_79666 | JGI IMG/M metagenome (GOLD analysis project Ga0066710, IMG submission 79666) | Grasslands soil microbial communities from the Angelo Coastal Reserve, California, USA - 14_1009_16_40cm | ecosystem: Environmental > Terrestrial > Soil > Grasslands | place: USA... | reverse complement strand
TCGGCGAGCGCGCTCGCGAGGTTCCCTCGCGCCTCAAGGATGCGCGCGCGCTCTCGACGCGCCGTGCTCTCCATGTAGTGCGGCGAACCCGCCTCGCACTCGCGGATGAACTCGTCCAACATCCGAAGCGCCTCGTCCCACCTGCCGAGCATTAGGGCGGCCTGTGCCACCTGCGCTCGGAGCCAGCGTGCGCCAGATGCGTCGCCCAAGCGCTCGGCGATGCGCAGCCCCTCTTCGTACAGCTCGGCGCCGCGGCGAAACTCGAACGAGAAGAACGCCTGCACCGCTACGTTGTTTGCAATCGATCCGGCAACCGGTGAGTTCGCGGCCACGGCGATCTCCAGCGCGCGCACTTCGTCCTGCGGGCCCGTGGGATCCCCGAGATACGTCTTGGCCAGTCCGATCGTGGCGAGCGAGTGGGCTTGGAGCTCCTGCACCTCCAGGGCGTCGGCCACCTCCAGCGCCTCCGTTGCCAGCACGAGCCCTTCCTGGGGATTCCCGCCGATGGTCTTGGTGCGAGCGATGAACGCGAGCACGTTGGCGGCTGCGAGGGAGCGCTCGGTCCCCACCAACTCCTTGGCGCGCGTTTCGTGATCACGGGCCCTGTCGCTCTGGCCTCGGTGCCACCAGATCCGCGACAGCGCGAGCTCGGCGAGACCTGCCGTTTCGCGGTCTCCTGTTCCCAGAAGCGCGTCGCGCGCCTCCTCGAGGGCGGCCTCAGCTCGATCGTTGGCCGCGATGTAGAGCGCGTCCGCGAGCCTGTAGAGAAGCTGCGGCCGGTCCCCGTCCTCGTCCGGCCAGAGTGCGAGCGCCTCCTCGTAGTACGCGGCCGCGCCGGGGTAGGCGTTGACGGCGTACGCCCGATCGCCGGCCGCGCGAAGGGCCAGACGCGTCGGCGTCACGAGATCACTCGCGTCCTGCCCCGCGGCCTTCGCGAGCTCGAGCGTGGACCTCCAGTGGTACGCGAGCAACTCCGCATGATCGTCCGGGCGGCCGAGGCTCTCGATCCACTCGGCCGTCTGGCGGTGTTTCCGCGCGCGGCTGCCGCGGGGAATCTGGCCGTACGCGACGTCCCGGAGCAGCATGTGGGCGAACGCCCATTCGCCTTCGCTTCCGACCGAGGAGCGCCGCTGCCGGGTGAGGAACCCCCGGCGCTCGAGCCCGTGCAGGAGCTCCGTCGCCTCCCGCTCGTCCCGGCGCAGCGCGCCGATCCAGAAGACCTTCCCGACGACGGCCGCGTCCTGGAGGAGAGACTTCGCCTCGGGAGCGAGGCCGTCCAGGCGCGCGGCGACGATCCCCTGGAGCGTCTCCGGCAGTGGGAGATCATCGGCCGAGCCGCGTTCGACATAGAGCTGCGCGAACTGTTCGGCATAGAGCGGATTGCCCTCAGCTCGTTCGAGCAACGCCTGCTGGGTCTCGGCCGGCAGCAGCGACCGCTCGAGCACGTTCGAGATCAGTGCGGCGGTCTGGTCGTTAGTCAGTGGGGAAAGGCCGATCGTCGATGCGTTCAGCTTCCCGCCCCCCCAACCCGGACGACGCTCCAGGAGCTCCGGCCTGGCGCTGCAGACGACGAGGAGGCGCACGCCGGAGAGCCAGTCGACTAACTCGTCCACGAAGTCCAGCAGGCCATCGTCGGCCCAGTGGAGATCCTCGAAGACCAGCACGAGCGTGTGGTGCTCGGCGAGTGACTCGAGGAAGCGACGCCATGCCGCGAAGGCCTCCCCACGACGGTCGCCGCCGAGGCCCGCTTCAGCCTCGAGCCCCACCAGGGGGCGAAGATGCGACTCGACCCATCGGGCGTCGCTCGTGTCGGCGAGCACCTCGTCGACCGCCGCCCGGAGCTTCGCTGCCGCCTCCGACTCGGTGTTCTCCTCGAGGATCCCCGCCTGCGCCTTGACGACCTCCCCGAGCGCCCAGAAGGCGACCCCATCGCCGTACGCGAGGCATCTTCCCTGCCGCCACGTGATCAGCTCCTCCTCGGCATCCGCGATCCGGGAGAGCTCGTACACCAGTCGGCTCTTGCCCATCCCGGGCACGCCGACCAGGGTGACGAGCTGCGGGATCCGCTCGTGGCGCGCCCGATCGAGCGCGTCGCGCAACACCGACAGCTCGCGCTCGCGTCCCACGAGGCGCGCCCGCGCGTGGTGCGCCGTATCTACGCCGAATCGCGAGGTCGCCTCGACGGCTTCCCAGACCGGCACCGGTGCCGCCTTCCCCTTCGCCTGCACGGCGGGGAGCTCGTCGTACGTGATGACGTGCCGAGTCGCCCGATACGTCACGGCGTCGACCAGGATCCCGTTCACGGGGGCGGCCGTCTGGAGGCGAGCCGCGGTGTTGACCACGTCGCCCGAGGCCATCCCCTCGCCCTCGGAGGGACGGGCGCCGAGCGCGACCAGCGCTTCGCCGGAGGTGATGCCGATCCGCAACTCCGTGCCCTCCGCGCGTGCGAAGTCGCGGATGGCGATGGCCGCCCGAACGGCGCGCTCCGGATCGTCCTCATGGGCGACCGGTGCACCGAACAGGGCCATGACCGCATCCCCGATGAACTTCTCGACCGTCCCGCCGTGGCGCTCCAGCTCGGCACGGACCCGGGCGTGGTAGCGCGAGAGGAGTGCGCTCACGTCCTCGGGATCCAGGCCCTCGGCTCGTGCGGTCGACCCCACGAGGTCGCAGAAGAGGACGGTGACGACCTTGCGTTCCTCACGTGCCTCGGGCCGAGCCGCAAGTGGCGCACCGCACATCCCGCACAGGCGAAAGCCTTCGGGGTTCTCCTGGCCACAGCTCGGACAGACGATCGCCACGGGAGGAAGGGTACGACGCGGATCGCGTCGTCGGGAATAATGGTCGCATGAGAAAGATCGTCGTCCTGACCTTCGTGTCGCTCGACGGCGTCATGCAGGCGCCGGGTGGGCCCGAGGAAGATCCGCAGGGCGGGTTCGCGTTCGGTGGGTGGACCGTCCCGTACTTCGACGAGGAGGGCGGCAAGGTGATGGGCGAGCAGATGGCCGTGCCGTTCGACCTGTTGCTCGGTCGGACGACGTATGACCTGTTCGCGTCCTATTGGCCAGACCACAACGAAGAGGGTGCATCCCTGAACAAGGCCACCAAGTACGTCGTCTCGCACGAGGATCGGAAGCTTGGCTGGGAACCCTCGCAGCTCATCACCGGCGACGTCGTCGCCGGGATCCGCGCCGTGAAGAACCGAGTCGGGCCGATGCTCCAGGTGCACGGGAGCAGCAACCTGATCCAGACGCTGCTGCAGAACGATCTCGTCGACGAGCTATGGCTCAAGATCTTCCCGGTGGTGCTCGGGAGCGGGAAGCGATTGTTCGGCGACGGCACGAGACCAGCCGCCTTCCGACTGGTCTCGAGCACGACGACCCCGAGTGGGGTCGTGATCGCTTCCTACGCGCGAGCGGGCGACGTGCAGACCGGCTCGTTCGCTTAGCGCCGCCGCCGAGCGCGGCGCGGGCGCCGCTCGGGCTCGGCCACCTGACGCACCTCGTCCAGCGTGAAGTCGGCGCCGCGGTGGTCGCGGATCCAGGCGCGCGAGGTTCGGTGCCGCAGGACCTCGTAGGCGATCAGGACGACGCAGATCGCCGTCACGACCGCCAGGGCGCCGAGCGCGGGCACGTTCGTCGCGACAGGGATCATCCCGAGCAGGACGACGGTCGCGATCGGGCGGCCGCGGCCGAGCCCGCCTTCGAGCCGAAGACGCACGGCCACGTGCGCGAGGAAGTACAGGGCCAGGCCACCGCAGAGGCCGATCGCCGGGATGGTGCCGAGCGCGATCTCTTTGTCCGCGAGCGGAAGCGTCGTCTTGAGTCCGAACGCGAACAGGACGATCCCGGCGACCATCGGCAGGTGCAGATAGGAATAGACGTCGCGGGCCAGCTCGGAACGCCGACTGCCCTCTGCCTCGGCGAGCCTCGCCTGCGTGGCGTAGATGGCCCAGTCGAAGTACGACCACCACAGGCACGCAGCGACCGTCACGCCCAGGAGCGCGGCCGTAATCACGCCAGCGTCGAGCTTCAGGCCCGACGCGCCGACGCCGATCGCGACGATCGACTCGCCGAGGGCGATGATGATGATGAGCCCGAACCGCTCGACGAAGTGCTCCGGCGAGACGCGCATGCCACGCATGTGGCCGATGAGCGGGCTGCCGTAGAGGATCGTGAGCGCAACGCCCCAGAGGACGAGCTGTGCCGCCCCATGCAGCGCCCCGGCGACCACGAGCAGCGCGGGAGCAGGGGCGGTGGCCGAGATTCGAAGGACGGCGTGGCGCATGTCGCGGTCCCCACGGCTCGCGATGCCGAAGAGCACGACGTGCAGGACCCGAACCACGAGATAGGCGAGGCCGAAGATCACGCCGTCGCGGCCGAAGGCACGCGGCGCGGCGAGGGACACGATCAGCATCGCGGCGACGGCCGTGAGCACGGCCAACCGAACGGCGCCCTCCTCGGGGTCGAGGGCGTTCGTCAGCCAGGCATACGCGGACCAGGCCCACCAGAGCGCGGCGAGGAGCAGCACGCCGCGAACCAGGCCGCCCCCGGTGGGGGTGCGCGCCAGGAAGGTCGTGACCTGGGTGATGGCGAACACGAACACGAGATCGAAGAAGAGCTCGAGCGGCGTGACTCGGTGTGTACGTTCGTCCCGTCGATCGCTCATGGTGGCCGGACGCAGCCTACCCTTCCGGCGAACGGCTGAGCTAGACTCCCGCTCCATGCCTGACGTCGACGAGCACGGGCGTCCCGAACCACCGATCACCGGCGACGAGGCCGCCACGCTGCTCGGGTTCCTGGACTACCAGCGCGCGACCTTCGCCTGGAAGTGCGACGGGCTCGACGCGGCCGGCCTGCGCGCGACGACGGCCGCCTCGAAGCTGACCTTGGGCGGCCTGCTCAAACACCTCGCCCTGGTCGAGGACAGCTGGTTCTCGCGGTCGCTCCACGGCAACGACTATGCGGCCCCCTGGAACACGATCGACTGGAAGGCGGATCCCGACTGGGAGTTCCGCACGGCCGCGGAGGACTCGCCCGAGGAGCTGCGCGCGATGTGGCAGCGCGCCGTCGAACGGTCGCGGTCCCTCGTCGCCGACGCGCTCGGGCAGGGTGGCCTGGATCAGCTCGCGAAGCGCACCTGGCCGAGCGGCGAGGCGCCGAGCCTTCGCTGGATCTTGGTCCACATGATCGAGGAATACGCACGCCACAACGGCCACGCGGACCTCCTTCGTGAGTCCATCGACGGCGAGACGGGGGAGTAGCCGGAGTGGGCGAGCACCTGCCGGCCCGGGAGTTCCACCAGGCCGAGGGCGTGGAGGACTGGCGGGTCGTGGGCGAGGGCGCCTGCGCCTACTTCCGCACCGGTTCGTTCGCCGAGGGCGTCCAGCTCGCCGAGGCGATCGGGAAGCTCGACGGCTTCGAAGAGCCGCCCGACGTGGACGTGCGACGCGACGGCGTGACCGTGCGCTTCATTACGATCGCGGATGACTATTTCGGGCTCAGCACGGAGCACATCGAACACGCCCGCCGGATCTCAGGCGTCGCGCGGGAGCAGGGAGCGGTTGCCGACCCGTCCCGCGTCCAGACGTTCCAGGTCACCATCGACGCACTGATCAGCGTCGAGGTGATGCCGTTCTGGCGCGCGGTCCTCGACTACGACTACCGGGGTGACACGCCGGACGAGGACCTGATCGACCCGCGCAGGCGCGGCCCGTCGATCTGGTTCCAGCGGATGGACGCGCCCCGCCCGCAGCGCAACCGCATCCACGTCGACCTCTGGGTGGCGTACGACCAGGCCGAGGCCCGCGTCGCGGCCGCGATCGCGGCCGGCGGGCACATGGTGAGCGACGCGCACGCGCCGGAGTGGTGGACGCTCGCCGACGCCGAGGGCAACGAGGTCGACATCGCGACCATCATGGGGCGGGACTGAGGGTCCCGCCCCTCAGAGGGGCGCCCAGGTCACGCCGCCGTCCGTCGTCTCCCACAGCTCGCCGGTACGGTTGTACGGCCACACGCCGTCAGGCCCGTAGACCGCGAACCCGACGAGGTTCGAGACGAACGTGATGTCGTTCCAGCCCTCGCCGAGGTCGTTCAGCGACACGGACGTCGTCCAGGCCTTACCGCCCGTGTTCCGGTAAACCCAGCTCCCCGGCGCCCCCCACGACGACAGGGCGAGGGTGCCGTTCGGCGCCCCGGCGAGCTGCGAAACGATCCCGAGGATCGGCGTGGTGCCAGCTGAGTACGTGGTCTGCGCGTCGTCGATCGAACGAAGCACGCGCTTCACGGCCTGGCCGAACCCGATGTTGCCCTGGCACAGCAGCGCGACCTTCGTGCCGAAGATCGGGGCGATGCTCGTGAGCGTCTCGCCGTTGGCTGGGTTGCAGGGGTCGGGCCGCGCGCTCCACGTCGTGCCGTCCACCGTCACGTCGAGGGTGTCGGGCTCGGCACCGGCCCCGAGCAGGCCCGCGGGGATGGCGAGATAGGCGACCGTCCCGCGCACAGCGAGCACGACCGGGGAGGTGCTGGCCGGGAGGCTGAGTGCTACCTTCGTCCACGATCCATGCCCAGGTGTGGAGCGCCAGAGCGTGAGCGGCTTGCCGCAGATGTGATTGAGCGCGCAGGGGGACACGACGGCGTAGGCGACGCTCGCGTCGGCCGCGAGCGACAAGACCTGCTGACCGCCGCCGGGTGGAGCGACGGCTTGCCAGGTCGCCCCGCCGTCGGTGGTGCCCCAGAACGCGGGCCAAAACGCCCAGCCGTGCATTCGATCGGCGAATCGCATCTGGGTCACGCCGTTCGGCGTCTCGAGGCTCAGTGGAGCCGCGAGGGTCCCGAGCGTGTTCCATGTGGCGCCTCCGTCCGCGGTGCCGAGCGCCGTAGTGCAGGCGTTCGAACTTCCGCATGGCATGACGCCCAGGATCCAGCCCTGGGACGGCGAGATCCAGCTCTGAGATTGTGCAAGAAAGCCGTCGGGGAGAGCCGAATTCCTTGCGGCGGAGGCCGTCGGCCCCATTGCCAGGACGGCCAGGGCCATCGTTGCCGCGATCGTTACCAAGGCGAGTGCGCGCCTCATGAGTCCTCTCCTCTCGTGGGATCCACGCCAAGGACGCACGAGGCGACGGTTCGGTTGGCTCTGGTCCTACGCGAGCGCCAGGTCCCGGCCGAGGATCCCGGACAGCCGCGCGACCTCGGCCCGCAAGGCGGACCGCGGCAGACGGCCGGATTCGGCGAACCACGCGACCCGAACCTGGTCCATGTCCAGCTCCCACGTTCCGCACACCACGCCTCCCCGCACCACGACCGGCGCGATCCACCCGCTCTGCTTGCTGACCTCGGCGCGATGAGCGCTCGGCACGACCCGAGCGTCGCCGGTCCCCGGCCCGAGCACGTACTGGTCGAAGCCGGGCAGCAGCCGCACCGCGGCGCTCGGCCGGGTCGCCGCCAGCTCGTCGAGGTCCTCCGTGAGCGCGTAGGCGCGGTCGCCGCCGACGCCCACCTCCGTGACGGCGTCGCCCAGCTCCGAGAACCACGCGCGGAGCTTCCGCTTGCCGAACCACCCACCGGCGAGCCAGTCGCCGAACGCCTCGACCGTGGCCGGACCGTACGTGGCGAAGTACGCGCGCATCGCGAGCGGCGCCGCTTCCTCCGGATCCGGGACGCCCGCCCACTGCCGGCTCGCCGCCTCGGGACGCGTGAACGTCACGCGCGTACCGCGGCTCGGCCCGAAGCAGAGGTCCCCTTGCCAGGCGAGCGGCTTCAGCAGCGTCCCCCAGCCGGACCGCAGGCCGTCCGCGACGTGCCCCAATCCGCGCACTCGTGCGACGGCGGCCACCAGCTCCTCGCGTGAGAGCACCGCGCCGTCGAGCGCGTCGCGCACAACGGCGCGTAGCCGCTCCATCGTCGAGGGCGTCACGCCGAAGTACCGCTGCCAGCTCGGGCGCTCCCAGGATCTCCCGGCAGCGATGAGCGAGAGGAACGTGCCCGCGTCCTGGGGCGTGAGCAGGTGCAGCGTTCCCCGCATCGCCCAGGTCTTGATGAGGCGGCCCTCCGACAGGGACCGGCTCACCTCACCCGAGTGGGACGTCTGGCGTCGAACCCGCAGCGCGAGCTCCGCCGAGGAGGCGACCTGTGCCTGCACGCCGCAGAGGCGCCGTACGACACCGGCGACGGATTCGGTCCCGACCGGATCGAGGAGATGTCGGCGCATCCGCCAGGCGAGGGCTTGGGGCCAGGTGACGCGGACCGCCATGGCGCCCAAGCGTATCGGCTCGGGCGGCGGCTCAGGCTATCCCCAGCTGCTGTTGCTCCAGGACTGCCCGCTCCAGCTCGACCCGCTCCAGCTCGACCCGGACCACGAGCTTCCCGACCAGCTGGACCCGCTCCAGCTCGCTCCGGACCAGGAGCTGCCGCTCCAGCTCGATCCGCTCCACGAGCTCCCGCTCCAGCTCGACCCAGACCACGAGCTGCCGCTCCAGCTGCTGCCGGTCCACGTGTCGCCGTTCCAGTCGCCTCCCGACCACGAGCTACCGGCGCTCTCCAGGAGCGCGATGGCCGGGTCGTCGACGAGGTGGCCGAAGATGTCCTGCTCGCCCCTGAGGACCACGCCGTCGCGGGTGAGGTGATCGGTCCCGCGAGCGAGCTCAAGGAGCCCCGTGCCGGTCGCGTTGAGGAAGCTCTGCGTGAAGTTCGGCGCTGCCATCGACAGGAGCGGCGTCATCCGCAGCTCACAGGCTCCCTGCACCAGGGCGTTGAAGCTGCTCAGCTTGTACGCGCCGTTCTGCAGCATCTTCTTGACCTGGTCGGGCGCGAGCGACGGGTTCTTCGAGAGCAGCAGCGCCACGGCGCCGGAGACGATCGCCGCGGACTGCGAGGTGCCGCTCCCGCGGAAGTACCGCGCGTCGATCATGCCTTCGGGGTGGTTGGCGTCGATGTAGGAGTTGGGCACGCGCAGACCCTGCAGATGCGCCCCGGGCGCGACGAAGTCGGGAGCGCGCGCATTGCCCCACTTCGCGCCGGCCGAGAACTTGCTTACGGTGTCGTCGACGACCGTTTGGGTGCCCTCGGAGTCGGACGATCCCACCGCGATGATGTAGGGGTCGAACGCCGGGTTCGCCAGCGCCGGCGATCCGTGGCTCCGCTGGAACCCCAGGTTCCCCGCCGAAGCGACGACCACGATCCCGCTCTTCCATGCCGCCTCGGCGGCGTAGGCGAGCGGATCCGACACGTAGCTCTGGGAGCTGTTCGTGCCGTACGAGAGGTTGAGCACCCGGATGTTCATGCCGGTATCGTGCGCATGCTGGACGACCCAGTCGATGGCCGCGATCACCTGCGAGACGTCGGTCCCGCCGTCCGCCGTCGCCACCTTGATGCTCACGATCCGGGCGTCCGGCGCCATCCCCCTGTACATCGAGGCCGGGTCGCTCTGGTAGGGAGCCGTCGCCTCGTCGTCTCGCCCGGCGATCAGCCCGGAGATGAACGTGCCGTGGCCGAAGGTGTCGAGGTTGGTCAGGTTCGGCGCCTGCGATTCGAGTGAGAGGTCCGGTCCGTACACCACCTTGCCCGCCGCGCTCATGCCGTCCACCGGCGCGACGCCGGAGTCGATCACCGCGACGTCGACGCCAGCGCCCGTGTAGCCCGCGCTCCAGAAGTCCTGCGCGCCCGTGTACTGGGTGGTCGAGTCCATGGAGTTCACGTCGGTGCTCGGGTCATAGTTCGCGCTCTCGGGCCGAAGGTGTGTGTTCGGCGAGACCGAGACGATGCCGGGCATCGTCTGCAGCGTGGTCAGGGCAGCGGCCGGGATGGTCGCGGAGAACCCGTCGATGATCCCCAGGCGCAGGCCAACGGTCCCTCCGAGCCCGCGGACGGCCTGTTCCGCCGGCGTCCCGTCCCCGGCGAGGGTCCGCACGATCACCGACATCCGGAGGTTCCCGAGGGCGGCCGCGGCGCTCCGGGCGACCCCGCCGGTCGCGACCACGACGAGCGAGGCGATCGCGAGGGCCGTGAACCGCGTCCCGAACGCCTGGCGGCGCCGGGCGCCCCACGAGCGCGCCAGCGCCACGGTCCCGCCCCAAGATCGGTCGTAGATCATGTCCTGAGTATCGATGGAGGCCCGCTCGGGCGAATCACCTGGAAGCCTCAATGTGCTCCCCCGAAGACCTCTTTCTGGCAGCCACGGGGGGTGATCGCAGACCGGCGCCGAGCGGCCCGCCCTCTAGGCCGAAGGACGTAGGAGTGAGCGGCGCTTGCCCTTGCCCCCAGTGGGCCTGTCAGACATGATGCGACCTTCGGAGCGAGGGGGTTCCCATGGCAACGATCGGTCAGCCGTACACGTGTGGGATCTGGACGGTGCGCGATGGGAACGAGGAGGAGTTCGTCAAGCGCTGGACGGCGCTCGTCGAATCCGCGGGCGAGGGCGGCCGGTCCTTCATCTTGATCGAGGGGCGCGAGGACCCGCATCGGTTCCTCTCGTTCGGCGCCTGGGAGGACTGGGCGACCGCGGACGGATGGCGCGCGACCGAAGCGTTCGGCGAGCGGATGCAGGCTTGCCGGGAGCTGTGCGAGGATTTCCGCCCGAACGACTCGACGCTGCGGATCGCGGTCGGTGTTTGAGGCGCCGGGCGTGATGGGGCAGCCGTACACCTTGGGAGTCTGGGTGGCCCAGCCTGGCCGCGAGGACGAGTTCGCCGCAGCCTGGAAGGAGCTCGCGGAGTGGACCACGCGCGAGGTCGCAGGGACGGCCTCCGCGAAGCTGCTGCGTGACGTCGCCGACCCGCGACGATTCGTGACCATCGGGCCATGGGAGAGCCTCGAGGCGATCGACGCTTGGCGTGCGCTTCCCGGATTCGCCGAGCGCGTGGCCGCGATCCGCGCAATCCTCGAGCGCTTCGAGCCGATCACCCTCGAGCTCATCGCCGAGGTCGGCTGACGTCCGTCCGATCAGTCGATGGACATGATCGTGGACGCCGACGACCTCTTGATTCGGCGCCTGCGCGACGATCCGTCCGACTACGAGCTGATCGTCCGCTGGCGGAACGAGCCGCACGTTCGCGAGTGGTGGGATCCCGACGATCCGCCGATGACGCTCGCGTCCGCGATCGAGGAATACCGGGCGGACACGCGCGAGGGCTCGCCGGCGACGGCCTGCATCCTCGAGCGAGGCAACGAGCCGATCGGGTTCCTCCAGTTCTACCGGTGGTCCGACGAGCCGTCCGACGCAGAGGTGCTGGGGATCTCCCTCGAAGAGGACGCCTGGGGGCTCGACCTGTTCATCGGTGAGCCGTCACACGTGGGGAGCGGGGTCGGACCACGCGTGATCGACCTGCTGTGCCGGTTCCTGTTCGAGGAGCGCAGTGCGTCGTCGGTCGCACTCGTCGCCGCGCAGGACAACGCGCGAGCGCTTCGTGCGTACGAGAAGGCCGGGTTCCGCCGGGTTCAGGCGGTCCTGGACACCGACGTCAAGGAGGGGCGGCGCGTCGAGTCCTGGCTGCTGGTTCGCGACGCGTCCGCGTAGGTCAGCCCTGGCGAAGGCCGAGCGTGTTGCCATCGGGGTCGTGGAACCACGCTCCGCGCGCCGGCCCGAGTTGCGCGATGTGGTTCGTCGTGACCAGGGGACCCTCGGCGTAGTCGATGAACGCGACGCCCCTGGCCTCGAGGTCCT
>Ga0066710_100005365_pt1 | contig 11658 bp, 12 predicted proteins | sample GraSoiAngelo_159_FD_79666 | JGI IMG/M metagenome (GOLD analysis project Ga0066710, IMG submission 79666) | Grasslands soil microbial communities from the Angelo Coastal Reserve, California, USA - 14_1009_16_40cm | ecosystem: Environmental > Terrestrial > Soil > Grasslands | place: USA... | reverse complement strand
CAGATAGGGCTGGCGCACGATCATCTCCTCCGGCGGATTCCAATCGGGCCACTCCGCCATCCTCGTGACCTGTTGCACGCCGGACCAAGTAAAGCCTTCGCGGCCGACGCCCACCCCGTAGCGTAGCGCCTTGCCATTGCCGAGCACGAGATAGAGGTAGGTGTTCGGCGAATCGATGATGACCGTGCCCGCCGGCTCCTTGGTATAGTAATCAACGAGCGTGCGACGGAACTGCGGTGGCAATTCCTTGCTCGGGCCAGTCTCAGGCCGCACCTCGGGCGGGAGTGCTGCCGGGTAGTGGGCGTCGCTGCTACTCGATCCGGTCACGCGCGGATCGCCTCGGCCGGGAATGATCGGTGGCTGTAGCCGGATCGCATTTTGCTCGTTAAGAAGTGGCGATAAAATGGTCGCGTTCCGACATCCGCCCACTGGCCGCCGGCCCGCACCGGCGGGCCGCGGTAATAGCCTTCCTGCGAAGCATCCAGCGGCGGCAGCGGACCACTCTGTACCGCCGCTGAACCGGGAGCAGGCGCCGACTGGGATTGGGCCTGCCCTGGCACCGGCTCTTCTGATGAACATGTAGGAACCAGGGCGGCTAACTCCTCTCCGCGGAGGATCTTCAGGTCGGGCGTGAGACCGCCCTTCGACACGATCCATGCTCTGATCTCAGGAGGGTAGTGGGCCATCATGTAGCGTGACCAATAGTAGCTAGGGAAATAGCCAAACAGAGTCATGGATTGCGCCATATGGAAGCCGAAAAAAGCCCGCGGCGTGGCGCACACGTCAACAATCCCGAGGGCCAGCGTGCACGCGGAATAGCACGGGCCATCGACCACGAGCCTGTTGCCCCTGGCGGCCATGGCTTGGTACTTCTCGACATATTCGCCTAGAAGGCCGCCCTCGTCGTTACCGTGGACTACTTCCGCCCCGTAAGCTCCGAGTCCGGCAAGGGCGATCGCGACGGCACAGCCCGCCGTTGCCAGAAATCCACGAACGCCAGGGCACCACTTTGAGGAGATCATTTGATAATTGAACGGTAAGCTTGATTAAAATCGGGTTACGGTCCCGGCTGCCGCGAACACAGCGCAGCCGAGGCTGACGGGGCTGATGCTGAATTCACGTTTGGGATTGGCGATTAAGAGGAGGAGATCGCCGGCCCGCTTCCGCGAGTTCTGGAAGGACTGCGCGGTGCGCTTCCGACTGGACTTGCCTAGCCAAGCGATTGCACGTTTCCGCGAATTCTCGGTATCGGCTCGGAGTTTCCACACGAACCAAACCGCCCGTGCACGAGAGCCTTCCGATTGCATTCGCGCTCTGTGTCGGGACTATTATGCCATTAGCCGGACTCGTGCGCTGCAACAAGCGACGAGACGGATATGGAGTTAGCAGTAGTAAGTTTCATCGCGGAATGGCGCACCTTCCAATACCAGCGGCAGGCGCGTGTTAACTTGCCATTTAGCATCCCTCGCAGAACGACTCGCGCGCTCGATACGAACAGTGGGAGAGTCGCCCCGGCTCGGTCGGGCATCGGGGGCAAGTTCTTCGCACACGCATTCCCAAGACTGCTTCCTGGGAGTGCCAGGCCGAGCCAGCAGCTCCAACCCTGGCTCGCCCACCGGACTTTCAATGCCAAAGACAGTAATGATCGTGGAGGACAACGAGCTCAACATGAAGCTCTTCCATGACCTGTTGGAGGCCCACGGCTACCATACCGTCGCCACGCGCAACGGCATCGAGGCGCTCGATCTCGCCCGCAAGCACCGTCCCGATTTGATCCTGATGGATATTCAGCTGCCGGAAGTCTCCGGTCTCGAAGTGACCAAGTGGCTCAAGGAAGACCCTGAGCTCAAGGCCATTCCGGTGGTCGCGGTGACCGCCTTTGCGATGAGGGGCGACGAGGAGCGCATCCGCGAGAGCGGTTGCGAGGCCTATTTGTCGAAGCCGGTTCCGGTGGCCCAGTTCATCGATACCGTCCGCAGTTTTTTGGGGCTCGGCCTGAGCATGCCAGCCGTTAGTCAGCCTGCCGCCGTTGGCGCTGCCGCGCTACGACCACATCATCGAGCGGATAAATGATGGCACGTTTCCGGGTAGAACACCCTGCAGTGCGCCAATGTGGTAGGCCACTATTGAATCACGCGGCGCCCGAATCCCCACAGATCATGAAGGCTCGGGTGGGCGCCGATGGCGACATTGTTCAGCTTGGCCCGGCGTACGGTTTCGCCCATCACTAGCGAATCGCCGGCATGAAAGCCGCAGGCAATGTTGGCGGAGGAGACGACGCAAAGCATTTCTTCGTCGGAGCCCATGGTCCAGGGGCCGAAGCTCTCACCCAGGTCGCTGTTCAAGTCGATTCTCATGCGGCTCCCAATACCTGCTGCGTTGGCGAAAAGCCACAATCAAAGCTCGCAGATTGTGTACGCGTTGCGCTCATACTCCATTGAGCGGCACGGTTCGATTTGCACCACACGTCTGAACCTGCGAGTGGTCGCCGGCTTTTCAGCGGCCTTCTGCCTCGCGCTCACGTTCGCGTCTTTGCCTGCCGCCCAGCAGTGGACCCTGCAGCAACGCGCAGCGTGCGAAACGGATGCCATGCGACTCTGCAATCAGTATATCCCGGACGTTCAGCGTGTCTCAGCCTGCATCCGGGATACGCCCGCCGTTGGCGTAGCCGTGGGCGGTCCGCACGGACACGCTACGCACAGGGAGATGACCCTGCGCGGCGAGTCCTTGAGGTTCCGCTCGAAAATAGACCGCCTTGGCTTAGGATGGTCGTGACCGAGCGGGCAACGGGCCGCTATCATGAGTTCTGCCGAAAACCTCGAGCGGGTGCTTTTCGACATCGCGGGGCGGGCGAAACGCTTGCAGCGTGGGACCGTGCCGCAGCGGCCTACGGCTATCGTCGGGTTGGTGCCGAGCTGCGCCATCGCGGCATTCTCGTCAATTCCAAGAAGATCCGCCGTCTCATGCGTGAGCACGACCTGCAGCCTAAGCGCCGTAAGCGGTTCGTGGCCACGACCGACAGCGACCACGACGGTCCCATCTTCCCGGACCTCGCCCGCGACAGGATGGTCGACGGCCGAACCAGCTCTGGGTGGCGGACATCACGTATATCGCGATCGCCACCGGCTTCGTCTATATGGCCGTCGGCACGGGAACCCCTACGACAATGCCAAGGCCGAGAGCTTCATGAAGACGCTGAAGGTTCGAGGCCGTCTATCTGATGGACTACGAAACGCTCGGCTACCTGAGCCCGGCGCAGTTCGAGGATCACCACGCCCGGCAGATGGTCAAAACCGCCGCGTGATCCTGTCCACCGTCAGGGGCGCACTCCAATAGCGGGTCAAAATTTGGAAGCCGATTGACAATCAGAGGATGACAACGCCGCACTCACGAACCTATGGCATCTACAGCGCACGCCCGCATGGGCAACAACGCTTAAGCTCGAGCGAGTCCAATACGGTTTGCTTTATATCCCCGCTCCAGGATTGCCTGCCACCAACCCCGGTTCGTTAGGTACCACTGCACCGTCTTCGCCAATCCAGCCTCGAAATCGTGCTCCGGTTTCCAGCCAAGCTCGCGCTCGATTTTTGAACAGTCGATCGCGTAGCGGCGATCGTGGCCGGGCCGATCCGGAACAAAGGTGATGAATCTTTCACGCGGGCCTCTACTCGAGGGGTCCATCTCGTCAAGCAGATGGCAAATGGTGGTCACCACATGGATATTCGTGCGCTCGCTACGACCGCTGATATTGTAGGTTGCACCGACTGTGCCGCGTTCCATCGAGAGCGTAAGCGCGCGGGCATGATCCTCCACATAAAGCCAGTCACGAACGTTCTTTCCGTCGCCGTAGACCGGCAGCGGCTCCTCGGCGAGGTTCTTGATGAGCATGTGGGGAATAAGCTTTTCTGGAAATTGATAAGGCCCATAATTGTTCGAACAATTGGTAACGAGCGTGGGAAGTCCATAGGTCTCGCGCCACGCACGCACGAGATGATCCGACGACGCCTTACTAGCCGAATAGGGCGAGTTTGGCGCGTATGGCGTCGATTCGATGAACAGGCCTTCGCCGCTGTGCGAACCGTAGACCTCGTCGGTGGAGATGTGATGGAAGCGGAAACGCGCGCGCTCGGCGGAGTCGAGTCCGCGCCAGTAGCGTAGCGCCTCCTGAAGTAGCGTGAAGGTTCCGATCACATTGGCCTGAATGAACTCTGCCGGTCCGTCGATCGAACGATCGACGTGGCTTTCGGCTGCAAGGTTCATTACGAATTGCGGCCGATACTGTTCGAACAGCCGCCGGAGCGCAGGGCCGTTACAAATATCGACCTGAGCAAAACGATAACGCCGGCCAGCGGCGGTCGCCTGAGGAATGGACTCCAGGCTCGAAGCGTAGGTGAGTTTATCGATATTGACGACATAGGCACCCGTCTCGTCGAGGAGATGGCGGATGACAGCAGATCCAATAAAGCCGGCACCGCCGGTGACGAAGATCACGGTTTTTAATCGCATCGGTCACAGCTCCGCGGGGCGCGACTTCTCAAAAGCTCGGTAGATATCCTTCAAGTATTGGCCATAGCTGCTCTTGGCGCAGCGCTCGGCAAGCTTGCCAAAATGATCAAGGGTGATATAGCCGAGCCGCAACGCGATCTCCTCGGGACATGCCACACGGGTTCCCTGCCGTTCCTCCAGAATCTTGATGAAGTGGCTCGCCTCAGCGAGCGAGGCATGGGTGCCGGTGTCGAGCCACGCGAAGCCGCGCCCCAAGACCTGAACAAACAGCTCGCCACGCTCCATATACACCCGATTGACATCAGTAATCTCGAGCTCGCCGCGGGCAGATGGTTTGAGCGACGAGGCAATTCGAACCACATTATTGTCGTAGAAGTAGAGGCCCGTCACGGCAACGTTGGACTTGGGCCTCGTGGGCTTCTCTTCGATCGACAAGGCCCGCCCAGCGCTGTCGAGTTCGATGACACCATAGTGCTCTGGAGATTGCACGATGTAGCCGAAAACCGTCGCCCCTGACAGCCGAGCAGTCGCCTGCGCGAGCTCCGCTTGCAAGCCGTGCCCATAAAAAATATTATCTCCTAAAACCAGAGCGACTCGGTCCGACCCAATAAAATCGCTTCCCATGATGAAGGCATCGGCAATGCCGCGCGGCTGGTCCTGCGTAGCGTAGGTTAAGTGTAGTCCGAGATCGGAGCCGTCTCCCAACAGGCGTGAGAACAATGGCTGATCCTGTGGGGGCGTGATTATCAGGATGTCTCGAACACCAGCAAACATCAGGATGGATAAGGGATAATATATCATCGGTTTGTCGAAGACCGGCAATAGTTGCTTCGAAACAACCGTTGTGACCGGATAGAGGCGCGTCCCCATTCCCGCTGCGAGAATAATCCCCTTCATTTAGGCCCCTAACCGCTAGAATCCGTCCGCGCACGCACTATCCGAATGTGGCAATTCCAATACTGGGCCACCGGTATATCTTCAAGAGTGCGCAAACCATGAACGTCGTTGAAACCGCAATTCCGGGAGTCCTGATCGTCGAGCCCGATGTGTTCGATGATGGGCGGGGCTCTTTCATGGAGACTTTTCAGGCAGTTCGTTATGCTGCCATCGGAGTTGTGGCACCGTTTGTGCAAGACAATTTCTCGCGATCGCTGCAGGGCGTGCTGCGTGGGCTGCATTTTCAAAGCCCAAAGCTTCAAGGTAAGCTCGTAACCGTATTGAGTGGCCGTGTGCTCGACGTGGCGGTGGACATCCGCGTCGGCAGCCCGACCTTCGGTCAGCATGTGGCAGTGGATCTCAATGAGGTGAATCGGCGGCAGCTCTGGATCCCGCGTGGCTTCGCCCATGGGTTCGTGGTGCTTTCGGAAATTGCGGATTTGCTCTACAAGTGCGACGAGCTCTATTGCCCTTCCGAAGAAATCGTCCTGCGCTGGAACGATCCGGCCCTGGATATTCACTGGGGCTGCGACGCACCGAAACTTTCCGCGCGCGACGCCGATGGCCGCACGCTGGCTGAGCTTGAAGCATGGTTGCCGAGATATCTGCCGGCGTGAATCCTTTCTGCTGACGTGCTTAAGTTTCGGCCCCAGGCCGATTATCAGCTCGCAGCATCGTCTTGCGAGTAAAGAACTCGGTTCCCAGGCCAATTTGAGCTAGGTGGGGAAGGTAGTGACGTCGAGCATTGCAAGATTCGCAAACCCGAGATCGTTCGGTAGACCTGGATAACGTAGCAAAGTTCACAATGGCCGTCGCGCACTCTGCACGACGCGGCACCTGGATCGGCCGATCTTGAGGGCCGCACTCAATCGCGCGTGGCAGAAGGCAAGATCCCCTCGTGGCGCCGGGTCGAGCGTTTCAAGCAAGCCGATGCCTCGGCCGATCATGACGCAGAGAGGGAACTACCAACGAGCAAAATAGACACACTCCGGTTGGGACAGTCTCGGGGCGGAGAATTTGACAGCGCCTTGTGCCATGCACGCCTCAGCCGGTGCGAGGGTCGTTTGAGCCGCCACGATCGGCCACGGACCTAGAAGAGCTGGTGCATCTGGGGGCCGAGCAGCAAGAGAGGCATGAACTATCTCATCGGGCGCGAGCCGGACGCACCGTGGAAGAGCCTAAGCGAGTGGCGCCAGGTGTTCGATGGGATATGGCATCGAGCTACACCCGAACTCGAAGCACGGTGGGTATTCCTTGCTTGGCAGCAGCACACAATCGCCAAAACATCATGACGCGATTCTCACCCGCCATCCCGGTTGTTGCTTGCCGCCGGCAAATTGCGTCGGTGGGAAATAATACGACGTGAAAGCATTCCCGCCGCGCGCCTCAACCTTGTTGCGCCAGTCAGCGGGAATGAAATCCCAATAGACCGGCTCAAGAGATATTGGGCAATAGTGCGTGACAAGGGAGCGCCGGCTGCGCCCGGGGATAGTGATCTCGCCGCCGCCGTGTGGCAGTTCCGCGTGCCATAGGAGCGCATCGCCCGTCTTCGGCGCGAAGCGCGCGAGCGCTAGACCAAGTCGGGCCGCCTCATCCTGCAGGTGACGATAATGGGCTTGATGCGCCTCGTGACCGTCGCGCTCGCTAAACCAATGCTTCGAGGTGCCGTTGGCGTAGGAATATTCCTTTATTCGGTGCCCGCCCGGATAGTAGATCAGCTCTCCGCTACCCGACTCGATATCCTCGAGGGCTATCCAGCTGGCAATTAATTTCAGCGGCTCCTGCTTTATCACGACGAACGCCGTATCCTGATGGACATCCTGTGTCGAGCCGACTTCGAAATGCAGCGTCTGAAAAGCGAGACTCTTTTCCTCAAAGATCGTTTCCAAGAATGCTGATATTTTGGGCGCGAACGAAAGCTCCTCGCCGCTCGGCAAGAGCATGCCCGTATCCAGGACCCTTGATCCGGGCTTTAGGCTCTCAGCTCGGGAAAACGATTTCCTGCCATCAGGAGCAGCGATCTGCAAGAATTCCGGCATGTCCGCTGATGCCTCGTATTCCTCGAGATAAGCATCTATCCTACTCGAGCTGACGGCACCGTTTAAAACGACGTACCCCTTGTCGATGAAAGTGCGAACGTCTTGCCGCAGCGCCGGGTCCGATATCGTACTTAGCTTACAGTTCACCCATTCTCGGTCCAAAGAGTCGATCCAAAGACCGCCGAATTTGCTATGGAAGCCGCCCATTTTTGCTCCTCTCCTCCCGTTCCCCTCGTTCTCAATGTCTGTGAAAACAGCGATCGTTAGCCCGTGGACTGGAAATTCGGACCCGGTCGCCACGGCATTGATGTACCGGGTGACCGACTGTGTGGATTTTGCACCAAGTCGAAGCTTCGCCAAGAGCGACTTTCTCTGTCGGAATGATAGTAGGTCCGTGGCGATTTGGGACATGAAAGGGCGCCAAACCTCACACCTGTCGCGGTTAGAAATTCCAATCGAATGGGCGCATCCCAAAAATTAGACCGGTTCAGCTGAGAATCTCCAGCCTGGTGCGCGCCTCGACGAGTCGTCGAGGCAGATGGATCAAGGACAATGGCGCCCTGTCACCAATTGCGCTATGAGGTCTCACTTCGTTGTACTCTGTACGCCATTCTTCAATCTTTTCGCGGCCGTCGTCTAGATCCAGGAACCAATGCTGGCCGAGGCACTCGAGCCGGACCGTGGCGTTGAAGCTTTCCACGTAGGCATTATCGGTCGGCTTGCCGGGGCGGCTGAAGTCCAGCGTGATGCCGTTGGTTGCGGAGCTGTCAGCCGGCATGAAATCCTTGAGCTTCGACCGGCGGGCGATTAGCGGCGTCCTGCCGCGACGCGGTCCCAGCGTGCCTGGTGTTGCCTCGGGCCGTTTATCGTAGTGGTGTGGTTTTAAAGAATTCATGCACGGAATCGCAAATCCGAGTGATCTCTTCTGTGGTGAGACCCGGATAGCATGGCAAGCTTAAAATGGAGCTGCTCCAAGAGTCAGTGCATGGAAATGATGAGCACGTGTTGGCCCAAGTCGCTTGCATCCGGTGCAGCGGTTGAGCCCAATGGATTTTGGTCTCGATGTTGTTGACCTTCAGATAATTCATTAATTCATCTCGCCGCGGAGCGCGCACGACGAAAAGATGGTGCAGATCGGCGGCGCCCCTGGCGACGGGGATTACGGCCTCCCCAAGTTCATCGATGTATTGTGCCGCAATAGAACGTCGTTCGGCCAGCCAGTCATCTAGGTATCGCAGTTTGATGCGAAGCACAGCGGCTTGAATCTCATCCATGCGCGAAGTCATTTGGCGGCTATCTCGAAAAGCATCGTCACGTCCAGTTAGGGCGATCATGCCCTCTGCCAATCCGGCATCATTGGTTGTGATAGCGCCGGCGTCGCCGAGGGCGGCCAGGCTCTTGGTCGGATAGAAGCTCCAGCAAGCAACTGCATGCAACGGGGGTTTCCAGCCATGCGCATGAGCTGCATCAAAGAGCGTGCACTCAAGCTCAATGTCATTCGGCGCTCGCCCATACAGCAAAACAGGAACTGTGGTAGCACCCACCTCCGGCAGATGGCCATCGTTATCAACGTCGCGGATGGTAACCTCGGCCCCAGCTTGCTGAAGCCCGATCGCAGTTAAGGCAAGTGTATTGGCGGGAACTTCTGCCTGGTGAAGCTCCAGCGCCTTGGCGGCGAGCGTAAGTGCATCCGTTCCACTATTGCATGCCACGCAGAATCTTTGGCCGCAATAAGCCGCCCATTCTTCCTCGAAACTACGGGTTTCAGGTCCGCGAAGAAACCAGCCGCGATCCATTACTCTGTCGATTGCCTGCCGGATTTCCTCCCGCAGTGGTGCAAGAGCCCTTGAAAGATCACAGAATGGAATTCGGTTAGACATGGTGAAACCGCAAAAGCCTCGACGCGATTATCGGCTAGTGCATCGAAGTTGACCATATTACATAGCGAATGTTGACGCCACGTCACGCGCGCAGATTGTTTGCCTTGTCAGCAAAGGTAGTCGTATCAATGAGACGAATGTTAGAATACTGCGGCGAGTGTATCTCCCGCTTGACTACCCACAGATTGCCGTCATGGTCGGGTGCGTGTGGTCCGGGCTGAGAGTTATGCAGAGCAATGACGCCGCCAGCCTTCAAAAAAGGCGACCAGCTCTCATAGGCTTGCCACGCACCCACGCGAGAATGATCGCCGTCAAGAAATAGCATATCGATCGGTGTGCTCCACTTTGCGGCAATATCGGTGGCCCGGCCCCGATGCACCTGGATCCAATCGCTCAATCCAGCTTGTCGGATGTTCTCATTAAAGCGGTCGCGAACGGAGCCGCCACCAAGCGTCGCGAGGATATTATTGTAATGCGGAATGGAGAACGAGTCTCCCGAGCAGTCGAATGGATCCACGCAATGTACCTTGCCAGAACCGCGCATTTGCCGTGGTCCGGCAAGCAAAATCGTCCCGGATCCAAGAAATGATCCCACCTCGACGATTACACAACCATCCGAAAGCGAAAAGGTAATGCGCGATAATTCCGCTGCTTCTTCGTTGCGAGTCCACCCCGGAACTCGGGCGGACCTTTCCAGATATTCTTCGAGTCCGTGCATAACAACCGCCAGGCTGTCGCCATCCACTATGGCATACGTGACGGGAGGCGCCAATTATTTCGGTATGGTGACACTGGAAGGTGTTCGTTCATTTTAGACCCGGCAGGATAAGGCGTTGCCGTTGAGAGGCTATGCAGCTCGCCACGATGTCAGACTCCGTCGTCCGCTATTAGGCAGCTACGATGGCTAACGGTCCAGCTGTCGGCCTGGTATGACCGCCCCGGGCCAGGACTGGCTTGACCGCCAGATGATGAACCTGATGCTGATCAATGTGTGCTCTGTCTTCAACTCTGGTAGTATTGATATGGCCAGAAATCGCGTTGGAAGGCCGGCAACGAAATTGTAATCATGCCGCTCGGTCGTAACCTTGTCTCCGATTTCCGGGCTTTGTCTGTCGCCGAATGGTCGGTAAACTGGAAGGACGTAGTTGGTTACGTTTCAACCGGGTCAGTTGTGCGAGCGGACGCTCGCTGCAGTTGGTGAGATGCAGAAATGGATCCGCGAGTTTCGGTCATCATTCCTTCTTACAATCACGCACAGTTCGTCGGTGAAGCGATCCGGAGTGTGCTGAACCAATCCTATTCGAGTATCGAAGTCCTCGTGACAGATGATGCTTCGCAGGATGGCTCGGTGGACGTGATTCGCGCAGTCAAGGATCCGAGGGTGAGGCTGGAAGTCTTTCCATCGAATCGCGGACTTTCATTGGCCATGAATGCTGCCATTGAGCGAGCACACGGCGAGTTTATATCGGTTCTTGATTCAGATGACTATCTGCTTCCGGACACGATTGTTAAGCAAGTCGATTTCTTAGAAAAAAATCCGCACGTGAGCGCGGTGTTTGGAATGCCAAAATTAATTGACGAGCGCGGTATTCCGCTGAATAGCGGTTATGGTGAATTTACGCCGCCGTTCGTTGGCTGTAGCCCATCACGGCAGTTTTGGCTCAGACAGTTTTTCTTCCATGGCAACTGTCTGTGCCATACGACGGTAATGATAAGACGGTCGGTTCATGATGAGGTCGGGCTGTACGACCCCAGACTGTGGAACCTGCAGGATTTTGACCTATGGGTCAGATTGTGCGTGAGGCACGACATTTGCGTCATGCAAGATGAGCTGACCGCCCGCCGAATACGCGACAACAATCTTAATCTCAGTGCGCCTCGACGAGACACCGTTTTGAGGTCGATGTTCGAAACGTTCGAAATTTTGAAGCATTATCGCAGCATGGCACCAGAACTTATTCGAGAAGTTTTTGCACGCGATCTGACAAATATAGACAGTAACTTGCCCGCGTCCATTTTGTTAGGTGAGCTCGCATTGACCGCGAATCCCGCCGCGCACCGACTTTTCGGCCTAGAGACTCTTTTTCAAGAGGCGAAAAATGGTTTCGATGCTCGTGGATTGTTCAAATTAACTGGATGCGTAGACGCTTTCAACATTGGGCGCTGCCTGGATACGGAGTTGTTACACCAAGAAGCGCGCGATCGCCTTGTGGCTGAGGAATCGCTGCACGCAGAGCAACGTCATCGCCTCAAAATGGAGCTGTCGCAACAAGTCGAGGAGCGGGAGCGCCTTCAAT
>Ga0066710_100005364_pt1 | contig 11658 bp, 11 predicted proteins | sample GraSoiAngelo_159_FD_79666 | JGI IMG/M metagenome (GOLD analysis project Ga0066710, IMG submission 79666) | Grasslands soil microbial communities from the Angelo Coastal Reserve, California, USA - 14_1009_16_40cm | ecosystem: Environmental > Terrestrial > Soil > Grasslands | place: USA... | reverse complement strand
TCGGTGAAGGTCTTCAGCGAACTCCTCCGCGCTCTGGTAACGGTCCTCCGGCGCTTTGGAGAGGGCGCGCAGCACGACCTGGTCGAGCTCCTCGGGGATCTCCGGCCGGATCTTGGAAGGGGGCTTCGGAAGCTCGTTCAGGTGCTTCATGGCGATCTCGATCGCGGAGTCGCCGTTGAACGGCACCTTCCCAGTCAGCATCTCGTAGAGCACGATCCCGGCCGAGTAGAGATCGGACGAGGCGGTCACCGGAGCCCCGCGCGCCTGCTCGGGAGAGAGGTACTGGGCGGTGCCCATGATCGAACCGGCTTCCGTCATCTGGGAGGCACCGGCGCGGGCGATTCCGAAATCCGTCACCTTCAGTCGTTCGCCGATGAGGATGTTGTGAGGCTTGATGTCGCGGTGGATGATCCCGTGCCGGTGCGCGAAGCGGAGCGCCTCGAGAATCTCGAGGGTGTAGACGACCGCCTGGCTGATCGGGAGCGGCCCGCGGGTGAGGATCAACTCCTTGAGGCTGCGGCCCTCGATCACCTCCATGGCGATGTAGTACGTGCCTTCGGCCTCGCCACGGTCGTAGATGGAGACGATGTTCGGGTGGGAAAGGGCGGCAGCCGACTTCGCCTCGCGGCGGAAGCGCTCGATGAAGTCCTCGTCGTTCGCGTAGCGGTCGTTCAAGATCTTGATGGCGACGCGGCGTCCGAGATCCTCGTCCTCGGCGAGGTAGACGTTCGCCATCCCCCCCGAGCCGAGCTTTCGCAGGATGCGGTAGCGCCCGTCGAAGAGCGTATTGATCAGGGTGTCGGAAACTGCCATCTGGGATTCAGACTAGGTGTTTCTCCGTAAGAGCGCTTCGATGATCGCCTTCGCGATCGGAGCCGCCGTGGTGCCGCCAGTTCCGCTCTGGTCCGAGAGCTCTACGGCGACTGCGATCCGGGGTCGGTCGGCCGGCGCGAAGGCGATGAACCAGGTGTCGTTTGCCCCCGTCCGGCCGGTCTCGGCGGTCCCTGTCTTGCCGGCGACCGGGACGCCGGGGATCTGGGCAGCTGTGCCCGTTCCACCTTCGACCACCGCTTCCATCATGGCGGTGAGCTCGGCTGCCGTGCGCGGCTTGATGGCTTTCTTCCATTGCTTGGGGCTCGAGTGTTCGATCACCTTGCCGTCCGGGGAGATGATCTTGTCGACCAGAGTGGGGCGCATGACGACGCCCTGGTTGCCGATCCCGGCAGCCACGAGCGCCATCTGGAGCGGCGTCACCTGGAGCCGTTCCTGGCCGAACGCGAGCCGGCCGGGATCGACCTCGTTGGGATCCTTCGGAAGGAAAAGCCGATTGTTCCGGTACAGGCCGCTCGGCTTCACCTCGTCGGACGGGAGCTCGATCGGCGGCTCCTCGTAGAACCCGAATCGCTGCGTGTAGTCGAGCAGTCGATTCGCGCCCAACGTTTTGCCGATGTTGCAGAAGACCGCGTTGATGGAGTGCTGGAGCGCCTCCGTGAAGCTGACGTTGCCGAAGACCTCGGGCCCGCTCTGGTCGGCGAAGTTCAGCACCTTCTTGCCGTATTCGGTGCAGTAGCCGGGGTCGTCGAACCGGCTGTTCACCGTGTAGCGGCCCGAGTCGAGGGCCGCGGCGGCGGTGATGACCTTGAAGGTCGAGCCGGGGATGAAACCCCCCTGACTCGCCCGATTGAGCAGGGAGCTGGCCCCGCCGCAAGGCGTCCGCTGGCGGAGGATGCGGTTGAAGTGGCCCTCGACGAGGTTGGGGTCGAAGCTCGGTGAGGACGCCATGACAAGGACGCGGCCCGTCGACGGCTCGATCGCAACCGCGGCGCCGCACTTGCCGGACAGCCCGTCCATGGCTATCCGCTGGGCGCGCGTGTTGATCGTCGTGACGACGTCGTTTCCCTCCTGGGTGAGGCCCTTGAGCTTGTCGAGTGCGTTGTTCAGCACCGTGTCGAGGTTCGCGTTCGACCCCGTGAGATAGTCGTTGAGCGCAGCCTCGAGGCCGGTCCGCGAGCGTTCGATCGTCGAGTAGCCGACCGGGTGGGCGACGAGCTCGCGGCGGGGATAGGTGCGCAGGTACCACGTCCGCCCCACGTTCTTCTTCTTGACCTTGCGGTTCCTGGCGAAGACGGTGCGGCCGTCCGAGGCGTAGATGATCCCGCGCTTGATGGTCAGCTGCTTGACGAGCAGGTTCGGGTTGCCCCTCTTTGCCTCGAGAGCCGGGGCATCCCACAGCCAGTAGCTCGCCATTGCGACGAGCGCGACGAACAGCCCTACCAGGACAAAGAAAAGACGCCTGATCTGCGGGTTCACGCGGCTTCCTGGCGGTTGACGTGGTTCGAGACCATGAGCAGGAGCCCCAGGAGAGCGAAGTTGGCGACGATGCTCGAGCCGCCGTACGAGACGAAGGGCAAGGTGATCCCGGTGAGCGGGATCAGGCGGGTGACGCCACCCATGATGATGAAGGCCTGGATCGCGACCGCCGCGGTCAGACCGGTGGCCAAGAGCTTCGAGAAGCCGTCAGCGGCCTGGAGCGCGATCCGGAAGCCCCGGTAGAGGAAAAGGACGTAGAGGAGAACGACCCCTGCTGCTCCCGCGAGGCCGAGCTCCTGCGCGATTCCGGCAAAGATGAAGTCAGTCTCCAGGTAGGGGATGTACGTGTGGCCTTCCGGGGAGATGAGAACGCCTTCCCCGAGCCCCTGTCCGAAGAGCCCTCCGCCTGCGATCGCGTAGATGGATTGGACGAGCTGGTAACCCTTGTCGTACGGGTCCTGCCACGGGTCGAGCCAGATGGAGACGCGGTCCTGCACGTGTGGGACCACGTGGTAGAGCGCGTAGGAGCCCGCCGCAAAGAGCGCCGACCCGACGGCGACGTACGGCCATCGCGCTGTGGCCACCCAGAGCATGGCCAGGAAGATCGAGAAGTAGAGGAGCCCGCCGCCGAGGTCGTTCGTCTGGAAGAGGACGAGCATGGCCCCGCCCCAGATGATGAGGAGCGGTCCGAAGTGCTTGGGAGAAGGCACTCCGTACCGGCCTCCTCCCATCGAGAGCATCTCGCGGTTGTCCCGCAAGTAGCCGGCGAGGAAGATGACGAGCAGGACCTTGGCGAACTCACCCGGCTGGAAGACGATCGGCCCCAGGCCGACCCAGAGCGAGGCGCCGTTGATCGTCCGCCCCAGGCCAGGGAGGGCCGGCAGGATCAGGAGCCCGATCGCGGTGAATGCGAGGATGTACTTGATCTGGTCGAGCGTCCGATGGTCTTTGAGGAAGACGAGAAGGGCTGCGAAGAGCACGATCCCCACGACGACCCAGAGCCCCTGCTTGAAGGCGAGGCCCGGTTCGATGCGGTAGATCATCGTCAGGCCGACCGCGGTCAGGAGACCGGTCAGCGGGAGTAAGTAGGGATCCGCGAAGGGGAGCGCCATGCGCACAACGAGGTGCGCGGCGACGAACAGCGCGAGGAAGAAGACTGCATACGAGAGGGATGCCGTCGAGACGACGTCCTGCCGGGCGATGTAGACGGCCGCAAAGCCTGTGGCCGTCAAGATGCCTACGACGAGCAGATTCGCGAGCTCGCGATTCCGGAGGGTCAGCGAACGCCCTCTGCTTCGTAGCGAGCGAGCCGGTCCTTGGCCTGGTCGTACGAGATCAGGTGGTGGTCGAAGAGCGTCTGGCGCTCGGCCGGGGTCAGCTGCACAGCCTTGAGCCGGCTCACGTAGCGGGCGCGGTAGAGGTCGATGCCGCCGCCCAGGCCCCACGGCACGCCCTGGTAGATGACGACGTTGCCGTCTTCGTCAGCCCCGATGAAATTCGCTCGCGACAGAGCCCAGAAAGCCGCTGCGATGACCACCAAGACGAAGGCCAGACTGAGGACGGACAAGAAAAACCGTCGGCGCCAACGCGGACGTGGGCTTCTCCGGTTGGGCTCGGGCTTCTCGTCGTCGAGCGCCGGGCCCCAAGCCTCGGCCTTCGTGCCATCTTCGCGTTCGAGGACGGCCGCCGGAGCGGCCTTGAGTAGCGTCGGCGCGTCTAGACCGGTGAGCGTGTCCTCCAAATCCGTTGCGCCGCGCGTGTCCACCGGAGCCACGGCGGTGTCCTCGAGCTCCGGCGCGTCGCTCTCGATGGAAAACATGACGACCGTGACGTTGTCCTCCCCGCCCGCCCGGTTGGCGGCTTTCACGAGCGCCTTGGCCGCCTCCTCGAGGCTTTTTGAGCGGCCGACGATCGACAGGAGCTGTCCGTCGTCGACCATCGTCGTCAGCCCGTCCGAGCACAGCAGGAAGAGATCGCCCGGCTGTGCGTCCACGGTGAAGGTGTCGACGTCCACCTCGGGGTCGGTCCCAAGAGCGCGTGTGATGACGGAGCGCTGCGGATGCGTATCCGCCTCCTCCGGAGCGATACGGCCGCTGCGGACCAGGTCGGCAACGAGCGAGTGGTCGTCGGTCAGCTGCTCGATCTGGCCGCCACGGATTCGATATGCCCGGGAATCGCCGACGTGGCCGACCGTCACGCGCCCGCCGACAAGCAAGGCCGCTGTGATCGTCGTCCCCATACCCGAGGCTTCTGCGTCGCTGCGCGCACGCTCGTAGATGCGTCTGTTCGCCTCCTGGATGATCGCGCGGACGCGCTCCTCGGACTCGAGCTCGTCCGCGTCGTGAAAGTCGCGGAAGGCCGTCGCGGCGAGCCGCGATGCGACTTCGCCGGCCTGCGCGCCTCCCATGCCGTCGGCCACGACGAAGAGCGGCGGCTCGCGCACGAACGAATCCTCGTTTCGGCGGCGTTTGCGGCCGGCATCTGTGACTCCAGCGCTGTCGACAATTCTCATCGTTCGAACCTGAGCTCGGTGTCGCCTATCTGCACGACGTCGCCCTCACGCAGGAGGCGGCGGCCGTTCAGCTGGGCGCCGTTCACGAATGTTCCGTTGGTCGACCCGAGATCGAGAATCCATACCCCGTCGCGCTGCGATTCGATCCGGGCGTGGTGGCCGGACGCGAACTCGTCGTCCGGAAGCGAGATGGCATTGTCTTCGGAGCGGCCGATCGTCAGTGGGACGGGCCCCGCGGGAAAGGAGCGGCCCGCCTTCATGCTCTTGCTCTCCACCACGACCAGCTTTCCTCCCGACGGAGCCGGATGCTCGGCTGCCAGCTGGGAAGGCGCGAGGATGAAGCTTTCTTGAGGGGCTACCCGTAGGTCGCGAGCGGCCGAACGGATGACCCGCCAGATGAAGAAGTAGAGCAGGACGAGGAAGAGCGCCTTGAGGGCGAGGAGAACCGGCTCGACGGTCATCCGGTGTGCTCGAAGACGAGCTCCGTGCGGCCGAGGACGATGCGGTCGTCCGGCTCGAGCCGAGCACGTTTGACCCGCTCGCCGTTCACCTCCACTCCGTTGGTCGAGCCCAGATCCACGACCCACCAGCCCCCGTCTTCGTGGACTACCTCGGCGTGGCGCCGAGAGACGTTGGGATCCTCGATGGGGATGTCACAGTCCCGTGAACGTCCCAAAACGACCCGGTCGCCGTCTAGCTCATGGCGCTTGCCGCCGACCTTCAGGAGGGCTCGCGGCTCGTGCGCGAGGCCCAACTCGCCCGCCTCCGCGGCGGAAACCGCTGCCGTAGCCGCGACGGGCGGCTTGAAAACCCGCGTCGCGCTCGGCTCGGGCGCAGCCTCCATTTCCTCCTACTCGGCCTCTTGCGCCCGGCGCGGCTGCACGAGCCGGGTCGCGATGCCGAATTCCCCGAGATCGAGGTCGTCGTCCTCTTCGAGCAAGACGCGGGGCGTCGACAGCAGCGAGTACCCCTCCCGCCGGGCGTGCTCAGCGAGGTAATCGGCACGCTCGGTGAGGAGGGGTTCTTCGTAATTCGCGAACTGCTCGCGGTCTCGCGGGGAGAGGTACAGCACGTATTCGTTGGGCACGTAGACCCGCGAGATCGAGATCGTCTTGTGCTCGTCCATCTCCTTGGCCAGTTTGCGCGCAAGCTCGACGGGCTGGACGTGCGACCGGAACGCACGGCCGAACACGCCCTCGACGAGGGACTCGATCCTGTGCTCGATGCTGCGAAGGACGCTCACTGGCGCGGCGGGCAATTGTGCCCCGCCCGCACTCTAACGACGCATTCCGAGCGCCGGGACCGCCAAAAGCGCGGCCGCGACCCAGATCCAGAGAGCGGTCGGAAAGGCTCCCACTGCGCCTACGGGAGCCAGCAACGCGGCTGCGAGGAAGGCGGCCCCCCACCCGCAGACTCCCCAGAGCCCCCGGCTTCTGGCGTACGGGGCAGCGACCGCTGCGGTTGTGAGGACCGCAGCTTCGATCCAAAGCGCCGGGTGGGCGCCCAGAAAGGTCCAGAGCACGCCGAGCACGGCCACGGGACCGGAGGAGGACGTCAGGTCCAAGCGTGAGGGCGCTGCGGCCCCCGTGAACGGCGAGGACGCGTGCGCCAGCCCGGCAACCGCGATCGCCGCGAAAACCGCGGCGATCGTCAGAGCTGCGCGGCGGAGCGCACCCCGCACCCGAAGGATGAGCACGGGCGCGAGTGGAAGCGCCTGGGGCAGGAGGAGCGCAGGGCCGAGCAGGAAGAGAAAGCCCGAGCGGACGTCGCCGGCGAACAGGAGAAACCATGCGAGTGCCAGCGGGGCGTAGGCAACCGCAAGGCCGAGCGAGATGTTCCCCAACGGCAAAACCGGAACGACGAGAGCCAGGGCGAGCCCGGCTTGGGGACGGAGGAGACCAGCGCCGGCGACGAGGGCCGCGATGAGGAAGGGCCAACTCGAGGGGAAGAAGGGCAGCAGCCAGACAGCGGCGCCCGCATAGAGGGCCGCGAGAAGCGCGGGAGCTGCCCGCGCCCCGAGCGTCGCCCGCGACATAACGGCGCGCTGGCGCTCGCCACACTCGTTCCACGCCGCCCGCAGTTGAAGAGTTGCGTCCTTTGCCTTTGGACGCTGACCTGGGGGTAGCGAGAGCATGCGATCGACTGCGCTCGTCAGCTTCCGAGGGAGATCCGGGCGCAGGCGGGCAAGTGGGGGGGCGCCCGCCCCAACACGCTTTGCCGTCTCGAGCGGCGAGAAGGTCGAGAAGGGATGCCGGCCGGCCAGCGCTTCCCAGAGAATCACTCCGACCGACCAGACGTCGGCCGCGCCGGTGGCGTCATTGCCGGCGAGGCGCTCCGGCGCGATGTAGGCCAGCGTGCCAGGCACGTCGCCGGCCGCGGTGAGCGTCTCGGCCTCTTCGAGCAGCGCCAGCCCGAAGTCGAGCACGCGGACGGACACCTCATCCGAGTCCTCGAGCATGACGTTCGCGGGCTTGACGTCGCGATGGATGACGCCCTTGCCGTGCGCGTGCGCAAGCGCTTCGAGAACCTGCGCGGCAGCTTCCACGGCGTCGGCATCCCCGAGGGAACCCTGTCGGAGCGCCTCGCGAAGAGTCTTCCCGGCGATGTACTCGTACGCGACGTACACATGGCGGTCGTCGCGGTCGAGGGCAAGAGCTCTCAGGCAACGCGGATGGCGTAGCCGGGACGCGGCCTCCACCTCTCGCTCCGCGCGGGACCCGGCCTTGCCCTCGCGGGGGACGACTTTGAGCGCGACGTCGCGAACGGACTCCTCGTCCCGCACGAGCCAGACCGAGCCTGAGCCCCCGCTGCCGAGCGGACGCAGGGGCCTGTAGCGGCCGAGGACGAGATGGTCTTGGTGGAGGGCAACGGCACGTTCCATCGGCCTCCTGGACTTGGCGTTACGCGGTTAAACTCCTGCAATAGCCCAGTAGGGTGGTAGACTCGGCCAACTTCTGGACCCCTCTCGGCCCATGTTCGAGCGCGAGAAAACCGACCCCCCGACCGACATCGAGTTCGACTCCTTCGACGATTCCCCCACCGTCGAAGCGCCGAGTCGAGAAGGCGCGCCTCCAAAGCGGCGCCCGCGGCTCCCGACTGGACCTCCGTCGGCCGGTGGGCCGTCGCTCTTCCGGCTCGGAATCCTCATTGCCGGCGCGATTCTGCTCGCCGTCATCCTCGTTCTCTGGGTGAACAGCTGCCGCGCCGGCCAGAAGAAGAGCGCCTACAAGGACTACATGACCGCGGTCGCGACGCAGGCGAGCGATTCCGAGCAGGTCGGCAAGCAGTTGAACGAGAAGATCACGACGCCGGGCATCAAGCTCAGCGACCTGCGGGCAGAGCTCGAAGGCTTCCGGCAGCAGTCCGCTCAGATCCTCGCCAACGCGCGCAAGCTGGATCCACCGGGGCCGCTCCGCGAAGAACAGCGGAGCCTGCTCGAGGCGCTCGAGTTCCGGGTCTCGGGACTCGACGGTCTTGCCCGCGCGCTCGCCCGCGTGGAGTCGGTCAAGGACTCACAGGAGGCCGGCAACAACCTCGCGATTCCGAGCCAGCGGCTCATCGCAAGCGACGTCGTCTACGCGGACCTCTTCTACGAGGGCTCCCAGGCGGTGATGGACAAGGAGAACATCGGTGGTGTGCCCGTGCCCGAGTCCAAGTTCGTCCAGAATCCCGAACTCGCGAGCCCGACGGCCTGGAAGCTGATCGTCGAGCGCCTCACGCAAAGCCCGTCGTCCGGCGGGGTGCACGGCGACCAGATCATGGGCGTCATCGTCCAACCGGGCTCCCAGCAGCTCTCGACGAGCCAGGACAACACCGTCAAGGCCTCCGACAACCTCTCGTTCCAGGTGCTCGTAAAGAACTCGGGCACGAGTCAGGAGACCCAGGTGACGGTCACATTGACGATCCAGCAGAGCCCCACTCCGGTGCGGCGCAAGCAGGTGATCGACCTGATCAACCCGGGCGAGACGAAGACGGTCATCTTCCGAAACCTCGGGCCGCCATCGTTCGGGACGCGCACGACGGTCAAGGTCAACGTGGAGCCGGTCACGGGCGAGAAGAACACCGGTAACAACACGGCTCAGTACCCCGTCATCTTCACCCTCAGCTAGCCATATGTCCGAGTCGCTGACGTCTGCCGCGGGTTGGGTCGCGATCGGCGGAGCCGTCGCGGCGGGCATCGCGCTCCTGTTGGCGATCGGTTTCTACCTACAGCTGCGAAGTGTCCGCCGGGCGCAGAAGGTCCTCATCGGACGCGGCAAGGACGACCTGGTCGATTTCGCCGTTTCTTTACAGGGGCGGATCGACGATCTCCATCGGGCCGTCGACGAGGTTGCGGCCGGCCTGTCGCGGATCGACAAGCGCGTCGACGGCTGCCTCTCGCACACCTCGATCGTCCGCTACGACGCCTACGAGGATGCCGGCGGCCACCAGTCCGCCTCGCTGGCGTTCCTCGATGCTGCGCGATCGGGTGTGATCGTGAGCGCGATCCAGGGTCGGGACTACGCGCGCATCTACGTCAAAGAGCTCGATCGCGGCCGTCCCTCCCTTGCCCTCTCACCGGAGGAGCAGGAAGCTGTCGACCGGGCCATGGCGTACTAGATGTCCTATCGGAAAGCGGAGATCAGACCGTTGGGCGAGGACGACGAGCCTCTCCTCTTCGGACTCGCAAGCCTCGACCGAGGTGCCGACGAGCGAACGCTTGCCGTTCTCGAGCACGAGACGGTCTTCGTAGCCGAGGTAGCGGGGACGCCGGCTGGCTACGTCGCCCTCGATCAGAGCGAACGCGCCGTTCGCGTGGACCAGCTTTTCGTTAGCCCAGAGCACGAAGCAGAGGGCGTCGGGCGCCAGTTGCTCGAGTACGCGGAGGGGTACGCGATCTGGACGGGCGCCGAGGCTCTTCAGGTCGTCGTCGAGGGCGGGAACGACCGCGCGATCAGTTTTTACGAGGGCCGAGGGTTCATGCGGGTGGACGACGACCTGCTCGAGTTGCTGCTCCCTCAGCGTTAGTTACGATTTGTCGCGATGCAGCAGGTCCTCGTTCTCAACGCGAGCTACGAGCCGTTGAACGTCTGCACGGTTCGACGGGCTCACGTGCTCGTGTTCAAAGGGAAGGCTGAGGTCCTTGAGGACCTGCCTCGACCACTTCGCTCGGCCAGCGAAACGTTTCGCTGGCCACACGTCATTCGCCTCATCCACTACGTCCGCGTCCCGAGGGCGGTCAAGCGCAAGATCTCACGGCGCGCGCTCTTCGCCCGCGACAGCTGGCGCTGCCAGTACTGCGGCTCGACCGGGAGGCTGACGCTCGACCATGTCGTGCCGCGTAGCCGAGGCGGCGATTCCGTCTGGGAGAACGTCGTCACCTCCTGCGCACCGTGCAACCTGAAGAAGGGCAACCGGTTGCTCCACGAAGTCCAGATGCATCTCGTCGCGCAGCCGCGGCCACCTGCCCCTGCCCTCTTCGTCACGCTTTCGGCGCCAAAGATTCCCGACGGCTGGCAGCCGTACCTCGTCTCCTTCGCCTGACGATCCATCCGTCCGGCTAGGTGACCCTCGCCTCCCGTGTGACCTCGCGGGCTTGCGCGGCCGCCAAGCTACCCTCGGATGTTCTCCAGGCTCGCCGCGGTCGTCTTCGTCCTGGGAGTCGTTCCGGGCTCGCTTTGGCTTGGCGGAGCTCTGCCACCGCGCGATGCCCGCGAAGACATCGTCCCGTTCGAGGTGCGAACGATCAGCGCCGAAGAAGAGTGGCGGGACCATGTCAGCGCGATCTGCGGATGGGAGCGGCAGCAGGGACGAGCTTTCCGCAAAGCATTTCGTAGAGCCTCGTCGCCCGCCGACGTCGAGTTCCTCTTCAACGCGTCGCTTCGCCTGAGCGATGAGAGCCTGGCCATCTTCAACCGGCTCGACACGCCGTTCGAATACAGGCGCGAGGTCCGGACGCTTCGGCGTCTCTTCTGGGAGGAGCGGATGGGAATCAAGAACGCCCGCGATGCCTTCAAGAGTAGAAGGCGCGGAGCTTTTCTAAGGGGCGTGCGCCGCTTTGTCGAGGCAGATGCCAAGAGCAGCCGGCTGCTTGCGCAACTCGGCGTGGACGGCTGCAACGTAAAGCCCGTTTCGATCCCACCGAATCAGAGGGCGCGAATTGTGTAGGACGGCGCGCTCGGAGCCCGCCGTCCTACCTCTCAGGCGTCGTAGTAGAGGGCGAACTCGGCCGGGTGGGGCCGCAGGTTGACGACGTCCACTTCGCTGGCCCGCTTGTAGTCGATCCAGGTGCGAATGAGGTCTTCGCTGAAGACGCCGCCGCGCGTCAGGAATGCGTGATCGGACTCCAGGGCATCGAGTGCCTCCCCGAGTGATCCCGGCACCTGTGCGATGCGCGCGCCGGGGTCCTCGAAGAGGTCGTAGTCGGCCGGCGAGCCGGGCTCGAGGTCGTTCTCGATGCCGTCGATTCCGGCCATGAGCATGGCCGCAAACGCGAGGTATGGGTTCGCCGTCGCGTCCGGGCACCGGAACTCGATCCGCTTGGCCTTGGCCGAGGACGAATACATCGGGATGCGGATTGCCGCCGAGCGGTTGCGCTGCGAGTAGACGAGGTTCACCGGCGCCTCGTAACCGGGCACGAGCCGGCGGTACGAGTTGGTCGTCGGAGCGCAGAATGCGAGCAACGCCGGTGCATGCGTGAGGAGCCCGCCCACGTACTGGCGTGCGAGCTGCGAGAGACCCGCGTAGCCGGACTTGTCCGCCATCAGCGGCGTCCCCTTCAGCCAGAGGGACTGGTGGGTGTGCATGCCCGAGCCGTTGTCGCCGAAGAGCGGCTTCGGCATGAACGTGACCGTCTT
>Ga0066710_100005363_pt1 | contig 11659 bp, 8 predicted proteins | sample GraSoiAngelo_159_FD_79666 | JGI IMG/M metagenome (GOLD analysis project Ga0066710, IMG submission 79666) | Grasslands soil microbial communities from the Angelo Coastal Reserve, California, USA - 14_1009_16_40cm | ecosystem: Environmental > Terrestrial > Soil > Grasslands | place: USA... | reverse complement strand
GCACCTTGACGTGCTGCGCTAAAGCCTCAGGGTGGGGATCGTCGACCAATCGCTGATCTTCCCATTCGTTGAGCTTTCGGCACACATCAAACCAGTCCTGCGCTGCAACCTTGAACTGCCTCAGAACGCGATCGGCAAGTCCTTCGGCAAACACCTCTGGATCGGCTGGGAGGACGTCAGCGTTCATTGCATCTACTATCGGTCCAAAGAGCGTTGGCAACAAGCGCAAATCTGACCCGAAACGACCCCGCGGTCCGAAATGGCAGCGATGCAATCTCCGCCGCCAAAAAGGCCTGCGAGCTCACGCAATGGAATAATTGGCGCAAGATTGACACTCTGGCCGCCGCTTACGCCGAAGCTGGCGATTTCAAACGTGCTATCGAATTCCAGGAACAAGCCTTGCGCATGGGCGATCCAACTGAATCAGAACAAAAAACGATGCGAGAGCGGCTCTCCCTCTACAAACAGTCGCATCCATGGCGTTTCTCTTCATCTCCTGCCTCCTGAAGATAAGATTTATTCGGAGGCTCATTTCAGGAAACCATCCGCCGCTGCGGCGAAACTCCCCGCCCGCCAGCGCCGCGCCGACCTCACCGCCACGGACCCCGGCTTCCTCGCCAAATGGCGCAGCAGAAGCGCGTAAGAGGCCTTCTCCAGCAGCAAGCAATAGATGAGGAAAACTGATTCAGTGCGTTTCGAACAAGGTGGCTTTTTCCATGTCCTTTTCGAGCTGGTCGTAGTCCTCAGGCCGCGCTGTTTGAAAGCCTGTCACGTTTTCCTCAAAGGCATCGAAGATTTTTTGATCAGTTACGCGCAGCAACTGCGCGCGGAATTGGCCCACAATTTCGAGCGCCATGTTTCGCCGCGACACCCATGGAGTAACAGGTTCCTCAAAGCGCTTCAGGATGCGCAGTCCTGGCTTGCCTTGTCGCTTGAAAACCTGGTCCTCTTTCTCGACCGTAGCAGCGTTGCCCGCACCCGCCACGAATCGCCCGTCACGAACAGCCTGCAGAACCGTGGAGTGGCTCGGAAGGTTGGTACAGCAGCCAGGAAGAGACGAGGCGGTGATTCCTGCCTCAAGCAGCTCCTTTTTCGAGAGAAAATTCCCCGAAGTCGAATCTTTGTCCCCAAAGGCAAACGGACCGTGACCTTTCAATCCAGCGAGATTCGTAATGCTGCTGTCGTTGCGCGTGAAAATAGCCCCCCGGAAGGTGCCCTGATAATTTTGCGCTGCGACAAGCTCCAGGTCGGGATTTCTCTTTTTGGCAATTACGTAAGACGCTGGACCTAACCTCATGAAATCGACGTCTCCTTTGAGCAATGCCTTAATGCCCGAGTCATAAGTTCCGTAAATGACCAGGTCCATGCGGACGGCTTCGGAAGCTGCCGTCGCAAGATTAGCTTCCAGGTAAGAGAGAATAGGCGCGAATTGACGAGTCAGCACCGTCGGCTGCTTCCGGGCATAAATTCCCACGGTATAGCGTCGTACCTTCGCCGCCGGATCCACACGCGGTGCTTGAGTGCCCATCACAATCGCGCGATCCTCGGACGTGATTATCTCCGGATATCCCCGCTCGGGATGGTCCCCAAGGTCATCGAGCCGTTTGATAAGCTGATCGCGCAGTAATTGCTGTTGGTGCCTCGAGTCGGCCAGGGCGTGCTCCTTTTCGCGCTTTTCTGCGCTCATCCACAAAGCCAAGCCGCTACTGGCAACCGTTGCAGCCGCCAGTAACATTACAAAGCCCGCGGCTGCGGCGACAGGGGCGCGATGTTTGCGGGCGAATTTTTTTATGCGGTACGTCGCAGTTGGCGGCCTTGCGACGACCGGCTCGTCGTGAAGGTAGCGCAGAATGTCCATGGCGAGGGCGTTCGCTGTTTCGTAGCGCCGGTTACGGTCCTTCTCCAACGCCTTCATCACAATCCAGTCCAGATCGCCACGAATAGCCCGCGTGAGTTGTGCCGGGTCGGATTTGCGCTGAGCCGATATTTGCGCAAGGCGGTCCATGGTTTCACTCAGGCGTGTGCTGGGTCGCGGCGGTTCTTGCTCACGGATGCAGCGCAACAGCTCATCCACGGCTCTATGCGCAGCGGTCTCTCGCGATAACGGCGCCGTGCCGGCCAAAAGCTGATACAAGAGCACACCCAGGCTATAGATATCGCTTCGCGTATCGATATCCAGTTGATTCAACCCGGCCTGTTCCGGCGACATGTACTCCAGCGTACCAATCACCGTGCCAAATTCCGTGAATAACGTGCGCTGGGTCAATTGCTGGCCGATGGCTTTCGCTACGCCAAAATCGATCACCTTCGGCACCGGATTGCCATCGCAGAGCGCCACCAGCACGTTGCTTGGTTTGATGTCCCGGTGGATGATTCCCTTTTGATGCGCATGTTGGATGGCCTGGCACACTGGAACAAACAATTCCAGTCGCTCCTGAATCGAAAGGCGCTGCTCATCGCAGTACTTGGTAATGGCAATGCCCATCACGAGATCCATCACGAAATAGGGCCGCTTCGCTTCAGTCGTGCCCGCATCGAACACGCGCGCGATATTAGAATGCTCCATCAGCGCCAGCGCCTGACGTTCGGCATCAAACCGCGCCAACACATTGGCCGAGTCCATTCCTGGTTTGATAAGCTTGACAGCCACCATTCGGCGCACCGGCTCCATCTGCTCTGCCATCCACACGCTTCCCATTCCGCCTTCACCCATGGGCTGCAGCAACTTGTATGGACCGATGAATGAGCCGCGTTCTGCGCTGGCGTTACAACGCGCGGAATCTCCCCGCGACGGTCCCAGTCCGCTGCCGCTTCGTGCGGCGGATTCGACTGAACCGCTGGGATGCGATCCCGCACCCACATGGCTTTTGAGCAATTCTTCCAGATGAGCGCGCAATGCCATGTCGCCCGAGCAAGCTTTTTTAAGGTAAGCTGTTCGCTCTTCGGTAGTAGGAGCTGCCATTGCGGCCGCAATTAGAGCCTCTACCCGTTTTTGATCATAAGGCATAAACCAAACGGGGTTGAACCTTGCTCTTAAGCGTGGCGGCTCGTGAGGCTCGAGTACGCTGCTCGGCCACAATGTTGAAAATAGGCACGCTCACGCAATTGTATGCTGCGCCCCTCTCCGAAGGCTGGCAATGATAAAATTTGTCCGAATTCCACGGTCTGCGTTAGAATGCGATGCCTCCTTGGGCGTCGGACTTCGCGGCGGATGAACAGTTCGCCCGTTGGTGGGCATCGTTGACGGTGGGTTTCGCTACCGATACCTTAAGCTATGGCTGATGTTCTGACATTAACGCCACCTGGTGTGGACCGCTTTGAAGTAAGGAAGCCGATGCCGCCGGCGCGCTTTGATGCGCTTTCGCGGGACATTCTTGATCTGAAGCGCAAGCTCAAGGCAGTGGTTCTGGCGCATAATTATCAGGTACCCGAAATACAGGACGTGGCGGATTACGTGGGCGATTCACTGGGGCTTTCGCAGCAGGCGGCAAAGACTGATGCCGAAGTAATCGTGTTCTGCGGGGTGCATTTCATGGCGGAAACGGCCAAGATACTGAATCCGAATAAGATCGTGGTGCTGCCGGACAAGGACGCGGGCTGCTCGCTGGAACAGAGTTGTCCAGCGCCGAAGCTCAAGGAATTTCAAGCCACCGACCCGAATTTTTATACCATCGCTTACATCAATTGCAGTGCGGACGTGAAGGCGTTGAGCGATGTGATCTGCACGAGCGGCAACGCGGTAAAAATTGTGAACGCCTCGCCGAAGGACAAAGACCTTCTGTTCGTGCCCGACGAAAACCTTGGCCAATGGGTAATGGAAAAGACCGGTCGTCCGATGACTCTATGGCGCGGTAACTGTTACGTTCACGTCGAGTTCACCCACGCGAGCATCATGCGCATCCGTCACGAGTTTCCCGACGCGCCGCTGGTCGCGCATCCGGAATGCACCAAAGCCGTACGCATGCTCGCGGAGGAAATTTGTTCGACGGAGAAGATGGTAGAGTTTTGCAAGCGAACGCCCGCTAAGCACATTATTATCGCGACGGAATTCGGCATGGTTCATCGGCTGAAGAAAGAATGTCCCGGCAAAGAGTTCATCCCCGCGCCGACGGACAACTGCCGCTGCAACGAATGCCGCTACATGAAGATGAACACGCTGGAGAAGCTCTACGATTGCATGGCGAACCTGGAGCCGCGTATCGAATTGCCGCCGGAAATTCTTAAGCGCGCACGGTTGCCGATCGATCGGATGTTGGAGATTTCCGCGCGGCCGGGCTGAAGAAAGCGGCAGAGGACTGCCGCACTCCAAGACGCTTCGCGATCACGTCACCGCACGAAATTCCGACAGGTCTTGGAGTGCGGCAGTCCTCTGCCGCTTTCAAACGCGCTAAGTCTCAATTAACGCTTTCAGCTCCTTCAGCAGGCGCGGAACCGCGGTCCATGGATCTTCGGCGGATTCGTATTCGAGGGCAACGTAGCCCTGGTAATTGGCATCGCGCAGGATTTGCATTTCGCGCTTGAGGTCGGCGAGCTCTTTCTTTTGTCCACGCTTCTGAATCTCCGCCTTCACTTGGACGTTGACTGCATACGGCGCGCACGAAGTGAGGTCTTTGTATGGATCGTCTGTGTGGAAGTTGCCCGTGTCCAAATTGATTCCGACCCAGGGACTCTTCACCGCTTTGACGATATCCAGCAAGTCCTGTGGCTCGGCGACAATTCCGCCGTGGTTTTCCAATCCCAGAAAAATACCAGCTTTGCCGGCTTCCTCGCCGCATTCGTCGATCGCCTCAATGCACAACTGTTTCGCTTCGTCTTTCGATATCCCCTGCGGATTGCCCGCGAAAATCCGGACATGCGGCGCACCCAGAATCGCTGCGTTCGCGATCCATTTCTTTACCGAAGCAATTTCCGCATCGCGCTTAGCGCCCTTCGGCACAGCAAAATTGTTCCCAACGGCGCTTCCACTAATCTCGATCCCGCGCAGAAACGCATGCCGCCGAAGCTTGATGAAGTATTCCGTGTTCGCATCCTTCGGAAAATAGTAACTGGTCAACTCTGAACCAGCGCAGCCCTGATCCGCGCAGTAATCAATGAAGTCGAACAGGTCGATCTGTTTGGAAGAACTCCCCTTGGCCGCGCTGCCTTTGGCATTCGTGGCAAAGAAATCCCTGAAAGAATAGGCAGCGAGACTCAAGCTTAGTCTCGGTGCTCCTTTGCGTTTGAACGGCTCGACAGCATTGATGCCTGCCGCGGCGAATCCCAGACCGCTCATGGTCAAAGCCGCCGTTTTGAGAAATGTTCTCCGATGAATTGTATGCCTCATAGATAAGCCTGAGCTTAGCCACCACCGTCTAAAACACAACTCAATTTGCGGCCTGCCGGCGAGGCGGGTGTACTTCCAGTAGCCGCTTTGGAATGGGCCCAACCTTGATTTCCTTCAGCGCCGCTCGTTTCTCGCAATCGACGATGCTGATGCTGTTTGCGCCGGCGTTGGCGGAGTATGCGAATTTGCCATCCGGACTAAACGTCAGCCAATTCGGCGCATCGCCCACGGCAACAATCGTCACATACTTCGGCGGTTCGCTGGTGATGTCGTAAATCATCAGACCATTTCCGATAAAGCTGGTCACCCAGAGCTCGCGATCGCCCGGCCGCAATTCCAATCCGTGAGTATTCATGTATGCGAATTTGGAGCGCTTCTCCTCCGGCGGCAGCGGTTGCTCGATTCGGCCAATCTGTTTTCCGGTGCCGAGGTCCGCCCACGCGAACCCGTGCAGCCCTTCAATCGCTACAAAGAGCCATTTCTCGTCCGCCGTGATGCACAGGGGGCGGACTGCCCCATCGAATTTCACAGTCTTTGTCAGCGCATGATCGTGGGCAAAATCAAATTGTTTCACCAGGTGGTCGCCAATAGATGTCACGTACATGTGCTTCGCCTCCTTCGGGCAGTAGCAGTTGTGGGGACGTGGTCCGATGTCCAAAGTTGTCGCCACTTTAGCCCGACGAACATCAATCACGTCCGCTTTGCCTTTGTCATTGATTGCGACATACAGCCAGCGATTGCCAGGTGTTACGGCTAATTGGTTTGGCACGCCGGTAGTGGGAACGGTCGCGGTCACCTGATCTGTGGTCGTATCGATGAACTTGATGGCGCGCTCCGATTCAACTGAGCAGTAGATCACGCTCTGGTCGGGTGCCAGAGCCAGCCCATGTGGATGTTTCCCGATCGCCAGATCGCGCACGACTTCTTGCCGATCCAGATCGATCAGGCTGAGCGTATCGCCTGAAGTATTGCAGACGTAAAGCTTTCGCGCGATTGGCGCGTCGGCTGCCATGCAGGCATTCCACAACACGATCAGCAGCGCAACTCCCAATAATAACCGGAAGGTTTTCATGTTCAGCCCATAATCGGGCTTTTGCCCTGCGTGAAAAGCTCAAACAAGTCTTCAAAAATCTTTTAACCGAACGGCGCGAGCGCTGTCTAAGATACATTGATCTGTCGGTGTGATTCCAAAGGTGGCTGTCGGTGTTGTACTTACAGCTTTTTCTTTGAACGAAACGGGTATTTTAGCATCAAAATGGGTAGCAAAAACCGGGGGAAGTTCTGGGCAAAAATAGTTCGCTACGAGGCTTGACGCGGCATAACGGCCATGGAACGGTCTGGCACCTTGCCGGGTCTTCTCAATAAAGAATGAAAGCAACGAAGAAGAAGCTAATAAAAAAAGCAATACGTCCAAAATTTCGCTTCACCTTTGGGAGAGGGGCGCAACGCGGGTACCAGACCCAGGACAAAACAATTCTTCCAGGCACCGCCCGGAACGATGCCTCGGCCCGCAAGCCGATGCCTTCTGCGAAGAAGGAACTCCCCAGATCCGCTGGACCTGGTGGCGCGGCAGTGGTTCAGGAACCGCTCAAAACCCGTTCCGGCGTCGACTTAACGGAAAAGATTCAGGAGCTGGTAAACCTCGCCCATGAGCGCGGTTACCTGACCGCTGACGACATCAATGAAGCGTTGGGCAATAACACCGTCACGGCCGAAGACATCGACGAAATCTACACACGCCTGGGCAATCTCGACATCGAGATCGTCGACCAGACCGAGAACGAAAGTGGTCGCAGCGAAGAAGGTGCGGAAGAGCCTCGTTCGGAAAGCAATTTGGACGATCCAGTCCGCATGTACATGCGCCAGATGGCGAAGGTTCCACTTCTCAGCCGTGACCAGGAGGTCGCCATTTGCAAGCGCATCGAGGAAGCGGAACTTGGCCTCAAGGGCATTCTTTACCGCTTCGGCTTTACCGCCAAAGAACATCTCGCAGTCGCCGAAAAACTTCTGGCCGATCCGCCCAAAGAGCGCTTCGACCGGGTGGTGGTCGACAGCAAAGTCGAAAACCGCGAAAGTCATTTGGAAGTTCTCCGCGTGTTGTGCGCCAAAGTGCAGGCGATCGATCAACAGGTCGACGCCAAATACGCCCAGTGGCAAAAGGCCTCGCGCGCAAACCAGAAAAAACTTTGGACCGAGTTCGAGAAATTAAATAAGAAGCTCCAGGAGACGTTTTCAAAATTCTACTACAAACCGAAAATCCTCGAGGAAATGGTTGTAGTGGCCGACAATATTGCCGAGCGTTTTGAATCGGCTTTGGCGAAAATCGAATCTTTGCCGCACGGAAGTTCTGCCGCTCGCCAGCACGAGGCGACGGTAAAAGCGCTCGAAGCTTTCGTGCGCATGCCGCGCGAGCAATTCGCTGCGACCTATTCGGATTTGAAGCGTTTCGCCGACCAGGCACACGACGCGAAAAACGAAATGATCGAGGCCAACCTGCGCCTGGTCATTTCTATCGCGAAAAAATACATCAATCGCGGCCAATCCTTTTTGGATTTGATCCAGGAGGGCAACATCGGCCTGATGAAAGGCGTCGAAAAATTCGAGTACCGCCGCGGCTACAAGTTTTCGACTTACGCCACCTGGTGGATTCGCCAGGGCATCACCCGGTCAATCGCCGACCAATCGCGCACCATTCGCATCCCGGTGCACATGATTGAAATCATGAACCGCTTGTGGCGCACCCAGAAGCAGTTGATGCAGGAACTAGGACGCGAAGCGACTCCAGAAGAAGTCGCCGACGAAATGCACATGCCCGTTTCGCGCATTCGTTCCCTCTTGAAAATGGGGCACCAGCCGATCTCGTTGCACGCGCCCGTCGGCGATGACGGCGACGCAAACTTCGGAGACTTTATCGAAGACAAGGGCGCGGAAAACCCCTCTGAGATGACGAGCTTCAGCCTGCTGAAAGAAAAACTTCAGGATGTGCTGTGTACGCTGACCGAGCGCGAGCGCAAGGTTCTCGAATATCGTTTCGGCCTTGTTGATGGCTCAGAACGCACGCTCGAAGAAGTTGGCCGCCAATATAACGTCACGCGCGAGCGTATCCGCCAGATTGAAGCCAAGGCGCTGCGCAAACTGCGCCATCCCACGCGCCTCACGCACCTTCACGGCTTTCTGGAAGGCATGGAAATTACAGGGTAGGGCGCGCTGTCCCAGCGCGCCGTCTGACGAGCGCCTTAATCGCGCGGCCGCATCAGGAATCCCAAAATGCATCCGACGATCGCCGCAATCGCGACGGTCTTCCACGGATTGTCCTGAACGTAACGATCGGTCACCGACGAAATATCTTTGGCCTTGTCGGTCACAATTCCTTGCCACTCTTTGATCCGTTGCGTCGCTTCACTTGGATTGGTGAGATCTTCCGTTTTCATAACACAAGAACCTTAACAGCAGCCCGCCATCTTCCAATTAGGGCAAACTCCTACGAATAGACGGACACCGCCTTGGGCTCGGGACCGTGCTCGGGCATTGGGAAATGATTGTGCGCGATCCAAAAATCGTAAAACGCGTTGACGACTTTCTGCAGTTCGTCGGCGCGCGTCGGCTTCACCAAATAGGATTTCGCGCCCATGCGGTACGCCACATCGATATCCTTTTGCCGGACGGTGCCCGTCAGGACCACGACCAATAAATGCTGAAATTCCGGCTGCGTGCGCAGCCACGTCAGAAACTCCAGCCCGCTGAAGCGTGGCATGTTCAGGTCGATCAAAAGGATATTCGGAAGAGGGTGCTTCTGGCGGTCGGCAAACTCGCCTACACCCAGCAAATAAGACATAGCATCGACGCCGTCGCGAACGACCTTCAGCGGCTGGGTCAAACCTGCTTTTTTGAAAGCGTGCTGGAGCAACTCGATATCGAAATGCGAGTCCTCGACCAGCAATAGCACCGGTTCCATAACTGACATCTCACAACCATGGAAGAGGGAGTTCCCTCAGAAAATCAGGCGGCATATCTTGCCCGAACCCTTCGCCCTCTCAAATGGGGCATTGCCCTACCGATCACTACAACCCCACTGATTCCCAGTTTCAACGTAGCTATGCAGCAGCCCGACTGCAAGGGACCAGGACCGCATCTTTCATCCCATGAATGATCTTTTTGTCCGCCGGCGAGATCGTGGCTAGGACGCCGCCAAGGTGCGCTCGTGCCGAATCCCCCTCACCCAAAACGAAGTAATAGGGGCAAAGCCGGACCCGGCCATCCATCGGCCTGAGTTCGTTGGCCTCAAAATCAAAATAGCTGGTTTGGATCAGGCGCGGCTTGTCGAAGCGCTGCAGAATATATGGCGAACGGTCGAACCCAGTGATCGCCTTGCGCACTGCCACGCTCCATTCCTCGTGCGAGAGGTCGCTTCCCAAATACACACCGCGCGCGCCCCATGCATCCGCCGAGAAACCGGAGATCTTCAGGATCAAGTCCCGTTCTCGTTGGGACAAGCCTTCGAGCTGATGCCAATCCGTGAGGTTCAGTTCGGGAATGGCTCCTTGCGGCGGCAGAGGAGTGGGATCGACCACCCAACTGTATGGGACGAGCGCGAGCATTTTGCGCAGGAACGCTTCGCCAAGCTGCTGGCGCCAAAAGCTCTGGAGATTCCGGTTCCACAACAGCGCAAACATCATCTTCTCTTCGAGAAATGGCTTTGGCGGTGGCGTGAGAAAAATTTTCTCCTGCTGTGCCAATTCAAGGACGCGACGAACATTGGCCACGTTCGGCAAATCGAACAACTCAAAGAAGCGATAAACCGCATCGCCTTCCTCAAAATCCGCGAAGTTTGCATCGACGACACTGAATCGTTCTCTGCCCAGGCGCTCGGCAATCCATTCCATCTCCGGCCGATACGTCGCCGCTTCTTGCGAGACCAGAATCTTCACACTCGGCGCATCACTGAAGATTCCTGAAAACCCTTGGAGCATTCCATCGACGCCGCCAACGATTGGCGATTCCGGATTGAATAATAGCCTCGCACGCCGCTCTGCCTTTCCCCCTCTCCCCCTTGGGGAAGAGGGCCGGGGTGAAGGGGCTGCCTCGGCGAACTCCGAGTAGATCCGATTCAACCACGCGGTTAGCCCGATTCCGCCGGGCACGCTGTCCAATTCGACGATACGAAAACCCTCCTCCGTTAAGAGAATGTCCGGCCGAATCACTCGCGGCAGCTCCTTCTTGAACGGAGCCGACCGCTGGAGTTGGACTAAATCGTTTGGTTTGCCTCGATCCAGCCAGTCAGCGACCCAGACGGGCTGTTTGCCAGTGGAGCTGTGCTGGTAAAGCAGGTTCAAGGCGCGGTAAAACTGGAGCAGGACCCGGCCGAGACCTTCCAGTTCCTCAACATCCTTCTGTTGCAGCGGAAAAGGATCAGGACCAATCCGCCATTCCTGGCCGGCGAAAAGGCCTTGGGCCGGGATGCTTTCGCGGACCTTGCGGGCGCGATCAGCCGGTGTGCTGCTGGTCACCGCTTGCATGAGCTGTCCGCTGAAGCGCGCGCTTGTGTTCGAGCGGACGAGCCGTCCGCGCTCCTATTGCTTTTCTTTCTCATGTGCGAACCTGCCCAGTGCCGTAGCCGATCCATTTATAGCTGGTCAATTCCTCAAGGCCCATGGGACCGCGCGCGCCGATTTTGTCGGTGCTGATTCCGATTTCGGCGCCCATCCCAAATTCTCTGCCGTCGGTAAAGCGCGTCGAGGCATTCCAGTAAACGGTCGCAGAATCGACTTCGTTCAGAAATTGTTTCGCGCGATCTTCATTGCGCGTCACAATCGAATCGGAGTGGGCCGACCCGTAATGGTTGATGTGAGCAATGGCTTCGTTCACATCGGCCACGGTGCGAATATTCAGGATGTAATCGTTATATTCGGTGAACCAATCCTGCTCGGTAGCCGGTTTGAGGCCGTCTTTAGATTCGCCCAATGTTTTTTGCGTAGAGGGGTCCACACGCAATTCAACGCTTTTCTCCCGCAGCTTCTTTGTAATCACCGGTAGGAATTGCTGGGCGATGGCGCGGTCGACCAAAAGCGTCTCCATGGCGTTGCAGACGGCGGGACGCTCCACCTTCGCGTTCATCACAATCTCTTCAGCCATTTTCAAGTCCGCATCGCGGTCGACAAACACATGGCACACGCCCTTATAATGTTTGATCACCGGCACACGCGAACACTCCGCGACGGCGCGACTCAGGCTCTCGCTGCCGCGAGGAATGCAAAGGTCCACATATTGAGTTCGGGAGAGCAGCAGCTTGATCGAGCCGCGATCTGCTGTCGGAGTACGATGAATCGCCTTGGACAG
>Ga0066710_100005362_pt1 | contig 11660 bp, 11 predicted proteins | sample GraSoiAngelo_159_FD_79666 | JGI IMG/M metagenome (GOLD analysis project Ga0066710, IMG submission 79666) | Grasslands soil microbial communities from the Angelo Coastal Reserve, California, USA - 14_1009_16_40cm | ecosystem: Environmental > Terrestrial > Soil > Grasslands | place: USA... | reverse complement strand
TTTATTGAGGAGTGGAGCCGTTTCGCAGAGGCGGTGGATATCGATCTCTTCGAGGTCGTTGAAGCAATCCGGGTTCGACCGACGCACAGCAACATCCGTCAGCCGGGATTTGGCGTGGGTGGCTACTGCCTCACGAAGGATCCCCATTTTGGAGCCATCGCCGCGCGCCAGCTTTTCGGCCGGTCTGACCTCACGTTTCCTTTCTCGACGCAGGCCATCTCAGTCAACGCCGCCATGCCCATTGGAACGGTGGACCGGCTTGAACGTCTGCTGGGCGGAAGCCTGCGGGGAAAGGCCATTCTGCTGCTCGGCGTCGCCTACCGGTCCGACGTGGCCGACACTCGGCACTCGCCTTCGGAGGCGTTCGCGCGCGAGGTGACACGACGAGGAGCAGTTGTTGTGTGCCACGATCCACTAGTGAAGTACTGGGAGGAGTTGCACACGACCCTGCTTGCGGACGTGCCGCCCGCCGCTGGTTTTGATGCCGCTGTGTTGGCAGTGCCGCACGCAGAGTACGTCGCATTCGACTTCGCAGGTTGGCTTGCCGGCACGCGATGCGCTGTGCTCGACGCCAATCGAGTCCTCCCCCCGGCCATGATAGCCGCTCTCCGAGAAAGTGGTACGCGGGTCGTTGTCAATGGAATAGGAGGACCCGCGTGAGCCGCGTGCTCGTGACCGGCGGCGCGGGGTTCATCGGACTTCACCTTGCCGCGAAGATGCTCGATCGGGGCCACGACGTGGACTTGCTAGATGATTTCTCACGGGGTCGTCGGGACGCCGACCTGGAGGCGATGGAGGCCCGTCCGGGCGTCAGGGTGATCACGGCTGATCTTCTGGCCGGGGGAGTCAACGGCCTTGCGAACGAGTACTCCATCATTTTTCATCTGGCTGCGATTATCGGAGTGGCGAACGTTGAACGGCGCCCGTTCGCGGTCCTGCGTGACAATCAGCGAATGTTGTTCGCCGTTCTTGAGCTGGCGGCGAGGCAGCGGGCTCTGAGGCGGTTCGTGTTCGCTTCGACCAGCGAAGTCTATTCTGGCGCGCTTGAGCATTTCGGCCTGCCAATCCCGACCCCGGAGACGGCGCCCCTCGGGCTTCCCGATCTTGCGCGGCCGCGTACCTCCTACGTGCTGTCGAAGATCTACGGCGAAGCGCTCTGTCGGCATGCGGGACTTCCATTTACGATCGTGCGTCCCCACAACGTCTATGGGCCTCGCATGGGCATGGCCCATGTCATTCCAGAGCTTCTGGCCCGAGCCACTCAGGCCCCAATCGGAGGGGACCTCATCGTGTACTCGGTGGACCAGACCCGCACGTTCTGTTTTGTCGAAGACGCTGTAGAGATGACGGCACGCGCTGCCGAAGAGCCGCAGTGCGTCGGCGAGGCTCTCAACATCGGTGCGGCCGGGCCCGAGGTGACGATCGGTGAGGTTGCCCGCCTCGTGGTGGAGGTCGTGGGCAAGCCGCTCACGATCCGAGCGCGGCCCGCACCCGCCGGGTCGCCAGCTCGGCGGTGTCCCGACATGACCAAGACCACTGGCCTGACCGGTTGGCCGGCAAGCGTTTCCCTGGCTGACGGCATCAGACGCACGGCCGCGTGGTACCACGACCACGGTCTGCTGATGGCGGCGAGATGAGCTCGCCCATCACCATTCCGATGTTTGTTCCCGACTTCGGTCCGGAAGAAGATCGCGAGGTCCTCGACGTGCTGCACGGCGGTTGGATTGCGATGGGGCCCAAGGTAGAAGCGTTCGAGAAGCGTTTCGCCGATTTCGTAGGAACCCCGCATGCTATCGCGGTGAATTCGGCAACCGCCGCACTCCACATCGCGAACGTCCTGTTAGGCTTGGGGCCCGGAGACGAAGTCATTGTCCCTTCGCTCACATTCACCGCTACCGTCAACGCGGTCATGTTCGTCGGGGCGACACCGGTTTTCGCCGACGTCAGCGGGCCCGACGATTGGACCGTCGGCGCCAGTGAGGTTGCGCGCCGCCTCACTCGCCGCACCCGCGCCGTCGTGGTCATGCACTACGCTGGCTATGCCTGCGATATGGAGGGTATCCTCGCAGTGTGTCGCGATGCTCGAGTGGCAGTGGTCGAGGACGCGTGCCACGGCCTCGGCGGCACAGTGGCGGGCCGGTCGATGGGCGCGCTCGGCGACCTTGGCTGCTTCAGCTTCTACAGCAACAAGGTGATGACGACAGGGGAAGGCGGGATGCTCGTCACGGCCGATCCCGATCGCGCCAGGCGGGCCCGTCAGTTGCGGTCGCACGGCATGAGCGCAACCTCGATCGACCGCATGCGTGGAGCCATGGGCTACGAGATCGGGGAGCTCGGGTGGAACTACCGACTTGATGATCTCCGCGCTGCGGTCGGACTGGCCCAACTCCGTCGCCTTCCCCACGCTCTGTCGCGTCGTGGGGCGCTGGTTGAGCGATACCGTGAGCGCTTGCAGGACGTTCACGGCGTTCGTTTCCCCCGCCATGGCGGCCGCGGCACACCCGCCTACTATCTCGTTCCTATCCTGATCGAGCGCGGCGAACGCGACAAGGTCCGCGCTGCGATGGCTGAGCGGGGAGTGCAGACGAGCCTACACTACCCGCCTGTTCATTGCTTCGCCCTGTATCGGGATTCGGCAAGGACGCTCCCTCAAACGGAATGGATCGCGGCGCGTACGCTCACTTTGCCTCTCTATCCGTCAATGACCGAAGAGCAGGTCGATCGCGTCTGTACAGTGCTGACACAGGCAATCGCTTGCGCCGCGTGAGTCGTCTGTTGCTCGCGGGTCTGACTCATGAACTGCTGGTGCTGGCCCGGAACCTCGGCCATGAGGTGGTGGCGGCCACGGACCCGGCGTGGCCGGGAGGCCGCTGGCACGGACTTGACGTGTACTCCGGCGATGGCCCCGCGATCAAAGCTGGCGGATTCGATGCGGTCATTCTCGGTATCGACGGTCCAGGGGCGCGCCGTAGTGTGCTCGACTTCTATCAACGCGCTGGCATTCCGATCGCCGACCTGGTCGGCGGACGACTGGGTGAAGGGACGACGCACGGGCCGGGTCTGGTCATCCAGCGCGACGCGCAGCTTTCGGAGGACTGTCGTGCCGGAGACGGTCTGCGCCTCAACGTCGGCGCCAACGTGATGCACGAGGTGACGCTGGGCGACTGCGTTTCGGTGGCGCCAGGCGCGGTAATCCTGAGCAAGGTTCGCGTGGGCTCGCTCACGTACGTCGGGGCGAACGCGACCGTTCTTCCCGGAATCTCCATAGGATCAGGGTGTATGGTCGGGGCTGGTGCGGTGGTGACAAAGGACGTTCCCGATGCCGCGACCGTCAAGGGGAACCCCGCGCGATGATTGGCGGCGGGGCTCAGCCTACCGAGTGCCGGGTCCTGTTTGTATGCGATGCCGACACGGAAACGGGATTCGGCCACGCATCCCGCTGTCTGCACCTGAGCAAGCTGGTAGGGGATCGGCTGCCACGAGGGGGCACGGGGTGGTTGTTCGCCTTCCAAGGGCACTTCTCCGCCGGAGCTCTCGCGCGCCTTGCGTCGGCTGTACCCGACCTTCCCGTTCTGCCACCGGGCACCGCCGCCCGGGCCGAGGTCGCCGTCATCGACAGCATGTCGGACACGGAGGACCCGGACGCATGGGACCCTGACCTCGTGGATGACGTTCGCAAGCGCTGTCGGCGGGTCATTTTTCTCGCGTCCGGAAACACGGCTCCCCAGTTGCCCGACGATGTCGAGTGCATCGGCTATCAGCCGGGGGGGCCTACACCCTGTCCACCGGCCATCCGCTGGGGATTCGAGTACGCTCCGGTCGCGATTGATGACGTTGGCTCGCCCACCGATCGGGATTCGGGACGGGCGCTCATCGCCCTCGGCGGTAGCCAGGACGACCTGGCGCTGAACCTGGTTCTGGAGGTGGTGGGCGATGTGCCTGAGATCAAAGCGATCGACCTTCTAGTGTCACCGGTGAACGAGGTCCCGTCGAGCGCCATGGAGTTCAAATCGGCGAAACCAGTCTTTCTGCACCGCAACATCTCTTCGGTAACGCCGTTGCTCTCTCGCGCGGGACTTGTCGTCGCAAGCTATGGCCATTTGGGCTGGGAGGCTTTGGCGCTGGGCGCGCCGCTATGTCTAATTGGGCAGAAGCGTTTCCAGGCGGATCTGGCAGGTGCGCTCGCCTCCGCCGGTTTGGCGGTATCGGCGGGCCTGGCGGAACCTGGCGCCAATACCCGGCTGCACCAGGCGTTGGTGCAGACGCTTTTGGAACGGGAGCCACTAGGAGCACGCGCCCGAGCGGCCGTCGACGGGCGTGGCCTCGCTCGGATCGCCGACATCATTTGCCGGGGCGCGAGAGGTGTGCGATGATCACGATCAATGACCTTGGGCTAGTCGCCTGCCAGTCGGGGGTTTCCATCCGCGAGGCGATGGCCCGGCTCAATGCCAACCCACATGTTTTTCAGGTCGTCGTCGATCCCAACGGCCGACTCGTCGGGACGGTAACGGACGGCGACGTGCGGCGCGGACTGCTGCGCGGGGTCAGCCTCGATCGACCTGTCACGGAGTGCATGCAACGGGAGCCCACGACCGGCCGGTTCGGTGGCGCGCTGGAAGAAGCCGAGAACGCGGGCAAACTCGCTAGGCTACAGAGTCGTATCGCTTTCCTCCCAATCGTCGATGAGCAAGGTCACTTGCGGCAGGTCCTCGTTCTGCCCAGGACGCCGCCGCGGTCGCAGTCGGTGGCGCTGGTGATGGCCGGCGGTGCAGGGAAACGGCTCGGCGACGTGACCAAGAAGACGCCGAAGCCCCTCGTCTCAGTCGGACACAAGACCCTACTTGACCGCGCGCTCGAGCATCTCGAAGAGGTGAACGTCAACGACATCTACGTCTCCGTCTACTACTTGGCGGACGAGATCGAGGCGTTCGTGGCCACGCGACGGAGCCGTAGCAGGATCCACATACTTCGTGAGGACACGCCCCTCGGCACCGCCGGGGCGATTGCCCTCTTGCCTGCCGATGTGGACAAGCCCTTGATCGTGCTCAACGTGGACGTCCTTACCCGCGTTGACCTCTCGACTTTGCTAGCCTTCCACAACCGACACGGACTTGACGGAACGATCGCGGCAGCCCAGCACGAGGTTCAGATCCCGTACGGAGTTGTGAACCACAGCGAAGATGGCCTGTTTCTCGGCGTCGATGAAAAGCCAAGCGTGATCCATTTTGTAGCGGCCGGTATCTACGTCCTTGGGAGGGAAGTCCGTGCTCTCGTGCGACCGAACGTGCCCATGGATATGCCCGAACTTCTTAACGCGGCACGCAACGCCGGGCTACGCCTCGGCCTCTTTCCGATTCACGAGTATTGGACCGATGTCGGTCACCCGGGCGATCTCAGTGCGGCGCGCCAGCGGTTCGGAACGCCCGGGACGGAGGGGAGGGGTGGGACTGACCCTCTTACGTAACAGGGTCACAGTCTAGCTCGAAGTGCATCTTCGGAATGGCCACGGGAGTCGTCCTAGTGCACCGGCCCCCGCCTCTGCCCGACGGAGCGCGCTGACCGTGAATGCCGCGTTTTCATCCACGCTTCGTGCGCTCGTTTGCGGGTGCGGGTCCATCGGCAAGCGTCATATCCGGAATCTCCAAGCAAGGAACGTGCGGGACATTCGGGCATTCGACCCGGACGAGTCAGTCAGAGCGTGGCTCAGGGACAACCTGAACGTCACAGTCGAGCCCGACTACGAGCGTGCCCTTGAGAAAAGTCCTGACGTCGTCTTCATCACCAGCCCGACTCATTTACATGCGCGCCAAGCTCTACTCGCGGCTCAGGCAGGCGCGCACGTGTTCGTCGAGAAACCGCTGGCTCACACGCGCGAAGATGTCGACGACTTGCTGATGGTCGTCGCTGACAAGAACCTGGTGACCCTCGGCGGGTGCAACTTCAAGTTCTATCCAATGGTACGGAAGGTGAAGGAGCTGGTCGACACGGGAGCTATCGGCCGTATCTACTCCGCTCGGATCGAGGCAGGCCAATACCTGCCGTATTGGAGACCTGCCGTGGACTACCGAAAGAACTACGGCGCTAGACGGGCGATGGGCGGTGGAGTCATCCTGGATTTCATTCACGAACTCGACTACACGCGCTGGTTCTTTGGGCGTGTGAGGGAGTTGGTCGCCTTCGCCAACCGCGTCGGCTCTCTAGAGATCGACACCGAGGACTTGGCGGAGATTCTCATTTGGTTCCGGAACGGAGTCCTCGCGGAAATCCACCTCGACTATCTCAGCCAGCGATACCAGCGCAGTGTGCGGGTAATGGGAGAGACCGGGAACATCGAGTGGGACTGGCACGAGCGTGCGGTGAAGGTGTACAGACCCGACCTCGAGCAACCTCAGGTTTTCCCACTGCCCGAGGGATACGATCTCAACCAGATGTACTTGGACGAACTCGACCACTTTCTCGACAGCATCGAACACCGTATGCCGACGCTCTACCCGTTCGCTGCGGCTGCCGAGGTCCTCGAGATTGCGCTTGCCTCGCATGCGTCGGTTGACAAGAAGGAAGTGATCCGACTCGGGAGCGGCGGTGCAGTCTAAGGTGGTCTCCGCCGGCACATGGATCTTCGTGCAGGCCCGCACGGGATCCCACCGCCTTCCCGGGAAGGTCCTCGAGGAGGTCTGCGGTCGGCCTCTCCTGGAGCACATCATCTTGAGACTCAGACGGGTCCGAGCGGTCGACGGGGTCATGGTACTGACCTCCACGGCCGACCGGGACCTGTTGGTATGCGAGCTGGCGGCCCGAGTTGGCGTCCCCGCCTTCCGCGGCTCCGAGGACGATGTCCTCGATCGCTTCTACACCGCTGCCCGCGAAGCCCGGGCCACCAAGATCGTTCGCGTGACGGGTGACTGTCCTCTCATCGACCCTGAGCTGGTGGACGACATCGTCGCCTACTTCGCGGCGGGCGGGTGGGACTATGTGAGCAACACCATCGTGCCCACGTATCCCGACGGGCTCGACACCGAGGTCTTCTCATTTGAAGCCCTCCTAGAGGCATGGAAGGGGGCAGCCTCGGCTCACCAGCGAGAGCACGTCACACCCTATTTTTATGAGAACCCCGACCGGTTTCGAATAGCCAACTACCGATCGACTGTCGATCATTCTGACCATCGCTGGATCGTGGACGAAGCCGAAGACCTCGCAATGGTCCGGGCGGTCTACGAACGACTTTATCCTCAGAACAGCGCCTTCACTTCACGAGATGTGTTTGCCCTTCTTCAACGAGAGCCTGCGATCAGGCGAATAAACGCCCGGTATGTACGGAACGAGGGCTTCTTCAAGGTTCCAGATCCAGGCGATGGGAGTCCGGTGCGAACCTTCGCGAGCTGGAACGACTACATCTCCGATATCTTCAGGCGCAAAGGATGCTCCATTCATGAAACCACAGGGGCGTAACCTCACGAAGTCATTGAGCCTCTGGGACAAGGCGCTTGGACTCATACCGACAGGTACGCAGACCCTCAGTAAGGCACCTAACCAGTTCGTCCAAGGCGTCTATCCCATCTACCTGGAACGGGGAAAAGGGAGCCACGTCTGGGATGTCGACGGCAACGAGTATATCGACTACCCCCTCTCTCTCGGCGCCATCCTGCTCGGCCATGCCTACCCGAGGGTCAACGAGGCGATCCTCCGGCAACTCCGCGACGGGATCATCTTCTCCCTGATGCACCCTCTGGAGGTGGACGTTGCCGACCGCCTCAAGGAGATCATCCCCTGCGCGGAGCGCGTGCGCTTTTCGAAAACAGGATCCGATGTCACCAGCGCAGCCATCCGCATCGCCAGAGCCACGACTGGCCGCGACAAGATCGCGTTCTGCGGCTACCACGGATGGCATGACTGGTACGCCGCGACCACGGCCCGGGGGAAAGGGATTCCAAAGTCGACTGGAGAATTGATTCTTCCGTTCCAGTACAACGACTCGGCCTCGTTGGAGCGAGTGCTCTCGGAGCACCGCGGGCAGGTCGCTGCGGTCATCATGGAGCCCGTTGGCCTTGAAGCGCCTCGAGAGGGGTTCCTCCAGAAGGTTCGCGACCTCACGACACAATATGGTGCGCGTCTGGTATTCGACGAGATCGTGACGGGAATCCGTTTCGACGCAGGGGGAGTCCAGAGGAAGTGCGGGGTGACCCCAGATTTGGCGACCTTCGGGAAGTCGATCGCTGACGGAATGCCGTTGAATGTCCTGGTAGGGAAGAAGGAGGTCATGGCCGAGTGCGAGGAGGTCTTCTTCTCGACCACGTTTGGTGGCGAGGCTCTGTCGCTCGCCGCAGCCCTGGCCGTGCTCGACGAGATCCAGGAGCAGCCAGTTGTCGAGCACATCTGGAGGCAGGGCCAGCGGCTCCAGGATGGATTCAACCGGATGGCCGTCGAGAAGGGCGTCGCCGGATGCTTCACCGGCTTTCCGCCTCGCATGTTCCCTGTGTTCAAGGATCCACAGGGTGCGGTCTCGAAGCTGCACAAGGCCCTCTTCTGGCAGGAGGCGGTGAAGCGTGGCATCCTCTTCGGCAACGCGCAAATGATCTCCTACTCCCACACGGACGACGACATCGCGCGGACGCTGGCCGCGTGCAGTGACGCCCTCGATTTCGTCAAGGAGGCGCAAGAATCGGGGGAACCGGAGCGCTATCTGGAAGGGACGCTCCCCACCGAGATCTTCCGCAAGCCATAGGTGCTCGGAATGGGCGTGATCCTATGAGATCAGACCAGCGTGCGTCCGTCGACCAGGCCATGAAGGTATTTGATCAGCATTACCGGGATCTTGGCATGCGTTCCCAGCGCACTTACCCAAACGAATCGCTGATCCGGTTTTTTGCCTCGAGGTACTTCGACCGCCCGATTGGTGACCGCGAGGCTATCCGCGTACTGGAGGTCGGCTGCGGTTCTGGAGCGAACCTGTGGATGCTGGCCAAGGAAGGATTCGATACACACGGCATCGACAGCAGCCGCGAAGGCATCGCTCTGGCAGAGATCCATTTGAGGGAGAAATGGGGTGTGTCGGCGACCCTTGTGTTGGGCTCCTTCACCGCATTGCCGTACGCGGATTCGTGTTTCGATGTGGTAGTGGATGTTGTTAGTCTCCAGCACTTGAACCTCACGGACTCCGCGGTCGCATTGGCGGACGTCGCCCGCGTCATGAAGCCTGATGGCGCGCTGTTCAGTCATCGGCTCTCGGATCAATCTGTGATGCGCGAATCCGGGAGGCGAGTCGACAGCGCCACGCTGGACAACATTTCAGATGTCGGGATGCCGTTGGCGAATAACGGGCCTACATCGTTCTGGTCACCTGATTTGGCGCGGGTGATGTACGCCCAGGTCGGGCTGGCCGTCCAAAGCCTGGAGCGAACGGGAAGGACTTACGCAAATGGGATGTTCGTGGAATATCTGAGCGTGGTTGGTTTGAAGAGTAACGGCGAACCTCTGGACACAAATTAGCGAGCCATCGTGCAAATAGACCAGCGCCAAGTCGGTCCCGGTGTGGGGCCGTTCATCGTCGCCGAGATGTCTGGCAACCATAACAAGTCGCTCGTGCGGGCGATGGAGATCGTGGAGGCCGCAGCGAAGGCGGGTGTTCACGGACTGAAGATCCAGACCTACACACCGGACACCATGACGATCGATCTCGACGACCGAGAGTTTCGCATCCGCGACTCCAATAGCCCGTGGGAAGGCACTTCGCTTTATCGTCTATACGGTGAGGCGTACACGCCGTGGGAGTGGCACCAGCCCATCTTCGACCGTGCTCGGGAGCTCGGCATCGTGGCCTTCAGTACACCGTTCGACAACACCGCAGTGGACTTTCTCGAGAGTCTCAACGCACCGTGCTACAAGATCGCTTCATTCGAGAACACCGATGTGCCATTGATCAGTCGCGCTGCCGCTACGGGCAAGCCGCTGATAATCTCAACCGGCATGGCGACGGTGGCCGAGCTGGACGAGAGCGTCCGGGCGGCGCGCGACGCTGGTTGCCGAGACCTGATCCTCCTCAAGTGCGCTAGCACGTATCCGGCGCCCCCGGAGGACACGAATCTTCTGACCCTGCCACACCTGCGCGAGCTGTTCGACTGCGAAGTGGGCCTGTCCGATCACACGATGGGTGTGGGCGTGTCTGTGGCCGCTGTTGCACTCGGCGCGTCTGTTATTGAAAAGCACTTTACGCTCAGCCGCGCCGACGGTGGTGTGGACAGCACGTTTTCGATGGAACCGGCTGAGATGGCGCAGCTCGTGGTGGAGACGGAACGTGCGTGGCAAGCACTCGGCCAGGTGAGGTACGGTCCCACTGAGGCTGAGAAAAAGTCGCTCCAGTTCCGGCGCTCGCTGTACGTCGTGCAGGATCTCAGGGCTGGCGATGTGCTGACGCGTGATAATGTGCGGGCCATTCGGCCGGGGCTCGGCCTCCCGCCGAAGTACCTAGGGCAGGTGCTGGGGAAGGCTGTGAAACAGGATGTGAAAAGGGGGACGGCCTTGGGGTGGGAGCTGGTCTGACGGCACCTAGCGTCTGCCTCGCGGGGATTGACGCGTCTCGGGTGCGATGGACGTGCAGCACATTGTACATTCGGACGAATGTCGAACGCCAACCCGATACTATCTTAGGCTCCGAACACGGAGATGAAGGCAGTTCATGAGAATGGCCCAGGACGCACCCCAAGGCGAGCGAGGCGCTCCTCGGGTGGATCCACAATCCATTTCGGTCGATGACCTGCCGCGGTACAGCAAGTGGCCGGCGATCCTTCTTGGCGCCGAACAGTTTCTTGTGCGGCGGCGCACCCGCGAAGAGGTGCTCCGCGAGTATGATCGCGAGAAATGGGGCCCAGTTATGGCCTGGCTCAAGACCCAGTCGGAGGTGACCGCGGACGACCTGTTGCGTGTGCAGGGATGGGATCCTGAGCAAATAGTGGTATTTGCCAATAGCGGCAGCCTCCTGGCCGCATCGACGCGCGTGGTCACGGAAACGTACGTCCGCTTGTTGATAAATACTCTGCGTCCTCATCACCCGGAGGTCCTGGTCGAGCTAGGAAGCGGGTTGGGCGACAAGCTGCTGACGGTCGCTCGTGCGCTCCAACCACGAGTGGTCTATGGGGGTGAGTTCACCAGTTCAGGGGTCGAATGCGGGCGACTCTTGGCGGATCTGAGTGGGACGGTGGCGCGTTTTGAGCATTTTGATTACGAGTCGCCGCAGACCCTCGAGGAGGTGCCGAAGGACGCAGTAGTCTATACCTCGCACTCCATCGAGCAGATTCCAACTCTGGACGATTCGTTCGTCCATGGGTTGATCCGACGGGCTCCGCGGTTGGTTGTCCATTTCGAGCCCTGCTACGACGACCAGGATGACAAGACCCTGATCGGCCTGATGCGCCGGCGGTATATCGAACTCAATGATTATAACCGCAACCTGCTGGGCCTTCTGCGATCATTCGAGAAAGTCGGGCAGATTCGCCTCTTGGAACATCGGCCATGTGTCTTCGGCGGCCAGCCTTTCAACCCCACCTCGATCATCGTATGGTCGCCTGATCGAGAGTGTGCTTGATTGACCACGGCATGAGCAGCCGCAGTTCGGCACGCATACGTACAAACTCCGATAGATCCTTAGTGGATACTTACTGAAAGAT